>Ga0105048_10002765_pt1 | contig 28606 bp, 21 predicted proteins | sample MAT05_FD_78382 | JGI IMG/M metagenome (GOLD analysis project Ga0105048, IMG submission 78382) | Freshwater microbial communities from Lake Fryxell liftoff mats and glacier meltwater in Antarctica - MAT-05 | ecosystem: Environmental > Aquatic > Freshwater > Ice > Liftoff microbial mat | place...
CATTACCAGCTCCATCTACTTTAATAATAGAGCAGCGAATTTGATTTGGCACCCCTAAATAGCCTGATATTAAATAATTTCCATCAAAAGTAGCAGTTATTCCATTTTCACCATCAAATTCAACGGAGCCATATGTTCGATGCCAAAGTTTATTCCCCAAGCTATCCCATTTCACTAAAATGATGTCTCTATTTGAATTATTTCCAAATCCAAAACTTCGAGTCCAACCAATTGTTAAAAAACCTTTGTCTAGAGTTTCGATGCTTGAATACCCGGCATCATATTTCACCCCTCCAAATATTCTATGCCATAAGAAATTACCAATTGAGTCCAATTTTATAATTGAAACATCAGATTGTTGACCACTGCTATCTACGTAAGATCCTGTTGCTAAAATTCCGCCATCAGATGTATTTATTAAAAATGAAGTATAAACAGCTCCACTATCCGGATCGACATATTGTGTAAAACTCAAACTGCCCCCTAATAGTGATGAAAAGTACATTTTCAAGGTGTATTTTTTATAGTTAGAATCGTAACAATAACCGCCAAAACAAAGCGTGGAGTCATTAAGTTTCAAAACAGAATAACAACTATTGTATTCAGTACTCTTACCAAACCTTCGTGAAGAGACAGTATCGCCAAGATGATCTATTATAGTAAAGTACGAATAAAGAGGATTAATTGGGAAGCCACTGCTCATAACAAAATAATACAAGGAATCCTTTTGATGTATATTAAACAGACCATTCACTCCATGATCATAAGTTTTGTTGAATGTAATGCTTTGTGAATTTGCATTTTGAAATGTAAATACACAGAAGAAAGTCACAGCAAAAAATGATTTTCAAAAACTCTTTACAGAAACAAATTTCTTAGACATCCTTTTTTTATTTTCAATGAACTCTACAATTTTGCTTTTATTGTCCTCTGTGTTTGATTAATGGGCGGAAATAAACATTTTATGCGTAAAACGTCGTTTGAATTTCCTATCAACAACTTCAATAAAATAAATACCTGAACGAATGCTTTTTGCACTGAGATTTAATTCACAACATTTACTACTGATTACTTTTTGCCCTAATGAATTGTAAATTGCAACTTGGTAATTGCTTTCATTGATTGACTCATTAAAAACAATTGATAAATTGTAGTTGTTGTAAATAAATTTAGGTTGACTAATACTTAGAATTTCCTCATCTATGACTGTCAAGATTGAACTAGGGTAAGAGACTATATTTCCGATTGGGTTAATTCCGCAAGAATCAAAAAATCCAGAAGCAATAACAAAATTATCATAAATACAAATTTGACCAAGTCCATAATTTAAATTACAATTACTATTCAAGGGTTGCCAATTAACGCCATCCCACTCAGCAAAGTTTGGCAAACTAATTTGGTTGTTAAATGAAGCATTAAATGCTCCAGCAACTAATAATTTACCATTGTAATCGCCAACAAATCCAACTGTCCCATTAAATCCATTTCCAATATTCATGAAATTATTTCCATCATATGCCGTGAAAAAATTTCCAAATGTAGTACTTGGATATTCTAGTCCAATGTATAATAATGAATCGGTCGAAAACATTTTATATAACGTAGTAATTGGCCATTGGCCGACTGGAGCAAATCGCCAACATGAACTAGTATCGAGCGCAAACAAACCATCTGGAAAGGAAACTGGAATCCCAATACAAGTATCTTTTGATCCAGGATCTTTGGCCAAATACAAGTTCCCTTTAAAAGACTCCAAATTACAGCTTTGACAATTTACCTCATAATATGGAAAAAGGACACTTTTAAGAATATTACCGTCGTACTTTGCAAAATCTGAGTAACCAATCGGATTTTGCGAATTTGGCCAAGCGACAAAGCTCCCACAGAAATATAACGAGCCATTATGAATACACATATCTTGTATGTCTGGAAACTTATTTGGCGAAAAACCTTTATCATCAAAATGACTAATAGTATCCATCGGTAGCCAGTTAGTTCCATCCCACTTGGCAATTGGAGCCCTTAATGGCACATTCCCTGAACTATCGAATGCTCCGGCCGCTATCAATTCTCCATTGTATCTAATTATTGATGTAACTACTCCATTGAAGCCGTCACCAACAGCGAACCAAGTTACTCCATCAAATGCAATTATTGCATTTGCCGCAACGGAAAATAACGTATCAAATCTTCCACCAAAATAATGAGTAGAAGTCACTGAATCATAAAAAACACAATTAATCCACTGGTCCTTTTTTGAGTCAATGGTTGTCCATGTTTGTGAATGAGATTTTGATATAGTTGAGAAAACAAAAACGAATACTAGAAAAGATATTTTCCTCCAGGTTTTAGTGTGTTTGAGGTGTATAAAAGCAATAAAATTTTTCATTTGCCGAGGTCGGTTAAATCAATAAAACAATTACGAAAGGCAATCGGTAATAAATTCTTAAGAAATTCAAAGTTACGGTTTGTTTTGGATAAATAAAATAGGGTTTACACCTTAATGATATTAGATATTAGCATTTCCCTTGCGTTCTATGCCGTGAATAGAGCTTCACTTAACCGCAGGGATCGCAGGGGAGTCCGATAGCTATCGGACGCTGAGGTCGCGGGGAAATTTTAGCATAATTAAAATAAATTGTCAAAGAAATAATCATAAAAAATCATGACCATCATAATACATCAGCGGTTGATATAGCCCTAAAATAATGCATGATCAATATCAACCCGAATATTCGAGAATCGAGTATCGAGTATCGGAATGAAGAGGTGGCCCATTTATGAATAGGACAATAGGAGAGTGGGAGAATAGGAGAATAGGACAATAGGAGAGTGGGAGAATAGGAGAATAGGAGAGTGGGACAATAGGAGAGTGGGAGAATAGGAGAGTGGGAGAATAAGAGATAGCAGAGTCGCCGTATTCGTAAATTCGTATCTATTCGTATATCTGTAAACTAAATTCGTATCTATTCGTATATCTGTAAACTAAATTCGTATCTATTCGTATATCTGTAAACTCTATTCGTATATTTGTAAACTAAATTCGTAAATTAGTAAACATCCGTACATCCGTAAACCAAATACCACAAATTCTTCTTATTGCTAGATCTAAATTTTACCTGAATTTGCTAAAATATCTAAACAACTCAAAAACTTTGTAAACTCGAATTTATATCCAAAAACTTGATGATACTTTTCGCCTTTCGCAGCATTCGCTTTCAGAAAATCCAATTGATTATAGGCTCTTAAATCAAGAACTTCTTTTTGCTGATTGTAGATTTCTAATTTTCCTTTGAACTTGAATTTTTTTAGGAGGAATTGAAGCAATTGAAAGTTTAGATCGAAGAGAGGTATTGGCTTTTTATCATAAATTGCAAAAAGATCATCTTTGAAATAAGTGAAAAATGCAGAGGTGTTGTAGGCTGAAAAGATGGCGCCTTGGTGAACTCTGAGCCAGTTTTGATCGTAGCTGATTTGAATTTCTTTGATGGGGACTTTTATTCCGCCTGTATGTTTTACGGGCACCGATAAGGATTGAATTCCATTGGCACTTAAAATATAGCTTCGGTTGCGCAGGGTTTGTTTTTCCCAGATTTCATCTCCATCTACATAAATAACATCTGCCTCCAACACGAGAAGTAGGAATTCACGCAAAGGCAAATAGAGGGAGGAAATGAGGACGCTTTTTTGCGACAACAGGAATTAATTGTTGTTGTAGTGAATCACATTGAACAAACGTCTCCAGCGAATTTTGCTAAAGAAGGATCCATTGGTATCCCACGACATCCAAATGAAAACTGCTTTTCCTACCACATGATCTTCGGGAACAAATCCCCAGAAACGTGAATCAGCAGAATTGTGTCGATTGTCACCCATCATGAAAAAATAATCCTGCTGAAAGGTATAGGTTTTTGCTACCTGACCATCTATCTTAAAAACAGAACCTTCAATTTCTAACTGATGTCCTTCATAGGTGGTAATTACGCGTTTGTAAATGTTGATGTTCTCATCGGTCAATGAAATGGTGACACCTTTTTTAGGAATATAAATAGGACCGTAATTGTCCATGTTCCATTTCAATTTTGGATCAAAGGGGTAGATGTAATCTTCGTATTGTCCGGGAGGCATGCTCATCACTTGCAAGCCACTCACATTCGGAAGCGTTTTTAAATCTTCCATTGCAGCTTGCGTTAAGCAGTAGCGGTATTCACCCGGAGCATAGGCCGGACCACCGTCTGTAATATCATTTTTTCTCAACACGCGCTCACCTAAACCGCTGCCGGTTGTTTTAATATCATACACCCACTGACTATTTTTAGGCTGCATGGCTTTCTTGCCGTTGATGTATAAAATGCGCTCTTTCACTTGCAATGTATCGCCAGAAATTCCGACACAACGTTTGATGTAATGCGTTTGCTTATCGATGGGACGATCGTCTTCCATGGGATAATTAAACACCACAATATCATTTCTGCTAACGTCAGAAAATCCGGGCAAACGATAATAAGGAAGTTTCCAAGCTTCAGAGTAAGATTTACCGCCGATGATTGGAATTTCCTGATGCATAAAAGGAATCGAAAGAGGAGTCATGGGAGTTCGGGCACCATAATTTATTTTGCTTACGAATAAAAAATCGCCTACCATCAATGTTTTTTCCATGGATGGAGTAGGGATGGTAAACGCTTCGATGAAGAAGGTACGAATGATGGTTGCAGCAATGACAGCAAATATAATGGCATCGAACCATTCTCTGCTTTTACTTTTACGACCACTACTTTGCCAAAATTTCCAGTTCATAATTTAATATTTGTTGTCGAAATTAGATAATCAATTCCGTTTTGATTGTTTATTTTGATTTTCTTTCTCCGAAGAGCACATCTGCCATTCCGAAAACGCCAATTTTTCCTTTTAACCATTCCGCAGCGAGCACGGCTCCTTGTGCAAATCCATCGCGATTGAATGCTTCATGTTTTATGCTGATTTTATCGATGGGCGAGGTCCAGGTCATTTCATGCATTCCGATCACATCTCCCTCTCGAATGGACTGAATTCCCAATACGTTTTTTGGGACATCAAGGTTGCTCTCTTCGAGTTTCCAATCTCTGTAATTCGCATTATTTTGAAGCAGATCTAAGGCCATGGTGACTGCTGTGCCACTGGGCTTGTCTAACTTTCTGGTATGATGTGATTCTTCGAGATGAGGCTGATAGGAGGGATGATCTTTCATCCATTCAGCAAGTTGTTTGTTCAATTCGAAGAGGATATTTACTCCAACGCTGAAATTGGTAGCAGCTAACAAACTTCCTTTTTCCTCCACAAAACGATCACGTACTTCGGAATAGTGATCATGCCATCCTGTGGTTCCTGTCACTACCGGAATAGCGGCTTCTAAACACCAATAAAGATTTTCGATAACTGCATTGGGTTGCGTAAATTCTATGGCGATATCGGCTTTGCGAAGGTCTTCCACCGTAAATTCTGCACGGTTGAGGTGATTAATTTGCAAGATGATTTCATGGCCGGAATTACGAGCTGCATTGGCTGCTGCTTCGCCCATCTTTCCGGTTCCGATCATGGCTATTTTCATGCGCTTATTTGAAGTGTAAAGAAAGTGAAAGTCCGGCACTTGAAATTCCCTGACTGTAATTCATCGTCGGATTCACCTGCAAACTGAGGTTATCATCTACATTAAAATTGAACAAATGAGCATCCACATGCGCATCAACAATATTTAAAACATAGATTAAGGTCATTCCGATTACTGATAAATCACGATTCCTTCGATAGAAATCACTCAGCGATTTTAAATTATCTTCCGAATACACATTCACGTAATTGTCGACAGTATTTGGATCAGTATCATAACGGATCAACAATGCTTTTTCGAATTTCTTAAAATTATCGTGATTGAATTTGATTAAATAAGCCATGCCCGCAAATGCAGCATAAATGATAGGCACTTTCCATGTTTTGTGATTGTACACTTGTCCGGCCCCGGGAAGATAAGTCGAAAGTAAAGTTGCACGTTTTACAGAATGAACTTTCTGCACCTCCATAATTGTATCTAGCTTTAAAACAGAATCGGTATTAAAGGGGATGTTTTCGCCGGTAATTTGTACATCCGATTTCTGTTCAAGTGTATCTCTAATTATAATTGTTGTATCCTGTTGCGCAAAAGCCTGCAAAGAAAACATCAAAACAAAAGCCATACACAAAACCCCTCGTTGCAGATACAAGAGGGGTAAACGTGCAATATTATATTTCTTCAAATGATCAATCAAAATCCAATAAATCCATCAAACGGTTTAAATCATCGTTGCTGAAATAATTGAACGTGATTTGTCCGCTGCCATTGTCTTTATGTTTAATAGCAACTTTGGTTTCAAAACGATGTTCCAAACGATCTTCGAGGTTTCGCACTTCGATGGCCCAAGAAGCATTACCGGTTTTACTTTTAGATGTTTTCTTCGGTGAATTCTGTCGCACCAAATCTTCTACTTTACGAACAGAAAGATCATTTTCTAAAATATCGTTGAAGATTTTCAATTGCATGCCGATATCATCCACACCCAAAATAGCACGAGCATGACCCATGGTGATGCGTCCGTCGCGAATGGCGAATTGAATTTGCGGTGGCAATTTCAACAAACGAAGGTAATTCGTCACGGTAGAACGCTCTTTTCCTACACGCTCACCCAATGCTTCTTGCGTCAAACTACACTCTTCGATAAGTCGTTGGTAACTGATAGAAATTTCTAAAGCATTTAAATTCTCACGTTGAATATTTTCTACCAATGCCATTTCCAACATCGACTGATCATTCGCCGTACGCACATAAGCGGGAACACTGGTTAAGCCTGCTAGTTTCGACGCTTTATAACGACGTTCTCCACTGATGATTTGGTAGCGATCGTGACCCATTTTACGCACTGTAATCGGTTGAATAATGCCTTGCGTTTGTATGGATTCCGCGAGTTCTTTCAATGCGGACGCATCGAATTCAGTACGTGGTTGAAAAGGGTTGGCTTCAATTTGATTCAGTGGAATTAAAGCAACTCCACCCGGACTCACTTTATTCGCCTGACTAAGGGCATCCTGATTACTTACTACATGCGCAGTTTGTTCATTGGATATATTTCCCTCTAGCAAGGCACTAAGACCTTTTCCAAGAGCTGATTTTTTAGTTGACATAGGTATTAATTCCCTTTATTAAAAAATTAGTTTTCTGATATTTTCAATTTCTCCATGACTTTATCGGTGAGTACTTTTTCCTCTGCCGACATTCTGGTCATGTTATTTTTCTGTAGGATTTCGCGCGCCAAATTCAAATAATTGATAGCTCCTTTACTCGCTGCGTCGTGCATGATGATGCTTTCGCCAAAGCTAGGTGCTTCGCCCAATTTCGTATTTCTTTGAATGATGGTATCGAAAACGATGTCCTGAAAATGCGTTTTTACTTCTTCCACCACTTGATTGCTCAAGCGCAGACGCATGTCGTACATCGTTAATAAAATTCCTTCAATCGCCAATTCAGGATTCAATCTGCTTTGCACAATTTTGATGGTATTCAATAATTTTCCCAATCCCTCCAAAGCGAAATATTCGCATTGTACTGGAATGATCACCGAATCGGCAGCCGTTAAGGAGTTGATGGTTACCAAGCCTAAGGATGGGGAACAGTCGATGATGATAAAATCAAAATCGGCAGATACTGTTTCAAGCACATTACCCATCATTTTTTCGCGGTTCGGCATTTGAATCATCTCAATTTCTGCGCCCACCAAATCGATATGCGATGGTAAAAGGTAGAGGTGAGGTGTTTTTGTTTCCAGAATGATGTCCTTTGGCGATACATCGTTGATGATGCATTCGTAGATGGAGGTCTTCACCGTTCGCGGATCGAAGCCAACTCCCGAAGTAGAATTCGCTTGGGGATCAGCATCCACTAAGAGTGTTCTATATTCCAATACAGCTAAACTCGCTGCCAGGTTGATGGCCGTTGTAGTTTTACCTACGCCACCTTTTTGATTCGCTATTGCTATGATTTTTGCCATTGAATTAGGGCTTTCGTTGATTTACGTAAATTATTGATCTATATTGTAATATTACTTCCAATCTTCATTAAAAGGAGTTCCTTTCCAGCTGCTGCAAACTTCCCAAATGCCTCGTCTTGATCGATCCTAATATTGCTAAAAGTATCGTAATGCATGCCTATTATTTTATCGCAGTGTATAAAATCTGAGGCGATCACTGCATTGTCAATTCCCATGGTGAAGTTGTTTCCGATGGGCAAAAAGGCGATGTCAATCTTTTTATAATCGCCAATTAGTTTCATGTCTAAAGTTAAGGCCGTATCTCCGGCATAATATACATTTCCCTCTGTAGTTTCCAATAAAAATCCCATCGGATTTCCGCCATAGCTACCATCAGGAAGAGAAGAACTATGTACTGCATTGACACATTTTACCTTTCCAAAAGGGAAATTCCAATGTCCGCCAATATTCATGGGGTGAACATTCTCAACACCTTGGTTACTAAGCCAATTAATGATTTCCCAATTACTAATTATGGTAGCTCCGCTTTGTTTTGCAAGAGAAACTGCGTCCGAAATATGGTCCATGTGTCCATGAGAGATTAAAATGAAATTGGGCATCAGTTTATTGATGTCAATGTCTTTTGCCAACTCATTTGGACTAATAAACGGATCAAATAAAAGCACATTGCCATTCACTTCAATGGTGAAACAAGAATGTCCTAAATACGTGATTTTCATACTTATTAATAATTTTTTTCTAGTGTAATTCTCCCGATTCTCCGGAAGGATTGCAAAGATAAGAGTCCTCGTCCTGCTATGCTACTAAAAATAGTTGGTCTTTGTCAATGGAATGAATAGAGTAGACTTAATTTATCAACAAGAGAAAATTTGAGGGAATATTGCTTTTGTTTTCCTGGATGGCATCTTGAGGAAAAGGAGAGAATTACGAAATTGAAGAGTGATTTGTCAAGAATTATCACTTATTTTTTTACCACGGAGTCACGGAGGAAACACGGAGTTTCACAGAGGCTTGCGCTTTCAACACAATATGAAAACAAAATGGACTCTCAAAACCTGAGCGTCCCGATAGCCTTTAGCTTAACTAATAGTGATTAAACGAGAAATTTCAATTTTTGAATTATCGGAACAACAAAAAACTTCCTCTTTTAGTCACATCTGCAAAGCGGCCATTGTCATAACCTGCATATTTCAAAACATATATATAAGATCCTTCCGCGGCTTCTTTTCCGTCGTAATTTCCGTCCCAACCATCGTCGGGGTTTTCTGATTTGAAGACCAATTGTCCAAAACGATTATACAGTTCAAATTTCCCTACGAAGTCATCGCAATTGACTTTGTAATTATACAACTCGTTTTTATTATCTCGATTGGGTGTAAAAGCATTCGGAATATAAACCAAGCAATTGCATAAGTTAAATGTAAGAAAGATGGAATCATTGGAAGTTCCACATTGATTCACGGCGGTGGCGTAGTATTGTCCGGTTACTTTCGGATAAAAAACAGAATCGGAACTACCATCTTGCCATGAATAACTTGCTCCGTAATTGTATGCGTTCAACTCAATTAATCTTCCTTCACATAAGATGGAATCTTCTCCAAAGTTGACAATAGGAATATCTTGTTGATCGAGAAGGATGGTATCGGAAGCCGTGCAACTATTGATGGAAACAATGACTGTATAAATGCCAGCATCTTCAGCAAAAATAAATTGATCCGTCGTTCCATCTTGCCAAAGATAAGTGGCTCCCGGATTCGTTGCATCTAAAAAGATAGGGAAACCTTTACACAAGGTAGTATCATTTCCAAAGTTGACAGAAGGAGAAATAGAGAAAACAACATCTACATCGTCAGTTGCAGTACAATTATTTTCTGTGACCACCACTGAATAAGTACCGCTTGAAGTCACCGCTAAAATTGAATCGGTGCTACCGTTTTGCCAAACGAAAGTAGCATTTGGATTTCCTGCCTCCAAAATGACCACATCACCATCGCAAGCCGGAATGGTTGGACCTAAATCAACATCTGGTGATGGGTTGAATAAACCATCAGTGCTATCTCTTCCAATACAACCTAAATTATCAATCAATACCCAAAAGGTGCCACTTGCAGAAACATTCAAAGTAGTATTTGAGCTATTGTTACTCCAGAGAATGGGTAAACCCGGAAATGATCCGGGATCCAATGTAATTACGGTACCGTCGCAAGCCGTAAAGTCACTTCCTAAATCTGGATTAGGAGTTTCTAAAATCTGGATGGTTTTACGAACGGTATCACTTAATAATCCTTGCCAAACAATGGCAGTGACTAAATATGAACCACCGCTCAAATAAGTATGCTGTGGATTAATCTGCAAACTTGAATTATTTAAACCGGAACTTGGATCACCAAAATTCCATCTTACCGAATCGGGTCCGGCAAAAACGGTAGTGAAATTCGTTGGGGAAGTGGAGCAAGTATCCGCATAAATAAAATCAGCCACAATAAAGAAACTTTGCAAGAAATTTGGCAAGCCGTATTGACCTAATTTACCTCCTAAAAAGAGCGCATTGCCAGAATACCCGGAGGCTAGGCCGGATAAAGTAGGCTGAGCAATTACAGCCAAAGAAGTCGATTGAAATTGGCAAACATAAATTTTACCATCGATACCCAATTGAAGTCCGCCAATAAATCCGGGAACGGTACCAATGGATTGTCCGGATGCAATAACAGCTGCAGAATTTCCCGAACTTACATCGTACTGAAATACTTCACCGGGATTTGTAGTTGCCCCCACATACACATAACGATTATCGGGAGAAAACTCTACACCGTACACCTGTGGTGTAAGGTTTATACTGATGGGATTACTGATGGTGCCATTAATATTATCGAAATCAAAAATTTCACATTTGCGCAATCCACGAATGGCACAGGCCAATTTTTTTGCATCGGAACTAGCTTTTAAATATCCATGGGAATTCATAAAGGAACCTCCATGAACTACACCTACAGAAGAAGTTACCGGTGCCATTGAAATTCCAGTTGAGGTAATGAGATATGCCAGAAAATCACCATTATTCCAACCGTGAACAATAACCCATGCATCGATGCCATTGGCATGACGAACGGCAGTCAACTTTTCGGTGACAGGAGTAGCGAGATTAATATTTTTTACAGTGATATCTCCATTTCCGCCATTGAGGCTCATGTCCACTTCGCTGTAGCATAAACCTCGCACACCTCCGTTGGTGTCCACAGTAAATACATAATAAATACCGTTTGTTGCCGGTTTAGGAACTATGATCGCAGTTTGTGTCGCCGCACCATCTCCATTCAATCCATTTCCGGAAGGCATTGGAGTATGCGTACGATCCCAAACCATATTTCCATTTGTGTAAAATTGAAGCGTTCCATTGATATCTGAAATCGTAGCACATCCTTCAAAAGCACTCATGACTCCGTTAGTAAGAGGAGTTGGAGGATTGGTGGCAAAGTCCAAACCTGCTTCATTTCCAAAATACCAGAATCGACCATCCATGGTTTGGGATGAAACCATCAAAGGAAGCAAGAGCAGCAGATTGAGAATCAGGGATCGGAGGAACATCTTCATCGATGTACAAAAATGCTAAAAAGGAAGCATCTAAAAAAGTAAAAATAGGCATGTAAACGTAAGAATCGGGTAAAAGCAGTGATTTGAGGGATCAAATCCATTTGCTTTTCTACTTTTGAGGCTCTAAAAAACCAATATCATGCAAAAAATCAAGCATCTTCTTTTCATTTTCGCTTTGTCGCTGATCCCATTTACAGGATTTACTCAGGGTCCGCCAAGCATTAAATTTCCTTACGATTCGGTAGCCGGTGACCCTTTGAAAGCCCGAATTTACACTCTTGAAAATGGACTTAAAGTCTATTTATCTGTTTACAAAGACGAGCCTCGCATTCAATCCATGATTGGGGTATTGGCGGGATCGAAGCAAGATCCGGCAGATCATACCGGTTTAGCACATTACCTGGAGCATTTACTTTTTAAGGGGACCGATGTTTATGGAACCAATGATTTTGCAAAGGAAAAATCGCTTCTTGATACTATCGTAAGTTTATACGAGCAATACGGTGCTATGAAAGACAGTCTACAGCGCAAAAAAATGTATCATCGCATTGATTCTATCTCCGGAGAAGCTGCCAAGTTTGCAATTCCAAATGAGTTTGACAAAATGATGGAAGGCTTGGGTGTGACTCAAGTGAACGCTTATACTTCTAACGAACAGACTGTTTATATTAATAATGTTCCCAGCAATCAGTTGGAGAATTTCCTAACGGTCGAGGCTGAACGCTTTCGTAAATTGGTGATGCGTTTGTTCCATACCGAGTTGGAAGCAGTTTATGAAGAGAAGAATATTTCTTTAGATCGTGATAACTCGAAAGTATATGAGACTTTGTATGCAAATCTTTTTGAAAACCATCAATACGGAACCCAAACTACGATTGGAACTATTGAACATTTGAAGAGTCCTTCCTTGGTGGCTATTCAGAAATTTTTCGACACTTATTATGTTCCAAATAATATGGTGATTGCTTTAAGCGGAGATTTTGATCCGGACGAAGCCATTCGTTTGATCAGTGAAAAATTTGGCAATATGCTTCCCAAAAAAATTCCACCTTTTACAGTAGCGAGTGAAAAGTTCATTAAAGTTCCGATTGTGAAAGAAGTGTGGGGACCGGATGCTGAGAATTTGATGATGGGATTCCGATTCAACGGAGCCAATTCCTCAGATGCGGATTTGGTGACCATTGTAGATTATATTCTATCGAACGGACAGGCGGGACTGTTAGATTTGAATTTGAACACGAAGCAGAAAGTATTGAGTGCAGGTTCTAGTGCCGATATCATGAAAGATTACAGCGTACACATGTTCTCAGGTCGTCCGAGAGAAGGACAGAGTTTGGAAGAAGTTCGTGATCTTTTACTAGGTCAAATTATGGAAATGAAATTGGGTAATTTTCCTGATTGGATGTTAGAAGCGGTGGTGAATAATTTAAAGCTAGAGCAAGAAAGGCAATATGAAAGTAATTACGGCAGAGCTTCCGCCATGTTGAATTCAGAAATTGAAGGCGTCGCTTATAAAAATTTAGTGAATCGCATAGAGCGACTTTCAAAAATAAATAAGGAACAAGTAAAGCAATTTGTGCGCGATTGGTACGGCGATAATTATGTGATTGTATATAAAAGGAGTGGAGTAGATCCGAGTACATTAAAAGTAGAGAAGCCATCCATCACACCGGTGGCCATGAATCGCGACATGCAGAGTGAATTTTTGAAAAATATATTTGGGAGTAAAGTCAAGGAAATTTCTCCTGTTTTTATTGACTTTTCGAAAGCCATCACTACCACCAAGTTAAAAAGTTCAATTCCCGTGTACTCTTTAAAAAATACCGAGAACAGTTTGTTTTCGATGAATTATACGGTGGAGATGGGCAATGCCCAGGATAAGCGTTGGCCATTAGCCATGTTATATGTCGATTATTTAGGTGCCGATAAATACAGTGCAGAACAATTAAAAGAAGAGTTTTACAAATTGGGATGTTCTTATTCGGCTTCTGCAAGTGAAGATGAAATCAATATTCGATTGAGCGGTATCAGCAATAATTTTATACCTGCAATGATGTTATTGGAGAGTTTACTTTCTAATCCCGTTGCTGATGAAGCAGCTTTGAAAAATTTGGTAGATGATATTTTGAAAAAGAGAGCCAATGCCAAATTAAATAAAGGGGAGATTTTATCTCGTGTTTCTACGTATGCTCGCTTTGGTCCGGAGTCGGCAGTAACTTATTTGTTGAGTGAAGAAGAATTGAAACAAATTACCGGTAAAGAATTGGCGGTAATGATTCGCAATTTGATGGGCTATGTACATCGTATCGATTACTACGGAACTAGCGAGACCAATAAATTGATTGATCTCTTAAATAAATTTCATAAAACACCACGAGGATTTCAAGCCATCACAAAAGGAAAAGTATTTACAGAGCAAAGCACCGATGATGGCAAAGTATTCTTTGTGAATTACGATATGAAGCAAGCAGAAGTTCAGTTCTTGTCGAAGGGAGGAAACTATGATAAAAACATCCAGCCGGTGGTACAAATGTACAGTCGTTATTTTGGTGGTGGAATGTCATCGCCGGTTTTCCAAACCATGCGTGAAAGTAAAGCGTTGGCATACGCAGTAAGCTCACGGTATATTTCACCCAACCGTCTCGATCGTTCTTATTTAAACATGGCCTACATCGGAACACAAGCCGATAAATTACCCGAAGCATTGGATGGCATGATGGAACTATTGCAAGAGATGCCTGTGTCGGAAAAGTCATACTCACAAGCGAAAGAAGGAGTATTACAAGGCATCGCCAGCGACCGCATCACCAAGATGGAGATATTAAGAGCCTATCATGGTTCCATGAAAATGGGAATCAATTACGATCTACGAAAAGAGATGTACGAGAAAATTTCAACGATGAGCATCAAGGATATCGAAGCCTTCCATTTGAACTACATCAAAGGCAAGAAATACCGTATTGCTTGCATCGGCGACAAAGAGAAAATCGATTTCAAAACATTGGAGAAATTCGGTCCCGTCACGGAATTGGATTTAAAGCAAGTTTTCGGATATTGATTTTAAAATACTTGATATAGAAAGGGAGCTCGGAGATGGGTTCCCTTTTTTCTAATTTATTTCAGCAATTCTAACGTTTCAATTCAGGCTTCCATCTAAAAAATTTAGTGAAAAATTGTAACTACAAGCTTCGTTGAAATTGCAACATTCACGCGGAGTCCGATAGACTATCGGTCTCTGTGTGAAAAAAATCGAAATTATCTTTTTTGATTATTTTTTTATCAGAACTAATGCACTTCCAGTGAAACATAAATGACTGTGATTTTCGTAAATTCTAATGTAAGGTATGTACTATTTAATCAAACAATAAAAATGATTGTTGATTTGAATCACAAATTAAACAAACCCCTCTAAAAGCTGGATCAATTGCGGGGCTTGAATGACTCCTGATTGTCGCCAAACATTTTTACCGTCTTTGAAAATGATGAGGGTTGGAACTCCTTGCACTTGATAGGCGGCGGCAGCTTTCGGATTTTTGTCGACATCAATTTTGATGATGAGGGCTTTATCACCCATTTTAGATTTGACCGATTCCAGAATGGGCGCCATCATTTTACAAGGCCCACACCAGTCGGCGAAAAAATCGACCAAGACAGGTTTTCCGGAATTGATAATCTCTTTGAAAGAGGATGGAGTAGGAGTGCTCATGGAATTTTAGTAGGATTAATTTTTCGCCAGTCGGATAATATCCAAAACTTGTAGAGCAGCGATGGAATAATAAATATGAATGCCTTCACGCGAGGTTGCAAGGATGCCACTGTTTCGCATGTTTTTCAAATGATGGGAAACCAGACTTTGTTCGGTATTTAGTTTGTTGCAAATTTGAGTCACCGACAATTGCTTATTTGGAGCCAATAAATTAATAATTTCTATTCGCGTCGGATTCGAAATGACTTTCAAAAATGCTGCAATCTTTTTTGTTTTGGTTGTGTGATTAGACATCCAACAAAGAAACAAACGAAAGTTAATTTGCTTTGTGACCTTTGTAACAACAAAAACTGATTTATATCAATAGCGTAATTTAGTTCCCTACTTTAGCAGCTTCCTTTGCCTTTTTCCTGAAGTACCTTCTGAACAGGAAATTGCTTTGCAAGGCTTTTAAATTTTCATTCAAAAGTGCGGTGCTTATGCTCAAGTTTGCAAAAACCGATTTCATGTCACCTGCCATTGCAGTATCACGAGCAAGTACACCAAGAGGTCCTGGTGTAAGATTAAGATCTTCCATAAATTCATGCATGTGATGCAAGGCGAGTTTGGCAGTATCGGTAGCTGCTTCAACATTCGCAACAATTCGTTCAAAATTTCTTGCCGTGGAATCATCAGAAATAATTTTCCCGGCTACGCCTTGACCATTTTTAATTTCTTCTAAAAGATCTTCTGCCAACTTCGTCATGTTCACTGCCGAAAGCGAAGCAGTTTCAATGCTGATTAAAGTACGACGGAAATTCGCAAATGGAACGGTATCAGAGATTATATCCCAGAGGGGTTTGCTATCAGAGATCCTTTGTGTGATTCGTTTTAAATCATTTGTAATATCCAACACATTTATATTCGTCGTATTTAATGTACGCATCATTTCATCAGTACCTACAGAACCTAAACTTAAAATTGTATCATTCTCTGCTACAAATTGACTTGCAATATCGATCGTTGTAATATTGATTAATTTATTTCCCATCAATCCATCAGAACCAACTTCCGCTATTGACTTTTTGCGGATGTAACGCATCGCATCTTGCCTGATAACCATCTCCACCAACACCAATGAATCATTTTCAATATTGATTTCCTTAACTGTTCCGATTGTGATGCCGGCAAAACGTACATTATTACCTGTGATGAGTCCGTTAACATTGTTAAATCGCACGTAAATCGACAAGGTCTTACTAAATAAATTTTGTTTCGTACCAATGAAATAAAGTGAAACGATGAGAAGGATCGTTCCTGTCATCACAAATATTCCGAGTTTTATTTTATTCGTTGCTTTTTCCATAATTATTCAAAGAAGGGTTTAACTTCAGGATCGCTAGTTTTATTTAATTCATCATAGGTTCCTTCGGCATGTGAGATGCCATTGACCAATACAATTACGCGGTTCGATACAATTTTGGCACAAGCCATATCGTGAGTGATAATAATAGAAGAAGTATTGTATTTATTTTGAATTTCTAAAATTAAATTACTGATTTCTCTGCTGGTGATGGGATCCAATCCGGTGGTAGGTTCATCGTAAAGAATAATATCCGGCTTCAAGATTAAAGTACGCGCCAATCCAATACGCTTTCGCATACCACCTGATAATTCGGAGGGCATGAGATCAATAGCATCTTTTAATCCTACATTGTCTAGGGCTTCCATTACCAATTCATCCACCTCAGTACGCGTTTTATTGATCCAGTGGCGACGAAGAGGGAATTCCAAATTCTCACGCACCGTCATGGAATCGTACAAAGCAGAACTTTGAAATAGAAATCCAATTTTTACGCGCACCTCATCCAGATCATCACGATTTAATTTAGGAATATTTTTACCGAAGACTTCCACCTCACCTTTATCGGGCATTAATAAAGCCACCATGCATTTGATTAAAACGGATTTTCCTGAACCGGATTTCCCAAGTACCACCAAATTTTCGCCACGCATTAAGTCGAGATTAAATCCCTTCAACACATCATTATCGCCAAATGATTTATAAACATCACGCATCTTCACCATAAGTTCCCCATTGGGATCTACCGGCTTTGGAATATTTGTTAGGACTTGACTTTCCATTTTATGTTAATCCCATAATTTCTGCGATTTGCACCGCAATTAAATCCAGAATAAAAACCAACAAAGAGGATACTACCACCGCAGAATTCGCTGCGATACCAACGCCTTCGGTACCCTTCTTCGAATTATATCCCTTATAGCAACCGATAATTCCTATAGCGAATCCAAAGAAATAAGTTTTTATAACCGCAGGTAAAACATCTCCAAAAACAAGAGAATTAAACACCTGCGTAAAAAACAAATCGATGCTTACTACATCTTTAATATTAACACCAATATAGGCCGCATAGAGGGAAATCAAATCGGCGATGATCACCAACAATGGTAACATCAAGGTGCAAGCTGCTACGCGAGTTACTACTAAATATTTAAAAGGATTTGTTCCACTCACTTCCATGGCATCAATTTGCTCTGTCACTTTCATCGAACCTAATTCGGCTCCTATGCTCGAACCAATTTTTCCGGCGCAAATCAAAGCGGTAATCACTGGGCCAATTTCACGAATTACCGAAAGCGCTACCATCGCCGGCAAATAGGATTCGGCACCAAACTCCTCCAATGTTGGACGACTTTGCACCGTTAATACCAATCCCATAATGAAAGCAGTAACTCCTACAAGCGGTAAAGTTTTATATCCGATAATGAAACACTGTCGCACAAATTCCGACCATTCATAACGAGGCTTAAATCCTTCACGAAAAAACCGAGCTGTAAAATCAGAAATACCGCCCACATCTATTAAAAATTCTTTAAAAGCGGAGTTGGTCTTAATGGGCATAACAGTTTTTAGGATATCACGCAAAGGTAATAGAATGAGATCAATCATTTTATTCATTTACAGAGAGAATTCACACCTTTAAAATTAAATTAATAATCAACTGTCATTTTATAACCAATTCGTTTTGCGAGCTTTGGGGATATGGGAAGGAGGCGGCGTTGGCTAAATTGTTAAAAATGTTTGGAGCAATTGCGTACTTGACGAAGAATTACTTAAAAGAAGCGTTAGCAGCGATCCCGCGGATGTCTCGTCGATTATTCAGCAAAAACCATAATTGATCACAAAAAATCAGCGGTCTTTTTTTAAGCTTCAAGCCACAGGCCTCAAGCTTTTTTCGAGAAAGAGGCTTGAAGCCTGAAGCTTGTAGCTTGCGGCTTCCCAAAAACGTAGACGCAATTTAACTTTTCTATAAATTAAAAGCGAGCGACTACAGATCCATCGCCTCCGCTATCATCTCCGCGATGTCTTTCACCTTTACCTGATCTTCTTTATCGTTGAGTTTGACGCCGTCGCTGAGCATGGTCATGCAGAATGGGCAGGCTACGGCAATGGCATCGGGTTGCAAGGCCAAGGCTTCTTCGGCGCGTTCCATATTGACGTCTTTGTTTCCGTTTTCGGGTTCTTTGAACATTTGAGCGCCGCCGGCACCGCAGCATAAACCATTTGCTTTGCTGCGTTTCATCTCGGTCATTAAGGAGTCGAGGCGCATGATGACTTGCCTCGGTGCTTCATATACGTCATTGCCTCTTCCTAAATAGCAGGGATCATGAAATGTAACTTTTTTGCCTTTGTATGCTCCGCCTTGCACCGTGACTTTTCCTTGATCTAAAAGTTCTTGTAAAAGCTGTGAATGATGAACGACCTGGTAATGTCCTCCTAATTCAGGGTATTCGTTTTTTAGCGTGTTAAAGCAATGGGGACACGCGGTTACTATTTTCGTTACTTCGTAGCCGTTAAGCACCATGATGTTGTTCATCGCTTGCATCTGAAATAAAAACTCATTGCCCGCACGTTTGGCCGGATCACCGCTGCAACTTTCTTCGGTGCCTAAAACGGCGAATTTGATTTGAGCATGATGCAATATTTTTGCTAAAGCTTTGGTGACCTTTTTGGCACGATCATCGAAACTTCCTGCACATCCCACCCAAAAAAGAAACTCGGGCTGTTCTCCTCTTGCAAGCATTTCGGCCATAGTATTTACTTTGAAATCTTCCATAAATTTTTGTGTTGGTCTTCTTGCTAAAATTAATTTTCGGTCCAGTTCATACGATCGGCAGGAGAGAATTGCCAGGGAGCTCCGTTGTTTTCCATCTTGGTAAACATTCCGTTTAACTCGGCAGGTGCTGCACTTTCTTCCATCACCTTAAATCGACGCAGATCCATGATGATGCTAAGGGGATCAATCAACACAGGACAAGCTTCCACACAAGCATTACAACTGGTGCAAGCCCAAATTTCTTCTTCTTTTATGTAATCGTTGATCAATGATTTTCCATCTTCATGAGTAGCCCCGTGCGCATCAATATTTTTTCCTACTTCTTCCAAACGATCGCGAGTATCCATCATGATTTTACGCGGCGATAATAATTTGCCAGTGATGTTGGCAGGACAAACATCCGTACATCTTCCACACTCCGTGCAGGCATAAGCATCCATCAATTGCTTCCAGTTTAAATCCTTTACATCTTTTGCTCCGAAACGTTGCGGTGCTGCATTCGGATCAACAGCAGGAACCGCGGCGGAAGGATCCATCATCAATTTCACTTCATTAGTCACACTTTCCATGTTATTGAATTGTCCTTTCGGATTCAGATTGCTGTACCAAGTATTGGGGAACGCCAATAAAATATGAAAATGTTTAGAGTAGGGAACATAATTTAAAAAGGCGAGAATGCCGATGATGTGGAACCACCAAGCGCCGCGTTCAATCATCACTAATGATTCACTCGAATAATTATCGAGAAAAGAAAACAACGAAGAAGAAACAGGAAATGCTCCTGCCACCACATAATGATCCATTCCTCGCGATTGCAAAATAGCATCCGAAGCATTCATCAATAAGAAAGCAGTCATTAATAATATTTCGATAATCAAAATAAAGTTCGCATCTGATTTTGGCCAAGATGTCATTTCAGCCATGTGAAAACGCCGTAAGCGCAACACATTTCTGCGGACTAAGAAAACCACACAAGCAGCTAAAACACCAAGCGCCAAATATTCAAAACTACCAATGAGAAAATCGTAAAATCCACCCATGAAACTAAGAATACGATGGGTGCCGAAAAGACCATCCATAATAATTTCCAACACCTCAATATTGATGATAACAAATCCGATGTAAATCAAGAAATGAAAAAATGCTGCCACCGGCCGACTCCCCATTTTCGATTGTCCCATGGCCACGCGCGCCATCGTTTTCCAGCGATCGGAGGGACGATCATTAATGACTTTTTCGCGACCAAGATTAATATTTCGACTAACTTGCTTTACCCTTTTGGCAAAAAAATAAACTCCAACAGCAAGAATGACTAGGAATATAAATTGTGCGATCATAATGAATTATTTAATTTCGAAATTACAATTAACAAGGATATCATTGGAACAAAAGCAAAGAAAAAAAGGAATTTGAATTTTATTTCTTTAATAATTTATCTGCTTCCTGAATTGTGATTCGCTGCTGTCCGCTGAATGCAGTTAAAAAAGCATCTACCTTACCGGATGCTTTCACTTGATTTAATTTCTTCCTTGCATCTGCCAAAGAAGTAAATTTTCCGATACAATAACGGGTATAACCATCGCTGCAATTGACAATATTGATGTTTTCTTCTTTCGCAAATTTTGCATCATCAGCAGCAGGATTCTTACTCGCACCAATTTGAATAGAGTAATATATTACCGGTGATTTTATATCATTCAAAACTTTATCAGCTAATCCAGGATTAGATTTTTCGGGTTTAGGAGTAGGCATGGGAGGCGGTGGACTCGGCTTACTCTCCGGAACAACAGTTTTTTGAGAATCGACATTCGCAATAATTGTTTTACTTGGTTCAGGAATTTCAGTTTTCACAGGATCAGATTTTATTGGTTCTTCCTGTTTCTCTGATTCGGTTTTGTTCTTTACTGTTCCTGTTTCCACACCTGATTCCATATCCACTTTATACTCCTTAAAAGCCCGATAAATTGCAGAAGCCATTGTATTTTGTCCTTTATCGGAAGCTAAAAATTTCTCTTCGTTTTCATGCGTTAAAAATCCGCACTCAATCAATACTGCCGGCATGGCTGTTTTATACAATACTAGAAATCCGGCTTGCTTCACACCGCGATTATTTCTTCCGGCGTATTCGGTAAACTCTTCTTGAATATTCGAAGCAAATAAAACACTTTGACTCATAAACTGACTTTGATACAAGGAAAAAATAATATTTGCTTCCGGAGAATTTGGATCAAATCCATCGTATTTTTTCTGATAATCATCCTCTAATAAAATGGTGGCGTTCTCACGTTTAGCAACTTCCAGATTACTTTCCGTTTTATGAGTTCCCATGACGTAGGTCTCCGACCCATACGCTGCTTTACCACCAGCGTTTAGATGAATACAAATAAATAAATCGGCATGCGCTTTATTTGCAATGTTAGCACGTTCGTGCAAAGGAATAAACACGTCGGTTTTACGCGTATAAACCACATGAATATCGGGATAATTTGTTTCAATCATTTTCCCGAGTTTGAGCGCAATATCCAGTGCCACATGTTTTTCTCGCGCCATTGCACCAAGGCATCCCGCATCATGACCACCATGGCCTGCATCAATAACGATGGTTTTAATTTTATAAGAATCTTTGCACTGCGCCTTAAATGAAATATGGCTAAAAAATAATACAAAGGATATGGCAATCAGAACTATTCGTTTCACGTTTGGGTTTTGTAGCTTTGCGGCTTCAAAATTAAGAGTATCATATCGATAATGAAGCATGTAGATAGACCAGGTTCAGGCAACTTTTCAACGTCATTTTGTTGGTGGATGGTATGTCTGTTCTTTTTATTCGCTTCCATTTCTTCTGCTTCCGCTCAAGAAAATAGTACCAAGACGACTGTAAATAAGGAAGATAGCATCAAAGTCAATGTTCCCGACAGTATTTTGGCTTCAGGCGATTCTCTTCGAGTCCTGACAAACGACACGCTTTCTTTAGATGACTCGCTGCAATTGGCCGAAGATTTTAAGTCGAAAGTGAGCTACCATGCCGAGGACTCCATTGTATATGATTTGGATACCGGAATGGTGTATTTGTATGGAAAAGCTTGGATGACCTATGAAGATGTTCGTTTGGATGCAGATTATATAGATATAGATTTTAACACCAAACTACTTTCCTCAAACGGACTTCCTGATTCAAGTGGTGTTATTCAAGGCAAACCTTTGTTTAAACAAGGTACCGATGAGTTTCAAGCCGATCAAATCCGCTATAATTTCAATACCAAGAAAGGAAAAATTTCGGAAGTGACCACCAAAGATGGCGATAGTTATATTCATGGCGCCGTGGTGAAAAAGCAAGCAGATAACAGTACATTTATAAAAGATGGCTACTATACGACTTGTGATGCGCCGCATCCACACTATTATTTGAAAGCCGATAAAATTAAAGTCGTTCCGAATAATAAAGTAGTTACGGGTCCGGCTAATTTGTATATTATGGATGTGCCCACACCATTGGCCATTCCATTCGGATTTTTCCCGAATAAGAAAGGTCGCTCTTCAGGAATTTTATTTCCACAGTACGGTGAGTCGCAAGAGTTAGGTTTCTTCCTTAAGAATGGCGGATATTATATTGGCTTGAACGATCATTTTGATATTGCTTTAACCGGGGACATTTATTCCAAAGGAAGTTGGCGTGCTAATACTTTTAGTAATTACGCTTGGAAGTATCGATTTGCAGGGAATGTTTCTTTGAACTATTCAATTAATAGAATTAGTCGTCCGGAATTTCCCGATTACAGTTTAGAAAAATCATTTTTTGTAAGATGGAATCACATTCAAGATGCGAAATTAAAACCGGGAACCAATTTCACAGCGAATGTAAATGCAGGTTCTGCGCAGTTTTATCGATACAATATCAGCAGTGCAAATAATTTCTTAACAAATACATTTACCTCGTCGGTGGCTTGGTCGAAAGTATGGACCGGAAAACCCATCAATTTAAGTGTGAGTTTAGCACATTCTCAAAACACACAAACCAGAGATATCAATTTGAGTTTGCCGGCAGCCACTTTTAATTTGGCAAGAAGAACACCTTTCAAGCGTCAGGAAGTGTTAGGAGCGCCAAGATGGTATGAGAAAATAGGAGTAGGATTAACGAGTTCGTTCATAAATTCTATTGCTACGAAAGATACATTATTGTTCAGAGAAAGTACCCTGGAGCAATTACGTTATGGTATCCAACACAGCATTCCAATCAACACTTCATTCACCGTTGCGAAATATTTTACAGTGAGTCCCGGTATTTCATACACCGAAAAATGGTATTTAAAATCCATTACCAAAGCATGGGATCCTGAAACGCAAACCATCGATATTGACACGGTGAATGGATTTATAGCTGCACGTGAATTTGCATTCAGTACCAACATGAATACACGTATTTATGGAATGCTGCAATTCAAAAAAGGTAAAATAGCTGCCGTTCGTCATGTGATGACACCGACCATTGGTTTCTCATGGCGTCCCGACTTTAGCGAACCCGGTTATGGCTATTATAAAAGTGTGCAGGGTGATTCTATAGGAAATACACAAAAATATTCTGTCTTTGAAGGTGCTGTTTTCGGCGGACCGGGAGCAGGAAAATCTTCACTGATGAGTTTCACTTTGGACAACAATTTCGAGATGAAAGTGCGACAGAAAAGTGATACGGCCGTTACCATGAAAAAAGTAAAATTACTCGAGAGTTTGGCAATGAGTACTTCTTACAATTTCGCTGCAGATTCCTTGCGTTTATCGCCCATCAGTTTAAGTGCACGAGCCACCATTATCGATCGTATTTCCTTGAATATGTTCGGCTCTTTTGATCCTTATGTGCTCAATGAAAACGGCGTTCGTATCAATACAACTGAACTTTTGGCCAATAATAAATTAGCTCGTTTCAGTTCCGGAAATTTCAGTATCAACTTCAATATCATCCAAAGAAAAAAGGAATTGAAATCGAATAAAGGAAGTCAGGATGAATTGGATGAGATCAATAAAAACCGCGACAACTATGTCGATTTCAATATTCCATTTTCTTTAAATATTGGATATAATTTTTTCTTTTTGAATAATTTCAATGCTCCGGATCAGATTACACAAACCTTGAATTTTAATGGCGATTTGCAATTAACTCCGTCGTGGAAAGTTACCTATAATAGTGGCTACGATTTCGAGCAGAAAGATTTCTCCTATACTTCACTCGGAGTGCATCGTGATTTGCATTGTTGGGAGATGAGTGTTAACTGGGTACCCTTCGGCTTCCAACAAAATTATTTTTTCCAAATTAATGTGAAATCTTCGGTCTTGCAGGATTTAAAATTGACCAAGAAAGACGATCGTTTTGACAATCGTTAAGCCTACACACTAATTATAATAATCAAAAGATTAGACTACAAATGACATTATGTGAAAAATTATCCAATGCAAAAAGCGAAGAAGATGTTAAAGTTGCATATATAAAAGCGCTTGGCTTAATAGGATATTCTAAGAATCTTATCGATATACAAACTAAAGAAATTTGGTTTGAAGCAAAGGATACTACCAATACTTCTACCCACCTAATGTTTACACAGCTTCTGCATTATGTGCAACATGCTTTAAACAAAGGCGATGAAATACCTCCATTTTTATGTGTAATTAATACCAATAAAGCCGCAATTATGAAAACTGAAGATGTGATTCCTTTCCTTGAAAAGAAAACAATTACATGGGGCAAGCGCGCAAGCAGTTATACCACCGAAGCATTGGAAGAAGTATCGGCATATATAGGAACTCACTTTGTTTCGTTTAAAATAGAAACACACGAAGAAGAATTTATTTTCACCCTTAAAAATGCTATTAAAAATGGTGATTTTATGGTGCAGTATACGGCAGACAAAACATTTTCGGAAGAAGCCACAACGGTTTTAACCGATGGCAAAAAGCTATGGCAAGCCTATTTTGCACAAACCGATGTAAGAATTGTAAGAGATGAACTAAAGCTGAACTGCCCAGATGTAGGTTGGTATCAAATTCGCAAAGCGCTGCAAGCTCGCAATGCAAGTGGAGCTTTTCCTCTTGTGAATTTCAAGAATTTTGAAGAAGCCTACAAAGAGTTCAGTAAAAAATTACAACCTCAAGTGTATGAACTTGGGTTTTTGAAAAACTAAAAAGAAAAAGAAATGAGTTCAGAAATACTTATTTATCAAACCGAAGATATTGAAACAAAAATCCAAATCCGACTGGAGCATGAAACGGTTTGGCTAACACAGGAACAATTGTGTGAACTATTCAATAAATCTAAAGCCACCATTAGCGAACACATCAAAAATGTGTTTGAAGAAGGCAAGTTGGACCCTTTGGCAACTGTTCGGAAATTCCGAACGGTTCAACAAGAATGAAACCGGAATATAAAACTCAATCAAAACAATGGAAAATAATTCTCAAATAATCATTTATCAGACACCAAACGGTAACACAAAGGTGGATGTAAAAATGGAAAATGAAACGGTGTGGCTTTCGCAAAGTCAACTGGCAGAGTTGTTTCAAACCACCAAACAAAATATCAGTTTACATATTCAAAATATTTTTGAAGAAGGTGAATTAAATCATGATGCAACTGTAAAGGATTACTTGACAGTTCAAAACGAAGGTGGCAGAAACGTAAAACGAAATGTGCAATACTTTAATCTTGATATAATAATTTCGGTTGGCTACCGAGTAAAGTCGCATGTAGGTACACATTTTCGAATATGGGCTACACAGCATATAAAAGAATATATTGTAAAAGGATTTGTAATGGATGATGAGCGCCTTAAAAACCCTAATCAACCCTTCGATTATTTTGAAGAACTAGTAAGGCGAATACAGGATATTAGAACATCGGAAAGAAGGTTCTATCAAAAAATCACAGATATATACGCTACAAGTGTTGATTACGACCCAACACTTGAAACAAGTATCTTGTTTTTTCAAACGGTTCAAAATAAAATGCACTGGGCAATTACAGGCAAAACAGCAGCCGAAATCGTAGTGGAAAGAGCAAATAGTAAAGATCCCAATATGGGTATGACAAGTTGGAGAGGAGTAAAACCACAAAAACAAGATGTGGCAATTGCTAAAAATTATTTAAACGAAGAAGAACTTTTAGCTCTCAATAATTTGACAGAGCAGTACCTTATATTTGCCACAGGTCAAGCTATGCGCAGGATACCCATGTATATGAAAGATTGGATTGAAAAATTACATGGTTTTCTTTCATTAAATGACAGAGAAATTCTTTTACATGCTGGAAAAATATCGCATCAGTTAGCTATAGAAAAGGCAGAAAAAGAATATGAAAAATACAATAGCATACAGATAAATACAAAGGAAAGTGATTTTGATAAACAAGTAAAAAAAATTGAACCATTAAAACAAAAGATTGCACAAAAAAAGAAAAAATGATAGCCGCTACGCAAAGAAATACCGAACTATTGAAGCAGGGGTAAACGCACCCGAGTGTTTTGAGAGTGATTTTATAGTGCAGTAAATCAAATCAATAAAGAATTACGAATGTTTTTAGCTCAGAAGCACAATTAGTTTTGGATGAAGGCAAAAAGCTATGGCAAGCCTATTTTGCACAAACCGATGTAAGAATTGTCAGAGATGAACTAAAACTGAACTGCCCAGATGTAGGTTGGTATCAAATTCGAAAAGCGCTGAAAGCAACAAATGCCACTGGAGATTTTGCACCTGTAAATTTCAAGCCTTTTGAAGAATCCTAAAAAGAGTTGAGTAAAAAATTACAACCTCAAGTGTATGAACTTGATTTTTTGAAAACGTAATTGAAAGGATAATATTAAAATGTTCAGTTTTCATTGCCTAATTTATTTTGACGAAATAATTATTAGAATTAGAAAATTTTATAGTATTGGGGTTTTATAATTATAGATCAAGACTCACAATCATACGTACTCAAAACACAAAATCGATTAGCAAATTTTAGTCCATGCAGAACAAACCAAGTTTAAAAGAAGCCTTGAAATTCTGGTTGCGCTTGGGCTTCATCAGTTTTGGTGGACCTGCAGGACAAATTGCCATCATGCATGAGTTTTTAGTTGAGAAAAAGAAATGGATTTCCGAAAAAAAATTCATGAATGCCCTCAACTACTGCATGATTTTACCCGGACCGGAAGCGCAGCAACTAAGCACTTACATGGGTTGGCTTTTACACGGAAATAAAGGAGGATTGTTGGCTGGAATGCTCTTCATTTTACCTTCCATGTTCATTCTTTTAGGATTGAGTTTGGTGTATAGCATTTATGGAAATATTCCTTGGATTTACGCTCTATTCATAGGATTAAAACCTGCTGTAGTGGCCATTGTTATACTTGCTTTAATAAAAATTGCAAAAAAATCCTTGCTAAGTTCTTTGCATGTAATCCTTGCCATTTTCGCATTCATCGGAATTTATTTTTTCAACATTGATTTTCCTTTTATAATTCTTGGTAGTATTTTAATTGCTTTTCTTTTCAGAAAAATAAATCCATCCATTACGAAGAAAGATTCCAATGCAAACACAAACTTTGATGAAGATTCCTATGTCATCAATGTAAATACCGTACTCCCTCAATTAGGTTTTACATGGAAAAAATTCTTCTTTCAATTAAGCATTGGAATTCTATGTTGGGCGATTCCTTTTCTTTTGTTTTTCACTTTTGCCGATGATTTCATTTTCTGGAAAAAATTAATTTTCTTTTTCACACAAGCAGCTTTCGTCACTTTCGGAGGAGCTTATGCAGTATTACCTTATGTAGCACAGTTTGGTGTCGAAAAATTTCATTGGCTCAATGCGCAACAAATGTTAGATGGTTTGGCCTTGGGCGAAACAACCCCCGGACCCTTAATTATGGTGTTGGTTTTTGTGGGTTACATGGCAGGATTCAATCACGGAAATGCAAGCATCTTCGGTGGAACATTGGGATTATTCACCACTACATATTACACCTTTCTTCCCAGTTTTCTATTTATTTTGATGGGTGTTCATCTCATTGAGAAAACGCAAAACAGCGAAAAAGTAAAAGATATCTTGAGCATCATCACCGCGGCAGTAGTGGGAGTGATGTTTAACTTTTTAATTTATTTAGCTCAAGCAA
>Ga0105048_10002768_pt1 | contig 28593 bp, 29 predicted proteins | sample MAT05_FD_78382 | JGI IMG/M metagenome (GOLD analysis project Ga0105048, IMG submission 78382) | Freshwater microbial communities from Lake Fryxell liftoff mats and glacier meltwater in Antarctica - MAT-05 | ecosystem: Environmental > Aquatic > Freshwater > Ice > Liftoff microbial mat | place...
ACGGCATCGCCGACGACGGCGGTGAGCCCACCTACACCGTCGCCGAACTGGCCGACGCGATCAACGGCACCCTCCGTCGAGGGTTCGGCGACGGGGTGTGGGTGCGTGGCGAGATCCAGGGCTGGAACGAGCGTGGGCCGCACGCCTACTTCCGTCTCGTCGAGGAGACCGATCAGGGCAAGGCGGTGGTCAACGTGCAGTTCTTCGCACCCGCTCGCACCCGGCTCCGCCCACTGCTGGCCAAGAACCGGTTGCGCCTGACCGACGGCTTGAAGGTGCGCATCTTCGGCCACCTCGACTTCTTCGCCGGCTCGGGCCAGTTGGGTCTGAAGATGAGTGGCATCGACCCCCGGTTCACGCTGGGTGACCTCGCGATGCAGCGCGACGAGGTGCTCCGCCGGCTGGTGGCCAGTGGCATGTACGACGCCAACCGCACGCGCCGTCTCGTCGCCGCACCACTGCGGGTGGGTGTGGTCGCCAGCCTCGACAGCGCAGCGTGGGCCGACTTCTCCCACGAGATCGAGCGCAGCGGTCTCGGCTTCCAGCTCCGGGTGATCGACGTGCGGGTGCAGGGCGAGTGGGCCGTCAAAATGATCACCAACGCCCTGCGGTCGCTCGGCCGCCACGACGACCTCGATGCGCTGGTGCTCATCCGGGGTGGCGGGGCCCGCAGCGAGCTCGCCACCTTCGACGACGAGCTGATCGCGATCGCCATCGCCACCGCCCCACTGCCGGTGTTCACCGGCCTCGGCCACGAGATCGATCGCAGCGTGGCCGACGAGGTCGCGCACACGGCACTGAAGACCCCGACGGCGTGTGCGGCAGCGCTGGTCGAGCGTGTCCAGGCGTTCAGCCAGCGCGTCGAGCTGGCATGGACAGCGATCGAGCGTCAGGCCGATCGCGCGATCGGCTCGAGCGAGGGCCGTCTGCTCGAGGTGGCGCACGCCATCCGGCACCGCACGCTGGGTGCTGTCGATCGCAGCGACGATCGTCTGCGTCAACGGATCGCCCGGGTGCGGGTGAGTGTCGACCGTGTGGCCGAACGGTCGGAGATGCGGCTCGCCGCGGCCTCAGCGGCCGTGCGCCGCACCCCGGCGCGTCTCGAGCCCGAGGCCCGTCACCTCGACGGCGTCGCCCAGCGCGTGCGCCTGCTCGACCCTGCCACCACGATGGCCCGCGGGTGGAGCATCACCCGCACCGCCGACGGCCGCACCGTGCGCGACGCGAGCGAACTCGCGCCGGGCACCGAGATCGTCACCACCTTCGCGAAGGGCGCGGCACGCAGCCGCGTCGAGGAGATCCATCCGTCATGACCACCGACCCTGGCCCCCACGACCCTGGCACCACCCACGACCCTGGCCCCCACGACCCTGGCCCCGACACCACGGAGGCGCCCGCCGCGAGCGGGTACGCGGCCGCTCTGGCCGAGCTCGAGGAGATCCTCGGTCAGCTCGAGCGCACCGACGTCGACGTCGACGTGCTGGCGGCCCAGGTGCAGCGCGCGGCGCAGCTGATCACGTTCTGCCGAGATCGCATCGGCAACGCCCGGCTGCAGATCGAACAGGTCGTCGCCACCCTGCCGGACGACTGATCTTCTCCGGACGACAGGTATCTCCCGGCGACGATCGGTCGCCCTACGAAACCGAGCGATGCGGCGGATGACGGATCGACCTGTGGCGCAGGCACACCTGCGAATGGAGGGGTGCGTCGAGCATGCCTCCAAGAATGCACCTAGCCTGCACCTTCGTGCAGACCGCCCCGACGCCGAAGTCGCTCGCGTTCCTCGCGAAGCGCATCGACGAGCGGTTGGTCCTACTCCTCGACGCCGAGCTGGAACGATGGTCGGCGTTCGATCCCGACCTTGCCGAGCCGATCCAGGAGATCGCCCGTCTCGTGCTCGCCGGTGGCAAGCGCCTCCGCCCAGCCTTCACGTACTGGGGCTTCGTGGGCGCCGGCGGCCAACCCGATGATCCGGCGGTCATCGATGCAGGCGGTGCGTTCGAGCTGATGCATGCGTTCGCGCTGTTCCACGACGACGTGATGGACGATGCGACCAGCCGGCGCGGTGCACTCACCACCCACACCACGTTCGCTCGCCACCACGAGGACGGCCACTGGGCCGGCGAGGCCCGCCGGTTCGGCGACGGGGTGGCGATCCTGGTCGGCGACCTGGCCTTCGTGTACGCCGACCAGTTGATGACCGGTGCATCGCCCCAGGCGTGGGCGATCTGGAACGAGCTGCGCGTCGAGCTGAACATCGGTCAGGTGCTCGACATCCTCGGTGGCGCCCGCAACGACCGGCGTCGCGACAAGGCCGAGCGGATCTGTCGGTACAAGAGCGGCAAGTACACCATCGAGCGCCCGTTGCACCTCGGCGCGGTGATGGCTGCCCCCGAACGCCAGGCCGAGCTGTTACCGGTGCTCAGTGCCTACGGGTTGCCGTTGGGCGATGCGTTCCAGATGCGCGACGACGTGATGGGTGCCTTCGGTGACGAGGCGCTCACCGGCAAGCCCGTCGGCGGTGACCTCCGTGAGGGCAAGCCCACGCCGCTGCTCGCCCGTGCCGTCGAGGCTGCGTCGGCCCCGCAGCTCGCGGTGCTCGACATGGTGGGCCGCCCCGGTCTCACCGACGACCAGGTGGCCCGCATCCAGCAGGTCATCGTCGATACCGGCGCGCTCGCCGACCTCGAGACCACGATCACCCGTCTCACCGACGAGGCGCTCGCCGCAATCGAGATCGCGCCGCTCGTCACCGAGGCACGTGACGAGCTCGTGCAGCTCGCCCACTACGTCAGCTGGAGGCAGGTATGAGCGCCCAACGGTCCGCACGTCCCCTCGATGTCGTCGTCATCGGCGCCGGGCTGGGCGGTCTCTCGGCCGCTGCGCACCTGTCGAAGGCGGGCCACACGGTCACCGTGGTCGAGCGCGACCCCATCCCTGGTGGGCGAGCCGGCATGGTCGTCGAGGCAGGGTTCCGCCTCGACAACGGACCCACGGTGCTCACCATGCCCAACCTGCTCGCCGACGCATTCGCCGCAGCGGGCGCGGAGATGGCCGACTTCATCACCATCGACAAGGTCGACCCGATGTACCGGGCCTGCTACGCCGACGGCAGCACCTTGTTCGTGCGTCACGGCCGCGAAGCGATGACGCAGGAGATCCGCGAGTTCGCCAACGCCAAGGAGGCCGAGGCGTTCGGTCGCTTCTGCGACTGGCTCGAGCAGCTGTACCGGGTGGAGATGGCGCACTTCATCGACGCCAACTTCGACTCGCCGCTCGATCTCGTGAAGCCGTGGCGTGCCGGCCTCGAGCTGGTGAAGCTCGGCGGATTCGGCAAGCTCGGCAAGAAGGTGGCGAGCTTCTTCGACGACGAGCGGCTGCAGCGCATCTTCAGCTTCCAGTCGATGTACGCCGGGCTCGCGCCGTACGAGGCGCTGTCGCTGTACGCCGTCATCACCTACATGGATGCCGTCGAGGGTGTGTACGTGCCCAAGGGTGGCATGCACGCGATGGCAACCGGGTTGGCCGCCGCCGTCGAGAAGGCGGGCGTCACCATCCGCTACGACGCTCCGGTCACGCGCATCCTGCGCGCCGGCGACGGTCGGGTCACCGGTGTCGAGTTGGGCGGCGACGCTCTGGTGGGTGGTGAGCGGATCAGCGCCGATGCAGTGGTGTGCAATGCCGACCTGCCCGTTGCGTACCGCACCCTGCTCGGCGGCGTCGATGCGCCTCGGGTGGCGCGCCGCGGGAAGTACTCGCCCAGTTGCCTGCTCTGGATCGCGGGGGTGAAGGGGTTGCCCCCCTCCGACGCAGCGCACCACAACATCCACTTCGGTCACGACTGGGACGGCTCGTTCAAGGCACTCATCCACGACGGTGTGCGGATGCCCGACCCGTCGATCCTCGTCACCCTGCACAGCCTCGACGACCCCACGCTCGCCCCCGACGGGTGCAGCAGCATCTATGTGCTCGAGCCGACCCCGAACCTCGACGGCAAGATCGACTGGGTGGCCGAGCGCGAGCGGATCGTGGGCTCGCTGCGCGCTCGTGTGGCCCAGCTGGGTTACCCGACCGATGTGGTGGTCGAGCGTGTGTACGACCCGCTCGACTGGGAGGCGATGGGCATGGAGCGTGGCACCCCGTTCGCACTCGCCCACACCTTCTTGCAGACCGGACCGTTCCGGCCGAACAACGTCGACAAGCGGGTGCCCGGTCTGGTGTTCACCGGGTCGTCCACCCTGCCGGGCGTGGGCGTGCCGATGGTGCTGGTGTCGGGCAAGCTCGCCGCCGAGCGCGTGCAGCAGTACGGCGAGGCCCGTCGGTGAGGTGGCGTCGGCCACCTGAGGAGACGAGCGAGTACCGCGAGGCTCCCGAGTGGACGACGCTCGAGGCCAGCTACGAGCGCTGCAAGGAGCTGAACAAGCGCTACGGCACCACGTACTACTGGAGCACCAAGGTGCTGCCCCGGGTGAAGCAGCACCACGTGTGGGCGCTGTACGCGTTCTGCCGCTACGCCGACGACATCGTCGACGACCTCGGTCCGGCGACGGTCGAGCAGCGTGCCGCCGCACTCGCCGATTTCGGCGATCGGTTCTTCGCCGATCTCGCGGTCGGCCGCTCGGACGATCCGGTGTTGAAGGCCGTCGTGCACACCGTGAAGGCGTTCGACATCGACCAGGAGTGCTTCCGACGGTTCCTGCGGTCGATGACGATGGACCTCACCGTGGCCACCTACGACACCTGGGACGACCTGCTCGACTACATGGACGGGTCGGCGGCGGTGATCGGCGAGATGATGCTGCCGATCCTCGAACCCCGCCACCCCGATGCGCTGCAGCACGCTCGCGACCTCGGCAACGCGTTCCAGCTCACCAACTTCCTCCGCGACATCGACGAGGACCTCGACCGAGGCCGCCAGTACCTGCCGCAGGAGGATCTCCGGCGCTTCGGCGTCGACCTCACCCAGCGACGGGTGACGCCGGAGTTCATCGAACTGATGCAGTTCGAGATCGCCAGATGTCGAGAGCTGTACGCGTCGGCCGATCTCGGCACGAGCATGTTGGCGCCGCAGTCGGCGCGCTGCATCGGCGCCGCACGCCAGCTCTACAGCCGCATCCTCGTGAAGATCGAGGAGCAGGGCCCCCAGGGCTACGACGTGTTCGGTTCGCGAGCGCAGGTGTCGACGGCCGAGAAGGCCGTGCTCGTGGCGAAGCTCCTCGCTCGGCGATGAGCTCGTTGCGGATCGAGGCACGGTCGGGGTCGAGACGCGCATCCGAACTGGTGCCAGCGGCGATCACGCTGGCGGGGATGATCGCGACGCCGTTGGCTGCCCGCGGTGGGGCGGTGCGGCGGGTGATGAGCACCGTCGTGGTCACGGGTCTGTTCGCAACCACGAGTGCCGCAGCGGCCCGACGATGGGGGGCGCCGCGCGCCGCCGCAGCGGCAACTGGGGTGGCGGTCGCCACGGCCACCGTCGAGCACGTGGGCACCGCGACCGGCCGACCGTTCGGCGCCTATGCATACACGGGAGTGTTGCGCCCCCGAGTGGCGGGCGTGCCGGCGATCGTGCCGCTCGCCTGGTTCGCGATGGCGGTGCCCGCGCGTGAGACCGCGCATGCGGCCCTGGGCGCGCGCTCCACTCCGGCCACGCGCATCGCGCTCGGCGCCGTGGCACTCACCGCCTGGGACCTGTTCCTCGACCCGCAGATGGTGGGGGAGGGGTACTGGCGCTGGGTGCGCGCGGGTCGCTACCGCGGCATCCCGTTCAGCAACTACGCGGGCTGGCTGGCCACGAGCGCCGTCGTCATGGCCGCACTCGAGGTGGCCCTGCCAGCCGACGAGCCTGCCGATCGTGCACTGGTGGCCGAGTACGGGGTGATGGCTGCCATGGAGACGCTGGGCTTCGCTGCCTTCTTCCGCGACCGGGTGGTCGCCGTCGCCGGCGGGGCCGCGATGTTGCCGATCGCCGCCGCTGCTGCCCGCACGATGTTCAGGTGGCGGGCGGGGGGCGCACGTGGCTGATCGCCGACGGCAGGTCGTGGTCGTCGGGGGTGGCGTGGGTGGACTCGCCACGGCGATCCGGCTCCGCGCCCGTGGCCACGCCGTCACCGTGTTCGAGCGCCACGCGGTGCTCGGCGGCAAGCTCGCCGTGCTCGAGCGCGACGGCTTCACCTTCGACGTCGGGCCCTCGCTGGTGACCCTCCCGCACGTGTACGACGAACTGTTCCGATTGGCGGGTACCACGCTCGCGGACGAGGTCGAGTTGGTTCGCCTCGATCCGCAGTTCCGGTACTGGTGGCGCAGTGGCCGGCACGTGGAGGTGCGCGACGACGGCTGCGACGAGGCCGGCTACGACGAGTTCGTGGCTCGGGGTCGAACCATCTGGGAGGTCAGTGAGCGCACCTTCTTCGTCGGTCCGATGAGCAGCCCGCTGGCGCTGGCCAAGCGCCTCCGTCGACCGCGCGACCTCACCGACATCGATCCGCTGCGCACCCTGCACCGTGCGGCGGGCGAGGTGTTCGGCGACGACACCGAGATGGTGCAGTGGGCGGGGCGTTATGCGACCTACAGCGGGTCGTCGCCGTTTCGTGCCCCTGCCACGCTCGGCTGCATCGCCCACGTCGAGCACGCCTTCGGGTGCTGGTACCCGATGGGTGGGCTGGGTGCGCTGCGCGATGCGTTCGTGCGCGTGGCCGAGCGGGTGGGCGTCGACCTGCGGTGTGGCACCGAGGTGCGATCGATCACCGCCACCACCGATCGTGTGAACGGCGTGGTGCTGGCCGACGGCACGATCGTGCACGCCGACGTCGTGGTGGCCAATGCCGACGCGACGCACCTCTACCGCGACCTGCTGCCCGACGATCGGGCGCTCGGCAAGGTACGCCGGGCAGCCCCGTCGACGAGCGGGTTCGTGGTGTGTGCCGGCGTGCAGGGCACCACGCCCGGCATCGCGCACCACGACGTCTGGTTCAGCGACGACAGCGAGCGAGAGTTCGACCAACTCGCCGCCGGCCGATTCCCCGACGACCCGACGATCTATGCGTGCGTGAGCTCGGTCACCGATCCGAGTCAGGCGCCGGTCGGGTCGGAGAACTGGTTCCTGTTGGTGAACGTGCCGGCGGGCGCCGTGGTCGACCGCGACCGCTGCACGGCATCGGTGCTCGACCGCCTCGCCGACCACGGCGTCGACCTGAGCGGGCGACTCCTGTTCACGGAGACGATCACGCCGTCCGACCTCGAACAGCGCCACCGCTCGCCCGGCGGCGCCATCTACGGCACCTCGTCGGACGGTCGTCGTGCGGCGTTCGTGCGACCGCGCAATCGCGGCGCCAGGAAGGGCCTGTACCTCGTGGGCGGCAGCAGCCACCCGGGCGGCGGTCTGCCACTCGTCACCATCAGCGCTCGTATCGTGGACGAGATGATCGACCAGGACCGGCACTGAGGCCTCGGGCCCGACGTGTGATGTCGCTCGTACCCCGGATCCTCGCGGCGCCGCGCCTGCGCCGGCTGCTCCCCCGACCGGGCGTGGTGACCGCCGTACGCGTGGTGTTGGGTGGGCTGGCCCTCACCCGCATCGTGCGGGCGGCACGCCGTCGTCCTCCGCTGCGAGCCGATGACGCCGGCCAGACGGGCGACCTCGCAGCCGCCGGCGTGGAGCCGCCCACGATCAGTGTCGTGGTGCCGGCCCGCGACGAGGCCACCCGTATCCGACCCCTGCTCGATGCGTTGCGCGAGGCGCCAGGTGTGACGGAGGTGCTCGTGGTCGACGACCAGAGCACCGACGACACCGTCGCGGTCGCCATGGACGCCGGCGCCGTCATCGTGCCGGGCGCGCCGCTGCCCCACGGCTGGGCGGGCAAGGCCTGGGCGGTGCAACAGGGCGTGCGTGCCGCCCGCGGCGAGTGGGTGGTCACTCTCGATGCCGATACTCGGCCGCACCCGGCGCTGCCCAGCACGCTGGTGAATCGCGCACTCGCCGACGGGCTGCAGTTCGTGACCGTGGGCGGCAGCTTCGAGTGCCCCACGCCGGGCGCCGAATGGTTGCACCCAGCGCTGCTCACGACCCTCGTCTACCGGTTCGGTCCACCGGGAGCGGTGGCCGGCACGCCACCTGGCCGGCAGCTCGCCAACGGGCAGTGCATGGCGTTCCCGCGGGTGGCGTTCCTGCGAGCCGGCGGCTTGCAGCCGGTGGCGGGCGAGGTGGTGGAGGACGTCGCCCTCGCCCGACATCTGGCCGGTCGCGGGTGGACGGTCACGATGCTCGACGGGGCCGAGGTGCTCACCACCGCGATGTACCCGGACGGGCCGAGCACGTTCCACGGGTGGGCACGCTCGCTGGCGTTGCCGGGGGTCGAGCCGCGGTGGCGGCAGGTGCTCGACCTCGCCACGGTGGTCGTGGCCCAGGCGCTGCCGTTGCCCCGCCTGCTCGTGCGCCGCGCCGATCTGGTCGATCTCGTGCTGTTGGCCGTGCGTGCGGGCACCCTCGTCGGCACCCGCAGCGCCTACCGCGGGCGAGGCTGGGCATATTGGCTGTCGCCGACCGCCGATGGCGTGGCAGTGGCCGCACTCGTGCGCGGGATCGTCAGTCCGCGGCAGCGGTGGCGCGGCCGCGAGTACTGAACCCCGCCATCGCGAACCTCAGCCCGATCAGGCTCATCAGGCAGCCGGTGGCCGCGGTGCGATACGGCCCGTCGACGACCAGCTGCACGAACGGGATCGCGAACACGCCGACTCGTGCCCCCCAAGCGAACCCGCGCCAGGCCGTGACGACCAGTAGCAACGCGATGCAGATCGCGGCGGTGACGGGCGACAGCAGCGTGATCGCACCTGCGAAGGTGAGCACGCTGCGGCCACCGCGGAAGCGGGCGAACACCGGCCACGCGTGCCCCACCATCGCGGCGAAGCCGCCCAGGTAGCCGATCCACCAGTCGCCGTCGGCTGCGAGCAGCATGCCCACGCCGGCGCCCACGGCGCCCTTTGCCACATCGCCTGCGAACACCGGTAGCGCCGCCCGACGGCCCAGCGACTCCTTGGCGTTCCAGTAGCCGGGGTTGCGATCGCCGACCTCGCGGAGATCGAGCCCTGCCTGGCGACGCGCCACCCATCCGGCGACGGGGATCGAGCCGACGAGGTAGCCGGAGACGACGGCGACAGGCCAGGTGACGGCCCAGGTGACAGCGGTCGCAGTGGCGGTCACGGTCGCCGGTTCATGTGCGTCTGCTGTCCACGCCTGACATGCTGGCAGGCGTGGCGGGCATCGGGTCGTTCCATCTCGTGCGTTCTCCGAGTGCGTTGCAGGCAATGGCGCGCCTCGGCACCGACCGGCGGCTGCTGCGCACCGTGCCCGGTCTGCGCTTCTGGAGGCTGCTCGGCACCGGATCGGGCAGCGAGACCGGGCCGGGTGCCGATCTGCGCCGTACGGCGATGTTCGCCCTGTGGGACGACGAGGGCTCGCTCGAGGCGTTCCACGTGCGCATGGCGTCGCGCTGGGCCCGGGCCGACGAGGCCTGGCACGTGCGACTGCGCGCCGCCGGCGGCCATGGCGCATGGCGAGGTCGGTCGGTGCTCGACGAGATGATGCCAGCGATCGGCGATCCGGTGGGTGGCCCCGTGGCGATCATCACCCGCGCCGATGTACGAGCCCGTTCGTGGCGTCCGTTCCGTGCCGCAGGCGGCCCGGTGAGCGACGAGTTGCAGGGGGCCGACGGCCTGCTGGCCGTGGTGGGCATCGGTGAGGCGCCGCTCGGCCGACTCGGCACGTTCAGCCTGTGGCGCGATCTCGCCGCTGCCCGTGCCTATGCGACGACGATGCCAGCGCATCGTGACGTGGTGCGCCGAACCCGGACCGACGGGTGGTACGGCGAGGAGCTGTTCGCCCGGTTCGAGCCCTACGCGTCGGCAGGGTCGTGGGGTGGTCGCGACCCGCTGCGCCCGCGCTGACCGGGCTGAGTGCGCACCGGGAGGGGCACGAGCATGCCGTAGGGCGCTCCGTTGCGCTCGTGATGCCGGCGATGCGCCGCTGCGAGTCGTTCGAACACCGGCAGCGGGCGATCGCCGAACCACGACAGCCGGCGATGGATGTAGATGTCGTGCACGAGGGCGTAGGCGGCGCCGTAGGCGGTGATGCCGATGCCGATCGGGACGAGCACCGCGTAGCCCGCGACGTTGAACCCGAGTGCGAACCCGAGCATCACCACGGCGGCGAACATCAGCGGGAAGGCGTCGTTGGCCTCCCATCGCTGGGGTGACTCACCCGGCCGTACGCGCCTGTGGTGGCTGCGGTGGAGGGCGATGCCGACGCCGTGCATCACGTAGCGATGCGCGCACGCGGTGAGGGGCTCCATCAGCACGAAGCCGAGCACGGCCACCAGCACGGTGCGCATGTGGCGAAGCCTATCGAGTCACCGACTGGACGAGCCGGTGCGGGGCCTGTGTGTGACGGGCCGGCTCAGACCGTGGCGTACACGGCGAGTGCGTCGGTGACGGTGGCGGCCGTCACCCCCATCTCGCCGACCACTGCGGCGAGCCACGGTGGTTTCACCATGGCCGCGACGGTGATCGGTTCGTCGAGCCCCGAGCCCTCGAGCGCGAGCCGGACGAACAAGGTGGCGTAGTCGGGCGGTCGGAGGTCGCGTGACAGCTCGAACAACGCATACGGGTCGGGGGGTGTGGTGCGCGGCGGGAGCGACACGAAGCTCTGCGAGGTGGGACCGATCGCACCGCCTGCGAGGCCGGGACCGTCGCACAGCACGGCGCCGCGCACCTGGGTGGCACGAGCGCCGGCGAGCATCAGCGCCACGTAGGCGCCGAGGCCGCGACCCACGACGGTCACCTCACCGAGCGCCGCGAGGGCGGCGTCGGCGTCGGCGAGCATGATCTCGGAGCTGTAGCCACCGCCGGCAGGCACCGTGGAGGCGCCGTGCCCGGTGAAGTCGAGGGCGTGCACCGCGCCCGGCCAGGCGTCGGCCCATGCCGGCACTGCCGTCGGCGACGTTTCGCCGAGGCCGTGCAGCAGCAGCAGCGACCGGCCCCCAGGGTTCGCAGGGTTCTCCGGGTTCGGGTCGCTCAGGTGGTGCAGGGCCAACTGCACCCGGTTGTGCGTCAGCATCGTGACCCTGTTCATGCCGCCGCTGCGTTCGACGCGCCGAGGAACTCGAGCACCATCGCCGCGACGACGTCGGGCTGTTCGATGTGGACGAAGTGGCCGACGTGCTCGAGCACCTCGCAGCGCCCGCCGAACGGGAGGTACGGGTACACATGGTGCGCCAGGGTGCCCCAGCCCATCTCTTCCTGCTCTCGGCCGAGGATGCCGAGGAACGGCATCGGCAGGCCGGGTAGGCGGGTGATCGTCCACTCGGGGCGCCACGGCCCGAACCCGCCGAAACGCATCGACGGGTCGATCTTCCAGCGCCAGCCGTCGTCGCTCTCGAACGCACCCACGGTGACCAGATGGCAGAGCCATTCGAACGACAGACGCGGGTTCATCCGGCCGCGACGGCGGGCGAGCTCTTCGAGCGTGCCGGGCTTGCGCTGCGACGTGGCAGTCGAGCGGCGGTGGTCGAGCCAGCCGGTGATCTCGCTCGCTGCCATGCGCGTGCGCTCGTGCTCGCTCACATCGGGGATGGGGCGCTTGTACGGGATGCCGTCGAGGTTGACGAGATGGGTGAACCGGAACGGTTGGGCGTCGGCCAGCTGGATCATCAGCGAGCCGCCCTTCGAATGGCCGATCACCGGAGCCGGGTGCTGGGTGACGGAATCCATCACGGCCATCGCGTCGCGCAGGTCGCCGTCCCACGAGTACAGCGCCGCGTGTTCGCTGTCACCGTGGCCGCGCTGGTCCCAGGCCACCACGCGCCAGCCGGCGGCGGCCAGCGTGGGTGCGAACACGTCGAAGGTGCGAGCGAAGTCGAAGCCGCCGTGCACGAGGAACAGCGGATCGGCATCTGCGGCGCCCCACTCGTGGATTGCTAGCTGCACCCCGCCGGCGTCGAGGCGGTATTCCCGGTCGGGTTCGACCGCACCGGCGAAGGCTCCAGCGAGGGTGGTGTCAGGGTCTGCCATCGAGTGGAGGCTACGGGGCCGCTGTCCGAGCGTTCGAATCCGTCAGTAGTGTGCGATGCCATGGATCGTCGGGGCTTGTTGGCCCTCACTGCGTTGTTCGTCGCCGTACCGTTCGGTGCGGCATCGTGCGGTGACGCCGCTGACGAGGCAGCAGCCACGCTGCCACCGATCGCGACCACCACCAGCACCACCATCGTGGTCACCACCACCACCGAGTACATCCCGGTGACATACGAGATCGCCGCGGGCGACTCGTTGCGCAACATCGCCGACACCTACGGCGTCGACTACGACGAGTTGATCAGCGTGAACGGCATCCTCGATCCCGACCACATCGAGGCAGGTGACGTGCTCGACATCCCGGCACCCAGCACGACGACCACCACCAGCACGACCACGACCAGCACCACGCTGGCGCCCACCACCACGACCCAGGGTTGAGCCGCGAGTGACGTTGTGCCGGCACTCCGCCCCGAGCCGGCCGTAGGATCGCCGCCATGAGCTTCTGGCCGACCCAGGAACACTGGAGCGTGAAGATCCCGCTCCACTCACCACACTTCCGCATGCAGGCATTGGCCGACACCGGTTTCGTCGCACTGGCAGACGCCCCGTTCGAGGTGCCGGCCGCTGAATACGAGGGCCTCGAGTACATGGACTGGAAGAGTGGCGGCGACACCAACTTCGCACCGCTCGCCTCCGCCGATGGCCAGCTCGACTGCCGGGGCTTCTGGGACAAGGGCAAGACCGACAAGGATGCCCTCTGGACGTCGAACGCCGATCTCGCCCCCACGCTGCAGGGCTACGTGGCGAGCATGAACGCCAACTTCGGTCGCGTCCGGATCATCGAGCTCGAGCCCCAGGATCATGAGCAGGCGCTCCGGTCGATCCATCGCGACGACAACAACCGCTTCAACCCCGACGACGAGGGGTGGGTGGTACGCACCTGGGTCGAGCTCACCGACAACCCCGACAGCTACATGCTGCTGATCGACAACGGAGCAGACGGACTGCCCGACCCGGCCACCGAGCGACGGGTGCCATTGCACCGCGGGGCCCGGTTCGTGGTCGACACCCAGCGCCTCTGGCACGTGGTGGTGCACAACGGCACCGCCCCCCGCTACGCGCTGATCACCAGCGTCGAGAGCAGCCCCACCCTCGAAAGCTGGATCGACTCGCAGACGCCCGTCAGGGTCTGACGGGCGGTTCAGCTGGCCCGAATCAGCTGGCCCGAATCAGCTGGCCCGGTGGGCGACGGCCAGGTCGGCCACGGTGCGCATGATGTTCGCCAGCCGGAAGTCCTTCGGCGTGAACACCGCCGCGACGCCCTGGTCGAGCAACGTCTGACGGTCGCTCTCGGGGATGATCCCGCCAACGACGAGCGGTGAATCGACGCCCTCGATCGCCATCAGACGCAACAACTCGCTCACCAGTTCGAGGTGCGAGCCGCTGAGGATCGACACGCCGATCACGTCGGGGTCCTCGTCGCGGGCGGAGGCGACGATCTGCTCGGGTGTCGAGCGGATACCGGCGTACACGACCTCCATGCCGGCGTCGCGCGCGGCCACGGCGATCTGCTCGGCGCCGTTGGAGTGACCGTCGAGGCCCGGCTTTGCCACCAGGAACTTCGGCGGCCCGCCGGCGATCGTCTTCACGAACGCAGCCACCTCGGCCAGTTCGCCGACGCGCTTGCCCACGGCGGCCGAGACCCCGGTGGGGGCGCGGTACTCCCCGAACACCTCGCGCAGCGTGGCCGACCACTCGCCGGTGGTGCCGCCCGCCTTCGCCAGCACGATCGATGGCTCCATGATGTTCGTGCCGTCGACCGCCGCTCGACGCAACTCTGCGAGCGCAGCATCGACGGCCGACTGTTCACGGGCCGATCGCCAAGCGATCACGTCGTCGGTCAACTCGGCTTCGACAGCGGGGTCGACGGTGAGGATGTTGTCGGCGCCGCTGAGCGGCGAGTGGGTGGTCTCGGTGAACGCGTTCACGCCGACCACCACCTGATCGCCGGCCTCGATACGACGGGTGCGCTCGGCCATCGATCGCACCAGCCTGCCCTTGAGCTCGTCGACGGACTCGAACGCTCCACCGCGGTCGAGCACGTCCTGCAGCTCCGCCCACGCGGCGTCGCGCAGCTCGTTCGTCTTTGCTTCGATGACGGTGGAGCCGTCGAAGATGTCGCCGTACTCGAGCAGGTCGGTCTCGAACGCAAGTACCTGTTGCATCCGCAACGACCACTGCTGATCCCATGGGCGCGGCAGGCCGAGAGCCTCGTTCCACGCCGGCAGCTGCACACTGCGCGCCCGCGCCTTCTTCGACAACGTCACCGCGAGCATCTCGAGCACGATGCGTTGCACGTTGTTCTCGGGTTGTGCCTCGGTGAGGCCGAGGCTGTTCACCTGCACGCCGTACCGGAAGCGGCGCGCCTTGGCGTCGGTGACGCCGTAGCGCTCGCCGCCGATGCGGTCCCACAGCTCGGTGAAGGCACGCAGCTTGCAGACCTCCTCGACGAAGCGGATGCCGGCGTTGACGAAGAACGAGATCGAGCCGAACACCTGCGTGAACTGCTCGGGTTGCACCTGCCCGCTGTCGCGCACTGCGTCGAGCACGTCGATCGCGGTGGCGAGCGAGAACGCGATCTCCTGCACCGGCGTGGCCCCGGCCTCCTGCAGGTGGTACGAGCAGACGTTCATCGGGTTCCACTTGGGCGCGTGGTACGTACACCAGGCGACCATGTCGACGATCAGGCGCTTCGACGGCTCGGGCGGGAAGATGTAGGTACCTCGCGACAGGTACTCCTTGACGATGTCGTTCTGGGTGGTACCGCGCAGTGCCTCCGACGGGGTGCCCTGCTCTTCGGCGTTGGCGACGTAGAGCGCCAACAACCATGCGGCGGTGGCGTTGATCGTCATCGACGTGTTCATGGTGCCGGGCGGGATGCCGTCGAGCAGGCTGCGCATGTGGCCGAGGTGCGCCACGGGCACGCCGACCTTGCCGACCTCGCCCTTCGCCATGAGCGAATCGGGGTCGTACCCGGTCTGGGTGGGGAGGTCGAACGCGATGGAGAGACCGGTCTGCCCCTTGGCGAGGTTCGTGCGGTAGAGCTCGTTGCTCTTGGTTGCAGTCGAATGCCCGGAGTAGGTGCGGATCAACCAGGGGTCGTCGCGTGTCGCCGCATGCTCGTTGGCCATGGGTTGATTGTTACCGGTCGGTAGCAGCGATCGCCAGACGAACGGTGGCGTCGAGCCGCTGCACCTCGATCCGCCAGCCCTCGACGTCGAGCACCGCGCCAGCTCCGAGCAGGGCGGTGAAGGGTTCGGTGGTGCTGTGCACCGGGAGTTGCACGCGCAGCACATCGGTGCCGTTGCGGTCGTCGATCGCGTGGACCGCCACCCCCGCTGACGGGAGGTGACCGTCGAACCCGTCGGTCGTTCGCAACTCGACCGTGAGCACGCGGTGCTCGTCGACGGCGAGCACCACCAGGCGCGTGCCGTCGGCTCCGGTGGCCGGTGACAGTTCGATCTCGATCGGGTCTGCTGCGGTGGCCCGAGCCGGGTCGACGATCACGACGTCGTCGGCCGGCAGCCAACCGACGTCGAGCAGGTTCACGGCGAGCGTCGACGGGGCGTCGCGCCGCCCGGGGTCGACGTCGCGAGGCGCGGCGCTGTTGCTCATCAGATCGAGGGCGCTGCCGTACTCGTCGTCGCCGGCCGTGTCGGTGCCCGAGTGCGGCAGGCCCAGCGTGTGGCCGAGCTCGTGCTCGACGAGGTCGAGGAGCGGTACCGGCCCCCAGTCGGGGTGGAAGTCGCTCGCGCCGACATAGGCGGCCCGCCCGGTCGAACGCGCCGAGCAGTCGTCGGCGCACGACAGCGATGTGCCGGGCCGTCCCCATCCGCCCGGCGCACCCGCGACGTGCTCGGCCGTCGCGACCGCGAGCACGGCGCCCGAGGTGGGTGATGAAGCTGCGAGCGCAGCATCGGTGCAGGTCGCGTCGGTGTCGGTGGGCGTCATCGGCACGACCCCACCGGCGACGAACCCGATGGCGTACGCGCCGTTCGAGACCGCGTCGAAGTAGTCGGTGACCCGTTCGCCCAGGGAGGCGATGACCTGCTCGGGCGTGAGCGGTTGCCGCAACGCGAGCCCCTCGTAGAGGTCTGCCTCGGTGTCGAGCGGGACGTCGCAGACCCACACCTCCACCACGTCGGTGGCCGGTGCCGGCCGGTCGGCGAGCAGTCGCTCGATCACGCCGGGACGGTCGGCGGTGCCAGCGCCGGCCGGGTCGTTCGCGCAGGCTGCGAGCAACACCAGAAGAAATCCGACGGATCCCTTCAAGAACTTCTCAAGGTCGGCTCGACCACGTCCGATGACTTCCCCGCAACGGTGCATGGCCGGGGCTCCGCAAGGAGGCCCGGACATCGGGCGCAACCAGCGTGAGTGGGATTTCGGCGGTCTCACTGCACGATGGACGCTGGTGCCGGTGGCCTTCGGGTCACCGGCACCGCACCATCGCCGGCACCGGCCGAACCGCTGGTGACGACAGACATCTGAGGATCTCGGGAGCTCCCTCGGAGCGCCCGGCCAGGTCGGTGGCGGGACCACTGAGAGGGGCCTCAGGCGGCGACCGCGCTGTGGAGCAGCGCGAGGTACGCCGCCCGAGGCACCTCCACCACACCCAGCGAGGCGAGGTGATCGGTCTGCCACTGCACGTCGAGCAACTGCGCCCCCGAGTCGTTCAGCCAATCGACCAGTGCCACCAACGCCACCTTCGAGGCGTCGGTGGCCGTCGAGAACATCGACTCGCCGGCGAACAGCCCGTTGATCCGCACCCCGTAGAGGCCGCCCACCAGTTCGCCGTCGCGGTAGGTCTCCACCGAATGCACCCAGCCCAGCCGGAACAGCTCGTCGTAGGCGTCGATGAACCCGGCGGTGATCCAACCGTGCGGTCGGCGGGGGTCGCCGCATCGTTCCATGACCTCGCGGAAGCGGGTGTCGAACCTGACCTCGTAACGGGCGCAGCTCTTTCGCAACGAACGGCTGACCTGCAACCCGTCGAGCGGCAGGATGCCGCGCGGATCGGGCGACCACCAGCCCACCACCTTCTTGCGTACGGGCATCGGGAACAGGCCCGAGCGATATGCCGCGAGCAGCGTGCCGGGCCGGAGATCGGCTCCGACCGCACACAGACCGTCCCGATCGGCGTCGTCGGGATCGGGCAAGCGCCACCCGGACGACGCAGGCTCGACCGCAGGACGTGGCACGAACCCCTCGTGCCACCGTCGGCGGACTGCCGGGACGGTGCCGTCGTGCTCGCGTCGATCGGTCACCCGACGATCATGCCCGACGCGCCGCCCTGCGCGCGCCCGGCTGATGTGATCGGACGACGATGTCGAGGGCGTGCCGTGGTCAGGTGCCGGCGAGTTCGGCGACGATGGGGGCGAGGACCTGGGTGCCGTCGTTCTGGCAGACGATGTAGCTGATACCCCATCGCTCGCGCATCGCGATCAGGTTCTCCTTGATCTGCGCGACCGAACCGACCTGGAAGAACGGGGCGGTGGCGACCACCTCGGGCGGCAGGCCGAACGCCTTGGCCAGGCCGTCGATCACCGGGCCCGGATCGTCGGTCACCTGGGTCTTGAACAGCTGCAGCTGCAGTTCGATCTCGCCGAAGCGATCTCCGGCGGCATCCTTCACCCATGCGATCTTCTCGTCGACCACGTCGGCGGCAGCGGTGGCCATCGAGCGCGGGTTGATGGAACGAGCGACGATGGTGGGGTTGATGCCGACGATGTCGGCCGACTGCGCCGCGAGGGTGAGCAGCTTCCTGCCGCCACCGCCGATGAGGATCGGGATGTTCGAGATCGGCTTGGGCCTCGCGTCGACCTCGGCCACCTGGAAGTGCTGCCCCTCGAACGAGAAGGGACCCTCGGCCCACAGGCCACGCATGATCTGCACGGCCTCGCCGAGGCGCTCGATGCGCACCGACGCGCTCGCCTGCTCGATGCCGGCGATGGCGTAGTCGTCCTTCGACCAGCCGGCTCCGAGGCCGAGCAGCATCCGGCCGTCGCTCAAGAGGTCGATCGTGGCGGCCTCCTTGGCGAACAGGACCGGGTTGCGGAAGTCGATGCCGGCCACGTGCGGGCCGACGAGGATGGTCGACGTGGCCGCCGCAGCCGCCATGATCGCCGGTACCGGAGCGAGCTGGTTGCCGAAGTGGTCGTCGATCTGGAAACTCGCGTAACCGAGGTCTTCCGCCTGCCTGGCGAGGTCGGTCCACTCCTTCGCAGAGGCTGCACGGGTGGCCTTGGTGCCGAAACGAAACGCGTGGGTCATGGCGTCATCAGACCAGACGGGCGCCGAAGCGAACGACACCGTCCATCACCGGACGAGTACTCGGATCAGTAGGTGTAGAAGCCGCGCTTGGTCTTGCGGCCGAGGTGGCCGGCGGCGACCATGCGACGCAACGTCGACACCGCCGCGTAGTTCGGGTCGCGGAACTCGGTGTACAGCGCGTCGAGGATCGCGACTGAGGTGTCGAGGCCCACGAGGTCGAGCAGCGCGAACGGGCCCATCGGGAAGTTGCAGCCGCCCTTCATGGCGGTGTCGATCGACTCCATCGACGCAGTGCCCATCTCCCACATCCGCACCGCATTGTTCAGGTACGGGAACAGCAGCGCGTTCACGATGAAGCCGGCGCGGTCCTGCACCTCGACCGCGTCCTTGCCGCACGAGGTGGCAAACGCCAGCGCCGTGGCGATCGTGTCGTCGCTGGCGGTGATCGGGCGGATGATCTCGACCAGCTGCATCGCCGGCGCCGGGTTGAAGAAGTGGATACCGCACACCTGCTCGGGGCGCTTGGTCACCATCGCCAAGTCCACCACCGGCAGCGTCGAGGTGTTCGTGGCGAGGATGCCCGAGGGCTTCACGATCTCCTCGAGCTCGGCGAACAGTGCCTTCTTCACCGCGAGGTCCTCCACGACCGACTCGATGACGAGATCACAGTCGGCGACGCGACCGAGGTGATCGGTGGCAGTGATCCGATCGAGGATGGTCGCCTTCTCGTCCTCGGTGGCGCGGCCACGTTCGACGGCCTTGGTGAGCCCCTTGTCGATCGAGGCCACCATCGCGTCGGCGCTCTCCTGCGAACGGGATCGAACGACCACCTCGTAGCCGGCACGAGCCATCACTTCTGCCAACCCCGAGCCCATGATGCCCGACCCGAGGACCCCCACCCGCTTGATCTCACTCATGACACGACCATAGCTACTCACGGGTAACTTGCCCCAAGTCACCGGCGGCGATGGGCCCATCGGCCCAGCCTGCCCATCCGGTAGGGCAGGCTGAGCGCATGGACACGTCCCCCGACCGACCCGCCGACACGCCCGACGTTGCGCACACGCCCGACGACGTCCTGCGGACGATCGCATTCTTCATGGAGCTCGACCGGTTGAAGGGCGTCGAGCGCAGGAACCATCTCGCGGACGGCAGCCGCCGCGAGAACACCGCGGAGCACTCGTGGCACCTCGGCATGGCAGCACTCGTGTTCGCCGCGCAGGCCACCGAGCCTGTCGACGTCGGCCGTGCCGTGGCGATGGCGCTCACCCACGACATCGTCGAGATCGATGCCGGCGACACCTTCGCCTACGACCAGGGTGCCGAGCTCGCCTCGAAGCAGGCACGCGAGCAGGATGCGGCCGACCGCATCTTCGGGCTGCTGCCGGCGTCCACGGGCGCGTACCTGCGCGAGCTGTGGGACGAGTACGAACGGGGCGACACCGCCGAGGCGCGATTCGTGATGGCGATCGACCGGATGGCGCCGATGCTGCTGAACCTCGCCGAGGGCGGCACCACCTGGCGCGAGCACGGCATCACCCGCGACCGTGTGATCGCCCGCAACGGTCCCCACGTCGAGCCCGCGCTGCCCGAGGTGTGGCAGCACGCGATGAGCCGGCTCGAAGGCTTCGTCGGCCCCGTCTGATCGCTCGGCTCATCGGCATCGACGGCCGGCCGAGCGTGGCGGAGATCACGCTGCGGTTCACCGCCCGTTCACCCACCTCGGGGCCGATCGACATCAGCCATCGGTACGGTGACCCGATGGAATCCGGCCTCGTCGACCCCCTCGTCGACCCCCGTCGCATCGTCACCCTCGACGCTGTGCACAACTTCCGCGACATCGGCGGGTACCCCGCTCGCGACGGTCAGATCACGAAGTGGCGGCAGTTGTACCGAGCCGACGGGCTCTACCGGCTCACCGAACGCGACATCGATACCGTGCGGGCACTCGGTCTGCGCACCGTGATCGATCTGCGGACCAAGGAGGAACTGGCCGAGCGCGGCACCTTCCCGCATCAGACGATCGAGGTCACCTTCACCCACCACCCGGTGATCGACACCACGTGGAAGCTCGACGCCCACCGTGACAAGAGTGCGCACGACTTCCTCACCTGGGCCTACCGCGACATGCTCCGCGTGGGTTCGGGCACGCTCGCCCGGGCCATCACCGATCTGGCGGCACCGGGCGCGCTGCCGGCCGTGTTCCACTGCGCCGCGGGCAAGGACCGCACCGGTGTGCTCGCGGCCCTGCTGCTGAGCGCCCTCGGGGTGCCACGCCAGGTGGTGCTCGCCGACTACGCCCTCACCGCTGGCGGCATGGAGCGGATGCGAGCCTGGGCTGCTCGCGAACATCCCGAGCTGGCCGAGCAGATGGCCGACACGCCCTCGGCGTTCATGGCTGCGCTGCCAGAGGCGATGGGCGATGTGCTGGCCGAGCTCGATGCGGCGCACGGCTCGATCGAGGCCTACGTGCGTTCGATCGGCGTGCAGGCCGGCACCATCGATTCGCTCGCCGTATCGATGCTCACGTCTCCCTGAGCTGATCGCGGCAGCGATCGCACGCCGTCGGGCGGCGCGACGCTGGCCTACGCTCGCCCCATGAGCGACGAACTCCCGACGGCCGGCACGATCGCACTGCAAGGGGGCGGGCCCTTCACCGCCAACGACGACCTCGACGCGCGCCTGATCGCCGCCGCGCTCGGCACCGACCCCGAGGGTCGCGTGGTCGTGCTGCCGACAGCCGACGCGTTCGAGAACCCCCAGCGCCTGGTGCGTGAGGCGATGGTGTGGGCCGAACGTCTGCACCTGAACGCCGAGTCGCTGATGGTGTTGCGTCGCAGCGAGGCGATGGAGCTCGGCGCCGCGGACGTGGTCCGGGCTGCCCGTGTCGTCTACCTGGTGGGCGACCAGCCGCTGCACCAGCGCTCGGTGCTGAAGGACACCCCGGTGTGGGCGGCGGTCATCGAGGTGCTCGCCGCCGGTGGATTGGTGGTGGGTGTCGGCGCTGCGGCGTCAGGCCTGTGCGACCCGATGGTCGACCCACGCGGCGGAGCGTTCACGCTGGGACTCGGCCTCGTGCCTGGGCTGGCAGTCGTTGCGCAGGTCGAGACGTGGTCGGCGGAACGGCTGCGCCGCACCCTGGGCATGGCCGACACCGCCGTCGCTTGCGTACCCACGGGCGCTGCGATCGTTCGCCGGGACGGGATCTGGGAGATGGTGGGCGAGGTCGCGCTGCACGGCGAGCTGCCCCGAACGAACCCCGGGGCCCTGTGAGTCGGGCCCTTCGCCGTCGGCCAGTCAGCTCTCGGCCAGTCAGGTCTCGGCGAGTCAGCTCTCGGTGATCTCGACCGAGATGATCTCGATCGGCAGCAGCGGCGGCACGCCGTCGGTCGTGGGGTCAGCGAGGTTCTCGAGCGCCCGCACCGTGGTGCCGTAGCCCTCGGTGACCGTGCCCAGGATCGAGTACTGCGGGGGCAGGGCAGCGCCCTGGTCGCCGGTGATCACGAACCACTGACCGCCACCGGTGTCGGGGGCACCCGTGTTGGCAATGGCCACGACGCCCTCGGCGTACTCGCCGGCCTCGGGCAGCTCGTCGGGGACGTTGTACCCAGGCGCCGCCTCGTCGTCGCCGGGGCGACCGCACTGGACGACGAAGTCGGTGATCACACGGTGACACCCGGTGCGACCGTCGTAGTAGCCGTAGCGGGCGAGCGTGACGAAGTTGTTGACGTTGCCGGGTGCACCCTCGGTGTTGAGTTCGATCGTGAACGAACCCTTGTTGGTCTCGACGACGGCCGTGTAGTCCTTGGTGGGATCGATGCACAGGGCCGGGGCGTCTTCGAAGGTGTCGGGCAGCTCGCTCGAACCGTCGGCCTCGGGGCACTCGAGCGTGCCGAAGGCGAACTCGGCCACCGTGGTGGTGGGCGCCTCGGTGGTGGCGGCCGTCGTGTCGGTGGCATCGGTCGTGTCGCCGGTCTGGGTCGTCTCGGTGATGGCGGCCAGGGTGGTGGCTGGAGCGAGCGTGGTGGCCGTGGCCGGCGCCTCGTCGTCGTCGCTGAACAGCCAGGCGAGGCCGAACAGGAGCAGCAGGCCTCCGCCGACGACGATCACGATCTGCGTCGAACGCTTGCGCGTCTTCTGCTTTCGGGCCTCCTTGACCAGTTCCTCGAGCCGAGTCTGGCGGTTGGCCTTCTGTCGTTCGCGCTTTGCAGTACCCACGGGTTCCGCAGGTTAGCGGCGCACGGCTCGCTGTCCCCTCGCGGCCCGCACGCAGGGTGCCTTGGTGTCGTGGCATCGGTGGGGAGTGGCAACACGCGCTCAAGTCACGCGCCCGGAGTGCCGAATCCATGTCATGCCTGCCCGGATGGCCGGCATCGGCGTCGCGGGTCGGCCTGCGTGCCGGAATCGATCTCGACGGGCCCGACGACGGGGTTCGCACGGGCGGGTACAGGCGGCAGCGTGATGGCGACAGGCGAGACGATGGTGGGCAGAGCAGCGGCCGTGATGGCCGTCGGCATCGGCGTCGTCTATCTGGGGTGGCGCACGATCGGCACCCTCGACGGCGCCCCCTGGTGGCTCGGAACCCCCACGCTGGCGGTGGAGTTGATCGGCTTCATCGCCGTGGCGGTCACCTGCTGGGCGCTGTGGCGGCGACCGGACCAGGCCGCACCGCCCAGCACCGAACAGCAGCACCAGCAACACCTCGAGCACCCCAAGCACCTCGAGCACCTCGAACACCTCGGCCGGTCCGCCCCGACGGGCGCCGGCTTCCTCGATGCCGAGATCGTCGTGCGCTGCAGCGGGCAGCCGTTGCCGGCACTGCGCGCCAGTCTGATCGCCGCGCGCCCGATCGCCCCAGTGGTGGTGCTCGACATCGATGCCCGACCGGAGGTGGCCACGGTCGCGGTGGAGCACGGGGCCCTCTACATCGCCACCGATCCCGACGACATCGACGGACTCGCCACCGCGGCACTCGTGGTCGAGGCGGCGTCGTTCCTGCTCCTGGAGGCGGGCGACGTGCCGCATCCAGGCATCCTGCGCACCCTGTTGCCATGGTTCGACGAGCCGAGTGTCGCCGTCGTACAGGGCCTGGTGGAAGCGGGCCTCACCGAGTCGGCCGAACACGGCGCCGGCGGACGTCACGACAAGCAGTTCGAGCGTCGTGCACTCGTGCCGTCGCTCGGTGCCCGTGGCCTCGGAGCGTTCACCGGCTCGGGTGCCCTGTTGCGCACGTCTGCGGTGCGCGGTGTGTCACTGGTGCGCTCGGCCCCGGAGATGGTGCAGGCCGATCTCACCAGTGCGCTGTTCGTCGCTGGATGGCGGATCGTTGCGCCCGGCGGTCGCCCGGTGGCAGCCGTGATGCCGATCGCATCGCCTGCCGATGTGGAGGACGTGCGTGCCCGTGAAGCCAGTGCCGCTCGACATCTCGTGCTCGGCGAGCACGGCGCCTGGCGACTCAACCGGCTCTCGGTCGCACAACGCGTTGCCCTGACGGCGATGGCCGTGCGGCCGCTCGCCGGGATACGGCGGGGCGTCATCGTTGCGCTCCTCATCGGTGCGCTGCTCGCCGGGCGCCTGCCGGTCGAGGCCGACGCCCGTGTGTTCGCCGCGCTGTGGACTCCCTGGTTCGTGCTGGCGGCCGTGGCCCTCTGGGGCCTGTCGGGTGGCGAACTGGTCCCGGGCGACCGGGTGCGGTGGTCGATGCGTGTGCTCGGTGCCTCGTGGCGCGGCCTCGCGGCGCCCGACGGTCGTCCGGATCCTGCCGAGCACCTGCTCGGGAGTGCGTTCGGGTTGCACCACGGGGTGGCCTCGGCCGGAGCGGTCGGAGCGATCAGCGTGGTGGTCGGTCTGCGCGCCGTGAGCGATCGGCTCAGCCACACGCTCGCGGCGATGCCGCTCGACCGCACCGCCGCACTGCTGGTGGTCGCGCTGTGGTCGCTGGGCGGCGGGCTCGATGCCCTGCGGGTCCTGGCCCGTCGGGCGCAGGCCCGTCGAGCGACGCGTGTGGCCTCGTCACTGCCGAGCACGTTCGCGGATCATGCTGCGCTCGTGGTCGACCTCACCCCGCTCGGCGCGGGCGTGCTGGGCGACGTGACGCTTCCTCTGGGCAGCACACAACGACTCGACGTGGTGCTGCCGACAGCGAGCGGTGTGGTCTCGGCGACGTTGCTGGTGGTGGTGCGCAATGTGCGCACCGACTTCAGCGGCGAGCGCCGGCACGGCGTGGAGTTCGGTGCCGTCGACGGGTACGTCGCCGATGCGCTCGCCGAGTACTGCATGGTGCAGCCGGCGCTCGATCTGCTGGGCGGCGGAACCCTCGTGCCCGCTGCGGCCGTTGCGGACGGCCCGGTGGGCGCGCGCCTGGTGGTGGTGCTCGACGACCATCCGGTGCTCCCGCGACGGATGGGACTGCGCGCCGCCGCACTGATCGCCGCCGCGGGTGCCATGGCGAGTGCCGTGCCCACCGCACAGGCCGATGCTCCTGGTGGTCGCGTGCTGGGTGAGGTGCGCGTTGCGGTGGCGGTGATGGGCGATGAGGTGGCCGTGGCCGACCCCGTCGTGCCGGCCAGCACGCTGGCGACGACCACCGTGCCCGCGCCGTCCGACACCGCAGACCTGCCGCCGTTGCCCGATGAAGCCAATGACGCCGATGACGCCAATGACGACGATGGTGCCGATGGTGCCGACCCGGGCGCCGCCGGCACGCTCGTGACGGTGGTCTGCTCGCTCGAGGCCGGCGCCGATGGTGAGTGGGGGACCTCCGACGACCTGTACGGCGCCCCGGTGTCGGCGATGGTGGGTGCCGACGGCACCTGGTCGCTCGACCTCGACGGGGTGGCGTGCTGGGCATCGATCGCACCGCCGGTCGGGTTGATGGTGCCGGGCGAGACCTCCGCACTCGAATCGCCCCGAGCACCCCTGCCGATCGATCTCGTCGCCGGGTCGCTGCCCACGATCGAATTCGTGCGTGCGGTGGCCGACACCTCCGGTGGTGGAGCAGCGGGTGACGATCCGACAGCCGGTGAGGCAGCGATCGTCGTCGTGGACGACGTGGTGTGGGCCGATCTCGATGGTGACGGTGCGATCGGTGACGAGGAGGCCCGCGTCGCCGGCGTGACGGTGACCTTGCTCGATGCCGCCGGGGTGGTGGTCGATTCGACCACCTCCGACAGCGACGGTGGATTCCGGTTCGATGGCATCGCCGGCTCGCCCTACCGGCTCGCCGTCTCCAACCTCCCGGACGGGTTGGTGCCGCCCGACGTGCTCGGTCGCACGGCGACGTTCGTCCTCGACGTGGGTACCGACGTGAACCTCTCGATCGGGCTGCAGCCACGGTCCGACCTGTCGACGGTGGCACTCGTGGAAGCCGCTGCGGACAACGTCACCTCGAGAGCCTCGGCCGGCGTCGGTTCCGCCGACTCCAACGCGATGGCATCGGTGCGTGTGTTCGTCGCACCCCCGGCCGGGTCGCTCTCGGGAGCGCCAACGAACGACTCGCCGCTCGGCAGCTGGATCGTCGTCATGCTCGCGACGCTGATCGGCATGTCGGTGCTGGCCGGCTCGCTGCGACCCGGCCGCAGCAGCTTCGCGCCCACCGTTGCGCGTGTGGCCTGACGCACGCTGACACGATCTGACGTGTCCTGATCCGAACGGACCGGTCAGTCGCCGATCCCGTCGGCGCGGTCGGCGCGGTCGGTGTCGTCGCGGTCGGTGTCGTCGCGGTCGGTGTCGTCGCTGCCTGCCTTCGCGATCAGATACCCGATCGCCCGTTCGGCCTTCTGGTAGCGGTGCACCAGCGCCCAGAAGTCGGGCCCGTGGCCCCCGACGTGGAGATGGCACAGCTCGTGGACGATCACGTAGTCGACCACCCAGTCCGGGTAGGCGGCGATGCGGTCGGAGATCCGGATCGTGCCGGTGACCGGTGTGCACGATCCCCATCGGGTGGTCATGTCGGTGGCCCAGCGGATGTCCGTCGGCCGGCGCAGGTCGTGGCGTCGGGCGAGCGCGCGCGAGCGGGCTTGGAGGTCGATGCGATCGGCCGACAGCTTGCGCGTGAACCGGCGCGACATCTCGTCGATCCAGTGCTGTTCCTCGGCTCGACTCATCCACGATGGAATCGCGACGCGCAGCGTGTTGCCCACGAGCTGCGCACCGACGGACCGTCGTCGCCTCGTCGAGCGGGTCACCTCGACGGTGAACGCCCGCTGGTGGGGCACGTCCGTGCTCACAGCACCTCCGACACGTCCTGCTCCTCGACGAGGAGCCGCACGGACTCACCCGCGACCAGGCGGCCCGCTCGCGTCTCGAACCACGAGCCCGACAGGTTCGGCAGGTGTGGCGCGTCGGCACCCAATGCCCGTCGGGCAGCGCGGATGACGCCACCGTGGCTGATGACGAGCACCTCGCCGCCGGGATGGTCGGCGGCGATCTCGAGCAGCGCCTCGATCAGACGCGCGGCGGCGTCCTCGTAGGCCTCGAAGCCGTCGGGACGTCGACGCTCGGCCAGGAATCCGGGCCACTCGCGCTCGACCTCATGGCGCGTCAGACCCTCCCATGGCCCGACGTCGGTCTCGCGCAACCGCGGGTCGGTGCGTACCGGGCCCACGCCGGTCATCATCGCGATGATCTGCGCCGTGCGATGGGCGCGGGCAAGGTCGCTCGCCCAGACGGCGTCGAAGATGCCCAGCACCTCGGCCGCCTCGGCCGCCTGCAGCTCACCGGTCCTGTCGAGCGCGATGTCGGCATGGCCCTGCCATCGCCCGGTTGCGTTCCACTCGCTCTGCCCGTGACGCACCACCAGCAACCTGGTGGGGGGCGGCCTGCTCGTGCGCCGGTCGGGCGCGGCGTCGGGCGCGGCGTCGGGCGAGGCGTCGGATGCCATGCCCCGAGGGTATCCAGGCGGTGCGATCCGGGCGGACGGGAAGGGGAGAGAAGACGTGGACGATGACGAGGGGAGGTGCGAGTGCGAGGGGAAGCGAGTACTGCCCGTATACGATCGGTCGGGTGGCAGTGCTCCGTTTGTTCGCGTCGGCCCGCGAGGCCGCCGGCACGGGCTCCGATGTGGTCGACGGCACCACGGTCGGCGAAGTGCTCGACCGAGCGGTCGACAAGTACGGCATCGCATTCGCGCAGGTGCTCGGCACCTGTCGTGTGTGGGTGAACGGCGATGCTGCCGAACGCTCGGTGGCGGTCGCGCCGTCGGACGAAGTGGCGGTCCTGCCGCCCGTGAGTGGAGGCTCCCTGTGACCGATCTCGACCCGACCCTGCTGCCGCTCGACGAGCTGCGCTCCGTGCGCGTCGGGCTGCAGCACGACGACGACGCGGTCTCCTACGTCCGCCGTCTCTCGCAGGCCCGTCTCGATCTCATCGATGCCGAGATGCGCCGCCGCGACCGGCATGCCGACCCGGCCGTGATCACCAGCGAGCTGCCCGTCATCCTCGGCAGTCACCTCACCGGTGGCCCGGCCCGTCCCCCACGTCCGGCCGAGGACGCGAGTGATCACCCGCTGGCGCTCGAGCTCGAGCATCTCTGGAACGAGCACGGCGGCAGCGACCTGCCGTCGCTCGACGACGACGAGCTGGTCGCACTGCGCAGCGAGCTCCGCATCTTCGAGCAGGCCCGTTCGAAGGAACGCAAGGCGCTGTTCGGACGCATCGACGCGCTGAGCGCCGAGCTCGTGCGCCGGTACCGAGAGGGCGAGGCCGACATCGAGGGTCTGCTCGCCGACGAGTGAGCCCGGTGATGAGGGCGCACGGATGAAGCCATCGATCCCGCCGATCCCACCGCTGCAGTCCCAGCTCGACGACCTCGACCGGCGGATCGCCGATGTCGGGGAGTTCATCAAGAGCCAACGCGAGACCGCGCGGATGAGCGTCCGCCGGTTGGCGGAGCTGGCGGGGGTGAGCAACCCGTACCTCTCGCAGATCGAGCGCGGGCTGCGCAAGCCCAGCGCCGACATCTTGCAGCAGATCGCCAAGGCGCTCCAGATCAGTGCCGAGACCCTGTACGTACGGGCCGGCCTGCTCAACGACCAAGCCACCACGGGCCATGGGGTCCGCGACGCCATCGCCCGCGATCCGAAGCTCACGTCCGAGCAGCGTCACGCGCTGATCAACGTCTACGAGAGCTTCCTCGCCAGCCGTCCCGCCGACGAGTGACGCCGGCCGGACGGACCAGACGGGCTGGACGGGCTGGACGGG
>Ga0105048_10002771_pt1 | contig 28579 bp, 27 predicted proteins | sample MAT05_FD_78382 | JGI IMG/M metagenome (GOLD analysis project Ga0105048, IMG submission 78382) | Freshwater microbial communities from Lake Fryxell liftoff mats and glacier meltwater in Antarctica - MAT-05 | ecosystem: Environmental > Aquatic > Freshwater > Ice > Liftoff microbial mat | place...
CGTCATTCGTCATTCGTCATTCGTCATTCGTCCACGGCTCGGGGCTTCCCGAATGACGGCGGACGAATGACGAATGACGAATGACGACGTTAACGCTTCCCGAAGAACCCCCACCCGCCCTTGCTGCCGCGGTCCGGGCCGGCGAGCACCGGCTTCCCGTACAGCGCCTGCGCCAGCCCGGCGAGGCTCTGCTGCACCCGGCTCTTGGGGGCGTGCTTCACCAGCGGCTGACCCGCCACCCGGGCGCCGATCACCGCCTTCGGGTCGTTCGGCACCTGCCAGAAGATCGGCTTGCCGATCACCTCCTCGGCCTTCTTCAGGCTGATCCCCTCCTCGACCGTGTCGGCGCCGAAGCGGTTGATGACCACCCGCACCTTGTCGGACAGCCCCTCCTCGGCGTTCAGCACGTGGATCAGCCGCACCACGTTCCGCAGGCTGCTGAGCTCCAGCTGCGCCACCAGCAGGATCGTGTCGGCCATCCGCAGGCCGATCAGGTCCGTCGCCTGGAGGCACTTCGACAGGTCGAGCACCAGGTGCGTGTAGCTGATCTTCAAAAGGTTCAGCACCCGCGCCACGTGGTCCTCGTGGATCAGCCCGACCTCGGCGATCTCCAGCGGGTGCCGCAGGATCGACAGGCCGCTCGCCTCGTGCTTGGTCATCGCCCGGCGGAGGAAGTTCATGTCCAGCCGCTCGATGTTCCGCGCCAGGTCGGCGATCGAGATGTTCTCGAAGCCGTTCACCTCCAGCGCGATGTCGGCGTCGCCGAGTGTCAGGTCGAGGTCGATGAGGGCGGCGGCGCTGGCCGGGTCGGCGGCGAGGGTGGCGGCGAGGTTCACCGCGAGGGTGGTGGTGCCGACGCCGCCGCGGGAGCCGAGCACGGCGACGATACTGGACGCGCCGCTCTGCCGGCCGGACGGCCCGAGCGACTGCTCGGCCATGGTGCCGCCGGCCTCGCCGAGCGCCCGCCGCAGGGCGGCGAGCATGTCCTCGAGCGTCAGCGGCTGGGTGAGGAAGTACTTCGCCCCCTTCTGGAGGCTCATCAGCAGCGCCTGGTGGTCGTGGCTGATGGTGAGGATGGGCAGCTTCGGGTTCTCGGCCGAGATCAGGCCGATCATCTGCAGCGCCTTCGACTTGTCGGCGTCGAGGGTGACGATCGCCAGGTCCGGGGTGTTGTCGCGGACCACGTCGAGGAAGTAGTCGTACCGGGCGCACTCGGCTTCGAGCCAGACGAACTCGACGCCCATCAGGAGGGTGCGGAGCGACTCGCGGGTGGACTCGTTCGGGTCTACGATCGCCACGCGTTGCATGAGGCCACCAGAATCAAGGGGTGCGAGTCAGAGCAGGTCGGGAAAGCCCGGGGACGGCTGTCCCCGGGCATCCTGGTCACATCAGGGGCCGACCGGAGCCGCGGGGAGAACCGCGGGCTCGGTCGGGGTCGTCTCGTACGGGGCGCCCGGCACCGGCCGCAGGCTCCCCGGCTCGAAGGCCGGCAGCGTCGGGGCGATCGGCGCCACCCCCGGCTCGAAGGCCGGAGCCGACACCGGCACCACGGGGACTACCGGGGCCGTCGGCGTCATCGGGGCCGCCGGGATGACCACCGTCACCGGGGCCGCCGCGGGGGCGGTCCGGGCCGCGTGGCCGTGGTGGGCCGGGTTGGTGCCGCAGGCACCCGCCGCGCACCCGGCCGGCAGCATCGTCCCGTTCGGACCGTAGCACACGTTCCCGACGCACGGGTAGGCGCCGGCGGGGTCGCACTTCCAGGCGGCGTTGTAGCAGCGGCCGTTCCACACCTTCCGCTGGCCGCGCGGCGCCTCCAGGATGCCCTCCAAGAATAGTTCATAATCGTCGGGGCTGCGGGTTTCCTGGCCCGGGAGCCGGCGGGGCGCCTGGTTGCAGTCCAGCGGGTGGACCAGCCGCGGCGTTACCAGGATGACGAGCTCACTCTCCCGCTCCTCGTACCGGATGCTGCTGAACCCGACGCCGATGAACGGCAGGTCGCCGAGGACCGGCACCTTGTTGGAGGTCGCCTGGACGCTGTTCTGGATCAGCCCGCCGATGGCGAACGTCTGGCCGCTCTCCAGCTCGACGGCCACCGAGACCGAGTTCTGGTTGAACCCGGGGGTCGCCCCGAAGGTGGTCTGGATGCCGAGACCCTGATTCACCGTGCGGGTCCGCGGGTTCACCTCGAGCCAGATCTTGCCGTTGCCCATCACGATCGGCACGACGTCGAGCGTGGTGCCGATCTGCTCGAGGATCACGCCGGGGCCGTTGATGCCGCTGGCCGGCCCGAGGACCGCCTGCTGACCGCCGGCCTGGAACTGGGCCGGGCGGCCGCTCTGGGTGACGACGCGCGGCTCGGCGAGGAACTTTGCCATCCCTTCGGCCCGCAGCGCCTGGAGGGCGCTGAAGAACCCGGCCGGGGCGACGCCGAGCTGGAAGTTGGCGTTCGGGCTGAACGCCACGGTGCCGTTGCCGAACCCGGTCGGCGGCGTCAGCAGCCCGCTGACGAGGCTGTTGAACGTCACGCTCCGGCCGCTGACGGCGAAGTCGAACCCGCGGCTGCGGATCTCGCTGCGGTCCACGGTGGCGATGACCACGTCGATCTGGACCTGCTGGACGCCGCCGATCTGGAGCATGTTGATGACGTTGCCCGGGGTGCCGCCGACCTGGCTGACGGCCAGCCGGAAGATCGTGTCGGACTCCTGCGGCGTCGTCACGTACCCGCTCAGGATCAGCGTGTTGCCGAGGCCCGGCGTCACCTCGACGTTGGCCGTCGGGGAGGTGCGGGTGATGATCGTCTTGAGCAGCTCGAAGTCCGGCTGGACGACGACGTCGTAGACCTGCCGCGGCCGGTCCTTGAACAGCACGGTGATCTGCGCCAGGCCCGGCGCGCGGCCGGTGAGGAGCAGCACCTTCGGGTTGTTCGGGTCGGTGCGGACCTGGACGAAGTCCTCGCGGCTGACGAGGATGTCGGCCGGGATGTCCGGGAGCTTGCCGTCGAAGCGGACGAAGCCGCCGACGGGGATGATCAGGGCGTTGGTCCGCGGGTCGATCTTGACCGCGGCGACGCCGGTGTCGCGGTCGGGCGGCGGGTTCTTGGGATCGACCTTGTTGTCCTGGGCGGCCACGGCGGGAATCGCCGGGAAGCCCGGGGGCTGTGCCTGGACGAGCCCGGCGATGCCGGCCGTCAGCACCAGCCCCCACAGGAGCGGCCGTCGGTGGGTAGCGGTCGGGTGCATCCGTTCACCTCTCCTCGCGTAGGGGGCGGGGCAGCCCGCCCCGCGTTCCGGTCCGGTTCCCCCCCCGCCCGGGTCAGGGCGGGGAGGGGCTTTATCCCCGGGCGGTCCCGGGGTGGCGGCCGTGGATCGGCCCGCCGGGGCGACCCGCCCCCCCGGCCGGCGTCGTGCCGACCGAGGGGGTGGGGTTGGTTCCTTCAGTCCGGGCGAAGCCCGGGGACGGCCGTCCCCGGGCTTTCGGCCCGGTTGGCTCAGTCCACCCGCTGCTCGGGGGTCGGCTTCGGCACCGGCGCCGGGGCCGGGGCGGGCGTCGGCTGCTCGGCCGGTTCCGCCGCGGCGGCGCCGCGCACCTCGCCGACCAGCCGCCACCGACCCGGCGCCCACTCCTCGTACCGGTACGTCTTGCTGCCGGTGCCGGTGTGGACGGTCACGTCGCGGGTCGGCCGCGGCGGGGCCGGCGGCTCGACCGCCTTCGGCTGCGGCGGGGCCGTCATCGGCGTCGGGTCGCCGACCAGGCCGGGCGTCACCCACTGGCCCTTGCCGAGGCCGCTGCGGAGCGTCTTGCCGGCCACCTTGGTCAGGTCGGTGATGGCGTCGCCGGCCACGTCCTTCGGCAGCTCGCGGGTGCCGAACACCGTGTCGTCGCCGATCAGGTCGGTCGTCAGCTCGGTGCCGCCCTTGATGTCCACCAGGGCGTACGGCACGCGCACCGTCTCGGCCTTCGGCGTCGCCACCACCTCCGGCGTCGGGGCCGGGGTCACCGGCTCGACCTTCTGCACCGGCGTCGGTTCGACCTTCCGCCCGCCCTCGCCGGCCATCGCCACGCCGCCCGGGCTCTTGTCGTCCTGGAGGAGGCTGATCACCTCGTCGATGTTGAAGCTCTTGTCGTTGTCGTTGATCTCGTCCGGGTTGCGCAGCAGCAGGCTCATCTGGCAGCCGCGCGCCTTGGCCAGCTCGAGCACCAGCCCCTGCTTGCGGTCGGCGGCGAACGACACGGTGTTCACGGTCGCGGCCTGGTTGTTCGGGTCGATCGTGGTCTGCCCGTTCACGGCCAGGATCAGCATGTTGGTCAGGATCGGCATGGCCGTCAGCTTGTTGTTCAGCGAGATGGACGCCAGCACGTCCACCCGGGACCCCGGCTGGGCCAGCCCCGCGGCGGCGCGGGCGGTGTCCACCTGGAGGGTGAGCAGGTTCTTGCCCGGCGGGAGGCGGATGCCGCCCTTCATCAGGTCCTTGCGGCTGATCGTCTCGTCGGCCCGGATGGGCCGCGACAGCCGCTTGTCCGCCAGCTCCTCCGGCGCCTCGATGATGTCCGTCGGCACCGCGTCCTTGCTCACCTTCTTGGTCTTCAGGTACTTGGCGAGGTCGTCCTTGCTGATGACGACCCCCACCGGGATGTCGGTCGCGGCGACGACGACGTCGGTCGTCTCGACCGCCGGTTTGGCGCTCATCTGGCTGGTCAGGAACGCGGCGACGAGCCCGCACCCGACCGCCACCACCATCAGGATCAGGTTCTTCTGCTTCATGGGTGCCACCCCTTCGGAGACAATCAGGACCCGCGGCGGGCCTGCCGGAATCGTCTCGCGAGGGGAGACGACCCGGGCGGGGCCGCGGCGGTACTGCCGCGGCCCGTAACCCCGACCGTGTTTCGTTGGCCCCCGCGTCGCGGCCGGTCGCCCGGGTCGGGTCGCCGGTCCGGGTCGTGCCCGGGGTGACGGCTCCATGAACCCTAGCGGATGTTCCCGGCGTTCGCGTCGTGCGGAGGTTGCTTCCCCGCCCTCTGAATCGTCCGGGCGGGTGCGGTTTCTTCAATTAATGCAGTCGGGCCGGCCCTAGCGGCTTTGCCCAACTTAACGGTCGCGCCAGAAAGCCCGGGGACGGCCGTCCCCGGGCTTTCAGCCCGCCATCCCGAGCACGTAGGCCAGGTACAGCAGGAAGCCGACGCACAGCGGGATGCCGTACGGCAGCTTGTCCCAAATCTTGCGGCGGTCCTGGGCGCGGTCGGCGGCCGCCCGCGGGCTGCCGCTGGCGATCAGCTGTAGGTCGGTGAAAATCTCGCGGACCATGTTCACGTTGGCGCCCCACTTCCGCCGCATCAGGATCATCACCAGCCCGAACGCCCCGCCGGCGATGGCGCCGAACGCGAACGCCCAGAACACGACGCCCGCGGTGTGGAGGTTCGACAGGTCCGTCGGGCCGGTCGGGCCGGTGGCGCCGAAGTAGGCTCCCACCCACGCCCCGAAGCCCATCTGCATCTTGACGTCGCCCGCCCCCACGCCGCCGATCAGCAGGATCGGCAGCAGCAGCGCCAGGCCCAGCCCGGTGCCGAGCAGCGACAGCGTGAACCCGCCGGTGCCGGAATCGATCGGCACGTTCAGGTCGTGGAGGAGGCCGAGCATCCAGCCGCTGAGGACCAGCGGCATCGTCACCCAGTTGGGAACCTTCAGCGCCCAGCCGTCGATGACCGCGGCCAGCACCATGCCGGCGCAGATGACGACGAGCGGGCCGTAGTTGGTGGTGGCCGGGGAGGCCAGCGCCCAGAGCTGGTGGGCGGCGGCGCCGGCGGCGACCCACACGAGGGCGAGCGCCGGCATCCGGGCCATCTGCGTCACGAACTCGCGGTCGATGCCGAGCGAGTCGTCGTGGGCGGCCGGGGCGGCGGTCGGGGTCGGTTGGGTCAGCAGCTCAGGCATCGCGGCTCTCGGGTCTCGGGTGGTTCGGTTCGCGCCGCGGGCCGGGCCGTGTCCGGTCCGGCCCGCGGTCGTGTCGCGTTCGAGGCCGGGGTCAGCTGCCGCCGCCGCCGGTCGGCCTGATGGCGGAGCCGACGAAGCTGAACGTGCTGTTGGCGTTGCTGCCGAGGGTGGTCACGGCGGCGATGCAGACGACGATGATGAGGGCGAGCATGACGGCGTACTCGACCGCGGTCGGGCCGTCTTCCTTCTTGAGGAACGAGACGAGGTTCTTGGTGATGGCGCGCATGGTCCGGTCTCCGGTCGGTGTGGTGGTCGGTGGTGGGGTCTGTCGTCCGCGGCCGGTGCGGGTTCCCCGTCCCGCGGCCGGCCGGCCCCGGGGCTACGAACCCGCGGGCTTGGTCGAGTCCGTCAACTTCGGGTTCGCTAGCGTCGAGTTCGTCGTGCTCCCGATCCCGCTGACCGAGATGATCACCGCGACGATCAGGGCTAAGACGACCGCGTACTCGACAGCCGTGGGGCCGTCTTCCTTCTTCAGGAAGCCGACCACGGCGTGAGTCATTCGGCCGAGCATGGCTCCTCTCCGGTGCGTTCGCGGCGGCCGCTGCCGTCCGCCGCGGCGTGGCTCCCGTCCGCCCCGCCCCCGCCGGTCGCGGGATGGGTGGCCGGGTGTGCGACTGACGCCCGAACCGTAGAGCACTCGCGGAACGAGTCAAATCGCCGGTGCGGGGAATTCCGCAGCTTGTGCCGGCCGGGCCGGTGGTAGGGACGGGCGCGAAGGGGAAAAGGGGCCGAAAGCCCACCCGGGAAGTGAAAGGGGCCGAAAGCCCACCCGTGGCAACGGGTGGGAGCTCCGCCCGACGTGAACGACGTGCGGAGGCCCCACCCGTTGCCACGGGTGGGCTTCGCCCTCAAGAACCGAGCCGATCCAGCAGCGCGTGGAGCCGCGCAGCGACCGCCGGCGGCCCGCCGCGGACCACCCACGCCGCCGCGGCGCACGCGATTCCCGTGTCGGCCAGCACCTGCGCGAAGCCGTCCGGCTCGTCGAACCGCCCGCCGGCGGCGCGGTACGCTGCCAGCGCCGCGGGGAGCGACGACGGCCCGGGAAACCCGCCGAACAGCCGCGCCAGGTCCGCGGCGACGTGGTCCACCTGGACGGCCCCGAAGTCGATGAGGCCGACCACCTTCTCGCCGGCAAAGCAGACGTGTTCCGGCCACACGTCCACGAGGCACGGTTGCAGCGGAACGGCCCGCGTCGCCCACGGCCGCAGCGCCGCCCGCGCCGCGGCGAGGTGCCGCGGCAGAACTCCGATTGCCCGCCGCACCGCGTCGCCGAACGGACCGACCGGCGCCGGCTGGTCGGCGTCCCAGTCGGCGAGCACGCGCAGCCGACGGAGCACGGCCGGCGCCGGACCGGATGCGGATTCGCGCCACGCCGCATGAACCGCCGCCAGCGCCGCCGCGGCCGAGCTCACGCGCCCCGCCGACGGCACGCCGCGTTCCGGTTCGCCGTTCGCCCACGAGCTCACGTCCCAGGCGCGGCCGCCGGCAACGACGACCGTGTCGCCGTCGGGCGTGGCGTGAATCCGTGGGACGAACGGCAGGTGCGCCAGGAGTGCGACGCGGGCGTGAATTGCGGCGAGGCGTGAGCTCGGGAAGTCGGCCGGCCACGCCTTCAGCGCGAGGAGGGGGGTGCCGGCGGGGTCGGCGCCGCGCCAGACGGCGGCGCCGCTGAACCCGCCGCCGACCGGCTCCCACGACAGGTTCGCGGCGCGGGGGCCGAAGCGGGCGGCGACGGGGCGCGGGTCGGGGGTCATGTCAATGCCGGTCCCGGAAGATTGGCCGCAAAAAGCACAAGAGACACAAAAAGAAGGCAAAGACCGATCTGATTCAAAGTCCGTTTTGTGCTTTTTGTGCCTTTTTGCGGCCATTCTTCCGGGGCCGGTTCTCACCGCTCGCCGACGCAGCAGACGTACCGGTTCGTCCGCAGGTACAGCCGGCCGCCGGCGACCGCCGGGCTCGACAGGAAGTCGCCGCGCTCGCCGAACGTGTTCGACGCCAGCAACTCGAACGCCGGCTTCGCCGCCACCACGTACGTGGTGCCGCTGCGGCCCGGGTAGTAGATGCGGCCGCCCGCCAGCACCGGCGAGCCGTAAATCCCGTCGCCGCGGCCGACGCGCTCCTCGTACACCACGCGGCCGGTCTTCGCCTCGGCGCACAGCGCCATCCCCTGGTTGTCGTGCATCCAGTACAGGTGCCCCTCGTGCAGCACCGGGCTGGGCACGTTCGTCCCCTTCTTGCCCGTCCACAGGCGGTGCGTGCGGGTCACGTCGCCGCTGCCGCCGAGCTTCACCGCCAGGGCGCCGCCCGGGTTGCGGCCGCCGACGGCGTAGGCCACGCCGTCGTTCACCACCACCGACGGCACCATGTACCACGGGATGTCGGTGGCGCTGTGCCACAGTTGCTCGCCGGTCGCCGGGTCCACGGCGAACAGCTTGCCGAACGACGCCATCACCAGCTCGGTGCGGCCGCCGTGGGTCGCCACGACGGGCGTGTTCCACGCCTCCTTCACGCCGCGCAGCCGCCACGCCTCCTTGCCGGTGGCCGGGTCGAGCGCCACCAGGCTCTCGCTCTCGACGCTGGCGTTGACGATCAGCTTCCCGGCCGCGAGCACGACCGACGCCCCGGACCCCCAGCCGCCCTCGTTGATCCGGGACCCGACGTCGGCCCGCCAGAGTTCCTTGCCGTCGTGGTCGAAGGCGATCACGCCGGTCTTGCCGAAGAACGTGTATAGCCGGGTGGCGTCGGCCGCGGGCGTGGCCGAGGCGTAGCCGTGGCCGTCGCGGGTGTTGTCCGACTCGGGCAGCTTCGGGGCGAGGTCGCGCGTCCACTGCACCTTGCCGGTGGCGCGGTCGAGCGACACGACGTGGAACTTCAGGGCCGCCTGGTTCGCCCGGGGCTGGCCGGGGGCGTAGCCCGAGTAGCAGGTGAGGAAGACGCGGCTGCCGACGACGACGGGGGTGGAGGTGCCGGCGCCGGGGAGGTCGGTCTTCCAGACGACGTTCTTGGTGGCGTTCCAGGTGAGGGGCGCGGCGGCGGGGCTGGTGCCGGAGCCGTCGGCTCCGCGGAAGGCGGGCCAGTCCTGGGCGGCGGCGGCGGCCGCGAGGAAGAGCAGCGCGGGCACGGCGAGGCGGCGCATGGGGGTTCTCCGGGAGGTGGTTCGAGCGTACCCGGCGGCGCGGGCGGGGTCAAAGCGTTTGCGGGCCGGCGTCGGCTCCGGTAGCATGGCCGCCGGTCCGGGACACTCGGCGGGGGGCGTGGTGTGAAGAACGGCGTGTGCCCGAAGTGCGGCTGTACGGTCGTGATCCAGGGCGTGCGGGTGCTGGACCGCGGCCACGGGAACAGGGACAACGACCTGTCGGTGGTGGTGGACACGAAGCCGGACGCCTGGCTGTTCAAGGGCCGGGTGACGGGCGAGCTGTGGGCGTGCGTCTGCGGGGCGTGCGGGTTCACGGAGCTGTACGCGACGAACCTGAACGAGCTGGTGAAGGCCGCCGCGCAGGGTCAGCCGGGGGACGAAACATGACGCCCGAACAGTTCCCGGTTCTCGGGTGGGTGGCAGTGCCGGCGGCGGTCGGGGGTGCGGCGGCGTTCGCGGCGGTGGGGCACTACGCGGCGGCGGCCCGGCGGGACGCGCCCGACACGCCGAACCTGCCGATGGCGATGCTCGGCGGGGCGGTCGGCGGGTTTCTGGGCGGGTTCGCGGCGGTCGCCGCGTGGCACGCCTTCGGGCGGCCGTCGTATGCGTACGCGGTCGGGGCGCTGTTCGCCGGCCTGGGTGGCGAGTACTTCGGGGGTCGCCAGGACACCCCGACCGCCGCCGCCCGGGCGGGTGCGCTGGCCGCGCTCGTGTTGTTCCCGTTCGGGGCGGGACTGATGTCGCTGCTGAGTTAGGCGAGAAATGCGGAACGCCGGGCCGCGAGGCCCGGCGTTCCGGTGAGTGGAGCGAGCGAGGATCGAACTCGCGACCTCTGCAGTGCGATTGCAGCGCTCTCCCAGCTGAGCTACCGCCCCGTGCGTCTCGTATCTTAGGACAGCCCCCGCCCCCCCGACAAGGGGAATCGCCGCGCGACACCGCCCGAGCGTGTGGGGACGCGAATCCCGAAAAGAACGGCGACGGGGAAGCGAACCCCGCCGTGGGTCGGTTCCCCGTCGCCCGACGTTCGCCGACCACACCCGAGACCGCCGATGCCGTTCCGGTTCGTCGCGCTGGTTCTGACAACCCTCTCGCTCCCGGGTTTGGTTCGCGCCCAGCCCGCGGGCGAAGCGTCGTTCGACGCCGTGACCAAGAGCCTCGACGCGCAGAAGCGCCTCTACCTCCACAACAAGCGCGTCACCAGTACCGTGCGGATTTACGCCGTCGAGTGGAAGGACGGCCGCGGCTCGTCCGCCCTCGGGGCCGACTTCGACACCGAAGAGGTCTACGACGCCGCCGGCAACGCCCGCGGCACCATCACCGCCTCGCGGCTCGACACCCGCAAGACCAACACCGCGTCGTACCTCACCCCGGACATCGCCTACGCCGTCAACCGCGACGGCACCGGCTACGTCATCCGCGACTTCGTCTCCCACCGGGACAGCCCGTTCCAGTACCTCCAGCGCTCGACCGTCGGCCCGGGGCGGATGCCCTCCACGTTCGACGGCCGCCGCAGCCTCGAACTCGTCGCTCACCTGCTGGCGGGGAAGGGCAACCTCTCCCACACGCTCGCCCTCGACGCCCCCACCCGCACCACGAAGTTCGGCAAGGACGTGCTCGCCGTCCCGTCCACGCTGACGCCGAAGCCTGGGGCGGGGGCCGGGGTGATCCGGCAGACGAGCTACTTCGACCCGGCCCACGCCCACGCCTTCCTCGGCGCCGAGTCGGAGGAGCCGCCCGGCCCCGAGCGGTCGTGGGCGCACCAACAGACGTGCGTGCTGGAGTACCAGTCGCGCCCCGACGGCCCGCCGGTGCCGCGCCGGTTCGCCCGCCACGTCCGGCCGGAGGGCGGCGACCCGCTGCTGGAGTACGAGGTAGATTTCATCGGGTTCGAGGACTACACCCCGACCGCCGACGACTTCCGACTGGAAGCCCGGTACAACCTCACCACCCCGACCGGACCGGACGACAAGCCGGCCTCTGGTGTGCGCCCGCCGGACCCCGCGCCGGTGTGGCCGTGGGTCGCGCTCCTCGCCGGGGTCGTGGTGGTCGGGGTAGTCGGGTTCGTGGTGTACCGCCGGCGGCGACGGGCAGCCGGGTGAGTCGGCGTCGGCGCGAATCGACCCGGCGAGCCGGGCGGCGTCAGCCGCCGGGTGCGTACCCATCTCGAATCCCATCCGACGTGGCGCGACGTGCGGACGCAACCGGCGGCTGACGCCGCCCGGCTCGCCGGGGGTCGTCGTTCGGCCCGCCCCTGGCCCCGCGCCCGGCGCCGCGGTAGGATGCGGCCTGCCCCCGGAGCCGCCGCCGTGACCGACCCGCCGCCGTGGCGCGACCCGCCCGCCGTCCGCACCGCCGCCGCCGTCGTCGTCGCCGCCGCCGCCGGGTGGTTCCTCCTCCGCGAACTCGGCCCCGTCGTCCGGCCGCTCCTGTTCGCCGTCATCCTCGCCTACGTCATCCTCCCGTACCACGCCCGCCTCCGCCACCGCATGTCCGCCGCCGCGTCGCTCGGCCTCCTCGGCGGCGTCGCGGTCGTCGTCGTCGCCGGCCTCGCCCTCGTCGTCTACGTCAGCGCGCTGGGGCTGGCCGAGGACCTGCCGGAGTTGCAGCGGCGGGCCGTGGTGCTGCTCCACACCGGCGACGACTGGGTGCGGGCGAAGTTGCCGTGGCTCCACCGCGCCGAGGACGGCAAGCAGATCGAGGAGCAGCTGGCGGCGCAGGCGGCCGGCGTGGCGGCGCCGGTGTTGGCCGCGGCCGCGGGCGTGGTCGGCGACGCCGCCGTCGTCGGGCTGTACCTCCTGTTCCTGCTCGGCGGGGCGGCCAAGCTGCCGGAGCGCGTTCGCGCCGCGTACCCGCCGGAGAGGGCCGACGCCATCCTGAAGGTGGCCGGTGACGTGAACGCGGCGATCGTCAGCTACCTGAAGGCGAAAGTGATTTCAAGCCTGGCGATCGCGGTGCCGGCGGGGCTGATCCTGGCGGCGTTCGGGGTGCCGTTCGCGCCGCTGTGGGCGGTGCTGACGTTCCTGTGCAACTTCATCCCGTACCTCGGCAGCGTGGTGGCGTACCTGCTGCCGGTGGGGTTCGCGTTCCTGGAGCTGCCGCTCGGGTGGCAGCCGGTTGCGGTGGCGGTGCTGGTGCTGGGGTGCCACCTGGCGAGCGCGATGCTCGTGGAGCCGATGCTGCTCGGCCGGGCGGTGGGGCTGAGCCCGCTGGTGATCCTCGGGTCGCTGGCGTTCTGGGGGCTGCTGTGGGGGCTGCCGGGGATGTTCCTGGCGGTGCCGCTCACCGTGGTCGCGGTGATCGTGATGGAGCACTTCGAGACGACGCGCCCGGTGGCTCGGCTGCTGGGGGGGTAGTGTGTCGCCGCTTGCGGCGATGCACGCGCTGCAACGCCGCAAGCGGCGGAACATTGATTCCCACACTCGCCCGGGGTACACTTCCTCACGTTCACTCACTCCCGGGGGCGCCCGTGTTCGCGGTCGTGGTGCGAGTCCTGTTGCTGCTGGGGTGCGTGCCGCTGCTCCACCCGCCGGGCGTCTGCGCCTGCCGGGCGTGGGCGGCCGTCCTCCCCGCGCCGGACCACGACCACGACGACGGCGACGAGTGCCCGCACTGCCCCGGCGCCACCGCCGACGCCGAACGCCCCCGCCCCGCCGACTCGGCGCCCGACCCGTTCACGTTCTCCGTTCCCGTCGTCGCCGCGGCCGAGCGCGTCGCGCCGGTCGTGGTGGCGAAGCTGCCGCGGTCGTCGGCGGCGTGGCCGTCCGCGCCGCCGCTCTACCTGTCGCACTGCGCGCTCGTCTGCTAGCGCTCCGCCGGCCCCCTCGGTTTCCCCCCGGGCCGCGCAGGAGCACACACCCGTGACCGCACCCACGCTTCGCGGCGTCGTCCGCGGGCTCGCCCTCGTCGCCGCCCTCGGCGGCGCCGCGGCCGCCGTCGTCGTCACCCGCGACAGCTGGCAGCCGTACTGGTTCCCGGCCGCGCCGCCGCCGGACCAGCACGCCCCCGCGCCGGCCCCGGCGACCGGCCGCGTCGTGCTGTCGGCGGCGGCGCAGAAGAACCTCAAGCTCACGTCCGCGCCGCTGACGCCGACCACGTTCTGGAAGACGGCCACTCTTCCCGGCATGGTCGTGGACCGGCCCGGCGTCACCGACCGCGGCGTCGTGGCGCCGGCGACCGGCGTGGTGGCGAAGGTCCACAAGGCGGCCGGCGAGGCGGTGAAGCCGGGCGACGTGCTGTTCACCCTGAAGCTCCTCAGCGAGTCGCTCCACCTGACGCAGACGGAGCTGTTCAAGTCGGCGCAGGACGCGGACCTGGCGAAGGGGCAGCGGGCCATGCTGGCGGCGTCCGGGGTGGCGCCGCCGGCGCGGCTGATCGAGATCGACAACCAGCTGGCCCGCCTCGCCGCCGCGGCGCGGGCGTACCGCGCCGACCTGCTCAACCGCGGCCTCACGCCCGAGCAGATCGACGCCGCCGCGGCCGGCACGTTCGCCACCGAGATGCGCGTGACCGCCCCGAGCCGCGCCGGCGAGGCGCTGGAGGTGCAGGAGGTGCGCGCCGAGCTCGGCCGGCTCGTGCCGGGCGGCGAGACGCTGTGCCTCCTCTCCGACCACCGGCTGCTCGCCGTGGAAGGCCGGGCGTTCCCCGACGAGGCGCCGCTGATCGACCGGGCGGCGCGCGACGGCTGGCCGGTCGAGGTGGACTTCGGCGACGAGGGCTGGCCGGCGGTGCCGGCGTTCCGCGTGGAGTACGTGGCGAACACCATCGACCCGGACAGTCGCACGTTCCGCTTCCGCTTCCCGTTGGACAACCAGGCGCGGGGCGGCGGCGGGAAGGAGGAGTGGCGGTTCCGCCCGGGGCAGCGGGTGCGGCTGATGGTGCGGGTCGAGAAGCTGGAGAACGTGTTCGCGCTGCCGGCCGACGCGGTGGCGCGGGACGGCGCGGAGGCGTACGTGTTCCGCCGCAGCGGCGACGCCTTCGACCGCAAGCCGGTCCACGTCGTGTACCAGGACCGCCGGCACGCGGTGGTGGCGAACGACGGGAGCGTGGCGGCGGGGGTTCACGTGGCGCAGTCGGGCGCGGCGCAGCTGAACCGGATGGCGAAGGCCGGCAGCAGCGCGGCGCCGGCGGGCTTCCACGTCCACGCGGACGGAAGCGTCCACACGAACCACTGACGGGATTATTGCGGCTGTGCGCCGCAGCGCGAAGCCGCAAGCGGCAACTCGGGTGGTTACGTTGCCGCTTGCGGCTTCGCGCCGCGGCGCACAGCCGCAAGGGCCGGGGAACTTGATGTTCGACGCCGTCATCCGATTCGCCCTCCGCCGCCGCGGGCTCGTGCTCCTCGCGGCGGCCGCCGTCATGGCCGCGGGGAGCGTCCTCGCGGCGGGGCTGCGCATCGACATCTTCCCCGACCTCGACCGGCCGCGGGTCGTGCTCCTCACCGAGTGCCCCGGGCTGTCGCCGGAGGAGGTCGAGGCGCTTGTCGCGCAGCCGGTCGAGACGGCCATCCTCGGTGCCCCCGGGGTTGAGGCCGTGCGCAGCCAGGCGAGTCAAGGGCTGCTCGTCACCTACGTCGAATTCGGGTGGGAGACGGAGATCCGGGTGGCCCGGCAGACGGTGCAGGAGCGGCTGACCGCCTTGACCGGCGTCCTCCCGCCCGGGGTCCGCCCGCTGATGACCCCGCCGGCCTCGATCATGGGGCAGATCATCCACGTCGGCCTGTCCCGCCAGCCCGGCCCGGCCGGCGGCGTGCTCGCGCCGGTGGGGAAGACCGGGTTGCTGGCCGAACTGGGGAAGGATGAAGCCGGCACCGTGACCGTGTGGAAGGTCGAGGACCGCCACGACCCGCGGACGTGGGTGAAGGTGCCGCAGACGAAGCCGGCGGTCCGGGTCGGGGATTCCTCCTTCATCATTCATCCTTCCTCATTCCAGGAATCCGTCACCTTCCGCACCCCCGAGCAGCAGCGGATGGACCTGCGCACCACCGCCGACTGGGTGCTGCGGCCGCGGCTCCTGAAGGAGCGCGGGGTGGCGGAGGTGATCATCCTCGGCGGTGACCGGAAGCAGTACCAGGTGCTGATGAACCCCGAGAAACTGCTCGAGTACGGCGTCGCCGTGCCGAACGTGGACCGGGCCATCAAGGCGAACAACCTCAACGCCAGCGGCGGGGTCACCGAGGAAGGCCAGATCGAGCGGCCCGTGCGTGTCCTGGGTCGGCTCGGCCCCGAACCCGCGAAGGTGCTCGCCGACCTGCGCCTCATCCCCGTGAAGGCCGGCGACCGCCCCGTGCGGCTCGGGCAGGTGGCGACGGTCGCCGAGGGGCCGGCCCCCAAGCGCGGCGACGGCGGCATCGACGGCCGCGACGCGGTGGTGATTACGGTGGTGCGCCAGCCGCACGCCGACACCCGCGACGTGACCGACCGTGTGGTCGCGGCCGTGGGCGAGGTCGAGGCGTCGCTGACGGCCGACTACGTGGCGACGACCGACCTGTTCCGGCTGAAGGACTTCATCGACCGCGGCGTGTACTACGTCGGCGAGGCGCTGGTGCTCGGGGCCGGGCTCGTCGTCGTGGTGCTGTTCCTGTTCCTGATGAACCTCCGCACCACGTTCATCACCCTCACCGCCATCCCGCTGTCGCTGGTGGTGACGACGCTGGTGTTCCGCCTCGTCGGCGCGCTCACCGGCTCCGAGCTGTCGGTGAACGTGATGACGCTGGGCGGCATCGCGGTGGCGATGGGCGAACTGGTGGACGACGCCATCGTGGACGTGGAGAACATTTATCGGCGGCTGCGCGAGAACGCAGGGGAGACGGGCGAGCCGACCGCCGTCAGGCGGCGGGTGACGGCGCCGGAAGCGCTTCACCCGCCGCCTGACGGCGGTCGGCTCGCCCGTCCATCCGTTCTGAGCGTCGTTTACGAAGCCAGCCGCGAGGTGCGCTCCGCCGTCGTCTACGGCACCGCCGTCGTGGTGCTCGCGTTCCTGCCGCTGTTCGCGCTCTCGGGCGTCGAAGGCCGGCTGTTCGTGCCGCTCGGCGTCGCCTACATCGTGTCCATCCTCGCGTCGCTGCTCGTGTCGCTCACCGTCACGCCGGTCCTCAGCTACTACCTCCTGCGGAACGTCACCGCCGGCGGCGCCCGCCGCGACGGCCTCCTCCTGCGGGCGCTCAAGTGGGCGGCCGGGTACGTCGTCCGCTTCAGCATGAGGCACGCCCGGCTGCTGCTGCTGCTGACGTGGGTCGTGGTCGGGTACTGCGGCTGGCGGCTCACCACGATCGGCGCCGACTTCCTGCCGAAGTTCGACGAGGGCTCGGTGCAGATCAACGTCGTCCTGCCCGCGGGGTCGTCCCTCACCGCGTCCAACGACGCGGCCCGGCTCATCGACGCGAAGTTGAACACGATGCGGCAGACGCCGGCGAACCCGGACGGCCCGCTCCGCCACTTCGTCCGCCGCACCGGCCGCGCCGAGCTCGACGAGCACGCCGAGCCGGTCAGCCGCAGCGAATACATCCTGTCGATGCACCCGAGCGCGCACGCCGGCCGCGACGAGTTCCTGGCGCGCGTGCTGAAGGACCTGCGCGACGAGGTGCCCGGCGTCGAGTTCGAGGCGGATCAACCACTGGCGCACCTCATCTCGCACATGCTGTCCGGGGTGAACGCCCAGATCGCCATCAAGATTCACGGCGACGACCTAGACCAGTTGCAGGCGCTCGCCCTCCAGGTGAAGGCGGCCCTCGCCGGCGTGCCCGGCCTCACCCCGCCCGTCATCGACCCGCAGGAAACCGTGGACGAACTCCACATCGTGCTGCGCCCCGACGACCTGTCCCGGTACGGCCTGAGCCGCGAGTACGTCGCCGAGTTCGTCGAGGCGGCGATGCGCGGCGAGGTGGTGTCGCAGGTGTTCGACGGGCCGCGGCGGTTCGACCTGGTGGTGAAGCTGGACGCCGCGTACCGCACCGACTACCCGCGCCTCGGCGAGCTGCGGATCGACCTGCCGGACGGCAAGGGTCAGGTGCGGCTGAAGGACGTGGCCGACCTGCCGGCCGCGGCCGGCGGGCCGAACCAGGTGAACCGTGAGAACGTCCGCCGCCGCGCCGTGATCCGCTGCAACACGACCGGCGGCGACCTGGCCGGCGTGGCGACCGAGGCCGAGCGGCGGGTGCGGGCGCGGGTGCCGCTGCCGGAGGGGTACTTCGTCGAGTTCGGCGGCCAGTTCGAGGCGCAGAAGTCGGCGACGCGGCGCATCGCGGTCCTGGCGCTGGTGTCGGTCGTCGGCGTGTTCGTGGTGCTGCTGTCGCTCTACCCGTCGTGGCGGGTGAGCCTGCAAATCCTCAACGCCGTACCCACCGCGTTCATCGGCGGCGTGGTCGCGCTGGTGCTGACGAACCAGACGCTGACGGTGGCGAGCCTGGTGGGGTTCGTGTCGCTCGGCGGCATCGCCGTCCGCAACGGCATCCTGCTGGTGACGCACTACGTCCACCTGATGAAGCACGAGGGCATGCCGTTCGCCGCGGAGACGATCGTGCGCGGCAGCCTGGAGCGGCTGGCACCGGTGCTGATGACGGCGCTGACGGCCGGGATCGCGCTGGTGCCGCTGGTGCTGGGCGGGAAGAAGCCGGGGCTGGAGATTCTGTACCCGGTTTCGACGGTGATCCTGGGCGGGCTGGTGACCTCGACGTTCTGCGAGTTCCTGATCCACCCCGGGCTGTTCTGGACGTTCACCGGCAAGGACGCCGGGAAGTTGACGTGACCGCCGCTTGCGGCGTAGCCGCGGTGCTACGCCGCAAGCGGCACTACCTGGAGACGACGATGCGAACCCGATTCTCCCTCGCGGCCGCGCTGCTCGGCGGCGCCCTGGTGCTCGGCTGCGGCAAGCCGGCGGAGCCGACGAAGGCCACCCCCGCGAAGACCGACGACGGCCACGACGAGCACGGCGACGGGCCGCACGGCGGCGTCCTGGTGGACATCGCCGGCGTCCACGCCGAGTTCACCGTGGACCACCCCACGAAGACGGCGACGGTGTACATCCTCGACGGCAAGCGCGGCAAGAAGGCCGAGCCGATCGCGGCGACGAAGCTGGTGCTGAGCGTCAAGAGCCCGGCGTTCCAGGTGGACGCGAAGGCGAGCCCCGAGGCCGGCGACCCGGCCGGGAAGGCGTCGCGGTTCGTGGCCGTTCACGAGAACTTCGGCAAGGAGCAGGAGTTCGAGGGGACGATCAGCCTGGAGTTGGACGGCAAGCCGCACAGCGAGGACTTCAAGGAGGAGAAGCACGACCACGGGAAGAAGTGATTCCGCCGCCGCTTGCGGCGGAGCACCGCGGTGCTACGCCGCAAGCGGCGTAACATGTGCCTGATGTCCCCTGTTACGATTCCGCGGCCCGGTCGTCTTCCCCCCGACCCCCGCCGCGCCCCCGGCAGGCCGTGGTGATGCCGACCGGACGAGCGAACCGTGCCCCGGACCCGGGCGCCGCCCGGCGGGCGGAGTTCGAGGCGCTCCACGCGCGGCTCGGCCGCGAGGTCTGGGCCATCGCCTACGCCCGCTGGACCGACCCCGACCTCGCCCTCGACGTGACCCAGGAGGCGTTCCTGCGGCTGTGGAAGCAGTGGGAGGCCGGCGAGACCATCGAGAACCCGCGGGCGTGGCTGCTGCGGGTGGCCCGCAACCTGGCCGAGGACCACGCCAAGAGCGCGTTCCGCCGCAACGGCACCCAGCCGCCGGAACTCCTCAACGGCGTCCGCTCCCGCCAGCCGGCCCCCGCCGAGGCGATGGAGCGCGAGGAACTGTTCGCCAAGATTCGCGCCGAACTCGACGGCCTCGCCCCGGCCGACCGCGACATTCTGACCCTCCGCTACGCCCTCGACTACGACGCGGCGAAGATCGCCGAGACGTTGGGCGTGGCGGTCACGGCCGTTCACATGCGCCTGAGCCGGGCGCGGCAGCGGCTGGCCGACAAGCTCGGACCCCTGGACGGCTACACCCCCGCCAACGGGACGCCAACATGACCCGAACCCCGCTCGACGCGGCGCTGACCGACTTCTTCCGCCACGAGCTGCCGAAGCCGTGGCCGGCCGCCCCGGCGCTGGCCGCGCCCGCCGCGCTGCACCGCGACCCCGGCCGCCGACCGCGCCTCACGCTGGCCGCGTCGGTGGCGGCGCTGGCCGGGGCGTGCTGGCTGCTGTCCAACGGCGGCGGCCCGGCCGGCGGCGCGAAGCCGGCCCCGGTCGCGGACGTGCTGCAGAACGCGACCGCCCGCCACCCCGCCGCGACGGACAAGGCCAAGGCGAAGGCCGCCGCCACGCCCGACCCGATGGTCGGCTTCCCGCCGGGGGCGCTGCCGCTGCCGTGAGCCCGGTCACGGCATCGGCGGCAGCTGCGGGCCGGGCTTCGGCGCCAGCCGGGCGTACTCCTGCGGGCTCATCGCCCGCTCCCGGCCGCGCGCGATGCGCTCCTCCTCCGGGTCCGCGTTCGGGTTGTACTTGCTCCCCAGTGTCGTCCTGAGCAGGTACGCCGCGACCGGGATGCCGATCGCCGCCGGGCACGCCATCCCGAACACCGACTTGGTCACCTTGTCCACCCACTTCGCGTTGCCGCCGAACATCGACAGCGCCATCCCGAGGGCGATGATCCCGGCCCCGCCCAAGGACGCCCAGCACGATCCCCCAGCTCAGGATCCAGCCGTACTTCTCCTCCCGGGCCGGCTCGATCATCTTCTTCTGGTAGCGGCCGCACTGCGGGCACGGCACCGGGTCGTGCTCGGTCCGCAGCCGCTGTGCCAGCTCGCCCTCGGCCTCGCGGCCGGAGCGGTTGCGGGCCGAGTCGCGGCCGATGAGGAACCACGACGTGTTCGACGAGCTGCCGCGGCGCGTCATCCAGTAGCCGTAGCCGTGGCCGCACCCCTTGCAGGTGACGAACTTCGCCACCTCGCCTTCGGCGGTGGTCGTGTAGCTGACGCCGATCATGCGCGAACCCCTCCCCGAAGCCCGGGGACGGCCGTCCCCGGGCTTTCTCCCACACTCACACTCACACTACTTCTTCCCGTACACCGGGTGGTTCCGCCGCCCGCCCGACTCCAGGTACGCCAGCAGGTCCAGCACCTCGTCGCGCGTCAGCACGTCGGCCAGGTTCGCCGGCATCGGCGACAGCTTCGACGCCACCCGCCGCTCCAGGTCGTCCTTGCGGATCAGCACCCGCTCCGACGCCAGCGGGTCCGGCTGCACCGCGATGCTGTCCTTCGTCTCGTCAACCACGCGGCCGGTCACGGTCTTGCCGGTGCCGGTCGTGAACACCTCGTTCTGGTACTGGTCGCTCAGCGTCTTCGACGGCTCCAGGATCGACTCCAGCACCTCGCGCCGGCCGAACCGGCTGCTGATTGCCGTCAGGTCCGGGCCGACCGCGCCGCCGGTGTCGCCGAGCCGGTGGCACCGGGCGCACTGCGCCGCCACGTACGCCTCCTTCCCCTTCTCGAAGCTGCGCCCCTTCTCGAACCCGTCGACCAGCAGCGGCGTGATCTCGGCCATCTCCCACTTCTTCACCACCGGGCGTTGCTTCACGTCGAACTGCGGGGTGATGTCCTTGTTGATCGCCGTGAGCGTCGGGGCCAGCTCCTTCTGCTCGGCCGGCGACATTGCCGCGACGTGGTCCTTGAGGAAGTTCTTGAGGAAGTTGCCGAAGCTGTTCCCGTTGGCGAACGGCCGCCCCGCCTCGTCGAACCACTTCTTGATCTCCGGCGGCTGCGCGAGGTCGGGCCGCTTCGTCCAGTAGCCGAGGTACTGCCGGCGCTGCTCCATCGTCCACGCTCCGACCGGCACGTTCCGCAGGTGAAACAGGTCGTGGAACAGGTCTTGTTGCGTCTTCGCCGCGGCCATGCGGGCGAGCCCCTTCGTCACCACGCCGGGGGCGTTGAGGTACACCAGCACCTGAAGCGTCTCGCGGTTCACGCGCTCGTCCGGGCCGGGGAAGCCGGCGTCGAGCTCGGCGATCAGCTTCTTCACGCCGCCGGCCGGCGACCCCTGGCGGAGGAAGCTGAGCTGCAGCGCCCGCAGTTTGTCGAGCTTCTGGTCGGCGGTCAGCCGCGTCATCGGCACCTTCTCCAGCGCCGCCAGCAGCGCCGGCTGATCCTTCGGGTCGCCGGCGCGGGCCAGGGCCACGATCGCCGTCAGCGCCGCCTGCGTGTTGGGCTCGGCCAGCGCCTTCGCCTTCCAGGTGTCCACCGGCTGCGACTCGACGGCCACCCGCGCGGCGTGGCGCATGAACCGGTCGGAGCTGCGGAGGTACGGCCACGCCGCGTCGATCGCCGTCGGATCGACCTTCCCGTGGAACGCTTCGAGCGACCGGCGCAGCTCGCGCTCCTTCGCCCCGACCTCGTTCTCCAACCTCGACGGCGACTCGTCCCACGGGCCGACGTAGCTGACGCGGTACAGCGCCCCCTGGCTGTTGCGACCGCCGGTCGTGAAGTACATGGCGCGGTCGGAGCCGACCACGGCGTCGGTCAGGTTCAGCGGCTTCTTCGCGGCGCCCGGCCGCACCAGCCCGAGCGGGGCGACGAAATTCTCGTAGGTGGCCGTGTAGCCGGAGCCCTGCGGCGTCAGGTGGACGGCGATGAGCCGGCCGTAGGTCCAGTCGCAGAGGTAGATCGCACGCTGGTAGCGCGCCGGGAACGCGGCCCCGATGCCGTTGGTGACGCCGGTCGGCGAGCCGACGCCGATGTCCACGGTGGCGGGGAGCGTGTCGGGGTAGTAGTCGGGCCACTTGCCGGTGCCGTAGCGCCAGCCGAAGTCGGCGCCGCTGACGCAGTGGTTCACCCGCGTCGGCCGGTACCACGGCATCCCCCAGTCCCACTCCATGTCGCTGTCGAAGGTGAAGAGTTCGCCGTCGGGGTTGAACGCCATGTCGTAGGCGTTGCGGAACCCGCCGAGGATCATCTCCCAGTTCTTCCCGTCGGGGTCGGTGCGGAGGACGTAGCCGCCGGGGGCCATGCGGCCGGTGGCGTGGCCGTTGCCGTCCGGCTGCCGCGGCAGGACGTGATCTTCCGCGTAGTTCCGCAGGGCGCTCGTGGGCGCTAGCCCTTCGGGGACGTTGGTGTGGTTGCCGTTGATGACGTACAGCTTGCCGTCCTTGCCGAGCACGACGGCGTGCGCCCCGTGCTCGCCGCCGGTGCCGAAAATCTTCAGCGGCGTCACGTCGAACTTGCCGTCGTCGCGCTCCTTGCACTTGTAGAGGCCGTACCCCTTCGGGCCGTTGCCGGTGACGTAGAGGTGGTCGAAGGCGTACAGCAGGCCCATCGTCTCGCTGATCGGCAGGGCCAGCTTCTCGACGTTCTCGACCTTGCCGTCCTTCACGGTGAACCGCAGGATCGGCTGTCCGCCCTGGCCGCCGACGATGAGGCGGCCCGGCTTCTCGGCGCACAGGTTGATCCACGAGCCTTCGGTGGCGGGGTCGGCGACGTACAGCAGCTCGACCTTGAAGCCGGGGGCGACGTGCAGGTCTTCGGGCTGGGCGACCTCGCGCTTCTTGGGCGGGTCTTTCTTCTTGGGCTGCTGCGCCTCGGCGGCGGTGTCGGTGGGTGCGACGCCGGCGGCGAGGAGGGCCGCGACGAGGAACAGGGCGGCGCCAGCGGAACGGGTCACGGCTCGGCTCCGGGGAGGGGTGGGAAGGGAAATCGTACCCCGCCGGGGCGCGCGCGGGTAGCGCGAACCCGGCCGGCTCGGTCTTGAGCCCCGAAGGGGCGGCAGGTAATAGCCCAGGGCGTAAGCCCTGGGTGACCTGGGCGGTGTCACGAGGGGTGACGCGCCACGAACTCCGCCGCCGGCTTCCCAGAGCTTACGCCCTGGGCTATTACCTGTCGCCCCTTCGGGGCTCAAGACCCGAGCCGCCCCTACAACAACTCCCCCTTCCTCCCGGGTCGCGCCATGATGCTCCTCCGCCCCCTCGCGGCCGTCGTCGCCGCGCTGCTCGTCGCCGCCGTCGGCCCCGCCGCCGACCCGGCGGCGCCGGAACTCGCCGCCGCCGTCCGCCCCTACGTCGAGCGCGAGGCGCTCGCCGGCGCCGTCTTCCTCGTCGCCGACAAGGAGCGCGTCCTCGGCCGGGACGCCGTCGGCTTCGCCGACATCGCCGGCCGCGCCCCGATGAGCCCGGACGCGCTGTTCTGGATCGCGTCCATGAGCAAGCCCATCACCGCCGCCGCGCTCATGATCCTCGTGGACGAAGGCAAGGTGAAGCTCGACGACCCGGTGTCCGCGTACCTCCCCGAGTTCGCCGGCGTGCGGGTGCAGCCGGACAAGGCGAAGGCCGAGTTCCGCGCCCCCGCCCGCGCCATGACCGTCCGCGACCTCCTCCGCCACACCAGCGGGATGCCGTTCGCGTCCGCCGCCGAGTCGCCGACGCTCGACGGCCTGCCGCTGAAGGACGCGGTCGCCAGCTACGCCAAGACGCCGCTCCACTCCGACCCGGGCGCGAAGTACCTGTACGCCAACACCGGCATCAACACCGCCGGGCGGATCATCGAGGTGACGTCCGGCATGAGCTACGAGGCGTTCCTCGACGCCCGGCTGTTCGGCCCGCTCGGCATGACCGACACGACGTTCTGGCCGACGGACGCGCAGGCGAAGCGGCTGGCGACCGGCTACCGCCCCGGCGAGGACAAAAAGGGGCTGGTGGCGACGAAGGTGGCCCAGCTCCGCTACCCGCTGACCGACCGCGCCACGCGCCACCCGATGCCCGGCGGCGGCCTGTTCTCGACGACCGACGACATGGCGAAGTTCGGCCGGATGGTGCTCAACGGCGGCGAGTTGGGCGGCAAGCGGGTGCTGTCGGCGGCAGCGGTCAAGGAGATGACGACGCGGCAGACGCCGGCGGAGATGAAGGAGAGTTACGGCCTCGGCTGGGCGGTGGGCGGCGACGGGTACGGTCACGGCGGGGCGTGGGCGACGAACCTGTGGGTGAACCCGTCGGCGGGGCGGGTGTACGTGTGGATGGTGCAGCACAACGGCTTCCCGGCCGACGGCGGCCAGGCCCAGGGCGCCTTCCGCCGCGCCGCCGACGCGAAGTACCCGCCGGCGAAGCGGTAGAATCACCCGTACCGGGATCGTGAGGGGTACGAGGTCAGGTCATGGCGACGCTCCGTCGAGTCGAGATCGAAGGCTATCGGTCGATCAAGGCGGTCTATCTCGACCTCCGCGCGCTGAACGTACTCATCGGGTCGAACGGCGCGGGGAAGAGCAATTTCGTCTCATTCTTCAAGCTCCTAAGCGAGATGGCACAGGGGCACCTCGAGCGATACGTTGGCACGTCCGGTCGCGCGCAGTCCGTGTTGCACTTCGGACCGAAGGTGACGCCGCATCTCGAAGCCCGTCTGCAGTTCGAGAACAGTAGCGGTCTGGTCGGGTACTCGGTCCGACTGGTTCATGCTGCTGGAGATACGCTCGTGCCAGGATCGGAAATGCTCATAGTCGAGCGTACCGGCGCGGCGAAGCCGGAATTCATTCCGTTCCCGGGTGTTTCAAACGTCAACGAGGTCTTGTACGGCGAAATCGTTCGGGAAGGAATCCCGACCGCAGGGGAGATCCGCCGGTTGCTCACCGGGTGTCGGGTATTTCATTTCCACGACACGTCCACAACTGCCCGGGTCCGCCTGTTCTCCTACCTGTACAACAACCACCGGTTGGAGCCTGACGCCGCCAACCTCGCGCCGCTGCTCTACGCTTACCGGAAGACTGCTCGGGTCGTTTACGACCGCATCAAATCGGCCGTCCGCAAAATTGTGCCCGAGTTTGACGACTTCGACCTGGAGCCGAGTCGGCTCAACCCGAACGAAATCCTGCTCAACTGGCGGAAGCGAGGGCATGACTACCTGTTCGGGCCTCACCAACTCTCGGACGGATCACTCCGGGCGATGGCGATCTGTACGCTCCTCCTCCAACCCGAGGCCGATCTCCCGGACCTCATCGTCCTTGATGAACCCGAGCTCGGCCTCCACCCGCACGCCCTCGAACTCGTTGCCGGCCTCATCCGCGCGGCGTCGGTGCGGACGCAGATGATCGTGGCCACCCAGTCGCAGTCGCTACTGAATTTCTTCGAGCCGTCAGAAATCGTAACCGTCGAGACCCGCGACGGGCAATCGGACTTTCGGCGGCTGGACGCGGACGATTTGAAAGACTGGCTGGAGGACTACACGATCGGTGAGCTGTGGCAGCGGAACGTCTTGGGCGGGGGGCCGCTGCCGTGAAGCAGCTCAACGTGTTCTGCGAGGGGCAGACGGAGCAGGGATTCTGCGACCAAGTACTGCGCCCGCACCTGTTCCCGTCCGGGGACGGGGTGTTGCATACGCTAGCGGTCGGCGAGAAGGATCACCACCACCTCTACGGCATTGGGCGGACGAAGAAGTACGCGCGCGTCCGCAAATTCATCCACAACACGATCAAGCAGCGCGAGGGCAATGGGGTGTACTTCACGACCCTCTTCGACCTCTACGCCCTACCCGCTGACTTCCCGGGGAAAGCCGCCACGTCCGTAACCCGGCCGACCCGACTCCCTACGTCCTCGCCCTCCAGCACGCGTTCGAGGCGGACATCGGGTATCATCGGTTCGTCGCACACCTGCAACTCCACGAGTTCGAAACCATCCTGTTCGTCGACCCGGACGCGTTCGCCGTCTCGTTCGAGAACTGTGCGGATGAGGTCCGGCGCCTGAAGGAGATCGCCGCTGGGTTCACCAGCATCGAGCACATCAATGACGACCGTACCACGGCCCCGTCGAAGCGGATCATCGGGGTTCTGCCCGAGTACCACGGGCGGAAGGCGACCGCCGGCCCCGACATCGCGGAATACATCGGGCTCGCACGGATCCGGGCCGCGTGCCCGCACTTCGACCGCTGGCTCACCCGACTCGAAGCTCGCTGACCGAACGCCTCGTCGAGCCCGGGGGCCGCGCAACCGGGCCGGCTGCCCCGCCGGCGGGCTCCTGCCCGACCGCGGCGGCGACGCCCGGGAGGAACGACGCGACGACCAGGAACGGCTTCATAGTTCCCCCCTTGCGACGTGCCGTCAGCCCAACCGGGCGGCGACGGCCGCCCACACGTCCCCGATCACCTTCTCGGCCGTGGCCTGCAGCAGCCCCTTCGGCACCATCCGCAGCAGCCCCGTCACCTCGGCCACCTCGCCGCTCCACGCCACCCGCGTACCGCCGTCGGCCGCGTGGAACGCCAGCCGGATGCCGACCGTGCTCGACGCCCCGATGGCCTTCGTGACCACCCGGAAGCTGACCGCCTCGCCGGGCCGGTGCTCGGTCCGCTCCATGACCGTGTCGAGGTGACCGGAGACGAACCCGAGCTTCGGCTTCATCCGCCACGCGGCCCGTTCGGGCGTGGCGTCCGTCACCTGCACGTCGGGCAGGGTGCCGACGAGCCAGCCGGCGTCGGCCAGCCGTTCTGCGACGGTCGCCACCGGCTGCGGGAACGAGCGGTCGCCGGCAAACGCGATCACGGGTGCATCCTTTCGGGTGCGGATCGTATCATTGTAGGAGCCCGCCGGCGGAGCCCGGCCGGCCGGTCCCGGCAGATTCGGCGAGAAAAACCGCCGCCGGTGTCCTAGTTTGAGTGAACGCCGCCGCCCGCCGTCGTCAGGAGCCGACCATTTCGACCGCCGCACTCCCCCGCGTCACGGTACCTTCGATGCCCACCGTCTCCGCGCCCACCCGGCGGGCCGTCTGGCGCCGGCTGCGCGGCCTGCCGTTCATCATGATCCACCTCGTCGCCCTGACGGGGGCGATCATGGTGAGCCCGACGTGGGAGGCGGTGGCGCTGGGGGTGGCGCTGTACGTGGTCCGCATGTTCGGCATCACCGGGGTGTACCACCGCTACTTCGCGCACCGGGCGTACAAGACGAGCCGGTGGTTCCAGTTCGGGCTGGCGTGGATCGGCTGCACGGCGCTGCAGAAGGGGCCGCTGTGGTGGGCGGTGCACCACCGCCACCACCACAAGCACTCGGACCAGGAGGGCGACCCGCACTCGCCGATCGTCCGCAGCGTGTGGTGGTCGCACGCCGGGTGGGTGATGTCGGGGCTGTACCGCTTCCCGGACTACACGGAGATCAAGGACTTCACCAAGTACCCCGAGCTGCGGGTGATGAACAAGCTGTACTGGGGGCCGGGCATGCTGCTGGCCGCCGGCTGCTACCTGTGGATGGGCCTGCCGGGCCTGGTGTGGGGCTTCTTGGTTTCGACGGTGTGCCTGTACCACGGCACGTTCCTGATCAACTCGGCGTGCCACCTGTGGGGGACGCGCCGGTACGAGACGACGGACCAGAGCAAGAACCTGTGGTGGGCGGCGGTGCTGACGCTGGGCGAGGGGTGGCACAACAACCACCACCACTACCAGAGCTGCGCCCGCCAGGGGTTCGTGTGGTGGGAGGTGGACATCAGCTACTACGTGCTGCGCGGCCTGGCGGCGGTGGGGCTGATCTGGGACGTGCGCGAGCCGACGGCGAAGGCGCTGGCGACGAAGCGGCTGGACGCGCAGCCGGCGGCGTGACCCCCCCTCGGGTTGATCCACAGCCGTTTGCCGGCCGGGTTATTCGGACGGGGATGCTTGGTTCCGTGGAAATGGGGTACCCCGTCAGAAAAGCATTGAGTCTCATTCAAGAATCACTGTTGGGGCGACGCCGCCGGCCCGGACATGGCGCGAGTCCTTGCCCGGACGCAACTTGCGGCCAACCGACGTGGCGGGAAGTTGATGACGGGGAACGGTCGGTCCTTAAGTTCCCCGGGGCCGGTTGAGCGGTTGCTACTCGGCGCAGGTGAACGCGCTGGAATCGACCGTCACGTCAGCGAACTGCTTGAGTTGGTCGTACCACTTCATATCCACGTCGCGCCCGATCGTGTCCGGCGCCGCGCCAACGAAGAAGAATAGTCCGAGCCGGATACTGCCGCCGTCAGCGCCGATCCCGAACGCCCCGGCCGTTCTGAGGATATGCCGAACGCCCTTAACCTTGCACCCGACGAGCCGACCCGTCTCGCTACCTAGGTATACCGTCACGACGCCATCGAGCCGCTTCGCGTGGCACCGCTCGTTGGCCAGGAAATAGGTGAGGAAGTCCCCGGACGGAAAGTAGTGGGGCACCGACCGGAACCCTTCCGGCGGGTTTGCTCGCCGGTATTCGTTTAGGGTCGTTGCCATACGCGCTCCGCGAAATCCTCTTGCCAGTTGTCCGGGTGTCCTGCTTCGTCTGCGGCTTCTTCCCGCCATTCCCAATCGAACACTACGTAACCCATCGGCGCCGAGCGGACGAAGGCCAAGAACACTTGCCCGAAAGTCGGGGGCAGTCCAAACCCGTAGGGGTCTTCGTCCTCATCCTTGTCGGGGTCGTGTCTCGGACGGACGGAGTAGCAAAGGCTCTCGGCTTGTTCGGGTCGCCGCAGCCCTGCGAAGATCGCATCCGGGTCGCTGACCGCTTCATCGATGAACCGGGA
>Ga0105048_10002772_pt1 | contig 28574 bp, 28 predicted proteins | sample MAT05_FD_78382 | JGI IMG/M metagenome (GOLD analysis project Ga0105048, IMG submission 78382) | Freshwater microbial communities from Lake Fryxell liftoff mats and glacier meltwater in Antarctica - MAT-05 | ecosystem: Environmental > Aquatic > Freshwater > Ice > Liftoff microbial mat | place...
CAAATTCAAAAATACCGTATAAACTGTTTAAGAATACTATAAATATTACACTGAAAATAATAACAATTGTCAATTTCCAATTCACAATGAAGGAAACGAAAGTATGATAAAATTATTGTTGTGCAGGCATCTTTTTTTCAGCCAAAATGCTAAAATCTGTATTTTCTTTTTTAATGGTGTTACGCAACATTCCCAGTCCGTCAATTTCCATTTCTACCACGTCGCCATCTTGCAACCATTGTTCTTTGTAATTGGGGTCGTTGAGTTTTCCTGTTCCGTTTAATTCTAGGAAACAACCGGTGCCCACAGTGCCGCTGCCAATGACATCGCCCGCGAATACATCTACCCCATAAGCACAGCGTTCAATAATTTCCGCAAAGGTCCAGTCCATGTCGCCCATATTGCCGCGACTGACTTCTATGCCATTCACTTTGCAACTCATATTTAAGTTAAAATTGTTGCCAGTATGGCCATTCTTTGCAGACATTTTATTATCGGCCAATTCATCGGGTGTAACCAACCATGGGCCAATCACCGTGCTAAAATCTTTTCCTTTGGCAGGACCCAGATTCAGCAACATTTCTTCCATTTGCAAACGACGGGCACTCATGTCGTTCATAATCATATAACCGGCAATGTATTCGTCGGCATTTTCGGCTTTCACATTTCTACCCGTTTTGCCCAAAACCACAGCGGCTTCTAATTCAAAATCCAGTTTCTCAAAATGGTCGGGCATGCAAAGTATTTCACCCGGACCTTGAATGGCATTGTGGTTGGTAAAATACATGATGGGATACTGATCAAATTCGGGAATCATGGGTACATTGCGGTTGCGGCGCGCGGCGGCAACGTGCTGACGAAACGCATATCCATCGCGGCAACTGGTAGGATGTGGCACAGGCGCCAAAAGGTCTTTTTCGTTATAGGGCAATGCCAATTCATGAAACTTTCCAGCTTTGGTTTGTTCTAGGATTTCCATGGCGTGGTTAGAGTTGCGGTCCCAATTTTTCAAAAAGTGCGCCATGTCTTGGGGTAAGCTTTTGTCAATTTGCGACAGTGGAAATATTAGATTGTTCCAAAGCAAGCCTACTTCGGCACCAGAATGGTTGTTGAATGTTACCAGTTTCATTTGGGTGCAAATTAACCGAAAAATTGGGGAATTACCGCTTAACAGTTTGAAAATTGAGGTATGGATTTTAACCCAAATTTTTTGCATCCTGTTGGTCCGATAGTTATCAGATTTAGCAAACAACACTTTCCAATGAGTAAAAACAATTGCGGAGTCAGACGGCAATTGGATCCTGACCTGTCCCTATATTGAATTTCAATATTTCAACATATTGAATATCATTGTTTTAAATAATATTTATCATACTTTTACCGCACTAAGGTGTGGTTATGCTTAAAATAAGAGTAGTAAAAACAGGTTCCTCAGCAAAAGCTGTTCAGGCATTGCGGTATTATAACAATAAAAGAATTATTGTAAAGCATTTTGGTTCGGCTCATTCAGAAGAGGCATTAGAAGAGCTGCTATTATTTGCGAAAGAATGGATTAAGGAATATTCTAATCAACTTTCGATATTCCCAGATGAAAGTCCCAGCAGTATTTTGCATATAAACCATTGCTCATTTTTAGGGGTTTATTATACTTTTTTCTACGAAGCAATAATTTCATTGCAACAGCAAATTGGTATAGCTAATTTAGGTAGGCAATTGTTAAATGATTTAGTGATTATGAGGCTTTTTATACCTACTTCGAAACTACGTTCTATTGAATTGTTGGAAAATTATTTTGGGATAAAGCATTCTAGAAAAAGTTTTTAAAAAGCGGTCCCACAGTGGTTTACATTAAAAGAAGAAGTAGAACAAAAGGTAGTTCATTTTGCAAAACAGGTATATGGTTTTAAATATGATCTCTTATTTTATGATGTAACCACCTTATACTTTGAAACCTTTGAGGATGATGAATTACGAAAACAAGGTTTTTCTAAAGACAATAAATCACAGCAGCCACAAATTTTAGTGGCCTTGATGGTTACAAAAGAAGGTTTTCCTATTGCCTATGAAATTTTTGAAGGGAATACATTTGAAGGGAATACAATTATCCCTGTTGTTAAATCATTTATTACTAAACACAGCGTTAGTAATTTCACTGTAATTGCTGATGCCGCAATGATCAGTGCAACCAATGTAGAAGAACTCAGAAAAAACAAAATCAACTATATTGTAGGAGCTAGGCTTGGTAACTTAGCTAATGATTTAATTAATGAAATAGACAAAAACATTTGCCGAGAGAATGGTAAATCAATAAGAATTAATACATCGAATGGCTATTTAATTTGCAGTTATTCATCTGTCCGATTCAGAAAAGACAAATATGAAATGGAAAAACAGATTGATAGAGCAAAACTCACAATAAATAACCCTTCAAAAATAAAAAAGTAAAATTCACTAAAAACAACAATCAAAAAATAGAACTAAATGAATCTTTAATTGATAAAAATGTAAAACTACGTAGCATTAAAGGATATTATACAGACTTGGAGGAAGGGATCGTTGATAACGATACAATAATTGATCGATATCATGAACTTTATAAAATTGAACAAGCTTTTAGAATATCAAAAAACGACTTAGAAACAAGACCAATATTCCATTTTAAATCAGAACCAATAAAACTCCATATGCTAATTTGTTTTATGGCACTGGTAATATCAAAGCATATAGAATTGAAAACAGGAATATCAATAAGAAAATTTATTACAGAATGCAAAAAAGTAACAGATGCTAGAATGTTAAATAAAATAACTGGTAAAGAAATAACAATAAGGGCTGAAATAGATGTGAAAATATTAGAGTATGTGCAAAAATTAAACGCACCGCACTAAAAGGGACAAGTCAGAACGGTTAGGGTAAGCCGCGCTATTTCCCTTACCGCGTCATCACAATATAATCATTCACCAATTGATTTAAAAATGCGCGTTTGTCGGTGGGAATGGTTTCAATTTTTAACAATTCGCAGAGTTTTTTGGTTGCTTGGTCTATGGCTTTGTCGTTTATATCTTGGCTATAACTTTCGGTATTTTGCAGCAGATTTTTAATGAAGAGCATGTGGGTTTCTTCTATATATTTTACACTTGGGTATTTTACATTTTCTGGTTTGGTGCTTTGGTGAAAAGCCATAATATCCCTTAAAGTGAAATTAGAATTGGGGTTTAGTTTTACAACAGAAGTGCCAGCCAACATATCTCCCAGTCTTTGGCGCTTTTCGGTGGCAAGCATAGAAAAAATGCCTACCGCGCAAAAGGATAAAGTAATGTCCAAAGGGCGTACAATCCAACGCAGAAAATAGTCGCTAAATTCTAGGGTTTCTCCATTTAATGAGATTATTCGAATGCCCATGATGCGCATACCCACAGACCTGCCTTTGAAAAAAACAATGATGGCCAGTTGGTAGAGCCACACCAAAAAGATGTATATGGAAAAAAAGCTTGCCGGATTAGATACCGAGGTTGGAAAAATAGCCCAACGGAGTAAATTCAGGACCAAAACCAAAACTGAATCGATAAATCCTGCGATAATTCGCTGGAAAACGGAAGCTAACTCATAGCTTACCAATACATTTTGAGAAGTTGTAATATCTACGTTTTTTGATGCCACTTTCTTCGCCAAAAATATCTTATTCTTGCAATGTTTTATGCGTGAATCGAAATTTATTCTTCAAAACCGCGAAAAATGGCAAAAATACGAGGCCGGAATTCGCAACGATTCGCTACCGGCCGAAGAAATGGAACGCGCATTTGTGGAGCTAAACGACGACCTGGCTTATGCCCGCACCTTTTATAAAAACCGCGCGGTTCGACTTTTTTTAAACAATCTTTTGGCGCCCGTTTACAACCGCATTTACAGTACCCGCAAGTGGAACTGGGCAGGTTTGAAGACTTTTTTTCTGCATGATGCTGTTTTAATGAATTTTAGGGCCAGAAAGTATCTTCTTTTTTCTCTCATCGTTGTTTTACTGGGCTTTTTTATAGGATTTATTGGCACCCAGGCCAATATGGATTTCGCCACCACCATTTTAGGTGAAGATTATGTGCGCATTACCGAATACAACATCAGCCATGGAGATCCGTTGGCCATTTACAAATACCAAAACCCGTGGGATATGTTTGCCAAAATAGCCGTGAATAACCTAAAAGTGGCCTTTTACTTTTTTCTCTTTGGTGCGCTTTTCTGCGTTGGCAGTATTTATTTGTTGCTTGCCAATGGCATAATGCTAGGGGTTTTTACCTATATTTTTACATCCAAAGGATTGACAAACGAGTATTTCCTGACGGTTTACCAGCATGGAACCTTGGAAATATTAAGTATGGTTATTGAAGGTGCTGCAGGAATTATGATGGGGGCAGGTTTTTTATTTCCGGGTACCAAAACCAGAATGCGATCCATCCAAGACAATGCAAAAACAAGCATCCTTATGTTTTTGGTTTGCATTCCCATTATTGTACTTGCGGCATTTATCGAAAGTTATTTAACACGTTTTACCGAAATTCCTGCTGCTTTAAGGCTTGCCATTATCTTTTTGTCTTTTTGTTTTATGTTGGGTTATTTTGTAATTCTACCTTGGTTAAAATTCAGAAAAAATAAAGCCATTTTGGGCAAGTATGATACCTTAGAGCCCGACATGTCTTCAAAGATTATTCCTGGTAAAATTTACCCCATAGGCAAAACGGTTTTGTTTGGATTTGATTTTATAAAAGAACATTTGGGTAAAATTTTGTGGATTGCTATAATTGCAGTTTTATTTTTATTCCCGATGGCAGAATTTATAACCCATGATGCTATTTCCAATGATTTGCAATTTCTATTGAGACAATACCAAAGTCAGGTTGTAAATATTACAGATGCAAGAGATCTGGCTTTGTCGGGTTTATCGCGGGCGCGTTTACTTTTTTTTAACTTGTATTCCGCTTGTTATTTGTTTTCAGCAAATTTGCATTTGGGAATTTTAGCCATATCTTTTCTGATTTTAGGCACCGGATTGTTTTTTATTTTGAAGTGGAATACAAATTTTATCTACAGCTATACAGGCCATAAATTATCCCTAAGAAAGACCCTCGTTACAGCCATTTTATGTGCTGGTTTGCAAATCACATTCAACGGGCTTTTTGGCTCTTATTGGTGGTTCGGCATGTTGGTTATTTGGCCCATTCTTGTTCAAGTGGCCACTGTTTATATGTGCACAGAAAATATGTCTTTTCTCCAAGCATTTGTAAATGGTATGGGTATGGTTTTTGGTAGATTTGGCAAATTTATTACAGGCATATTTGTTACGGCTGCTTTGTATTTTATTCTCATGGTAGGTATTTTATTTTTAATTACCAATATTGTTCAAGAATCGCAGCAAATGCATGGTGGAACAGTAATGTCTGTAAAAGTATTTTATTTTTATGCAAGGTTAAATTATTTTATATTGCCTTTTATTCTCACATTTACAACCTATATATATTTTGTAATATCCGTTTCCATTCTTGAATCTAAGACTGGGCAATTTTTGCATAAGAAAATTGATAAAATTCATTTCAGAAAGGAGGTATACGGCATTGAAACAGAATCATAAATTTTCGGTATGGGTGTTTTGTGTTTTTACTATTTTACAAGCAAATGCCCAAACTGCTTCCTGGCAAGATATAAATACAGGAGAGCAACAATATGAGGTGCAAACTGCTAGAATGGATGATTCATCTGAAGACATTGGCATGGGCATGCAGGATTATTATGAAAATAATGAACCTGTAGGAACCAAAATTGATGAATTGGAAGTGAAAAAATTGGCTGATAAATTGGATTTTACGGAAAAAGAAAAAGCCAAAGATACAAACTCACGTGCTGAAAAAAATCAACTTGCAAAAAAACCTGCGCCAAAGGAGAGTAGAAGTTTCTGGTTGGGAGAAGCCGGAAAAACCGTGGCTTATACCATTGCAATATTGGCTTTAATTGCATTTGTTGTGTATTTGATTTTTAACATGGGAAAATCGAACCTAAAAAAGGATAAAATATTTGCTATGGTTGAATCTAGCCAAGCTACGGATGCCTATAATCTAGCAGAAATGCCACTGGACGAATTGCTGGCACAAGCCATGGATCAAAAGGATTACAGGATGGCCATTAGGTTGCTTTATTTAAACAGTTTAAAATTATTGATGGAAAAGGGATTTATACAACCATCCCCAGAAAAAACCAATTTAGAATATGCAAGTGAACTGGAAGGAAATGTTTATCAAGAGGAATTTCTTTCTACTACCAAAATATTTGAAAACATTTGGTATGGCGAATCCGTAATAATGCCTTCGGAGTTTCAACCATTAAAGAATAAATTTTCTAATTTTCAAACGCATATATTATTGGCAAAATGAAGGCAAGGAATTTAATTTTAATGGTCTTGGGTGGCGCAGTAGTTGCTGGCATTTGTTGGTTAATTTTAAATGCTGACAATCCGCAAAGTGTCCATAATTGGCAGAGAACATTGAAGTTGAATAAAGGCGAGCCTTATGATTTGGATGTTTTTTATCAAACAATGAAACAAACCTATGGGAGTGATTATGCTGAAATTCCAGAGTCAGCATCTATAGACAAGTACCATGCAGATATTGCAGAAAGTGGAACGGGAGTTTACATGTTTGTAGGAAAAAATATGTATTTAACTGAAAGTGAAATTGGCTTTCTAGAGCAGTTTGCCAACAATGGTGGAACTGTTTTTATTTCGGCAAATGCAATCCCGAACAAATTATTTGAATCCATTGCCGGTTTACGCGGCTTTGGCATGACAAATTATTATGCAGATTCTTCTTTTGTTTTGTTCAAAAATAAAAATTTCTCTCAAGGAAGATTTTCTTTTGTCAACAAGTTAAAAAATGAACCTATGGGCGCGTATTGGAATTATTTTATAAAAAACGAAGAAATAGCAGCCATGAATGTGAGGAAATCGAATTTAATTCAAATATCGACTATAGATTCTGCTTACAATGCGCCTTCAGATTTTCTTTGTATCTACCATGGCGAAGGAAAAATACTGCTGCACGCAAATCCTGTATATTTTTCCAACTATTATTTAAAGACAACAGATGGCAGAAAATATTTAAGTGAGGTAATGCAGCATATTCCCAAGGAGCCGATTTGGTTTGACATTAGTGGGGGTATGCGAAAGGCAGAGGCATTGACAGGTGAAACACGCACCTCCATTTATGATTTTATAAGCCAAGAAAAATCGTTGAAATATGCCTGGTGGATATTGGTTATAGGCGCACTTGCTTTTTTGTTTGTAGGTGGCAGAAGAAAAGAAAGGCCTATATCGGTATTGACAGAACCCCAGAACCAAACCCTGACTTTAATCCAATCTATGGGTTATTTTTATTGGGCTGAACAAAACAATGTGGCTATTTTTAAAAGGGAATGGAGCCAGTTTCTCGCCTTTGTGCGGATGCACATTTCCATACAATTTTTGGAGGTTGGAGAAGTTGAAGCTTCGATTTTATCAGAAAAATCGGGGGTGGATAAAGAAAGGATATTAAATATATTTGCCGCTTATAATAAATATCGCATATTTTCGGAAATTACTGCCGACGAATTGTTTGATATTTCAAATAAAATAAACCAATTTTACCTAGCATATAAAAACAAAAATGGAAAACAATCAGTCAGAAACAGAATTGCAGAACCCACATCCATTAAACCTTGAACCACTTTCCAAAGGGGTAAAAAGCATAAAGGCGGAAGTGGCCAAATACCTTGTGGGCCAAACAGAGCTTATAGAATTGATGATGGTTGGCCTATTTTGTGGTGGCCATATATTAATTGAAGGGGTTCCTGGAATTGCCAAAACCACAGCAGCAAAACTATTGGCGAAAACATTGGATTTGGATTTTAGCCGGATACAATTTACCCCAGATTTAATGCCGGCAGACGTAACAGGTAGCAGTGTTTTTAATTTGAAAACAAATGAATTTCAATTTAAGAAAGGTCCCATATTTGGCAATGTTGTGTTGATTGATGAAATCAACCGATCGCCCGCAAAAACCCAAGCTGCACTTTTTGAAGTAATGGAGGAAGGCCAAGTAACTGTGGATGGAACTACACATTTGGTACCGCAACCTTTTATCGTTTTTGCTACCCAAAATCCCATAGAACAAGAAGGGACCTATCGGTTACCAGAGGCACAACAAGATCGGTTTATGATGAAAATTATTATCGACTATCCCAATCAAACGGAAGAATTTGAAATTTTAAAGCGGTATTATGGAAGCAATATTTCCGATGAATTGGAAAAAATTAAACCTATTTTACCATCTTCAGAAATTAAGAATATAAAAAGTCTCATTGATAAGGTATTTATAAAAGACGAATTGTTGCAATATATTGCTGCTGTGGTTTCTTCTACCCGCAACCACCGCGATTTGTTTTTGGGTGCGTCACCCAGGGCATCATTGGCAATAATGAGGGCTTCGAAAGCCATCGCAGCCATCAATGGGCGGGGTTTTGTGACACCTGACGATATTCGTTTTGTTACTTTTTCGGTGCTAAACCATAGGCTAATACTTGCCCCTGAAAGCGAAATGGAAGGTACAGAAATTAAACAAGTTATTGATGGTATTTTAAAAACAGTGGAAGTTCCCCGTTAATGCATAAAAAACTCACCAGGTTTGATCTTTTTATTGCTCCAAGAACTTGGTGGGCTTTGGTATTGTTGTTCGTTATTTTTGCTGCGTCCTATGCTTTTCCAGCATTGTTCAATTTGGGTAAAATAGCAATGGTTATTTTGTTTTTTGTTGCTATAATTGATTTGTTATTGTTGGTATCCCCGAAAATATTGTTATCCGCAACCCGTAAAACGAGTGAAAAATGGTCTTTATCGGATACGAATAAAGTGCATATCCACATTCGAAATGCAACCCCATTGTTTTGGAAATTGAAAATTATAGATGAATTGCCAGAAGAGCTACAGGTTAGGAATTTTCTTTTGTATACAACCCTCGATTCTATGAGAGATTCTGACGTTGAGTATCAGGTAAAACCGCTGAAAAGGGGACTGTATACCTATGGTAAAATACGAATATTTGTGTACACTCCATTCGGTTTGTTTTCTAGGCGAATTAGCACTGGAGGCGAACAAAAAGTCGCAGTTTATCCGAGTGTTTTACAAATGAAAAGATATTCACTTTTAACGATGACAAAAATTGCAAGGTTTTATGGTGTAAAAAAAATGCGGCGCATAGGTCATAGTTATGAATTTGAGCAGATAAAGGATTATGTACGAGGCGATGATATGCGGCATATCAATTGGAAAGCGACAGGCAGGGCAACAAATATTAAAACAAACCATTTTACTGAAGAAAGGGCTCAGCCAGTTTATTGTATTATAGACAAAAGCAGGTCCATGAATTTGGCATTTGATGGACTTACCTTATTGGATTACGCCATTAATGCTTCATTGGTAATTTCAAATACGGTGTTACAAAAAGGGGATCGGTCAGGGCTAATTACATTTAGTGATAAGGTGGGAACTGCAATTAGGGCGGATAATAGCCCAGGAATGTTAAATAAATTGTTGGATAGCTTGTATTTTCAGAAATATAGAACTACTGAGGCTGACTATGAATTTTTGTTTAATGCCATTGGCAGGGTTGTAAATAATCGCAGTTTGTTGTTTCTTTTCGCTAATTTTGAAAGTATGTATGCTTTGCATAGGGTGATGCCAGTTTTGAGAAAAATTAATAAAAACCATTTGTTGGTAGTGGTGTTTTTTGAAAATGAAGAAGTGGAAAAGTATGCTTATGAAACATCTAAAAGTTTAAGTGAAATCTATAATAGGTCGGTAGCGCGGCAAATGGTTTCGGACAAACGCCAGATGGCATTTGAATTAAACAATCATGGCATTCAATGCGTGGTTACCAAACCCCAGGATCTTACCATGCATACTTTAAATAAATACTTGGAATTAAAGTCAAAAGGAATAATATAAACAAAGCATGCTTACCATATTAACTACAGGCAGTAACGGTCTTTTGGGCCAAAAATTAACATCGTTATTTTTAAAAAAGGAACACATTAAGCTTATTGCAACAGGCCAAGGCGAAAATCGATACCCTGTAAAATATGGCTACACTTATGAATCTTTAGATATAAGCAAACACAACGAAATGGCAAAAATATTGCGAAAATATAAGCCAGATGTGGTGATAAATGCTGCTGCAATGACCAATGTGGATGCATGCGAAACTTTACAAGATCAATGTATGGAATTGAATGTATATGCCGTTGAAAATATGGCCAAAATATGTACTGAAATCGATGCGCATTTAATTCATATTTCCACAGATTTTATTTTTGACGGTACCAAGGAAATGTATACCGAAACAGATGCGGCCAATCCACTTTCTTTTTATGGAAAAAGCAAACTGTTGGGCGAGCAAAAAGTGATTGAATTTGCAAGCAGTTGGGCTATTATACGCACAGTGCTTGTTTACGGTGTAGTAGATGATATGAGCAGAAGCAATGTGGTTTTATGGGCGTATAAAATGTTAAAAACCAAATCAAATGCAAAAGTGGTGGACGATCAATTTCGTACACCTACATTGGCAGAAAATTTGGCTTACGGTTGTTTTTTGGTTGCGGAAAAGAAAGCGCACGGAATTTACAACATTGCCGGAAAGGACTTTATGAGCATTGCAGAGTTGGTGAAGCGGATTGCCACTTATTTTCATTTGAGCATGGACCATGTGGGTATTGTAAAAACCAGTTCGCTGAGTCAGCCTGCGCAACGTCCGCCAATCACAGGTTTGGATATTACCAAAGCAAGGACAGAACTGGGTTATGAACCTTCAACTTTTGAAGAAGGATTACACCTTGTGAAGATGCAGTTGGGCGAATAATTTTATGAAATAGGCCACCCACATGGCCACCGCAGTTGCAACAAAACCCCATATTATTATCTTAGGTCCTAATTTGAATTTATATTTTAAATGAATTAGGGTGAAAATGATTAAAAATAAAAAGGGAATTGCCCCAGGATTGTATTGAATAGAATCTATGAATTTGCCTTTGTAAAGAGAATAGTAAGCCCTTTGCATGCCACATCCGGGGCAATCTAATCCCAAATATTTTTTAGATGGACAAGTGAGAAAATAGGCTGGAAAGGAGTCTTGGGTCAATGGTTATTTCATAAAAGTACCCAAAGAAAACATGGTACCAATGAATATGATATAGATAGCAATAACAAGGAAGTATATGGCAGACAAACAAACGCCTATAATTGCACAAACCCTACCTGCTTTTAAATTTGCAGCGCTTGTAGGTTGATATAAGCCTGGACTTTCGGCGAATAGTCTCAAGTCTTTTTGGGCCAGAACCATGGCGATAATGCCCAAAATAAGGCCTATAATTCCATAACAAAAACAACCTACTATGGAAAGTATACCCAATACCAATACTGCGGTTGCATTTGGTAATTTTTGGTTGCCGTTGCCTAAAGTAGCATTAAACTGGTTGTCTAGAGTATCGTTTTCCATATTTTAAAATACAATAATACGGCATACAAATGGAAATTTAAACAATTGTAAAAAATTCTGTTTTTTCAGTTGTATGGCTGCGAATCAATTGAACGGCCATTAAATTTACCAAAATTTTACTGGCCCTGTACCTGCCAATATTAAATTTCTTACAAATTTCTGCCAAGGTTGTTTTGGTATTTCCTTCCATGAATGCCAATATGCCCTTTTCAAGCTTGCCAATAGTTAAGTTGGTGCCTTTCTCATCTGCAACTCGGTGCATAAAGTCTACCGTGGTTTTGCTAGCCAGCAAACTGTTGTCATTTACCCTTACATACACCCACCATTTTCCATCTTCTCCTTTTGCATAATACGGTTTGTCTTTTCCGTTTGGAATTTTGGCTTCCAATACCATTTTCCCTTCCACAATCCATTCGGCAATTTCTATTTTTATTTCGGGTCGGCAATAGAAAGATGCGGCCATATCTAACATGTATTTCTCATCTTCGCTTTTAACACCAGAAATGGATTTGTTGTCGCGAACACCAATGAGAAGAATACCTCCGTGGGTATTGGCAAAGCTCACCATGGTTTTGGCAATTTTAGCAGCACTTGCAACGGTTTGTTTGAAATCGAGAATGTTGCTTTCGCCAGCAACTAAATATTTTTTAATGACTGGGTTCACTCTGGCAAATAGGTAAGATAACTAAAGTTTTTTACATCAAAAATTTCATTGGCAGTTTCCAATAAATCATTGGAAGTTATGGCTTGTATTTTTTGCAAAATATCTTTTAAGCCCAATACAGTTCCATTGGTTAAAATTCCCCTGCCTATATGCACCATGAGTCCACTTCTGCTTTCATCTGCCATTACCATCTGCCCAGAAAATTGGTTTTTAAAACGACTCAATTGCAATGTTCCTAATTGATTTTCGCGCAACTTTTTTAATTCTTTCAAAACCAATTCTGTGCTTTTTTCAATGTACTTTTTTTCGGATCCTAAATAACAATGAAACATACCCGTATCACTGAATGTTTGGTATCCACTTTCTACATTGTAAGTAAAACCGTATTTTTCGCGGATGGCTAAATTTAAACGAGAATTTAGACCAGGACCACCCAGTAAATTATTTAATAACAACAATTTCCATTTTTTGGGGTCATTGTCTTTGTATGCCGGCGCACCAAGTATGCTATAAGCTTGCACATAATCGGTTTCTTTAACCACACTTAAAGGTGAATAGTCGAACAATTGCAAGTTACTTGTTTTTTTTGATTCAATTTTAAATTGCATAGATCCTGTGAATTTTTCATAAGCTGCAAGTGCCCTGCTCCATGAAATGTTTCCAACCACAACAAAAATTAAATTGTTCGGCTGATACCAATTTGAAATAAAATCTAGAATATCTCGTTTTTCTATTTTTTGTAAAGATTCAGCCGTTCCTAGAATATTGTGGGCCAAAGGATGCCCCTTAAATACCATTTCCTGAAATTCATCGTAAATGTTTTCTTCGGGCGTATCCAGGTACATGTTTATTTCTTCTGTAATGACCTTTTTTTCTTTGAGCAGTTCGGCGTCGGGCACGCTGGAGTTGAACACCACATCTGTTAATATGTCTACTGCACGGGAATAATGCGTAGTTTGAACTGTGGCATAAATAGCTGTATGTTCTTTGGTGGTAAAAGCATTCATTTCGCCACCAACAACTTCCAAATGGTTTAATACATGAATGGTTTTGCGTTTCTGTGTTCCTTTAAAAACCATGTGTTCCAAACAATGTGCAATTCCCGGGTGGTCGCCATCGTTTCTGCTGCCAGCTTTGATGATAAACCCACAATGGACGAGCCGAGTAGCAGCAACCCGTTTATGCGCTATTTGCATTCCATTGGGCATTGTATGCAACGTATATTCGGGCTCCACCATAAGTTGCAAAGTTAAAGGTATTCTTTATATCAAAATAGACAGGGCAATTGTTTTTAAAAATATATCTCTCTGCCTTACCTTTGCTGCGAAAATGCAGGTAAATACCATTGGCCCTTTGGCTGAAAAGATTAGAACAGGAAATGTTGCAAATGTTGTGATTACAACCCACCACAAGCCGGATGGAGACGCTATGGGTTCTACTTTGGGCTTGTATTTGTTTTTGAAAGAATACGTGGCCAATGTGCAAGTAATTACCCCCACAGATTACGCTGGGTTTTTAAATTGGTTGCCCGCAAATGATTCGGTTTTGATCTATGAAGGAAATGAGTCAAAATGCAACGAACTTGTATATGAAGCAGATTTTGTTTTCTGCTTGGATTTTAATCGCCTTTCTCGAGTGAATGAATTGGGGGATGTGATTCGCGATTCAAAAGCGGAAAAGGTGCTCATTGATCATCATTTAGAGCCCGAAAATTTTGAAAATTTTACCTATTGGGATAACCACACCTCCAGCACATGCGAACTGGTTTTTCATTTTATTAAAAATCATTTTGGCCGTGATAAAATAACCCAAGAAATTGCCACTTGTTTGTTTTGTGGTATGATGACGGATACGGGTAATTTTCAATACAACAATACTACGGCGATGACGCATAGAGTTGCTGCAGATTTGCTAGAATGCGGTGCAGACCACGTGGCTATACATGAACATATTTATGATATTTTTAGCACAGACAGAAGCCGCCTTTTTGGATATTGTTTGTATGAAAAGCTAGAAATTATTCCAGAATTGCGTACTGCTTTGATTTATTTAAATAGCGAAGAATTGAATCGTTTTAATGTGGTTACTGGCGATACAGAAGGCATTGTAAATTTGGGACTAGGCATAAAAAATATTGTTTTTTCTGTTTTAATTGTGGATCGAACTAAGCTGGTAAAAATGAGTTTTAGAAGCAAAGGTAATTTTGCTACAAATGAATATGCTGGAAAATATTTTAGTGGCGGCGGACACAAGAATGCGAGTGGTGGGCAAAGCAGCGACACGCTGGAGAATACCGTTCTAAAATTTAAAGACACAATAAAATTGTACGAAAGGGAGTTAAACGCAATATGAATTTACTAAAAAACAAATGGGCTTTAATTATACTTGGAATCTTGGTACTAGGTTCAATTGGGCTCTTGTTTCGCAAGCAACTAGGACCCATGTTCGGTGGCTATACCAAATCTACGCGCGGCTATTATTACCGTTTTGTAGAGGGTCATGAGTTAGAAAAAGTAAAAGGACCAGGTTATCATATCATATTTCAATATATACTTTTAGGACCGAATGGCGATACAATAGAAAACAAAATGGTGCCCAGTGTTCAGTTGCAAAGAGATTATCCGGTAGAGGCAAAAAATGAAATGGAAGATTTGATGCAAATTGCTTCTCCAGGTTCTTTGGTAGAAATTTTAGTGCCTACGGATACACTGCGTCAAAGGGTGAATAGCAACATGAAAGTAGTGGCAATGGAAGCGGGAAAGACTGCAAAATTTATTGTAAAAATTATCAGTGTTTTGGACGACAACCAGTTTGCGGCGTATGAAAACAAAAGAAAAATTGAAAGGTATAAAAAAGAATTTGATGAAATGGACGCCTATGCGGCAGCCAATAAAGGTGAATGGGTTTTGGACAGTGCCACCAACATTAAATATATAGTGCGAAATAAAACAGAAATAGCGAGATTAAAATTTGCGGATCGTGTGGAATTTAATTGCGAGGTCTATACATTGGCGGGTGACTTGATTGTGAACAGCGGCATGGAAGGTAAAAAATACAAAACACTAATTGGTTCAAATTCCTTTAGCCTTGAAGGGCTTGAAACGGCATTGACATTCTTAGCGGATAACGAAGAAGGTGTGTTCTTGGTTACATCGGATTATGGATTTAAAGAAAAGGGGTATAACAACATTGTGAAACCTTATGCTCCATTGTTGATTAAAATAAAAGACATTAAAAAAATCGTTGAATAAAATGCAAAATATAATAATTACTGGTGGTGCAGGCTTTATTGGATCGCACGTGGTGCGCTTGTTTGTAAATCAATATCCAAATTACAACATCATCAATTTGGATGCATTAACCTATGCGGGAAATCTGGAAAATTTGAAAGATATTGAACACAAACCCAATTATGTTTTTGAAAAAGCCAATATCCAGAATGCAGAAAAAATCACCGAAATATTTGAAAAATACAAACCGTTTGGGGTGATACATTTGGCGGCGGAAAGCCATGTGGATAGAAGTATTACCAACCCATTGGAATTTGTGCTTACAAATGTAGTGGGCACTGTAAATTTATTAAACGCTTTCCGCACCCATGGCGATATGCAAAATGGCCGTTTTTACCACGTGAGTACAGATGAAGTTTATGGTACATTGGGCGACGATGGAAAATTTACCGAAGATACACCGTACGACCCCAACAGCCCATACAGCGCAAGCAAGGCCAGCAGCGACCATTTTGTGCGTTCGTACCATGAAACATTTAAACTGCCTGCGGTTATTAGCAATTGCAGCAACAATTACGGGAGCCATCATTTTCCAGAAAAATTGATTCCGTTGATGATAAACAATATTCGCAACAATCGTCCCTTGCCTGTTTATGGAAAAGGCGACAATATTCGCGACTGGTTGTATGTAAATGACCATGCATTGGCAATAAATATTATCTTTCACCAAGGCAAAAATGGACAGACGTATAATATTGGTGGAAACAATGAGTGGAAAAACATTGATTTGGTAAAGAAAATTTGTGAAATTATGGACCGCAAATTGGGTAGACAAATAGGTGAAAGCGAAAGATTAATAACTTATGTAACTGATAGGGCTGGACATGATTTCCGCTACGCCATAGATGCATCCAAGCTGGAAAATGAATTGGGTTGGCATCCGTCTGTGGGATTTGATGAAGGCTTTGAAAAAACCGTAGATTGGTATTTGAATAATTCTGAATGGCTAGATAGGGTTACCAGCGGCGATTATTTGAAGTATTACGATGGGATGTATAGTGCACGGTGATTGTATCCTGACAATTTTTGGCATAGATTTGGCGTTAACTTAGCAAAAATGAGAACATTTGCCTTTGCAATTCTGTTGTTTGCCGCTGGTGTAGCAACTGCGGCTGACAGTACTTTGCGGTACGACAACTATATCTATGAAAAGGATTTTAGATCGGTAAAATTGTCCCAAACCACCAGTGGATTTAACTTTCCCGTGCTTAATCTTAATGGATCTGAAACCCTAACTTTAAGTTTTGATCAATTGGTTAGCGAGCAAGATTATTACCAATATACCCTTATCCATTGCAATGCAGATTGGACACCCAGCGGATTGGCCAAAACCCAAACGCTAGAAGGAATGGGTTTTGAAAATATAAATACAGCCCAATTTTCTAGTACTACTTTAATGCGTTACACACATTATGATGTGACCATTCCTGGAGAAAACACCAAAGCCAAAATATCGGGCAATTATTTACTTTTGGTTTATAGAAATTTTAATGACAAGGACATCGTAATTTCTCGTAGGATTATGGTTTTGGATGCGAAAGGTGCTGTGGATATGAAAGTGATTCAAAGCAGGCAGGTAGAGTTGAGACCCACCCACCAGGAAGTGAATTTTAATTTTCTATTAAACAACGGCAACTATGTAATTCCAAATCCATATACCGATTTAAAAACGGTTATAATGAGAAATGGCGAATGGATGACCGCCATAACCGATTTAAAACCACAGTTTATAACGGGTAATTCTTACAATTATCAGTACCAAACCGGCAACCAAATTGAGGGCATGAACGAATACCGTTTTTTCGACATTCGCAGTTTTCGGTTGAGTTCTGCTGGGGTTAAAAGCCGGTTCAACGTGTCTGGACAGAAACATGTTTTGCTCATAACAGACCAAACCAAACGATTTGATAGATATTCCAATTGGGCCGATTACAATGGCAGGTATTTGTTAGACAATAAAGATTTGGGTCCATCTAACAATGTGCAAATGGAAAGTGATTATTGTTTTGTGCATTTTTCGGTGAAAAGCGATGAAGAATTAAAAGACAAAAAAGTATATATTTATGGTGAATTGTCTGATTGGAGAATGCAGGATGATTTCCAATTGTATTACAACGCAGACAACAAAACATACGAGGCCATTGTGCCTTTAAAACAAGCCTATTATAATTATGTTTATGCCGTTGTAGACAATGCAACTGGACTGGCAGATACAAAGTATTTTGAAGGCTCCCATACCGAAACGGAGAACAATTACATGGTGATGGTTTACCATAAAAATCAAACCATGGGCTACGACGAATTGATAGGGTATGGTTTGCAAAATACCCGTGCAAAATAAGGGATTTATTTGTCTTATTTATAATAATTGGTGGTAACCGATTTCAATTCTTTTTCAGATTGAATTTTGTAAATAATAAGCCCATCATAAGTGCCGCCCTTACCCAATGAATATAACCATTTAGGCAAATACAAGGCATTGGGATGGTATGTATTTATCCATTTTAATTGAGGATATATTTGGTGTGTTAATAAATAGACATTTTTATAATTGTTGAATTTAAAATGATCTGGCTCTAAGGTATGACCGCAATCCATATTGGGCTTATTTGCAGTCATGTATAAACCAATTTCGTCTCCAAATACCAATGTTTTGTTTTTGTTCGAAATATTTTTGTTTAAAAATTCGATGGCCTTTGTTGGATTCCTAACGGTCCGCTGTGCAAAGGCGAGCAGGTGACGAGAAACAAAAGGGAAAATTAGCATTAAAACAACGGGGATAGAATACCATTTTAAATATTTGGTAAAATTAAATTGTATTTTTTTCAAATATTCTGCCAACATGGGTAATGAAAAGAAATACAATGGAACCCAATACCTATAATTTGGACTGAGTATAAAAATCCACACCAAAGATGCGCCCAAAAAAGTTGCTGCAAAAAGGTTTTTGCCTTTGCTTGAAATCAGCTCTTTAATAGCTATAAATGTGATAATTATGTGTACCAATGGCATCCAAGGTTGCTCTTTGTAAACAGGGAAAAAGCGGCTAAAATAGAAATCGTAAATCTTATTTAGAAAATTACCTGATGCAGAGTGTTCCTTGGAATTTAGATACAATTGGTGGTATAATTCTTGAAAATTAAAATGGATGGCAAATAAAAATATTGTTACAGGTATTGCTGCGGATACAAGAAATAGAATCCATTGTTTTTTGGGAGTGTATTGCCATAAATAATACAGACCAAAAATGCCGAGAATGGGCCATTCTTTTAAGTGAGAAACAAAGAGTAATCCTATGATTAATCCAATGATACCGGCAGGCGATTTCTTGTAAAATAGAGTAAATATGAGACTCCATAAAAACATTTCAATGGTTTCTACACGGATTGCCCTAGAAATTTCAAAAACGGCTTTGTCGAATAAGAAAAAGGAACAAATAGATAAGGCCATTATAGGTGCAACTTTTATGTATTTTATCAATAATTTATACAATAGAAAAATAGCAGAAGCATGCATAATTAAAAATGGCAATCGAACCCAAAAAATAGTTGCAGGGAAAATGGATAAATTAAGGATGTGTACCCATACAATGAGGGGAGGGTAGCTGAGGAAAATATTTTCTGCCCCAGGTGTACCCCATGCTGTGCTGGCATAAGCTCCGGTTTTGTGAAACTGAATGGCTGGGTCCAACAGTGCCACTTCGTCTAACCAAGCTATGGGTATGTATTGTAAATTTACAAGGCCAAAAAGTAGGTAAATTAATAAAATAATAGGAAAGGTGCGGGGGTGATTTAACCATGCATATCCCCGCATCTTGTTTTAGTTGTTTTCAATTTTATTGACCAACATTTCCATTCCACGTTTTAAACCTTCATATTCCTTGCGCTGTTTGAAAAATGGGAAAATACTTTTCGCAATTACTTCTTGTATATATTCACGGGTAAGAATTTTTAACGTGCCATCCGATGCCTCAACCCTAACTGCTTTATCCTTTTTTGAATATACCATCACAAAAGCCAATCCGGTGCCGTTGTCGTTCAATTCCCATTTTTTAAAAACACCTTTGGTAAATGCAAGAATGTTTTGGCCAGAGGGCAAGCTATCCATGATTATTAGGTAAGCTTTGGTATCCCTGGTTTTGTCCAAATGCGAAATGATTTGTTGAATGTTTGCTTTTTGATCGGCGGTTAAAAGGGATGCTTTGTCTACAATGGAAGTTGCGGGTTTTGCCATTGTATCTTGTGATTTTGCATGTGTCACTGCCATGATCATTGCTGTTATTAAGAGTATATTTTTCATTGGAATTCTATCAGAATATCATTTTTGTCTACTGTTTGACCCTTATCAACCAAAATTCTTGCCACAATACCATCGCCTGAAGATTTGATGATATTTTCCATTTTCATGGCTTCTAAAACCAAAACTTTATCGCCCTTTGAAACTGTATCTCCAACAGATGCAGAAATCTCCAAAACCAAACCTGGCATGGGCGCTTTGATGTTGGCTACTTTTTGGGTGGTAAGATTGTCGAGCCCCATCGCATGCAATAAATCGTCTAGGGGTTCTTTTAGTTTTACATGTGCTTTTTGGCCATTTAACATAATAACCAATTCTTTTTCCAATCGATTCAATTCCAATAAAACGGCTGTATAGGTTTTGCCATTCAAAACCATAAATAATTTATTGTCGCGCAGTTTGGCAATTTCACAAGGGCTGCCATCTTTAGGCAACCAAACGCCATCGTGCTTCTCTAATTCGCTTTCTGCACCTTGTATAATTGCTTTCATTTTAATTGTTTCTTTCTATGACAAAATCTATTAGATTGTGCATTTTATCTCTGTATTCACTTTGTGCAGCATTGTTGTCTAATAGAATCAATGCTTCATTGCGCAATGCGTTCATTTTGGCCCTGGCATAATCTAGTCCACCTCGCTTTGTGATAAATTCCAACACTTCTTTTAGTTTTTGGGTTTCATTTGTTTTGCTGCGAATGAGTTTTTTAACATGTCTTATTTCTGCTGGTGTTGATTTTGAAAATGCGTGAATAATGGGCAATGTTAGTTTCTTTTCTTTTAAATCTAAACCAATGGGTTTGCCAGATTTGTTGTCGCCAAAATCAAATAGATCATCTTTAATTTGAAAAGCAAGGCCAATGAGTTCGCCAAATTTTCGCATGATTTCTTGCACAGCTTCGTCTGCGTTTGTGCTAGCACAACCTATTTGGCAACAACTGGCAATCAATGAAGCGGTTTTTTTGCGGATGATATCAAAATAGATATCCTCTGTAACATCCATAAACCTGGCTCTTTCCAATTGGAGAAGTTCGCCCTCACTCATTTCGCGTACAGAATGACTTAACATTCCCAGCAAATCGTAATCTTTATTTTCAACCGATAGCAGCAAGCCTTTGGAGAGCAAAAAATCACCTACAAGAACCGCTATTTTATTTTTCCAAAGCGCATTGATGCTAAAAAAACCGCGCCTTATATTGCTGTCGTCTACTATGTCGTCGTGCACAAGAGTGGCCGTATGCAATAGCTCAACCAACGAAGCCCCTCGGTAAGTGCGGTCATTAATTTTACCAAAAAGTGCAGCACTGTATAAAACGAACATGGGGCGAATTTGTTTGCCCTTTCGCTTTACAATATAATTCATAATGGTATCCAACAAGGGTACGGAAGTTTTCATACTGCCGCGAAATAGGGTTTCAAAAATTTCCAGTTCCTTGTTTATGGGCGCCTTTATTTGCCCTATGGTAATGTCCATGAATTGCTGCGCGAAGTTAAGCATTTATCAATTGCATGCCCGATACTTTGTATTTTTGTAAGGTGAAAACCATCATTTGTTGCAGTGGAATTTTAATTTGTCTCTTTGCTTGCGTGGGAAATAAGAAATTTGCCCTATTGGACATCAATCCACATCCCCTATATATCCATCATATGGAATCCATGCTTTCGGTGGATATAAATTCCGACGACAGCGCTACTGCATTGTGGGCAAAGGGTTTTATGGTGCAGTTGGAACCCGGTTACCGGGCTTATAAACCAAACTTAAGGGTAATTAAAAGGCTTGAAAAATATAAAAATCGCATCGAGGTGAGAGTTATAGGGGGCAATTGGTGTTCTGATACGCGACGCGAAATTCCAAGATTGTGTAAGGTTTTGGCCTACATGGAAATGCCTGAGACCAAACTTTCATATTATAGAGTTAACAGGGATAAGAAATCCGTACAAAATGATTTTGCAAACCAGTACGCGTTCAGTTTTGTCCCTACCATTGTAATTTACCTAGACGGAAAAGCAGCAGGAAAAATAGTAGAAGTAACCCGACTGTCTATGGAAAAAGACATGTTACAAATATTGGAAAAATAAGCTTCAGAGGCCTACTATTGCAATAATAGCGACAAGGATACCCAACCTAACACCTTCTCCAATGGCAAATCCTGTCCAAGCGTATCTTTTACGACGGGTTTTTGCACCTTCCAGGTAACCTTGTTTAAATGCCTCATTGTGAGATGAGCTAAAGCTTTTGCTAACGATTGAGCTTGGTTTAAGGTTTGAAACTGAATATACAATAGGTGCAGTAATGCCAAAAATTCCAAATACACCTGTCACCAATCCGCTAATTCCCATTGCGCTTAAATCTTTATATTCATTAAACCCAGCATTATAACCCTTGTTATACCCCATTAATTCTGGCGGTGTAGTAGTGTCTGCCTCTATTACTGAGTCCTGTGCCTCTATCAATCGGTTTAGTGTATCTACCGCACCGGTGTTATAAGAAATAAAATGAATTTTGTTCTTTTCAATGCTAAGAACTTCCTTTTTCAATTCTCCCCAAAGCTTGTAGTTAACGGTAGCGTCTTTTATTTCGATAACCCTACAACCAATTTTGGTTTTATCCAGCAATCGAATGGTGTCTTGCGCAGCTGCAGAAGACAGGGTAGTAAAGGCCAATACGAAGCAAATTTTTTTAACTTTCATTGCTTTTACAAACATAAATCTTAAAATCAAATATCTATAACAGATTTAGTGTTAAAGCTTAAAAATGATGGGTACATCTTTTGCGTCAATGGTTTCAGCTTCTAGCATGCCTCGGAAAAAATCAATAGAGCTTTGTAATTTTTTCTTGAAAGATTTGGCAATGTTGAATAGATATACCACTAAAAATACAAGAATTCCCAGAAATAGAAAAGTAGTTGTCTGAAACAGCGTGTTTATTCCATAGCTGTATAAATCCCAAATGAGTTTTGAAAAGGCTGTAACAATAAAAATAACCAACACGGCATAAATTCTTCGGTATCGAAAAGCTTGAATATTGAGAAAAACATAGATCTCATTCTCAACCCCATTAATAGTTCCGTTGTAAAACGAAGCAAGATGGCCTTTGCTGTCTAAAGTTTCCAGTGTAAAATCGGCTGGAGAAGTATTCCCATAAAAGAATTTTTTTTTGTCATCCTTTCTTTTATATCCTTGATCGCTAAGGAAAGTATTTTCTAAAATTGCTGCTGAAACTTGGCTTCTAGTGAGGCTGGTTTTCAGAATTGCAGAATAAAATGGAAAAAGCATCATATTTTTTGAGTTACACCCCAATATTTGAGGTGTTCATTTTTTTGCACATTTGCGCCATTTTTTCCAAAACGGATGCATTTTCAAATGCGCCATTGCCAACAACTACAAAATCTGCACCTGCTTTCCAAGCATTTTCTGCTTCAACGGCGCTGCGAATGCCGCCTCCAACGAATATTAATCCGTTGACAGTTTCTGCTACCCTTTCAATGATGGATTGAGGAATGGCGCAATCTGCGCCGCTGCCTGCATCTAAATAAAACAATTTCAATCCCAGCAATTCGCCAGCTAGCGCAGTAGCCGCGGCAATATCTGGTTTATTGGATGGCAGTGGCATGCTGTTACTCATATATTGAGCACTCGTTAGTTTGCCACTTTCCACAAGCATATAACCTGTGGGTATAGCTTCAATACCAGCTTTCCGTATCCAAGGTGCGGCTATAACTTGCTTGCCAATTAAGAATTCAGGATTTCGGCCCGATATTAAACTCATAAATAAAATGGCATCAGCCCCATTCACCACTTGAATTTCATTGCCTGGGAACAATACCACATAAGGAGCCCCATTTTGTTTTAAAAATAGAACACATCGTTCTGTGTTTCCTTCTGTGAGCAAGCTGCCACCTACCAAAAACATTTCAATACCAGAAATTAGGCCTGTATTTAATACTTCCAAAATGGATTCTTCTTTGTCGTCTGGGTCCACCAGCACGGCAAGATGCTTTTTCCCTTCAAACTTCCAATTGTTTAATTTATTTAGCAGCATAAATACCCTGCAAAAGTAATTAAAATACAGTATAAATGCCCTAAAAGGGTGAGATTGTATCGTTGTCGATTTTTTCTTTTTTTTCTTCAATAAATTTCGTAAATTTGAGAGTAATTGAAAAAATGGAGTTGATATTGTACTCGGTATGATTTTTAACTTATTGATACATATTGTTTTAACTAACCTTTCCGCTGTCTTCTAAGGAATAAATCGTTTTCAACATCGTGAAGACTTAGCTCTGACCACGAATTTTGGAAAACTGTGGAAAAACCAATTCGTTAAAAAATCAAGTTTAAGATAGTTTTGAATCCCTAAAATAATTAAATAATCATTACCCCCACCTAAATAGAAAGTATATGTCGCAAGAAACTACCGTAAACCCCAATGGCCTTGAATTTAAAAGGCAAAACACGATAGATGGTGTAAGCCCATTTGAACAATTTAACTATGACTTAAGAACTTCGGTCATTAAAAAACCAGATGGTTCTGTAGTTTTTGAAATGCGCAGTGTTGAGGTTCCTTCTGGCTGGAGTCAGGTGGCTACTGATATAATGGCGCAGAAATACTTTAGAAGGGCTGGCGTTCCGCAAGCAGATGGAAGTTTGGGTGGCGAAACCAGCGCAAAGGAGGTTATACATCGTTTGGCAAATTGTTGGAGACAATGGGGAGAAAAGCATGGATATTTTGCCAATGGAACAGATGCCCAGGTTTTCTACGAAGAGTTGGTTTATTCTATGTTGAACCAAGAATCTGCGCCAAACTCGCCACAATGGTTTAATACAGGCTTGCACAGCAGTTATGCAATTACAGGCAAGGCCCAAGGCCATTATTTTGTGGATCCTGATACCGAAAAATTGATGCGTTCAACCTCTGCCTATGAAAGACCACAACCCCATGCATGTTTTATTTTAAGTGTGGATGATGATTTGGTAAACGAAGGCGGAATTATGGATTTGTGGGTGCGCGAAGCCCGTATTTTTAAATATGGTTCTGGTGTAGGTACCAATTTTTCTCAAATTCGTGGTGCAGGTGAAAAACTATCGGGTGGCGGAACCAGCAGTGGTTTAATGAGTTTTCTTAAAATTGGTGACCGTGCAGCAGGGGCAATTAAAAGTGGTGGAACTACCCGCCGAGCTGCCAAAATGGTTTGTTTGGATTTAGATCACCCAGAAGCCATGGAATTTATTCAATGGAAACAAGGCGAAGAGAAAAAAGTAGCTGCATTAATACAGGCCGGTTATAGCAACGATTATGAAGGCGATGCTTATGCAACTGTTTCAGGACAGAACAGCAATAATTCTTTGCGCATTTCCAATAAATTTTTCGAAAAATTAAAAAATGGCGAAGATTGGGATTTTACGGCCCGCAGCACTGGCGAGGTAATGAAGTCGCTTCCTTCACAAGAAGTTTGGGATAAAATTGGCACTGCAGCTTGGTCTTGTGCCGATCCTGGCGTTCAGTACGACGATACCATCAACGAATGGCATACTTGCCCAGAAGGCGGCCGCATCAATGCAAGCAATCCTTGCAGCGAATACATGTTTTTGGACAACACTGCTTGCAACCTTGCCTCTTTAAATCTTCGTAAATTCTTTGACCACGACACCAACAACCTTGATGTTAAAAGTTTCGAATATGCAACCCGTCTGTGGACAACAGTATTGGAAATTTCTGTATTGATGGCACAGTTTCCTAGCAAAGAAGTAGCACAATTGAGTTACGATTACCGCACCTTGGGCCTTGGTTATGCAAACTTGGGTTCTATGCTTATGTGTGCTGGCATTCCTTATGATAGCAAAGAAGCAACTGCCATTTGTGGTGCAGTAACTGCTATTTTAACGGGTATATCTTATGCAACCAGTGCAGAAATGGCCGCTGTTAAAGGACCATTCCGTATGTATGAGAAAAACAAAAAACACATGATGCGTGTTATCCGCAATCACAGATACGCAGCATACAATACACCGCTGGCATTCGAAGGTTTAGGCATTAAACCTTTGTGCATCGATGAAAAATTCTGTCCAGATTATTTGATGAAATCTGCATGCAATGCATGGGACAAAGCAGTACAATGGGGTGAGAGATATGGTTTCCGCAACGCGCAAGCCACTGTAATTGCACCTACGGGTACCATTGGTTTGTTAATGGATTGCGACACTACTGGTATTGAGCCAGATTTTGCTTTGGTTAAATATAAAAAATTAAGTGGTGGTGGTTATTTTAAAATTGTAAACAACACTGTTCCTGCTGCCCTTAAAAATATGGGTTACAACCAGCATGAAATAGATACCATTGTAAACTATGCAAAAGGGCACCAAACTTTTGCAGGTGCACCTTCAATCAACCATGAAAGTTTGCGTGCCAAAGGATTTACCGATGCGGATCTAGAAAAAATTGAAGCAGAAGCTCCGATGGCATTTGAAATCGGATTTGTATTTAACAAATATTCTTTGGGCGAAGATTGCTTGCAAAGATTGGGCATTACCCCAGAGCAATACAATAACCCAAGATTCAACATGTTGGACACATTGGGCTTTACCAAAGAAGAAATTCGCCTTGCCAACGATTTCGTAGCAGGTACCATGACCATAGAAGGTGCTCCTTTCTTAAAAGAAGAACACTATCCTGTTTTTGATTGTGCAAACAAGTGCGGAAACATAGGCGTGCGCTACATTCACCCATTTGCGCACATTCGCATGATGGCGGCTGCACAGCCTTTCATCTCTGGTGCTATTTCTAAAACCATCAACCTGCCAAATGAAGCTACTGAAGACGATATCAAAGCTTGTTACGAATTGAGCTGGAAATTGGGATTGAAAGCCAACGCGCTTTACCGTGACGGTTGCAAATTGAGCCAACCTTTGAATACAAAATCTGAAGGTACGGAAGAAGATGAAAAAGCACAAGCCATTACAGATGCGCAGGTAAATACCGAGCACAAAGTAATTCGCTTTGCTGAAGAACTTACCCCAGAAATTGTATTGGAAGCCGCAAAGCGCATTCTAAACGAAAGCCCTGATACCAAATTCAAACGCCAACTTTCTAACATTGTAGAGAAAAAACGCCTGCCAAACAAGCGCAAAGGATTTACACAAAAAGGCAAAGTAGGCGGACAAACCGTGTTTGTAAGAACAGGTGAGTACGATGATGGTACCCTAGGTGAAATCTTTATTGATATGCACAAAGAAGGTGCAAGTTTCCGCAGTTTGGTAAACTGTTTCTCTATTGCCGTTTCTGTAGGTTTGCAATACGGTGTGCCACTGGAAGAGTTTGTAGACAAGTTTGCCTTTACCCGTTTTGAGCCTAGCGGCATGGTAGAAGGCCACCCGAACATTAAAAACTCTACATCTATTGTAGATTATATTTTTAGACTGCTTGGTTTTGAATATTTGCAGCGCGAAGATTTGGTGCAAATTAAGCCTAGCCAGTATACCAATATGGACAACCAAGAAGCGCCGGTAGTAAGCGAATTTATACCCGTTTACAACAACCCCATTCCGGTAATTAGCGGAGAAGCCCTAAAGTTGGATTCCAGCAATGGCATTAAAACCATGCAAGACCACCTGCGCGAAGTGCAAAGCGATGCACCCGCTTGCAATGTTTGTGGGCACATTACAGTTCGTTCTGGCACTTGCTACAAGTGTTTGAATTGCGGAAATAGCTTGGGTTGCAGTTGAGACATAAATGAATGAGCCGCAATGGAGACAATATTAGATTCTTTCGTGCGGTAAGGGACATTTCCCAAGAAAACCTTGCCACCCAACTCTCTAAATCACAGAATTGGGTGCAAGGCATAGAAACGGGTAGAATTGCACTTACCGATGAAATTATGGAAAATATTGCCAATTATTTAGCAATTACAAAAGAAGATTTGGAAAGGTATCCTACCAACCAGCATTTTGTGAATAGTGCCATGTCTGGTAATTATCAATAATGATTTAACCGAGATTAAGGAAATATTTAAGGAGCTTCTGGCTTTAAAGAGAAATGGGCTATAATTAATAGCTTTGATTTGTTAGTTTGGTGCGTTTAAATTTGTTTTATGAAAAAAATATTCTCAATTGTAATCTTAACAATTTCTTTTGCAATAGCAAAAGCTTCTCCAATTATAACAATTAATCCAACCACTGGTTAAGTGTGCAAAGTAATTGCATCAGAGGGTGCCACATACTTGCCGGACGGTAGTGGTCAGCTAAATGGGACAGTTACCTTACAACCTATGACTCCTTGCGAATTGATGGCAGAAGGCATCCCTCCAAAGCCATTTTTGGACCCTGATTCAATTCCTAATATTCCACCGCCGTGCAATGCGACCTCTGTGGTTGCATTTGGTCTAACAGTCGCGGTGAGTGAAAAACAATGTGGACCATATAAAGTAGTCTATGTGAATGAAAAGGAAATTATTACATGTGGTGGGATAAATGCAAATTTGTGTAAAGGTAAAATGTCGTGGACAGTAAATGGAGCAGGTTGGTCCCGCGTTGGGAGCTGGGCTGACGCAATTCCATGTCCTAACGTGGGATTGCCCGAAAATTTAATTCCAGAGGCCATTTTTTTTATCATGGGATTTAGTAAATAGATATATAAGTAATTAAAATGAATCTGATCAAGTGTGGATTGTTGTTCATCATTTTTTTGTTCATCGGTAATATTATATTAGCCCAGAATCAAGACCATCCATTAAATAAATTTATAAGAGAAATTATAAATAATGACACTACA
>Ga0105048_10002775_pt1 | contig 28560 bp, 16 predicted proteins | sample MAT05_FD_78382 | JGI IMG/M metagenome (GOLD analysis project Ga0105048, IMG submission 78382) | Freshwater microbial communities from Lake Fryxell liftoff mats and glacier meltwater in Antarctica - MAT-05 | ecosystem: Environmental > Aquatic > Freshwater > Ice > Liftoff microbial mat | place...
GACCGGCGCACTTTTGCCGCATTCGGGAGAAATTGAAATATGCGGCTTTGACCTAACACGCCAGCCCCAGAAAGCTAAAGCACAAACCGGATTCTTGCCAGAAACGCCACCTTTATATCGTGAAATGAGCGTAAATGATTTCCTTATATTCGCCGCCAGGCTGCATCGTATACCTCGCGCGCAGATTGCGGATGCTTTGACCGAAACCAAACGCCGTTGCGGTTTACAGGACAGTGGGGAAAAAATCATCGGGACACTTTCCAAAGGATATCAACAACGGATCGGCATTGCGCAAGCAATCATTCATCAACCAGAAGTAATCATTCTCGACGAGCCCACTGTTGGCCTTGACCCATCTCAGATCCGCGATATCCGCACATTGATCCGCGAATTGGGGAATATGCACAGCGTTATCCTTTCTACCCATCTGCTGGGCGAAGTGGAAAGTATTTGTGACCGCGTCGAAATTATGCATCACGGTCGCTTAATTTACGGTGACAGCAGCACAAAAATGCAGCAATACGGCAGTCAATCAGGCTTCATCGTCACCCTGTTGGCACCGCCTGCACTTTCCGAATTGCAAGCCATCGCCGAAGTACAGCAAGTAGACCCGCTTTCCACCACACAGTTCCGCATTCTGCATGCCGCTAACGCAAACCCAAGCGCTGCACTGCTCGCGCTCGCTGCGCAACATGGCTGGCAAGCGGAGCAACTCGTTCCGCTGCGAACACGGCTGGAAGATGTATTTATGCAAATCACTCAAGACGAAAAATTATGATTCTAACCATTTCGCTCAAGGAATTCCGCAGCCTGTTCGCCATCCCTTCGACCTGGCTGATTTTGGGTGCCCTGCAATTTATCTTTGCCTGGTTTTTCCTGGCACGGCTTGATGCCTTTTTACAAGTACAGTCGCAACTGGCGCAGCTTGCCAACGCGCCCGGCGCCACATTAGCCGTGGCGGCTCCATTACTCGGTACCGTCGCGCTGATTTTAATGATGCTGATACCAATATTTACCATGCGCTTGATCGCCGAGGAACGACGCAACCAAACCCTGGTGCTATTAATGAGCGCACCGGTTTCTGATATTCACATTGTGGTAGGGAAGTTCATCGGTCTAATGTTATTTTTATTACTCATCATCACCAGCTGCATGTTGATGGTGCTAACTCTGGCCGCAGGCACGCAACTAGACACAGGCCTTCTTCTCACCAATGTGCTGGGACTTATATTGCTTGCCGCCAGCTACACCGCATTGGGGCTGTATATTTCCTCGCTCACCGCACAGCCAGTAGTGGCCGCCATCGGTGCACTGGCCATATTTTTCGGTCTGTGGCTGGTGGAAGTGAGCGCGGTGGATAATGACAACACTTGGCGCGCGCTCGCCCCTACCAGCCATTTTCAAAACTTCAATATTGGCCTGTTAAATAGTACAGACCTAATATTCTTCCTGTTGTTTTGTAGCACCTTTTTGTTGCTAACGATACGCCGAATGCATAACAATCGCATTTATAGCTAATAGCCTTCCAGCATGAAATTCCTACAACCCAATCTGCTAATTAAAAACATTGCCTTTACCGCATTGCTGCTCGCCGCTATGGTCACATTGTATCAACTCATCACACACCACCCCGTGCAATGGGATATGACGCAAAATGCCAGCAACAGTTTGGCAGATAGCAGTGTGAATGTACTGAAGCAGCTACAAGGTGAAATAAAACTAACGATGTATGTAACCGGGCAGGATGCCAACTTAGGCGATATGCACAGGCTGACCCGTGATTTTGTCGCCCTCTATCAGCGCTATAAACCCGATATTTCGCTCACCTTTATTGACCCGGTGAAGCAACCAGAGGAAGCGCGCAAGGTCAATATTCGTGTCAATGGCGAAATGCTGGTGGAATATGGCGGCAAGCGCGAACATCTCACTATGTTGAACGAACAAGCGCTTACCAGCGTGTTATTACGCATGGCTCACACAAAAAATCAACTCCTTATGTATCTTGATGGACATGGAGAACGCAATCTGGAAGGTATCGCGAATCACGATCTCGGCGAATTTGGCAAGCGACTGCAACAAAATGGCTTTCGCCTTAACAGCCTAAATTTAACGCTAGCGCAGGACGTGCCCAATAATGCCAGCATGTTGATCATTACACAGCCGCAAATCGACCTATTGCAGGGCGAAATAGATAAACTGCTACGCTATATCGCCAACGGCGGTAACCTGCTGTGGCTAGTAGATGCCGAGCCATTGCGTGGATTGGAGCGTCTGACTGAAAAACTGGACATAATTCTCACGCCTGGCATCGTTATTGATCCAGCAGCAGAAGAAATGAATATCCCTCCGACCTGGGCGCTGGGCGCGGGCTACCCGCCGCACGCCATCACGCAAAATTTCAACTTGACCACAGTTTTCCCCTTTGCCCGCGCCATTGACTGGGAGGAAAATACTGCATGGCAGCACACCACGCTGGTAGAGGCCGCACCACGTGGCTGGGTTAGCCGCGACATACCGCAAGGTAAACCACAATTCAACAAAACCCATGACATCCCCGGCCCCGTAACCATCGCGCTTGCCCTGCAACGCAACATAAACGATCGTGAACAACGCATTGTTATCGTCGGAAGCGGCTCGTTTCTTGCCAACGCCTATTCCGGCAACGGCGGCAATCTTGATCTCGGCGTCAACATGACGAACTGGCTAGGCAACGAAGAAAAACTCATCACTACTCAACCACGCACAGTGAAAGATGGTGCGATTACCTTGAGCAAAATCAATCTGACCATAATCAGTGGTAGCTTCCTGATTGCCCTGCCTATGCTGTTAATGCTGGCAGGTGCTATGCTGTGGTGGCGCAGAAGAAATTAAAACGGCTCCCCATGCGTGTCTGCCTTCTATACACCCTAATTTGCATTCTCTGTAACGGCTGTGCGGTGGTTACTGTCGCTGATGCTGCGGTTACCGTGGTTGCAACAACCGTTAAGGTCAGCGCCGCGGTGGTTGGTACGACTGTCGATGTTGCAGCGGCAGGCGTGAAAGCAGTTGCCGGAAGTTCTGACAAAAAATAAGACGACAAGGCCAAGGCCTTCCGCAGTGGCTATCAAGCTAGTTGTCGCCTGAATGTTTGAATTTATGCTGCCATTTTGACCTCTGAATATTCCCCCTTTTGTTGGTGTTTTTCGACTACGCTTTGATCCGGATTCAGGTGAACCACGCTGACATGCTGCCAGTTTCGCGTATCACCGCTCTAACACTCAGAGCGCTCTTTCTTCGCCGCATCATAGACATCAGCACGCCTCAGTAGCAGAGCCTTGTCCAACCCCTCATGACGTTCTGCCTGAAAACGATTTAGCCCGCCGTCCGATTGAATTACCTTCGCAATCGCGCTCACCACGCATCCGATAATGGCGAAGCCGTGACGGTCGAAGTCATCTGGCCCAAGCTCTATCAATATCATTCTTCGCACCCATTCCGGTGTCACCCTTCAACTTAGAACCCCCGTCAGGCCGGTGAAGGTGTCCGGCTTTTCGTCCGCTAAAACTAGGCGGGGTAAATCGTTACCTGTGCACCGACAATTTCAAACCGGCACCGCCAACCACGGCCAGTAAAGTTTTAATGGTCGGGTTGGCGGTGGGGGATAGCGCCCGGTAAAGGCTTTCACGCGGTATGCCAGCACTTTCTGCCACGGCGGCCATACCTTGCGCTTCGGCTATATGTCGAAGAGCCGCCCGCAATGCTTCACACCCGCCGGGTTGGTCTGCTTCATCCAGCGCGGCAGATAGATATTCATCCGCAAAGGCGGGGTCTTCGCGCAGTAGTTCCACCACTGCATCGTCATGGGGGCGCATATTACTCACCTATGCCGCCAATCTTTCCAGCGGTTGCCGTTCTGCCGCCCTTTGCTTGGCTTCCCATAGGTCGCGCTGCCCCTGCATACGCAGCCAAAGGCCGGGGGAAGTACCCAGTGCTTCACTCAAGCGCAAGTCCATGTCGGCACTCACGGCGGCATGTCCGTGAAGAATGCGAGAAAGCATCACTCGTGAAATTCCCAAGTGCTTGGCGGCAGCGGTAACATTCAGTCCTAAATCGTCTAGCCAGCCCGTCAGGACTTCGCCGGGGTGGGCGGGGTTGTGCATGTCCATAATTTTAATCCTCAGTGATAATCCAGATAATCCACCAGTTCTACGTCTACGCCGTCAAACCTGAAAATTATTCGCCAGTTGGCCTGCACGGTCAGAGAAAAGAAACCGGCGCGGTCTCCCACCAGTCCATGTAAACGCCACCCCGGTCGGGCTAAATCTTCCGGAGTGCTGGCTACGCTAAGGGCGGTAAGCTGCTCTCTCAAGCGTTCGGCGTGTATCGGCTGAATTCCAGCCTTGCTACCCGTTTTGAAAAATGTTTCAAGCCCTTTGTGGCGGAATGATTTAATCATAATCTGTTAAGCGTGGATTTACAATGGTCATGTAGTCAAGCGTTAACTACACGCAAACCGGCTTGCACTGGCACAAACTCTATTCCGGCTTGCTCCAGAATCCACGCTTCAATTTTGACGTGCCACATGCGCAACAGGTCAAGCGGGCGGCGAATATAATGCTGCTCACGCACCCCTTGCGGCTTGTGCCCCTGTATCTGTGCAGCAATTCCACCGGGCATCTCTAGCCATTCGGTCAGGCTGGCAAAACTACGGCGCAGGCCATGAAGCGTCACATATAACCCAGCCTTCGCACATGCTTCATTATGCCTATCAGAAGGCTCGGCAAGATAGCCGGAAAGCGAAGCTGGACTACTGAACACATACTCACTACGGCGCGGTAGAGCGGCCATCAGGTGCGCCACATAAGGCGTTAAGGGTATGACGCGCAACCCTTCTACCTTGTCCTTGATGGTTATACTGTTCCACTTAAAATCTACATTCTCCCAGCGAAGTGATGCAAGTTCTTCACGGCGAGAACCAACCAGCAACAGGGTTTGCAGATAGGCACTGATTACAGGGTTTTGGATTTGCTGAACAGCGGCAAACCATGCGGGCAACTGCTCACGCTGGAGCGCGTCATTCTTTACCGTGGGCCTGCCTAAAACTTCCCTTGCTTCGTGACTTGTGGCCGCGTTGCTTGTCACTATTGCTTTGTAAGTAGGATGGATTGCGCACCAGTTCAAAAATGCCCGCAGCATCTTCAAAGCCAGCCGGGCGGATGATGCGCGGATTAGCACTTCCGCCCTCGCCCACTCATTTACTTTTTCAGGTGTTAGGTCAACCAAGCGAAAATCTGCAAGCGATTCCAGCTCGCCGGAAACAGTTAATTCTTTTTTTCGCTTTTGTGGTTGCCCCGCTTTTTGCATAGCGCGTTCATGCTTATGAAGCGAATGCTCTCCCCATTTGGCTTTGCGGGCTTTGATATAGTCCAACCACGCTTCGCCAACTGTCACCGATTCCAGCCTGTCTTTTAACACCAGTGCCGCGGCTTCGGCCTCCTTGGCTTGTAAGGCGGCTTCCTTGGCGGCTATTTTATCGGCCTTCACTTGGCGCGGGTCATTGCCTTGGTCGATTAGGACTTGCAGGCGGCGGGCTTCATCTTGCGCCTTGCCTATGTTCCACACGTCAACCTTGCCGATGGTCACCCGCATCGACTTACCGTTAACCTTGGCTTGAAAAATGTAACGCTTGTTTGTATCGAGGCCAGTTATTGCGCGAACCGCTAACCCCGGCACTTCGTCGCACCATAGGAATGATTGCGATTTGCCATCTTCGCACTGGAAATTTGCTATCCTACCAGCTGTCAATTTTACCTTTGCCATATCGCCCCCTTGAAAACTGTAACCATTCTGTAACCGCTTTTGCAGTATATAGCGGAATAGTTATCAACACAACAAACAGGGTAAATGCACTAACTATCTGATTTTATATAAAACTTTAGGATTATAAGAATGGCGATCAACACTAAAAAACACCATGCCTGAACTACCAGAGGTCGAAACTACCATGCGCGGACTTGAACCACATTTGGTCGGTCAGCGTATCGCGGACGTAGTCATTCGCACATCTCATCTGCGCTGGGCTATTCCCAAGCAATTAGCCACCATCTTGCCTGGTCAGATCATTCACGCGCTGCATCGCCGTGCCAAATATTTGTTAATCGAATGCGACAGCGGCACGCTCATCCTCCACCTCGGCATGTCCGGCAGCTTGCGCATTTTGTCCGCTAACATAACGGCAGAAAAGCATGATCACTTCGATTTAAAACTGGCAAACGGAATGCTTATGCGGCTACGTGACCCACGCCGTTTTGGCGCAGTGCTGTGGCATGAAGGCGACCCCGCACAGCATCCATTATTATTGAAGCTTGGAGTGGAACCGCTGGAAAATGAATTTAATGCCGAGTATCTTTATCGTGCGATACAAAAACGCAATGCCGCAATCAAGCTGGTAATCATGGATCATCATCTAGTTGTAGGCGTCGGTAACATCTACGCCAATGAAGCTCTATTCCGCGCGGGTATCCGCCCGCAACTACCCGCCGCAAAACTTAGTCGACCGCGCTGCGCCCGATTGGTAAAAACGATACAAGAAACGTTGACGGAAGCCATTGCGCTCGGCGGCAGCAGCCTGCGCGACTTCGTAGACAGCAATGGCAATCCTGGCTATTTCCAGCAACACTACTGGGTGTATGGCCGTGCGACCGAGACTTGTCGTGCGTGTAACACGACCATCAAGCAGATTCGGCAAGGACAGCGATCAAGTTTTTATTGTCTGCAATGCCAGAAATAATCAATACCTTCCCTTATCACTTTGGTGCCGCTAAATTACGAAGCGGAATTTTTAAATCTTGAGCTTTTTTACAGGCAATTGCGTACCAGAATTTCTATTTTTAATAAATCTTTTAATAAAATCTTTTAATAAAACCTTGGAAAAATTACCTGCACCGGAGTATTTTATTCAGACAGTGCTATCTGTTGGTGGTATGGTTAATAACATTGCTATATATTCGAAACAGGAGGAAACATTTTGGCTATAGGTTGGATTAACGCGCTGAGGGTCATACCCTGGAAAGATGTATTGGAAGCCGCGCCGGGCATGGTTAAAGGCGCGAAACGCCTTTTTACTGCGGGAAAGGAAGAAACAAATAGCCAGCCTATGGCTAACAGTTCGTCAACGATGGTCTCTTTCGATGCTGAAGGGCTCGCAAATTTAGACAATCGCGTTCATCATCTTCAGTCGAAGCTAATCGAACTGAACTCTGACCATATCTCATCAGCCAAATTAATCAAGTCACTTGCCGAACAAAATGCACAGGTAGTTAATGCGATCAAAGTTTTACAAGTTCGAATCAAGATGTTGATCTATGTATGTGTTTTACTGGCCATTACGCTATCCACCCTGATATTTGTGGTGGTGCTGAAATGAAGAGTTAATGAACTATAGGAGGATTTTTGTCAAACAGTACACAAAAACTCGCTTGCTATAACAAGAGTTGAATATGCTCTGCTGGCTGTCATTTTTCACCCCAACGATCGGGGAATTAGCCCTCAATTTCTTTTGTTTTACTCGTACTGGCTAATCTACTTTTCCGAAATTCCAATGCCTCGTCGATCACAAACATAAATTCATTGAGCTCGAAGGGCTTGCAGATATAGCGAAGAAATCCTGCTTTCATCCCCTTCAAAATATGATGAGGCATGGCATCGGCGCTCAGTGCAACAAAAGAGATATGCGCTGTTAGCGGATCTTTGAGCAGAATCTCCATGGCTTCGATACCGTTCATATCAGGCAAGGCGATATCCATCAGAATCACATCTGGCAGATGAATGCGTGCCAGCTCGATACCGAGCCTGCCATTACCAGCGATCAACAAGCGTATATCTGGACGATTCTCTTCAATAATGTCCTTGATTAGTGACGAATTGATCGCATTATCTTCAACATAGAGCATGGTGTGCTGCTGGGTGCCGGCATAGGTTTTTGCAGTATGTTCCTGATATTTGCATCCTTCCAGGGCAAGTTGAGGTTCCATAGCTGAGATTAGTTCAAACCAGAATACGCTGCCCACTCCGACGGTGCTATCCACACCGATTGAGCCTCCCATCAATTCGACCAATTCTTTGGTCACCGCCAGACCAATGCCAGTCCCTTCGACGGCCCCCTTCTCTTGACCAAGACGATTGAATGGCTGAAAAAGTTGCGACAATTTTTCTGGGGATATTCCATCTCCCGCATCCTGAATGCTGATGCAAACGAACTCCGCAGTACCCGTGACGCATTTCACCTCCACCGTTCCCTGCTCGCGATTGTATTTAATCGCGTTGGATAGCAGGTTGATCAAAGCCTGCTTTAACCGAGTCCGATCTGCCTTGACAGTCAAAGGGCTATCGAACTTGGGGAAAATCAACTGAATACCACGTTGCCGTGCCTGAGGTTCGATCATAGCCTGACATTCGGATATAACCTCAGCCAGGGATACCGATTCCAGGCTCAGCGCAAGATTGCCGGACTCAATCGTCGCGAGATCCAGAATTTCGTTGATCAGATCCAGCAAATACCACCCCCCATGAAGAATCTCTTTAAGCCTTGCCATCTGGCTGGGTGTTGGCGGAGGTGAGCCAATTTCTATCAACTGGGCAAAACCAAGAATGGCATTGAGCGGGGTGCGCAATTCATGGCTCATACTGGAAAGAAAACTCGACTTTGCAAGATTGGCTTTTTCTGCTGCTGCCTTGGCGTTGGTCAGTTCTGCTTGAGCACGCTTGCGTTCCACAATATCCTGGCGCAGATGTTTATTCGCTTCTGCCAGTTCATCGGTGCGCTTCGCCACCAGCTCCTCAAGACGCCAGCGGTGTTGCCGCAGTTCAGCCTCTATCTGTTTACTTTCAGTGATATCAACCAGAATACCCTGCAGAAATAGCGAGCGTCCCGACTCATCCCGCACTACGCTCGCTTCATCACGAAACCAAAAAACTGTCCCATAGCGGGAAATCAGGCGATATTCACAACGCAGGGGAGTACCGTTGGCGCGGCTTTTTGTCAGTTCATTTATCACGCGTGTACGGTCTTCTAAATGAATCTGGGCGAGATGAATTCCTGGAGTTTCAAGCCATTGTTCCGGGAGAAAATCCAGCACCTTGATTTGTGGGCTGATGTAGATAAATCGATTGGCTTCATCCAGCGCTGCGATATAGGTGATTGCCGGGATTTGCTCAACCAGGTTGCGATATTTAGCTTCGGCTTGGAGCAGTTTGTCTTCTGTCAGTTTCTTCTCCGTCCGCAACTCCCTCTCGCGCAGCACGCGCTGGATAACGGTGGGTAACAATTTAAGATATTCCCGCTCTACATCCTTGACCATGTAATCCCATGCGCCCCGCTTCATGGCCTCAATCGCAACTGAGGCACGGTCAGCACCGGTCAGCATCATCACGGGAACCGGAATCTCTCCTATTTCGTCGATCAACTCAGTCAAAAACTCTATACCATTCATATCCGGCATATGGTAATCAATCAAAATACAGTCCGGCTTTTGCGCATGGGCAAACTGTAATCCCTCTCGCCCGGTCTCGGCTTCTGTCAGCACATATTTGTAATCCGGGCATTGTGCAAGAGCGCGGCGACAGGCTAAACGATCCACCATGTCATCATCAACCATAAGTATGCGAATATGAGATTTTTTAATCATAAAATTAGCACCTTGTTAACCTAAAAATATACCCTGTGATCCGAGCACATCAGGGCATCTCACTGGTGGTCCAATAAGTATCAATCGAACGCATCACTTCAACAAATTGTCGGTAATCCACAGGTTTGGCCATATAGCCGGCCACTCCCAGGTTCAAACTGTTCACCTTGTCCTGTTGCTCTTCGGACGTGGTCAGCACAACCACCGGAATGGCTTTTAATTGGTCATCATTCTTCATTCCCTGCAAAAACTCAATACCGTTCATGATGGGCATATTTAAATCAAGCAAGATAATGCATGGCTGGTCGTTGTTAGAATCGCGTAAATAATTCAGAGCCTCTTCACCGTTTTCCCGCCGTACCAGCGGATTTGTTACGTGAATGTCTTTTAAAGCGCGAATAACTGTCATGGTGTCCACGTGATCATCTTCCACCAAGAGAATAGGTTTGTTGGTAATCCTCATAATCTTCTTGATTCCTTAATTTGCACTTGTTGTTATTACAGTTTTGGGCAACGTGAAGAAAAACTTGCTTCCCACCCCTACTTTAGACTCCAACCATATCTTACCACCGTACATTTCGACAATTTTTTTCACCAGGGAAAGGCCGACGCCAGTACCTTCCACCCGGTCCCGCGGCACCAAGGTCTGGAACAACTGGAAGATTCGTTCAAAATGTCGCAGCTCAATACCTGACCCATTGTCGGCGATGATAAATTTCCACTGTTTATCCTCCGAGCTACAGACGATGCGAATTTCGCCGTGCGGTTTGTCCATGAATTTGATGGCATTGGAGAGCAAGTTTTGAAATACCTGCTCGATGCGGGTCGGTTCTGCCATGACGGTAGGCAAAGTATTTTCTATGCTGATCACAATATTGGCCGGTGGCGAAAGTAGGTCAATCACCTCCCGCACTAGCTGGTCGAGATCCACCGCAATCACCTTCTCCTTCACTTGGCCTACACGCGAGTATTGCAAAATACCATTAATCAGATTATCCATGCGGTATACCCTTTTAATGAGCAGGCGCATATGTTCTTTGCCCTCGTCATCGAACTTGTCCGCGTAATCATGGGAAAGCCAGCCTGCTAATACGCTGATGGCCCGCAGCGGCGCCTTTAGATCATGAGACACCACATAAGCGAAGCTTTTTAGTTCTTCCTGGGAACTTTCCAGTTCGCGGATTAAACGCGTCCTTTGTTCCTCAAACTTTTTACGCGTGCTAATGTCGCGGAAAGATCCGGTAAATATATGGCCTGCACCCTGGCGCGTTTCAATAACTGCCAGCTCCATGGGGAAGGTTGTTCCGTCCTTGCGCAGCCCCACCACCTCGCGGCTGATACCAATGATGTTTTTCTCTCTGGTCTGTAGATAGCGATCAAGATAACCGTCGTATGCATCGCGGTAGGGAGCAGGCATGAGCATGGAAACATTTTTGTCGACTACCTCGGCCTCGGTGTAACCGAATATGCGCTCAGCGGCGGAGTTGAAGGTTGCAATCACGCCATATTCATTAATTGTAATAATACCCTCAATCAGGTTATTCAGCACGGCGCGGACATAAGTTTCGCGATCGCGCAACTGACCGATGGTCTTCACCAGACTATCGTTCATTTCTTTCAGTGCTCGCAGCAATTGACCGATTTCATCCGTCGATCGAATTTCGATTTGCTGCGTAAAATCGCCTGCGGCTACGCCACGAGCAATCTTCACTGCTTTTTCCAACGGCCTGAAAACAACCCGATTAACCGCGACGCTAATCATTACGACCAGTGCAAGGGCAATAATTATCAGGGCGATAAAAATATTGCGAGTAGTCGCATAACGCTCTTGTTGGCGCCTATATTCCTGTTTAGTAATATCTATTTGAACATCAATGAGTGCATTGATGTCTTCCTTAACTAATTCATAGAGAGGACGTATCTTTTCAACAATAATTTTATTCGCCTCATTGATTTCGTGCGTGCGCAAAGCGGCTATTGCTGGCATTAGACCCTCAGTGAGGAATTTTTTTCGATCCTCGGCAAATTTACTAGTCAGCCTTTCCTCCTCTGGAGCCCGATAAGTCGCCAAGTATCCTTCCCAAATTTTGGTGATCTCTTTGGCGTTTTTTTCAATTATTGCTGTGTTGTTGTCAATGACTTTAGTGGTTGGTGTCACCAATACAACCGAAATGACGAGACGACTTTCCTGCAAGAGCGATTGAATTTGCTGCAATTGCCCGAGCGGAATGACGTTATCCTCATAAACGGTTCTCAAACCTTCGTTTGCCTTGCTCATTCCCATCAATCCAAGCATTTCGATTCCTAGCAGAAAAGCTACCAGAAAAGAAAGAGTGAACGTCAAGCTTGTTTTGATGGTCAAATTTTTAAACATGTGAACCTGTGTTAATAATCACGGCACTGAATCATAGAGCTTTATTGCAATAGAACTATGCCCAATTAAAATTTCTGTCACTGCTTTAGCGCCGGCAACATCAATCATTCCGGGCGCATGACAGGGCTCAGCCAACGCTTTCTTCCTATAATTTCTTCCATCGCTACCCAGCCTTATTTAGGTTCATGGCGCCAAATTTTCTAGCGCAGCTCCGTTCCTGGGAGGAAAGAAAAATTCGCGTGGGTTGCTCACAAAGCGCTTCCCCAGCATCAACAGCAATTCACCAATACGATTGAAGCGCACTTGGCGCGCCTTCATGGCAACGTAAAGTGCCAAGCTGAAGCTCACCGCAAGATTGACTGCCCCGATTAGTGCGATGCCCAATAGAGAAATCGCTACCAGCTGCCAACTCACCATAAAATCAAGTGCAACCAACGCAAAAGCAAAGTTGGCTGACGAAAACGCGACGTGTTGGATATCAATGAAAGGAAGGCCGAGCATAAAACCAATCAACCCCGTACTACCGAGCATGATACCGAACGTAAAATTTCCCATCAAGGCACCAAGATTGTCTCCGATATAAGCCGCAAAGCGGTCAAGCCGGTGCTCCCCTAATAATTTCCGCAACCAAGGCAATTGTTTTAAACGAGCAGGAATTCGAGTGTAAGCACACTTATTGTCGTAATAACCCGAGATCAATCCCGCAATGAAAAGACACACACCAGCAATCGCTGCGTGAACCAAAGCCAAACTATAGAAGGGATTGATATCATCCAATGTATGCCAAGCTTTCTCCTCCGACATCACCGGCGCACCGGCCATGTAGCCTAATACTGCAATTAGCATGCCGGTTGGAATCGCGAGTATCACATTGCCCAGAATTGAAACTGTCTGGGTGCGCCACACAATAGCGATGAGTTGCACTACCCCCTCAAGCGGTGCTTTACCTTTACTGCTCAATGCAGCATTTTGGTCAACCGTGGCCGCAATGGTTGCCGCCGTCATTGCTGGTTGCTTAGTGGCAATCGTAAAATGCATGACGTGTATCAGCAAAAAGCCAAAGGCATAGTTCATGCTGAAGAAAAAAGCCTGATTAAAAGGCGCTAACATCATCTTGCTGACCCCGACTTTGATCAACGCCATAAATCCGATTATAAAACCCGCCCCCATGGATGAACGCAGCATATTAAAGTACTCACCTGGCGTCGCGGCAGCATAATGCTCACCGGTTTTCCCTGCATTCTCTGTGACTTGTAAAGCTACCAGATCGGTAACACGAGTAAATACATCACTCACGCTGTACTTGCGATTCTCCTCGCGCACTAATTCACGCAACAAAGCCAAACTGCGCATCGTGGTTTCGTTCGGATCGAGCAACACCAGCAAGGTTTGCAGCCGCTTGATCATCTGCTCCACGCGCTGCAAGTGGTATGTAAGGCTGACGCTCGCGCCATTTTTGGTTGCTTGCTTGCGCACCTTTACCAGCACCTCTTCGCACTGCTGCAACAGAATCGGAATATGCTCGTCGTCAGGCAGAGCGGGATCGCCCCTAAGATGTGCATGGTAGGCTCGGTAATAATCGCAGACCTCGACATTTTGCGCCAAGAACGGGGATTCGAAGCGTTCAATATCCGGATAATTACGCACCAGTTCATGCTCCAGTCCCGTGGAGGCAATGCGATAGGACAGCATCTGAACTGCATCCAGCATTTCCTCCTGATTTTTTGCCCATCCGGGATGAGAGGGCTCAGCATCAAAATCAACACACTTCAATAATTCAATCCATACTTCATCAGGTATCTGATCAATCCATAAATAATCGGTATACATATGGAACACGAGCCCGAACATATCCTTCAAGTTGTCATCGCGTGTTTCCTCTGGTAATAAACGAAAGATGAAGCGATTCCAAACTGTAGTAAAAAAACCTTCGTTAGATAATACGCCGATATCGGCATAGAGATGGCTGTGGCGACGCGTCTCAAATAGCGCTAATACATACCCTCGCAGTGCGGCAGCATATTCAGGATGCATTCTCAACAAAGTAATCAAAGCGCGCAAATTTGTCGTAGCCACCTCACCAACATTGGGATTTTTCGGCCGAATGCTGTCGACAAGTTCAATCAACAGGGCTGGGTCAGTCTCCTCGGGAGTTGCATATATTTTTTTGAGTACAGATTCCATTCATTTCGATCCAGGTAAAGGTAGGTGGATTAGTGAGCAAGCTTCATTTTTTTCCAAACATTTTCATACCCCTCTATCCATTTGTGATATTTCCAAGGCTGGGACGCACACCGCGTTTGGACTGATACATTGATGCAATGCATCAAATCAGGTTTTAGCTACAATCAACACAAATAGGATAGCAACCCCGACATCGCATAGTCTCCGCAAGCGATTTTTCGATGGAAGGTCAAATACATTGAGGGTCAAATGATGGGAAGATGTTCAGTTATCTTGAATAAATGCATATCCGTCAAATAATTTTCTTTCTTAATTTAATCTATTGCACACGTGTTGCTACCAGTTCTAACTATTGGCTGGTTTCGTGTGAAGTAAAATATTTGATTTATCTAGGCACAGATCCGCGTTTTGATCCAACTGCCGTCTTAAGCGGCGCGGGTTCCTTCGTTTTCTGAATAAGCCGTCCGCAATCACTATCCAGACCCGGTCCAGTTTCAATAAGAGGAATTAGAGCGAGCAGCGGATTAATTATGCCGAGTAATACCGCACCCAGGCCGCGCTCAACAAGCTTGACCTTGTCCAGTTGCACGTCAGGCTTGGCTAAAGTTCCGCGTATATGAATGGGACCGCGCAATGAAATTGGGCTTTTATCTTTTGGTTGCGGATTTAGCGTCAAATCCAGCGTTTCCTTGCCAAGATCGACAGTACCTGTACCACCAATATTGGTATCTACCGTATCGAGGATCAGCGCGTTGGCTGCCATCACGCCATTCTTGACGCTAAAATCGGCAACGCCGCAACGGATTCGCGTGGGCTGATCACCCTTCACCTTGAATCTAAGCCATTCCCACAAATCCAGACCAATCATTTCAACCATCTCGTTACTGATTTCACCTCCTGCAATGACGAGACCGAGCTTACCGTTTGAGGTTGCCAGCATATGCGCCACCGAATTACCCTTACCGGTTATTTCGAATGCGCCATTAATCTCGCCGATGCTTGCCTTGGACAAATCGACCGTCGGAAATAACTTACCCAGCAAAAGTTTTTTTGCTTGTACTTTAGCTTGTGCCCGGATCGGATCCTCTTGTCCATCGAGCGAAACCACGGCGATGAGATTACCGCCAGCCAAACCAAAGTTAAGCGGATCAAGCGTCAGCACTGAGTCCCGCAGCTTCAGATGGACTACCAGATCTTCAATGGGCAGCGCCTTGGCGCGACGGATGGATTTTGCGCGTAGTTTTACGTCCGCATCCATGGTGCTCCAGCGGTCAGTTTTAAACGGCTCGTCAGGCAACACGCGAACATTGGCTGAGATCGCTGCCGGCTCGCCAGACGGAGAAGCGGGAAGTTTTTCGGTCTTTACGGCACTATCCTGTCTGGCACCGATCAGTGGGCCTAAATCAGCCAAATCGAGTACCTTGGAAACCAGCTCTCCTTGCATAAATGGACGTTTACCGCCGGTATCGACCTGTAGTGTGCCAGCAATGTCACTCTTGCCTGTCGTGCCCCCAAAATTTTCATAACGCCACTTGTGCTCGCTGTGCATCAGGCGGCCCTTGGTCGAATAGGCGGGAGTTTCTGGAAGCACGATGCCAATCAATGGAAAAAGATCTGCGAGACTATCGCCACGCAAGACAAGATTCAGATCAATCGCAGAAATTTTGGTCAAGCCGGTAATCGTTCCATCGGCATGCGCGGCAGTATGTCCTATTTTGGCGTCGATATTCAACGGGTAGGGCATTGCTTCATCGCGCAGGGCTAGCACCGCACCTCCCGTACCATGCACCACGAGCGGAAGTCCTTGATACTGCCCCTTGGCACTGAACACAATGCCCGCTTTAGCCGGGCCAGTTTGTTGCTCACCACCTTGCGTTGAAATTTCTGACTGAATACTGATCATTTTCACTGGATCGTCATAAGAGAAACGTCCGTGATCAATTAGGATATGGTCAACATGGATGCGTGAATCTTCGTCTTTCTGATCATGGTCAAGCAACCAATTCTTCCGGCCATCTGCGCTCTGCTCCAGGAAAACTATTGGGCGCTCAAGACGTACTTCGGGCAAAACCACGTTTTTCATTAGCAACTCTGACAAATCAATGGTGAATTCGACGCCATCAACTGCAACCATTTGTTTTTCTTTGGCCCACGGCGGATTGGCAAACGTGATGCGTTCAGCACGAAACGAGGGGCGTGGCCAAGCAAGATGAGCTGACAAATCACCATTGATTACCAATTGGCGACCCGTCTTTTCCGTGGCCATACGCTCTATCGGCCCACGTAACCAATTCCAATTGAAAAACGCAATAATCAGAACGATCAACAGGATTATCACGAGCAAAAAGCCGCCGACCCATTTCAGCAAACGGCGCAACACCATGAAAGACTGTCCATTGGATTTCATCATACACCTCTATAAAAACATTACATTTTTAAAAAACTCCAAAAAAATATTTGATCAAATACTTTGTTACGGGTGCAATCTGACGCTCACATTAATCAAAGCCGCAAGCATGCTTATGCGCGAACATCACCTAACCGCACCTCAACAGTGTGTGGCTCACAATCATTAACCAGAGCAATGACCAAATCGTGGTGTGCAACGCCATCGATGGTCACACCGGGCGCATTGTCTGTATCGTCAGCCTGAACGATGGTGATGTGATAATCCGTCTCTCGATAGCGGTAATTCACCGTGAAAGTCTTCCAGTCCGCAGGAAGACATGGTGCGAAACGCAGCTTGTCAACCTCCAGCGTTAACCCCAGGAGCGTTTCCAGGATCAATCGATACAGCCATCCGGCAGATCCTGTATACCAGGACCATCCACCCCGGCCGGTGTGTGGCGAGACGGCATACACGTCGGCTGCGACAACATACGGTTCCGTCTTGTATAACGCTATCGCCTCTGGCGTTTGCGCATGGTTCACCGGGTTGATCATCGCCAATAGTTCCCACGCACGCTGGCGATCTCCCAGTGCAGCGAACGCCATCGTCGCCCAGATGGCTGCATGCGTATACTGCCCACCGTTCTCACGAACACCGGGGACATAACCTTTGATATAGCCAGGATTTAATGGCGATTGGTCGAAAGGCGGATCGAGCAGTTGAATAATGCCGGCATCCCGTCGTACCAAATGCTCGCTTACCGCTTCCATGGCTTGCCATTGACGCTTGTCGGCGCCTGCTCCGGACAGCACGGACCAGCTTTGTGCAATCGAATCGATCCGACATTCAGGATTGGAGGAAGAACCCAACGGGCTGCCATCATCAAAGAAAGCACGGAGATACCATTGGCCATCCCAGCCGTGCAGCTCAATATTTTGGCGAAGAAGGGCGGCTTCTTTTTCGCAGCGCTCGACAAAAGCCGTATCGCCAAACTTTGCAGCGACATCGGCAAATTTAATGAGCACGTCATACAGAAAGAAAGCTAGCCAGACGCTTTCGCCCTTGCCGTGGATACCGACCAGATTCATTCCGTCATTCCAGTCTCCGGCTCCCATTAGCGGGAGACCATGTTCACCGAATCGCAGGCCGTGAACGATAGCGCGCACGCAATGCTCGTACAAACTCGCGACCTGCTCGGAGTTGACAGGCAAGTCGTAATATGAATCTTCGTCAGCGTGAACCAAACGACCTTCAAGGAATGACACGGACTCATCCAGCACACCCATATCGCCGGTAGCTGTTATGTAACGACACGTTACCAAAGGCAGCCAGAGATAATCATCTGAACAGCGTGTGCGCACACCGCGGCCCATTGGAGGATGCCACCAATGCTGGACGTCACCTTCAATGAATTGACGCGCGGCACAACGAAGCAAATGCTCGCGCACCAGAACAGGTTCAGCATGGACGAGCGCCATCGCATCCTGCAACTGATCACGGAAGCCAAAAGCTCCTCCCGACTGATAATAACCGCTGCGTCCCCACATACGGCAAGCCAAAACCTGGTAGACGAGCCAACCGTTCGTCAGTAGATTAATGGACGGGTCGGGTGTTTGCACCTGAACGGCACCCAATGTACGCTGCCAGTAATGCTGCACTTTCTCTAATGCATTGTGCGCTGCGATCGAACCGCGGAAACGTCGCACCAGCGTCTGGGCATCGTCAGCATCACGGCCAAGACCGAGGCGGAAAACAGTTTCATGCGTCTGGCCCGCATCCAGCTCGAAAGATACCCGGAGGGCACCACAGGGATCCAGCGCCGGACCCACTCGACCCGAGAGTTCTGCCCACGCCATCGCAGCCGGGTTTTTAAGCCCACCGTTACGGCCAATGAACTCGGTTCGATCACCCATCACGCTACGTGTAGCATCGTCGGTGTCAAAGAAAGCGACCCGGCCTGCAAAATCGTTATTATATGGATTGCGCGCGAGTAGAGCTCCGTTACGGGGATCGATCGCGGTGATCACGTGCATGCCAGTTTTCTCCCGCAAATCGCCCAACACCCATTCGGTGTATCCGGTCACGGAAAGCTGACGTGGACGTGCGGAATCATTACGAACTTTCAGCATCGTAAATTTAACTGATGCATCCAATGCAACGAATATCCATAGCTCCGAATGAATACCGCCCTCGCTATGTTCAAAGACGCTATAACCGAACCCGTGCCGTGTAATGTACGGCGTTACACCACATTTTGGTAAGGGTGTTGGCGACCAGAAATAGCCACTCTCTTCGTCGCGGAGATAGAAGGCCTCTCCCCCTCCATCACTCACCGGATCATTGCGCCAAGGTGTCAGGCGGAATTCATGCGCATTCTCGCCCCAAGTATAGGCTTGACCGCTTTCAGAAATCACTGTTCCAAAGTGCGGATTAGCCAGCACATTTGACCACGGTGCAGGGGTCATTTGGCCAAGTCCGGTGGTGATAACATATTCGCGACCGTCCTCGGAAAACCCGCCGAGGCCATTATCAAAGAGCAGGCGGAGCCGCGGCAACTCAACCATTCGCCTGGAATCAGAGCGCCGGATCGGCGCCGATCCAGTAAGTGCAACGGGCAATTCCGCAGGGATACGACGGGTAACCTGATCTGCCAGACTACCTTTGCTATCAACAATGATCGCGCGTGCGACTGTTTGCAGCAATATCCGATCCTCTGGAGCAATTTGCTCACCGCGATGAATGAAGATGCCTCCCGGACAATCGAGCATATGTGCCTCAACACTACTGGAAACTAGTCCCATTACCTGTTCTTGCAATATTTGCCGGTAACCTGAGTGATCTTCATTCCAGATTATCAGATCAACCGCTAGACCTTTAAGACGCCAATATGCATGCGCCGCCACTACTTTCCGCACTAAATCAATGTTGGCCGGATCGCCAATCTGTAGCAGCACGATTGGGAGGTCGCCGGAAATAGCGTACCCCCACAGGCCTGATTGACCGCGCCGATTGTTGCGCAGCACGCTAGTATCGGCACGTAATGAAGCATTGGCAAAGAGCACCGAACCGGCCAGACGGCAAAATAATTGTGCATCGGCCTCATTCGCATTGAGTTGCCGCAACATCACAAGGCTGTGGGTTCGCCCCAGATCGAAAACGCGATCTGCCAAGCGATGATCCTGATATTTATCGATCAGATTTAATACGGTTTGATGAGAATCGCCGACCCCGGTGACGATGTCGATCGTAGCGCATTCACCGGGACCTATGGACAAGCGTTGCCGAATCGCCACGATTGGATCTAAAACCGAGCCGACGCTACCCGAAAGTGACCCCGAATCGGTCATTGCGTGTGGGGCAGCAACCGTGTTCCCACGTCCGATAAAACGCATGCGGTCCGTCTCATAAGAAACGGCATCAACGGTGGCCCCATATACGGTCATCAAGTGGAACATCCACGGAGTCTGATCGCTCTGCGAACGCGGCCGCCGATGACAGACGATCGCGTGCCGTTCAGGCAATATCTCAGTCTGCACAAAAAGATTGCCGAAGGCAGGTGCCTGTGCATCGGCCGCTGGCGTTGCAAGCACGACTTCAGCATAGGTTGTAATCTCGATAGTTCGACGTGTCCAGGCACGGTTGGTGATGCGGACACGACGCAGCTCAATATCATCTTCCGGCGAAACTGTAATCTCGGTATGCGTATCAAAGTCATGGTCGCGACGGCGGAATTCAACTCGACCTTCCGAAAAAACCACTTCATATCGTTTCGATGGTTTTTGTGTGGGCTGGTGGGCAGTGGACCAAAACTCACCGCTCGACACATCACGCAGATAACAGAAGCTGCCCCAATTGTCACAGGTCTTGTCTTCGCGCCAGCGAGTAATGGCAAGATCCTTCCAACGGCTGCTCCCTCCTCCCGCATTCGTGACCATGACGTGATAGCGACCATTTGACAGCAATTGAACTTCTGGAACCGGCGTGTTGGGATTTTTAAGTATGCGTGTCGGCATCTCCGTGACTACCTCAGCCACGTGGATTTCAGGAAGCTCGACAGAGCGCAACTGGAAGACTTTAGCCTGAGGAATCCGTTCCTGAAGCAATAACATTGTTGCCTGAAATAGAGGGTCTGATTCGAATCTCCGCTGCATAGGGCGATCTAGCAGCAAATATGCCAGGGAAAGTATGCTCATACCTAAATGATGAGCCATAAATGAGCGCACCACGGCCCGAGTTTCACCTCGTCGTACTCGCGACGGCGTGTAATCGACAGCTTCGTAAAATCCGAATTTGCCGACGATACCTCCAGCAGCGAGTTTTTGAAGGTTCAGACACGCTTTTTCAGGTGCAACCATCAAGGCCATTACCGAGGCATATGGCGCAATAACAAGATCATCGCCGAGACCGCGTTTCAGACCTAGTCCCGGTACACCGAATGCCCGATACTGATAATTTAAATGAATGTCGACGCCGTTGTACCCGGACTCCGACATACCCCAAGGCACACCGCGTTGATTGCCATACTCGATTTGCCGATTAACCGCTGCCTTGCATGTCTGATCAAGCAGAGTATTGTCATAGGTCGGCATCACCAGCAAGGGCATGAGATACTCGAACATTGAGCCACTCCAGGATAATAAAAGCGGCTTCCCTCCGGCAGTCGTCAACATCCGACCCAGAGCAAACCAGCTCTCCTGTGGCAATTCGCCTTGAGCAATCGCGACGAAGTTGCACAGCCTGGCCTCTGAGGCCAGTAGATCATAGTAACTGGCATCCAATCGGCGCTCACCCACGTTATATCCTATTGAGAGTAAACGTCTTGCGTGGTTGTACAGAAATCCATATTCCATTTGCGCAAACTCGCATGATTTTCGCGCAAGATTTTCGAGTGTTTCTATCTGCTCTCGTGCGCGGTCATGGCCCTCACTTGCGAGTTGACGCAATGATGGAATTTTTGCGGTATGCGCCGAATTGTGCATCTCAGATGAGGTATTCGACAGCAACGAAGGTATATCAGCGAGAGCACCTTCGCATTGCCTGACCAGCGCCTGTGCCCATTCGACACTTTCATAGTGGGAAAGATTGACTGTACTTTTGGCGAGTTGATTGACCACTTCACGCGCGTAAGTAAGCAAGCCATCCAGATACACTCGAACACTCACCAATGTAAGCGGATGAGCCACAGTCGCCGCTTTGAGAGTTTTTTCGAATTGCGCCAATGGAGTCGCTGCGGTGCCGCCGGCCGTCTCAACGACAATCCGCCACGTGTCGCCCAGCGACGAAAATAATCGCCTTCCAATAATCGGAGTATCGGGGATCTCCATCAATGCCACGCGCAATGTCAGCAAATGAGCTGCCAGATTCCCACTGTCCACTGTAGAAACATACCGCGACAATGGCTTGAGCGACAGAGTGTCATACCAGTTGTAAAAATGTCCTCGATGCCGTTCCAGGACTTCCATGGTTTTCAATGTATTTGCCGTGCGCTCAATAAGTTGGCTCACTCCGATGTAGCCAAAATCGTACGCAGTGATATTAGCAAGCAGCGCCAAACCGATATTAGTCGGTGAAGTGCGATGTGCGATTGTCGCAACAGGATGTTCCTGAAAGTTGTCAGGTGGCAGCCAATTGTCTTCCGCGCCAACAAAAGTCTCGAAAAATGCCCACGTGCGACGCGTAATCTGACGCAGAAAAAGAATTTGATCTATTTTCAACTCCGCGTTTCGACGTTCCAGCGGTCGACTTATCCACCAAGTGATGGCCGGAGAGGCCGCCCATAGCAACAATACTGGGAGCGCAACAATCAGCGCGACTGGCATGTTGATCACCAAGATAATCATCATCATGACGGCGATGGTGGGTGCAATCCACATCAATCGGTAGGATGTACCAAGGCCCATGTAGCTGGAGGAGGGAATTGCTTGTTTGGGTTCACGTTCGACCTCGCGCGACGGATTCCATTCGAGAAGTCGCTGACGAGTGACCGTCAACCGCACAGTCGTGCGCAAGATCGCATCAAGACTGAAATAGACCTCATAGGGCAGACACGCCAGCGTAAATAAAACCTGACCGAATTGTCGACCTGTCCCACGCATCGCAGCAATTAAATGCTGACGCAGTAACACTTCACGCGGTTTTTGCAACAGGTCAAAGAGGGCGGCAATCACAAGGGGCATAAAGAGAATACTGAATACCGCCAAGGTCCAGAACCATGCATGCAGCAACGACACCCACCCCACTATTAGCAAAAGCGTCAGTGCCGCCGGGACCAGACTTCGCCGGAGATTATCGAACAGTTTCCACTGCGCCAGCGCCGATAGCGGATTGCGGTGATGACTGCCCTCAGGGCCGGGTATACGTGACAATAACCAGCTCGCAATTTGCCAGTCTCCACGTATCCAGCGATGGCGGCGGCTTACGTCCGCGCTGTAAGAAACAGGAAATTCCTCATATAACTGTACATCGCTAAGTAAGCCTGCCCGTGCAAAAGACCCTTCCAAAAGATCATGACTGAGAATTCGGTTGTTCGGAAAACGTCCTGCGAGTGCTCGCTCGAAAGCATCGACATCGTAAATTCCTTTGCCGATGAATGAACCCTCACCAAACAGATCTTGGTAAACATCAGAAACCGTCCGAGTATACGGATCAATACCAATCTCGCCGCTAAAGAGTTGCGCGTATCGCGAACGATTTGATCCGGGCAAACTTATATCAACACGCGGCTGTAGAATCCCATAACCTTCTGTAACAATAGTATTGTTGCCTTTGAATTGGCCGGTTCCGCCGAACCGTGGGATATTCAGCGGGTGTGCCATCGCACCGACAAATTGTCGGGCTGAATCACGCGGCAATTGCGTGTCGGTATCGAGCGTAATGACGTACTTTATTTCCAACAATAATGCTGTATTACCCACAATGAGCGAGAACGCATTACCCGCTCGCCCACGCAAGAGCGCATTCAAGTCCGCAAGTTTTCCGCGCTTACGTTCGAAACCCATCCACATTCCCTCCTGCGGATTCCAGCGACGCGGGCGATGAAACAGAAAAAATCGACTACCATTTTGAACACCATTCCCGATTGAAACCCCGGTTTCATCCGCATCGTTACTGAAGTCATCACCATACTTATTGTTTAGCTCCTCGATACTGGCTCTTGCGATTTGCAAAAGCGCTTCGTCCTCCGGGAGGTTTTCCTGATTTGCATCCCGAAAATCGGTCAACAGGCCGAAATCCAGATTGCGGTCACGATTGGCGAGAAATCGCACTTCAAGCGCTTCGACCAAATTCAAAACATCGGCAGCATTCGTGAGCATGGTTGGAACCACTACCAGTGTCCGGGACGCTAGAGGAATTCCGGTAGAGAAGTCCATCCGTGGCATAGGATGGGGTGTCACTAACAACTGAGTCACCCAATTCACCAACGCAACGGCCAATTGGCTTGTCGCAAGTAACGACAGAACATACACTGTGCCCAGTAACCAATCGCGCGCACCGTCCCCATAGGCTTTAATCACGAGACCGCTGGTCAGGAACAACGTGATTAGCGTAATCGCACTCAGATAAAAGAAAAGCGCAAACCGGCGATTTATCCGACTTAGCTTCTCAAAGATAGAAAGGCGTGCCTGCACCGCTCGCTCCAGATCCGGCAATCCTTTACCGATCAAATGAAACCCGACATGAGCCGCGGTCTCGTCGCCCCTCCCCATTGCCGCAACTTCCCGAGCCAGCCGAAGCGTCGTTTGAGCTACTTCCACTTCTGACAAAGCACCACCCTTAGCCAGTCGTTCCACGACATGACGGTACCGATCACGGGTGATAAAATCCATACGGCCATATACACCACCTGGATCCTCCCGCAAGATCGTTTCGATTGCACTAGCGGCTTCAGTGAAATCGCGCCAATCGACCGCTCCGAGCATGCGCAAGCTGCCGATACTGTTAGAAATCGAAACCTGATCAGCCGCCTGTTGCTGATTGCCGGACTGCACCAACTCCTCGATCGTGCGATTTGATTCGGCAAGACTTTGCTCAATCCACTTCAACGGCAATGCCAAAGCAGGGCTCTGCCCCTGTAGCCGACGCACAAATTCCGAAACAAATGGAGCCGTCATTGGCGGATCGGATCGTGCCATATCCGCAATGACCAAAATCAAGCCTTTGGGATCTGTCTCCACAACCTTGGTCATTTCATCGGCCCATTTGACGGCAAGGTTTGTCTCTAACCTGTCAATCTCGATGTATACCGCAACGCGGCGTAGATTCTCGATTAATGCCAGACGCAACATAATCGGGATCGCCCATAATTCGCCCAACTGCAGGGTGGTAACGGACTGGTAGGCTGCCACAAATCGGCTAAGCGTTTCCGTATCGACTCGACCATCGCCATGAGAAATAGTCTGCAGAGCGATGTCATACACTCGCGGAAGACCAGCCGATGGCCCACGTACCAGGCGCGGCAACTCGCGGCTATAATTTTTGGGAAGGTGATGCTTGGCAGTACGGATTTGTTCTTCGAGCAGGTGAAAATTGTCGAACAGCCATTCTCCGGCTGGCGTCAACCGATGGTTCGCCTTAACTGATGCTGTCAAAACATTACACACACCAATCAGTGTGCTTTCGTTTGCAGCTAGTCGTGCCAGAAGTTGGTCTGGACTACGTTTCGGCGACACTGTATGTGACGCCGCCAGCGTTCTGCCATATAACTCCATTTGATCGGCGCTAAATAGTTCTGATCGTAGTGGTAGTTCTTCGAGAAGTTGAGTTCGTAGCCATCCAATTTTGCGAAACCACGTAATCAAGGATAGAAAAAAAACAGAAATAATTGTGTCTCCAGCCTTCAAGTTAACCATCCTCCAATTTGAAATACTCTGTTTACAAACATGGGCGCACTGAAAGACATTGGTAGTGGCTTAGGCATTTCGAAGTGTCAAAACTTAAAGTCAAAAACACCCACGACATTTAACTATCTGGTTTAGGTGGTTTTACCTTTCATCTGAGCAAACTGTAATAATTTCATGATCTAGCAATAGATGGAGCAATGCCTTTATCAAATTGCATTTAGAATGAAGATTAAAATGAACAAAAAATAGAAGTTTTGATCAAAACTTCAAACATGAAGCCATACATCAATGTTTCTTTATTGAGTTTTACAATGCCGCCGGCACTGCAATCACAGTTGGGCAATATGGTCGTCAACCGTGTTCTTGCGAAAAAAATGTTTGTCGCTTAACTATGAGTTGCACGTCATTTTTATAGGTAGAAACAAACCTATCGAGTTTTCCCCAGTACCTTGCCCACAGGGAGCAAAATTCTAGAAGCTAATACATGTGCAAATTCATAGGCACTTAGCAGGACAACAATCAATTCCGCTCATACTACAAGTAATACTTATCATGCAGGTATACAAATTATGTAACATTCAAGTTAACAATGGGGTCATCCAATTTGGGAGATTACGTTGGCAATCCCCCATTTCAGCTTTATTTAACTCGCATGTCATTCTTGACAGACTTCACGCCTGTAATGCCACGAGCGACTTCTTCCGCCCTATTAATAGCAGACTGGGAACTCACAAAGCCACTTAATTGAACGACACCTTTATAGGTTTCGACATTTATCTCCGTAGCTTTCAGCGTAGGCTCATTAAAAACCGCCGCTTTAACCTTCGTTGTAATTACGCTATCATCTAAATATTCTCCTGTTCCTGCTGACTTCGTAGTGGACGCACAACCTAAAATTGACATGAATATGATGGCAGTAAAAATAGTAATAAAATATTTTAATTGTTTCATAATGAATTCTCCTGATTATAAAGAAGTCGCCTAATTGGCTGCCTCCTTGGGTTATGAATGCTCCAACCTGCTCGCGCGGGTTTTCAATGCCAACTTAAGAAAGCTGGTGGAGTGTTACTGCGACATGTTGGAAGCTTGTGCTAGTCGCAGAAGTGCAGATTACTATCGAGCGCATGTACGGTCTGTGCGGTATCGTACACAACTTAAGCCAATAGCTTTACTATAGATTTTCACTAATTAGTTGATTAGCGGACGTGCCTATATAATTTCGAATATTTTAATAAGCTGCTTATGTTCATTACCTCTTCACAGGTAACAAACCAGAACTATCTCCTCGCTGCTATGCAAGCGGATGGATTTGAACGCTTGAAACTACAACTGGAGCTGGTTCAAATGCCTCTTGGCAGCGTCCTCTATGAATCCGGTAGTCGGTTGCAACACGCCTGGTTCCCCACGACTGCCATCGTGTCTCTGCAATACATCATGGAGGATGGCGCTTCGACAGAGATCGCAGGAGTCGGCAATGAAGGCGTACTAGGTGTTTCACTACTCATGGGTGGCGCAGCGACACCAAGCCGGGCAATTGTGCAAACGGGCGGCTACGGCTACCGCATAAAAGCCGGATCAGTGCTGCAAGAATTCAATCGCACTGAGTCGCTGCAACATCTATCACTGCTTTATATTCAAGCGCTCATCACACAAATGTCCCTGACTGCGGCGTGTAATAGACACCATTCAATCGAACAGCAGCTTTGCCGCTGGCTACTATCAACCATCGATCGGCTGACCTCAAATGAATTAATCATGACTCAAGAATTAATTGCCAGCATGCTTGGCGTGCGCCGCGAAGGCATCACGGAAGCCGCCGGCAATTTAAAAGATGCTGGTTTTATTAACTATCGCCGTGGACATATCACAGTACTCGATCGATCTGGACTGGAAACGCTCTCTTGCGAATGTTATAAGGTGGTCAAAAAAGAATTTGATTGCTTACTTTCGACGTACGCAACCACCCAACACTCGCATTCTCAAGCGAATAACAAAAAATAAAACCAACCTTCGTTATTTAATTCACCAGAACCCAAGCCCCTGAGCCTTCAGAATAGGCAAGGTACGATTCGACAGATTGCCATAGGTCTACTATCTCCTCCCACTCAAAAACGTGCTAACCAACCAGTCCAACACACCATCAACATTCCGCGCCTAACAACACAAAATTTTAATTACGCACAACCATCGATCAACTTAAAAAGACGATAATGCATGGGCGCTGTATTCAGTGCTGTATACAAGTCTGGCAATCATGGTGCAAAGATCGAATCACCTATTGAAGTGATGAAGTCCTATGTGTGTCAACGCACAGAGAGCAGGTGTCACAAATGATATTTTACCTACAGGCATTGTTTCCCTTCAGCATAGGGTAAGAATCTAGGTTCGCAATGGAAACACAAATATAAACATCTACACATACTAAATGTGCGAACAAAAACTAGCGGGTTTCGATATGCACCTATTTATTAGTGATTGCGTGTAATTGACAAGAGAACATTTTCATAAATCTCGCTCAGTCATGTTAAAATGTTTTGTTAATTATTCCAATTGTTTGTTAATTAAAACAATATAGAAACGCCTTAAAATTTTTTAGTTAGCAGCCGTTACAAACTATACATGTTCAACCAGGTATGCCATAACGACGTACATCTCAAAACGAAATTGGAAATTCGGTGAAATTTATGTTGGTGTTTATTGCTCAGTTTTTAAAGGTATTCTTAAATTATGCTTAGCCGATCTGATATTCTAAACGCCAGCATCCTGATCGTTGACGATCAGGATGCGAATATACGTCTACTTGAGGAAATGCTACATGGCGCTGACTATACGCGTATAGCATCGACGCAGAACCCTTATGAAGTCAGCGAGTTATATCGCAAAAACCGCTATGACCTAATTCTGCTCGACTTACAAATGCCTGGCATGGATGGCTTTCAAGTGCTGGAAAACTTAAAGAAAGTCGAAGCAGACGGCTACCTTCCGGTACTCGTAATTACCGCCCAACCGGATCAAAAGTTGCGCGCGTTACAAGCCGGCGCAAAAGATTTCATCAGCAAGCCTTTTGATCTGACCGAAGTACGAACACGTATCCATAACATGCTGGAA
>Ga0105048_10002776_pt1 | contig 28559 bp, 24 predicted proteins | sample MAT05_FD_78382 | JGI IMG/M metagenome (GOLD analysis project Ga0105048, IMG submission 78382) | Freshwater microbial communities from Lake Fryxell liftoff mats and glacier meltwater in Antarctica - MAT-05 | ecosystem: Environmental > Aquatic > Freshwater > Ice > Liftoff microbial mat | place...
CGGCGTCCCACAGCTTCACGGACTTGTCGGCGCTGGCGGTGGCGAGGCGCTTGCCGTCCGGCGAGAAGGCGACGCCCGCGACCCAGCCGGCGTGGCCCTTGAGCGTGCGCGCGTCGTCGGCCGGCTGCGCGGCGACGAGGGCGAGCACGGCGGACGCGACCAGGAGGCGGGGCAAGGGGAGAGTTCCCGGGGGTAGGCAGGGGGATTATCGCACGTCGGCGCGGCGGGAGCAACAGGCGAGCGGCCCGCGTGAGCGGGCTGTTCCGGGGCGCTCTCGATGCGTGAAGGAACAGCCCGCTCACGCGGGCCGCTCGCCTGTTGCCCCCGCCCGCGCGCTCGTGTAGCGTGGGGCCATGCGTACCGCCATCCTCCTCGCCGCGCTCGTCGCCGCGCTGCCCGCCCCCGCCGCCGAGCCCGCCGACACCCTCGCCGACCTCCGCGGCTTCTTCGCCAAAACCGCCCGCCCCGACGGCAGCTTCCGCCCCGGCATCGACCCCGCCTACGAGGGCATGTCCGACAGCGCCTTCAGCGACCTCGCCCCCGTCACCTACGCCGTCGTGCTCCACAAGACGTTCGGCTGGACGCTCCCCGACGAGGCGAAGACCCGCGAGTTCCTCCTGAGCCGCCAGCGCGACGACGGCTCGTTCGCCAACGTCGCCGGCACCGTCAGCCCCGACTCGCCCGCCGGCCGCGCGTACAACACGACGATGGCGCTGATGGCCCTCAAGGCGCTGAACACCAAGCCGCGCCGCGACCCGCTCCCGGTCTTCGACTCCGTGCTGAAGGCCGACTACAAGGAGCTGCCGGCGTACATGACGAGCTTCTTCCCGCTCGCGTACCTCGCCAGCGGCAAGCCCATCCCGCCGGAAGCGGACCAGAAGATCAAGGCGATCATGGTGCAGGACGCCGACGGCTACCTGCACGACCACGTCGCCGCGACGTTCCACGCCGCCCACTACTACCGGCTGATCGGCGAGCCGGTGCCGCGCGGCGAGGCGATGCTAGCCCGGGTGCTGCGCGACCAGAAGCCGGACGGCAGTTGGATGCTCAACCCGCCGGCCCGCGACCGCCACGCCACGTTCGACGCCGTGTTCGTCGTGCGGCAGCTCGGCGGGAACCGCCCCGCGGCGCGGGCGGCGCTGGCGAAGGCGGCGGCGTGGGCGCTGAAGTGCCGCAACCCGGACGGCGGCTTCGGCCACTACCCCGGCAGCCCGTCCGACGCCGACGCCTGCTTCTTCCACGCCGGCACGCTGGTGATGGCCGGCGTGCTGCGGCCGGTCGATCCGCTGCCGCCGAACGCCCACCTACTCGGCTGGGGACACCTGTTCCCGGTTCCCGCGCGCTAAAAGCCCGGGGACGGCCGTCCCCGGGCTTTCCGCCCCTACTGAGAGTTCCCTCATGCGTATGCTCCTTCTCCCTCTGCTCCTCGTCACCGCGCAGCCGGCCGCGAATCCCGCCGCGTGGGAGGCCGCACCGCGGACCAAGGAATACCCGTGGATGTCCGTCGCCACCTGGAAGCAGCTGCACGACGGGCACCTCGCCCGCACGAAGAAGGGCGGCGTCGAGGTGGTGTTCCTCGGCGACTCCATCACACAGGGGTGGGGCGGGGCCGGGGCCGCGGCGTGGAAGAAGCACTACGAGCCGCTGAGCGCCGCCAACTACGGCATCGGCGGTGACACCACCCGCGAGGTGCTGTACCGCCTCGATCACGGCATCCTCGACGGCATCAAGCCGAAGGCCGTCGTGGTGATGATCGGCACGAACAACTTCGGCCTCACCTCGGACACGCCTGCCGACGTGGCGAAGGGCGTCGGGGCGGTCGTCGGCGGCGTCCGCAAGAAGGCGCCGGACGCGAAGGTGCTGCTGCTCGGCATCTTCCCGCGCGACAAGGCCGCGGGGACCGGCATGCGCAAGAAGATTGCCGAGACGAACGAGCAGATTGCGAAGCTCGCCGACGGCAAGGCGGTGGTCTACCGCGACATCGGGTCGGCGTTCCTGGCCGCCGACGGAACGCTGCCGGCGGACGTGATGCCGGACGCGCTGCACCTGTCGGAGAAGGGCTACGCCCGCTGGGCCGAGGCCATCGACGAGCCGCTGCGGGCGCTGCTGAGGTAGCACCGTCTGAAAGCCCGCCCGCTACGGCGGGTGGGCTTCGCCCGTCGTCACAGCTTCGGCGACGGGGCCGGGCTCGGCGGCGGCGGGCGGTTCTCGTCGCGCAGCAGCGTCTCCAGGAACTCCACCTGACGGGCGTCGCGCTGGCGGGCCGCCGTCACGAACTCGGCCGCGGCCTTGTTCGACGGGTCGGCCTGCTGCGCCGCCAGCGCGAACTTCAGCACCGCCCGCCGCACGATCGGGATCCCCGCGTGCGACTCCCGCGCCGCCAGCCCCAGCACCGCCGGCGTCAACTGCCACGTCCGCCACTTCCGCAAGTCCTCGATCGGCAGGTCCGCCAGGTCGGCCTGGTCCATCAGCACCCGCATCGCCGCCAGCACCTGCTCGTTCGGGATCACGTCCGGCCGGTTCTCCCAGAAGTACCGCACCGTCCGCAGCCCCGCGTACCGCTCCGCGAAATCCTTCTTCGGGTTGCCGACCACGCCCAACAGGTAGTCCCACCCGGCCTGCTTGTCCAGCATCACGTACCCCGCCAGCACGCCGTCGAGGCCGCTCGTGTACGACCGCATCGGGTCGTCCAGCAGCGCCCGGATGGCCTTCGCGTCGTCCTGCTTGCCGCAGTGGCCCAGGAGCATGCCGTACAGCCCGAACCGTGTGGCGCGGGTGTTCGGGTCTTTCAGCCACGCCAGCAGCTGCGCCGGCTTGGCGGGGTCGTTCTTCCACCGGTCGGTCAGCTCGCGCACCTCCTTGTACTCGGCGAACCCGAACTCGGAGTAGGCGTCGGAGCTGATGACGAGGTCGGGGTTTTCGAGGTACTCGAAGAAGTACCCGAGCCGCTCGGCGGCGCTCTTGCCGCGGACGGCGATGGCCCCCTTGAGGTACTTCGGCAGGTCGCTGCCGGCGGGGACGCCCTCGCCGCGGTACGCGTCGAGCGTGCCGTTGTACAGCTTGAAGAAGACGAGGTGCTTGAGGTTCGGCTGCTTGTCGTCGGCCGGGATGTACTTCGGCAGCGTGACGACCTTCTTCCCCTTCACCGCGTCGTGGTCCTTGATGACCAGCTCGACGGTCAGGGGGGTGGTGCCCTTGTTGAAGGCGGTGGGGTCGGCCGGGTCGCGCTCGGCTTTGCCGAGGGTGCCGAACAGGATGAAGTCGGCCTGTCCGACCTCGCCGGCGAGGGTTTCGCCGGCCGGCGAGCAGAACGGGCAGGCGGCGGCCGGGGCGGCGAGGAGGGCCGCGGCGAGCACGGCGGTGGTGAGGCGGGTCATGCGGGGGCTCCGAGGGGGGCAGCGGGTATTATCCCCGGCGGGCGGGGGCGGGGGAAGAAGGCGTCGGCGGAATTGTCGTCGGCACCAACCGGGTGGCGAGCCGACCGCCGTGAGGCGGCGGGTGACGTTCTTCACCCGCCGCCTCACGGCGGTCGGCTCGCCGGGCGGACTACCCCACCCCGAGCCCCGCCTCGACCTCGGCCAGCTTCGCCTCCGTCAGCGCGAACGCCGCCCGCGCCTTCTCCGACAGCCCGCCGGCGACCGCGTCCAGGTACGTCCGCGACTTCGCGCACGTCCGCCGCTTCCCGGCCGCCGCGAGGTGGCCGCAGTCGGTGAGGTTGTCGTAGATGTCGCCCATCTTGCACACCTTCACCTGCCACGGGGCCGTCGCCAGCGCCGCAATGTACTCCGCCTCGCGCTCGTCGTGCGGCAGCCGCATGTCCTTCGTCAGCGCCGCCACCCACCCGGCCACCACCGGGCCGAACCGCTCCACGACGTCGTCGCAGTCGGTGGCGGTGTCCTCGATCGTGTCGTGCAGCAGGGCCGCGGCCAGCATTTCCGGCTCGTCGAACCCGAACACGTGCCGGACGACGAGGCAGACGCGGAACACGTGACTGACGTACGGCGTGTCGCGGTCCTTGCGGAGCTGGTGGCGGTGGGCGCGGGCGGCGAACGCGACGGCCTCGAACACGATCGAATCCGGCATGGACACTCCTGGCGGGCGGGGAGGGGTTCGGGGTATGTTTACGACGTGCCACACCCGGAGGGGATCATGCGTCACGCACTCGCGGCCGTCGTCCTGTTGGGCTCGACACTCGCGGCCCGCGCCGGGTTCGAGGCCGGCGCCGCGTCGGCCGACGTCACGCCGCCGCCCGGCTACCCGATGTGGGGCTACGCCGCCCGCAAGGCCAAGCCCGCCGAGGGCGTCCGCGACCCCCTGATGGCGCGGGCACTCGTGCTGAAGTCCGGCGAGGGGAAGATCGCGCTCGTCAGCCTCGACCTGGGCCGGGCGCCGACCCGCGCGTCGATGGCGCGAATCCGCGACGGGTTGAAGGCGGACGGCTTCGCGGAGCTGTTCCTGGTGGCGTCGCACACCCACCACGGCCCGGTGATCGAGCTCGACACCTGGCCGAAGGAGCGCCCCTACGTCCGCGAGCTGGAAGACAAGCTGGTGAAGCTCATCAAGGCCGCCGACGCCGCACGGGTGCCGGCGCGGTACGCCGTGACGTCGACGGAAGTCGGGCTGAACCGCAACCGCCAGAGCCGCCGCAAGGACGCCCCCGTGGACCGCGAGTTGTTGGTGCTGCACGTCGAGGACGCGAAGGGGAAGTCGATCGCCGACGCGGTGAACTTCGCGGCCCATCCGACGACGCTGCCGGCGAACTTGATGCGCTTCTCGCCCGACTTCCCGGGGGTGATGGCGAAGCACGTCGAGGCGGCGACCGGCGCCCCGTGCCTGTTCCTCCAGGGCGCGGCCGGCGACCTGTCGCCGAACCTGTCGCCGGCCGCGCCCGACGGCGACGCGTTCGGCCGGCTGCTGGGCGACAGCGTGCTGTCACTCCTGAAGGACGTGCGGTTCGAGAAGCAGGGTACGGGGCTGGCGGCCCGGCGGGAGGAACTCGGCTTCAAGGCGATGATCGACGTGCGGAACCCGTTCGTGCGCGCGGCGCTGTCGGACGCCTTCTTCCCGGAGCTGATCGGGTTCTTCGAGGGGGAGTACGCCGACGGGGTGCGGCCGGCGGTGTCGGCGGCGGTGCTGGACGGGCGGGTGGGGTTCGTCGGCCTCAGCGGCGAGTTCTTCTGCGAGCACGCCCTGAGCCTGAAGCGGCGGGCGCGGCTGCCGCACCTGTTCGTGCTCGGCTACTGCAACGACTACCACCAGTACTTCCCGACGGTGCAGGCGGCGAGCGAGGGCGGGTACGGCACCGGGCTGCCGGTGGCAGTGGCCGAGCTCGGGGCCGGCGAGCGAGTCGCCGACCGGGCGCTCATCCAGCTGTACCAGTTGCGGGGGCTGGTGCCCGAGGCGCCGTAGGTGTGTTCAGGAAGAATGGCCGCAAAAAAGCACAAGAGGCACAAAATTAAGCACCGATCCGATCGGTCTTTATCTTCATTTTGTGCCTCTTGTGCTTTTTTGCGGCCATTCCCTCTTTGCCCGCTTCTCAGCGCCGCAGGTGCCGCCGGATCGCGGCGTCGAGTTGTCCGCTGCGGTCGTTCGGGTTCCCCTTGTACAGCACCGCCCCGTCGCCGCCGAGGAGCACCACCGTCGGGTACGCCTCGACGCCGAACCGGTCGCGCACCGCCCCGGCGTCGTGGCCCGGCTCGGTGTACAGCACGTAGTTCAGGCCGTGCTCGCGCCCGTACCGCGCCGCCCGGTCCGTCCGCTCGCGCGGCGACACGTCGTCGCACACCACGCCGATCAGCTCCAGCCCCGAGCCCGCGTACTTCGACTGAAGCTCGTTCAGCACCGGGATGGCGCGCTTGCACGGCACGCAACTGGTGGTCATGAAGTCGAGCAGCACGAGGCTGCCGTGCTTGTGGGTGGCGAAGTCCCACGGGCGGTCCAGCGGGTCCAGCAGCGTGAAACCCACGGCGTTGCGCGGGCGCGACATCAGCTGGCCCGTCGGGCCGGCCGGCGGCGCGACGACCGGCGGCGTCACCGCCGGCGGCACCGGCAGCGGCGGGAACGGCGGCGGCCCCGGCAGGTTCACCGCCGGCGCACGGCCGGGAACGGTCGGGCCTTCCGCGGTGCGGTCGGGCGCCGTGCCCGGCGCCGGCATCACCGGCGGCGCCGGAGTTCCCCCGATCGTCGGCGGCACCCCGGCCGCGCCCGGCCGCGCCGAGCCGCTCGGCGACCAGCTGCCGTCGGTCGGGCGTGGCGTCGGCGGCCGCGGGTCCGACGGCGGCGGTAGGGCACTGTTCGGCGCCGGCGGCGGGAGGACGGTCGTGCCCGGCGGCACCGGCGGCACCGGCGGCACCGCCGAGGGCGGGGCGCCGGGGGCCAGGTCGTCGCGCAGCGCCAGCACCAGCGCCGCCTGCGGGGGGCGGGTTTGGACGGACGCGAACAGCGGCTTGCCGTCGGCGGCGCTGTTCACGGTGAGGGTGTACGGCTGGCCGGGGCGGAGGCCGTTCGCCACGAAGTAGCCGTTGGCGTCGGCGAAGACGCCGGCGGCGGCCTTCTCGCCGGGCCGGGCGTCGGCCGCCTCGATCCGCACGAACGCGTTCTTGGCCGGCTGGTTGTGCGGGTCGAGCACGCGCCCCGCGAGCATGCCGCGGCCCTCGGCCGTCGGGTTGAAGTTGCCGTCCTTCGGGTGCGCCCACGACCCGGCCTTCGGCACGCCGGTGTCGCCGCCGGGGAGCTTGCCGAGCGCCTCGTCGAGCCAGGGCACCTCGCCGCCCTTCGGCCGGCTGGCGGCGGCGGCGGGCGGTTCCTTGTCTTTCGTGTCGGCCGGGCGCGTGCCGGCCCACTTGCACCCCGAGAGTGCGAGGACCGCTGCGATGAACCCGCCCGCGCCCCGCCGCATGGCTCCCCCCGTGACCGTGGGCTGTGCGCATCTTTCCGGCGAGGGGCGTCGCGGTCAAGCCCACCCGTGAGACCGCCGCGACCGGGCAACCGGGGCGGACCGGGCAACCGGGGCGACCCGCAGGGTTTGACGGCGGGCGAAGCCCGGGGACGGCCGTCCCCGGGCTTTCCCTCGTCGCCGCCGTCCGCTATACCCCCGTCGCTTGACGCCCCCGCGGGGCGCGTCTAGCGTGACGGTTGGTTCCTACACCGCCGCGGCGCTCTCCCGGCCGCGGCCCGAGGCCGGACATGCCCGGACGTTCCTACACCATCGAGCAAGTTCGTGCGGTCGACGACTACGTCCGCAGCCCGAGGCCGGACATGCCCGGACGTTCCTACCGGTGGCTGCTGCTCGGGCTGGCCGCGTTCGCCCTCGTCGCCGACCTCGGCTCGAAGTACTACGCCTTCCGCGAGCTGTACCACCGCGGCGAGCACGACCTCGTCCCCGGCTGGTTCAAGTTCATCGCGCAGTACGACCCCACCATCCCGGTCAGCGACGGCGGCCTCCGCGAGTTGCAGACGTGGAGCACGAACGGCGAGCCGGTGATGCCGCGGGTGAATCACGGGGCGCTGTTCGGCATGGGCGGGGCCGGCCGCGGCGTCGCCAACGGCGTGTTCGCGGCGGTGAGCCTGCTGGCCGCGGTCGCCATCCTGGTGTGGGGGTTGCGCGGCCAGCCGAGCCGCGAGCGGTGGCTGAGCACCGCCCTCGGCCTGATCCTCGGCGGCACGCTCGGGAACTTCTACGACCGGGTGGTGTTCGGCGGGGTGCGCGACTTCCTGTACTTCTACTGGATCGAATGGCCGGTGTTCAACTTCGCCGACTGCTGCCTGGTGGTCGGGGCGGGGCTGCTGCTGGTGCAGGCGGTGTTCGCCCCACCCCCGCCGGCGGCCGCGGCACCGACGGCGTGAATGCGGAAGCCTCTGAGCCGGCCCCGTCAGGGGTCGGCTCAGGAGCCGGAGCGCCCAGCGGTCAGCGCAGTTTCAGGCTCTTGAGGTGGTCGTCCAGCCAGGTCCGGTGGGCGTCGGTCAGCGGCACGTCGGGCGGCGGTGCGGCCTTGTAGTCCACCTGCGCCCCGAAGTTCCCCAGGTCGAACGCGCGGGCGAACGCCGCCTGCAGGTCCAGCAGCGCGTCGCGGTCGTCGGCGGCCAGCGGCACCTTGAACTTCGGCAGCCGCTTCGACAGCGTCGTGGTGTAAATCTCGTACCGGTCGGGGGCGCTGCCGCGCGTCACGGTGACCGCGTAGTCGTACTCCGGCAGCCCGTCGCGGCTGAACGTCAGCGTCGGCTTCCCCTGCATCACCAGGTCGATCTCGACGACGCCGGCGCGCTGGGCGAGGGCGTCGCGGCGGCGCTCCAGGTACGCGTCCCGGCCGGCGGGCGTGCCCTTGTTCGCCGGGCTCACTACCTCGACCAGCGTGACGAGCCGGCCGTCGGTGCGGTTGCGCACCTCGATGTACTCCTCGCTGTGCTCCTCCTTGAGCACGGACGTGAACAGCGCCATCTCGGACGTGTACGTGCGGGTGCCGACGCGGGCGCGGTAGCGGTCCACGAGGCCGGGGAGGAGCACCTGGTAGAGGCACGCCAGCAGCTGGTGCTGGAACGCCGGCCACAGCTTCGGGTGCTCGAGGTACGGGTCCATTCCGGGCAGCGGACTGGGCATGGGAGAACCCCCGCGATGGAGTGCGTCTGCGCATTGTAGCCGACGGGTCGGCCGCGCGAGAAGGGGCGGCGAGCCGACCGCCGTGAGGCGGCGGGTGACGCGCGCATCACCCGCCGCCTCACGGCGGTCGGCTCGCCTTCGCCCGCACTTCGTCGCCAACGCCGCCCGCCTCCCGCGCGTCTGTACCTTGATCCGCCGCCGCCGCCGCGGGACAATAGCCCCGTCGCCCCGCCGAGGTCCGCCGATGCCCCGCCGCACCCTCCTCGCCGCCGGCCTCGCCCTCGCCGCCCTCGCCGGCGCCGCCCCGGCGGACGTCGTCATCCTCCGGGACGGGTTCGTCGTCCAGGGGAGGGTCGGCAAGGAGTCGGAGGCGATCCGCGACCCGGCCACCGGCCAGTCGTTCACCGTCCCCCGGGCGAACGGGTTCGACTTCCTCGACGACGGCGCCCGCGTCGTCATCTTCTCGTCGCACCACAAGCAGCTCGGCGAGGTCAGCAAGGACGTGCAGGTCCGCCCCGAGTACCGGGCGTTCCGCAACCTGTTCAAGGACCGCAAGAGGAACTACCCCGCGCCGTCCCTGTACACCGCCCGCAAGATGCCCGACTTCGACGCCAGGTGGCGGCGCGTCATCGAGCTGAACGTGCCGGGGGGGACGTTCGAGCGCGTCGAGCAGCAGGTCACGTACCTCGACCCGTACTGCTGCTGGGTGTCGTCGCCGACGCACGTCTGGACGCTGACGTACCGCACGTCCGAGATGGACCCGGAGCTGGTCCGCCGGCTCCTGCGCACGCACCCCGACCTCCTGGAGGCCGACGGCAAGGCCGACCCGCTGAAGCGCGCGGCCGTCGCCCGCTTCCTGAAGGACGTCGGCTGGCTGAAGGACGCCCGCGACGAGCTGGCGGCGCTGGCGAAGGCCAACCCCGGCCCGTACGCGAAGGAGGCCCAGGAGGAGGTGGACCGCGTCACCCGCGAGGTCGACCACGCGGACGCCGCGTTCGTCGCCACCGAGGCCGAGTTCGCGGTCGCCGCCGGGCGGTACGATCGGGCCGACGTGATGTTCCGCGCCTTCCCCGAGAAGACCGCCGACCCCAAGGACCTCGACCGCCTTACGAAGGCGAAGGCGAAGTGGGAGACCGCCCGCGACCAGTTCGCCCTCGGCAAGCGCCTCCTCACGTCGATCACCGACGACCTGACCGGCGCGGGGAAGGCGGCGCCGTTCGTCGCCGCCGGCGGCGGGCTGGTGCGCTTCGCCCTGCCGGTGGTGAAGGTGGACGCCAAGACGGCGGCGCTCGCGGCCGCGGCCGAGACCGTCGCGGGGGAGCTGCACCCGGACTCGGTGGCGCGGCTCGAGTTCTTCGTGAACCTCGCCGCGCAGGCCGAGAAGGAGCGCGCCGCCGGGAAGCCGGCGACGCGCAACCCGAACGAACTGCTGGCGACGGCGATCAGCGGCTGGGCGAAGGGGAAGACGGGCGCGACGCCGGACGTGGACCGGGCGCTGAAGGTGTGGAACGCCCGCGAGGCGGCGCTGGCCTACCAGCGCGGCGGCAACGTGGCGATCCGCAACGCGGCGCTGGCGAAGTACCAGTCGACCACCACGGTCGGGCTGGACGAGCTGGCGCAGGTGATCGCGCTCTTGCCGCCGGCCGAGCCGGAGAACCTGAGCGCCCGCACCGGCGACGCGGTGAAGGCCGGCGGGAGCGTGCCGGACGGCGTGTACCGCCGCACCAGCGCCGGCCACGGTCAGAGGCCGGTCGGGGTGAATTACTGCGTCCGCCTCCCGGCCGAGTACCACCACGGCCGGGCGTACCCGGTGATCGTGATGTGTACGTACCCCGGCGTGAAGCCGGAGGAGTTCCTCGGCGCCGTGTCCGGCGACGCCGACCGCCACGGCTACATCCTGGTCGCCCCCGACTGGGCGGCGGTGTTCGGCAACCGCGTCGAGTGGGAGTGGAAGGGCGAGGACCACGACCTCGTCACGGAGGTGCTGCGCGACACGATCCGCCACTTCACCGTGGACACCGACCGCGTCTTCATCATGGGGGCCGGCGAGGGTGCCGACATGGCGATGGACGTGGGGGCGTCGCACCCGGACCTGTTCGCGGGGGTGGTGGCGGTGTGCCCGAATCCGAAGTGGCAGGGGCTGTTCATCAGCTACTGGCGGAACGCCCAGCGGCTGCCGTTCTACGTCGTCAGCGGCCAGCTCGCCGGCGACGCCAACACGAACCTGCGCTTCCTGTTCGAGCGGTGGGCGCCCAACGGCTTCCCGGCGATTCAGGTGGTGTACAAGGGGCGCGGCATCGAGTGGTATCCGGCCGAGGTGCCGGTGATGTTCGACTGGATGGGCCGGAAGCGGCGGGCCAACGGGATCACGACCCTGCAACTCGGGAACAGCCCGCGACAGCCGTGGCAGACGTGCCGCGAGACGGACAACCGCTTCTACTGGCTCGGCGCCGACCGGATCGCGACGGCGAACCTGACGAACCCGGCGTTTCCGAACCGGAACGTGACGCCGGCGGAGCTGCAGGGCGACATCAAGGGCGGCAACCTGGTGGCGTTGCGGGCGCGGGGCGTGCGGACGATCTCGGTGTGGCTCGGCCGCGACATGATCGACTGGTCGAAGCCGGTGCAGGTGACGCTGAACGGGAGTCCGGCGGTCGGCTGGCGGCCGCGGGTGCTGGAGCAGGACGTGTCGGTGCTGCTGGAGGACTACTACCAGCGCGGCGACCGGCGGATGCTGTACCTGGCGCGGCTGGAGTTCCAGAGCCCGTTCTGAGGTCTTCCGCCGCTCGCGGCGATGCACCGCCGCAAGCGGCGGAAGACCCGGGTCAGAACCGCAGCCCCCCGAACAAGCTAATCAACGGCGTCACCTGCCCGGCGGCGCTCTTGTCGTCGCGGCCGCTGTACCGGCCGCTCAGGCCCACCCCGACGCCGGCCTGGATGCCGAGCACGCACCCCACCCGGTCGCCGAAGTCGCGCCGCCACGACACGTCCACGTTCGGGGCGAAGATCACCGCCTGACCGTCGCTGAAGTTGAACAGCACGTCCACGCCCGGGCCGACGGTCACCGAGTCGCGCTCGCCGCGGTTGACGTTGTACCGCACCCCGCCCCCGCCCCCTCGGACGTGCCGAGTTTGGTGAGGATGCCGCCGTAGAACGCCTCGACCACCAGCGCCGTGCGGTCGCCGCGGTGCACGGCGATGCTCGGCCGGATGCCGGACAGCTGGCCGACCATGATGTCGAGCCCGAGGATCGGCTCGCGGCTCTCCAGCGGCGGCCCCGCGATCACCACCGTCTGGTTCACGTTGACCGGCGCGGCCGGCGGCAAGGCGGCCGGCGGGATTGCGTCCTGCGCCCGGCCGGCCGCCTGGACCGCGACGAGCGTCAGCAACACAAGCGGCAGGCGCATGACGATTCCCTTGAGCGGTGGGGCCGCGGGATAGCCGGCCGGCGGAGTCGCATCAACCCCGACTTTCGGCCGAACGTGCCGGCGGTTCCGGCGGACCGGGCCGGGAATCGCTCCAACGCTGATTCGTCTGGCCGACTCATGTTCGTCTGGTGACCGGGGGGTGTGTACGCCAGACACAATGCCCTCGGGCTGAGCTTTGATTGACCAACCGGCCGCCGCCCCGGGGTCGTATACTGTGCCGTACCGCCCCGCCGCGAGCCCCGAGTCGCCATGTCCGCGTCGTCCCCGTACGGCCCCGCGATGGAGCGGGAAATCTGGAAGATTTACCTGGAGTTCTTCGACCTCGCCGAGCGGCGGCGGCGCTGGAACATGCGCCTCGACATCCCCTGGGAGCAGTGCAACCCGAACACCAGTAAGGCCGTCGCCGACGTCGTCGAGTCGTTCTGCGCCGTCGAGCTGTTCCTGCCGGACTACGTGGGCAAGTTCCTGCCGCTGGTGCGCGGCACCCGCGGCCGGGCGTGGTTCGCCGTCAACTGGGGGTACGAGGAGTCGAAGCACTCGATGGTGATGCAGGAGTGGCTCGTCCGCAGCGGCCACCGGACCGAGGAGCAGCTCGAAGAGGTGCAGAGCTGGGCCGTCATCGGCGAGTGGGAGCTGCCGACCGACGACGTGCGCGGGCTGGCGTGCTACACCATGTCGCAGGAGCTGGCGACGTGGCTCCACTACCGCAACCTGCGGCTGCTGGTCGGCGAGACCGACCCGGCGCTCTCCAAGCTGCTGTCGCTGGTGGCGATCGACGAGCGGGCGCATTACGACTTCTACGTCAAGATCCTGAAACTCCACCTGGCCGACGACCGGGCCGGGACGATCGAGCAGCTGAAGCGCGTCCTCAACGGCTTCACCATGCCGGCGACGCACCTGCTGGCCGACAGCCGGCGGCGCGTCGCGGCGGTGAAGTCGCTGAACATCTTCAACGAGGACAACTTCTACGCCGAGGTGTACCAACCCATCCTCGTCGCGCTGGGGATCGACAAGCAGGAGATGCGCAACCGCGCCGCGGTGCGCAAGAGCATTCCGACGCCGTAGTACTCCGCCGCTCGCGGCGATGCACCGCGTTGCATCGCCGCGAGCGGCGGCGCTTTTCCGGTTCCCCCGACTGTACCGGTTCTGCCACGTCTGCCGGCGGCGCGCGGCCCCTCCCGCGCGAGCTCGTTCACTTTGACTCACGTTCGCGCAGCGGGCGCGGTAGGGACCATTAACCTGAACCGAATCAGGCCGTCCCGCTCCCCGCACCGGAGCCCCCCGAGGGCACCCCCCGTGGTTACCACCCAGCCGAAGCAGACTGCGTCCGAAACCGTCCTCCTCGCCGCCGCCGACCTGGACTCGGCCGGCAAGGACGAGTTCTCCGAGTTCGACCTGACCGTCGCCGCGTGGTCGATCGACCGCTTCCGGTTCGGCCTCCGCGGCTACGCCCAGAGTTACCCCGACCACAAGCGCGTGATGATGGAGATCATGGGGCAGAAGCCCTCCAGCCCGGTCGTGAACAAGTTCCTGGAGAAGGTCCGCCCGAACATCTACAAGCTGACCGCGGCCGGGAGGAGCGCGGCGGCGAAGCTCCGCGTCGGCGCGCGGGTGAAGCCGGTGCGGCGGGCCGTAACCGTCCGCGAGCTGTACGACACCGTGGCCGTGTACGCGGGGAAGCCGGAGTTCCGCCGCTGGCAGGACAACCCGGAGGAGCCGCGCGACTGGGCCGGCGCCGCGACGTTCCTGGGCCTGAGCGGCAAGAGCGGTCACGAGGACCCGGTGGCCCGGCTGGAGGAGGTCCGCGGGGCGATGAAGGCGGCACTCGACTGGTGCCGCGTCGAGGAGGTGGCGTTCCTGACGAAGGGGTCCGGCGCCGGCGGGGCGGCGATCCACGTCCGCGACGTGTCCGACCTGCTCGACTTCCTCACCGCGCTGACGTACCGCTTCCCCGAGCACCTCGACGTGGAAGCGGGGGCGAAGCCGAAGAAGCGGTTCAGTTAACCTGTGTTGCCGCTTGCGGCTTAGCGCTGGGCAGCGCTAAGCCGCAAGCGGCAACTCAGGCCGCGAAGCGCACCTTCGACGCCGCCGCGTAGTCCGCATCCGCCTCGAACCCGACCCACTCGCGCCCCAGGTTCTCGGCCACGGCCCCGGTCGTGTTGCTGCCGGCGAACGGGTCCAGCACCAGCTCGCCGGGGTCGGTCAGGAACTTCACGAAGAACTCGACCAGCGGCTCCGGCATCGCCGCCGGGTGGCGCGGCACGTTCCCCTTGCGGCACTTCTCGTGGTACCCGCCGCGGCTCGCCGTGTTCGGGATCGGCAGCACCGCCTGCGGCTCCTCGACAGGCGCCACCAGCACGTTCGGCGGGATGGCGCCGCCGTTGTCCGCGAGAAACGACCGCCGCCCGACCTTGTGCTCGCTCGGCCGCCGGCCCGACGAGTACGTGCCGCGGGTCAGCAGCTTCCGCATGGCGTCGCTGTACTCGGTCAGCACGCGGCGGTTGTCGGCCTTCGGCGTCGGCGTCGGCGACAGCCACCACACCCGGGTGAACGCATCCTTCACCCGCTCGCGGCGGACGGCGACCCACTCGGCCGGCGTCGGCAGCCGGGCCGGGTTGTAGCAGATGAACTCCTGGCACAGGTGGAGCCCCGCTTCCTCCTGGAACGCCAAAAGCGCCTTGATGCCGACGGTGGACACGGTCGGCGTGCCGGGGTTCCAGCCGTTGCCGAGCTCCATGACGATGGAGCCGGTCGGCGTGAGGAACTTGGTGAGCGGGATGGCGAGGCCGGCGAGCCACGCGGCGTAGTCGTCGCCGTGCCGGTTGCCGTACTTCTTCGGCCGGTGGAGCGGGAACGGCGGCGACGTGAAGACCAGCTGGACGCGGCCGCGCAGGTCGTCGAGGGCGGGGTCGGCGAGGAGGTCTTCGGCCTTGCCGACGAGGAGCCGGCCGTGGTCGGTCCGGTAGGCGACGGCCGGGGCGGCGGGCCGGCGTGGGGCGGGCGCGAGCTGTGGCACGGCGACTCACTTCCGTGTGGTCGGCGGGGCCGATCGTGCCCCGGGTGCGGGAGTATCGGGTGCGTGCGGCGCGGGTGTCAAGGGGAATGGGGGGAGGGTGGGGCTCACCGACCGGCCCCGTCACGCCACCGGCGGGTAGACGCCGGACCCGGCGATGAGACCGGCGAGGAACTGCACCGCGTCGTGCCGGGCCTTCGCGGCGTCGGCCAGCGCCGCGTAGTCGTTCAGCCGCCGGGCCAGCTCCGACGCGCTCGGGCAGATCAGCCCGCGCTCCTCCTCGTTGCTCAGGAACTCGCGCGCCGCGGCCAGCGCCTCCGGCAGCCGGTTCACCTTCACCAGCAGGTTCACGTACACCTGCGCCGCGTAGCTCGCGCCCAGGTCGCTCTCGCGCTTCGCCTTCTCGCGGAACCGCGCCAGGTGCTTCTCGGCGTCGGTGCCGGCGACGGCGTCGAGGTAGGCGCGGTAGTCAGCGTACCCGTCCTCGAACGGGGCGTCGCCGCCGCCGCCGCGGAGGGTCGGCGACAGCCGCTCGCCGTACACGCACAGCTCGCGGGCCAGGGCGTTCTCCTCGCCCGGCGGCAGGTACAGCGACATCTGGCAGACGCTCGACAGGTGCGACGTGTCGATGTGGTAGGCGTCCTCGCCGAACAGCTCGGGGTGCCCTTCCACCATCTCGCGGACGGTGACGCCGTCCGGGGCCGGGGTGCCGCGGCCGGCCAGGTCAGCGCGGAGGCGGTCGGTCAGCTGGGCGTACAGGGCGCGGGTGAGCCGCCCGACGCAGTAGTCGCGCAGGTCGGGGTTCTGGTTCAGCTCCGACCCGCTCACGGTGGTGATCGCCGAACAGACGCCGTGCCGGTCGAGAATCAGGTCGAAGCCCTTCTTCGGGTAGAGCCCCTGCTGCCAGGCGATTTCGATGACGGGATAAATATCCGTCTCGGGGCCGGGGGAAAAATTCTCGATGGCGAGCTTCACCGGCTCCGGCTCGTTGATGAGCCGGTAGAACTGCCAGGCCCGCGGCAGGTCGCCGCGGTCGAGCGCCAGCCGGCCGACCTCGCGGGAGGCGGTGCGGATGGCGTCTTCGTAGGGCTCGTGGGTGTGCGCCGGCAGGTCGGTGGCGGGGCCGGTCGGGAACGGCGACACGCCGAGCTCGACGCGCTTCTTCAGCAGCAGCGCGTAGAAGAGACCGCTGAGGTCGCCGGCGGCGCGGAGTTCGGCGACGAGCGCGTCGGCGGCGGCGGCGGGGCCGCGGTCGGCGAGGGCGGCGCGGAGTCGGTCGAAGGCGGCGGGGTCGATCGGCGGCGGGGCGTCGTCGGCGTCCATGAGCGGCTCCGGGGGTGGGGGTATCTTATCACTCCCCGGAGCCTGGCTCACCGGTGCGACCCGGCGAACCGCTCGTAGATCGAGATCGAGGCGTCCCCGCTGGTGGTGTACTCGGCGATGACGAGCCGGTCGCGGGTGACGGACAGGATCACGGACCACGAATGGTTCCTGGAGTCGAGCATCATCGCCCGCTCGGTCGCCTCGTCGTAGGTGAAATCCAGAACGGACCCGTTCAGCCGATACCTCCAGACGGTGTTCTGCCGGCTCAGGCCCGGGGGGCCGCCGGACAGGTACTCGCCGGTGCGCGAGAACGACATCTCGTGGTAGAACCCGGGTGGGAGCGGCGGGTCGCGGTGGACGCACCGCCAGCGACCGACGAGGAGTTCCGCCGGGGTGGTGGGTTCCGGCACGCGCGGCCGCGAATCCCACAGCGCCGCGACGGCGACGAGCACGAACGCCAGGCTCAAGCGCGGGCGGGTCACGACGCGACTCCGGCGCGAGCGGTGCAGGGTCTGTTGTAGGTCGGGGTCGAGTCTTCGAGGCCAGACACCGGGCGCGGATGACGTACGGCGGTGGACGTGTCGATCCGGCGAGCCGAGGGCCGTCAGGCTCCGGGTGCGTGCCCACACCGAATCACGTCCGAGCTGACCGGCGTACGTACGCACCCGCCGCCTGACGGCGGTCGGCTCGCCTCATCGGAGCGCCGCCAGCGCCGCCAGCGCCTGACTCGTCGCCACCAGCGGGTCGTTCTCGCGCACCAGCTCGATCGCGTTCGCCCAACTGCCGTCCGGCCGCTGCTGCCGCGCCAGCGCCGCCGTCAGCCCCGCCGTCGCGTCGGGCAGCGCCTTCGCCAACGACGCCGCGTAGTAGAAGTACACCGCGTTCCGGTTCCCCTCCATCGCCGGCGCGTACCGCCCGGGGTGAGTGTCGGCCCGGAAGCCGGTCCGCAGCCACCCCGCCGCCCGCATCGCCCGCCGGTCGATCTCCTCGACGTGTCCGCCGCGGCGGCACAGCCGCAGCGCCCGCAGCCCGTCGGCGGTGGCGCTGCCGTAGGACGCGGCGACGCCACCGATCAGCCCGGCCTTGTTCCGCACCGGGTCGGCGTGGACGAAGTGGAACCCGCCGTCCTCGTTCTGGCAGCGGCGCAGGAACGCGAGCGCCGCCTCGGCGCGTGCGTCCGTCAGCGCCCCGGCGGCGTGCAGCGCCTCCAGCGCGAACAGCGTCGCCGACAGGTTCGACTCGGTCAGCGGCGGGGCGAAGCCGTTCGGCTCGGGCTTCTTCGGCACGCCGCGGGAGTAGCCCCAGCCGCCGTAGTGCGGGTCGGTCGGTTCCCACCCCAGGTCGCGGGTGAGTTGCCGGTCGAGGAGGTACTTCACCCACGCCGCCTTCGCCGCGGGGCGGCCGGCGCCGTCGGCGTGGCACAGCGCCTTCAGCGCCAGCGCCGCGGTGTAGACCGGGTAGTCGAACCCGCCGGCCGGCTCGCGGACCTCGCCGGCGGGGGTGACGAACGTGTCGAGGAAGGCGAGCGCCTTCGCGCGGGCGGCGGGGGCGGCGTCGGCGTCCTGGAGGGCGCCGAGCACGAGCGGCGTGAGGGCGGTGCCGTCCTTGAACGCGGCGTACACGTCGGAGCGCCACGCCCCGTCCGGCGACTGGTGCTTCACCAGGAAGGTGACGGCCGCGGCGGTGTCGGCGCGCGGGGCGGGCGGCTGGGCGACGACGAGCGCGAGCAGCGCCAGGCACGGGGACATGCGAAACCCCAAGAAAAGACAGTGGCTCACGCAAAGGCGCAAAGCCGCAAAGAGAACAGCGCCCTGTTTTCTTTGCGGCTTTGCGCCTTTGCGTGATCTCGATTTTTCACTCCTTCGCCGGGGCGTCGCGCTTCTCGGCCTGCGCCCGGAGCACGTCCACCGGGAACGGCGTCCGGTCGGCCGTCAGCACTAGCAGCGCCGCCGACGTGCAGAACGTCTTGCCGGTGATGCAGTGGTGGCCGCTCCAGCTGCCGCTGCCGTCCTGGGCCTTCTCCAGCCCGGCCCGCATCTTCGCGTCCCAGTCGGTCCAGTCCTTGCCGCCCTTGAGGACGAGCGTCTCGCTGATGTGCATGAAGCTGAGGAACTCCTCGCCGCCGTTGGACCCGAACCCGGCCACGAACTTCTCGTCGCGCACGGTCGCGGCGAGCTGCCCCTGCACCTTGTCGTTGGCCCGCTCGGCGTCGGCCAGCTTCTCGACGGTCTGCTTGGCCTCGTCCTTCTGGGCCTTCGTCGCCGACTGGTCCTTGATGATCTCGCGGGCCTTCGCCCCCTCGACGCGGAGGCCGTTCACCGCGTCCTGGGTGTTGCCGGCGCCGCGGCCGAAGCTGTACAGCTTCACCCCCGCGTCGCCGCCGCCGACCCCGCCGAGCCCGCCGCCGCCGCCGCTGTACCCGCCGCTGCGACCGCTGAACGCGCCCTCGGTAAGCCCGGGGGCCACCGGCCCAGCGAGAGCCACGGGGTCGCCCGCCTTGGCCTTACCGACCGGGGCCGTCGCGACCACCGCCGGGGCCGGGCCGCTGGCCAGCGTCTTCCCCTCGGCCGCGGTCTTGGCGTCGGCCAGGGCGCGCTCGAGCACCCGCCGGTCCACCTCGACGCCGTTCTGCCGCGCCCGCGCCACGCTCTTGTTGCACAGCCCCATCGACAGCGTCGGCGCCCACCCGCCCTGGTTGGCGAACCCGCCGTCGGCCCCCTGGTGGCGCACGATCTTGTTCATCGTCTTGGTCAGCGCCGCCACCAGCCGCGCCTCGTCCGGCCCGGCGGTGCCGCGCATCTCGGCCAGCAGCAGGTTCACCAGGAACGTGTCCACGTACGGCCCGATCTTCCCCTGGAGCTGCGTGCCGCGGACGTCGGTGATGTACAGCGAGTCGCCCTCGGACCGCTCGACCCGGGCGAGGACGAACCGCAGCCCGCGGGCCACGATGTCCTTGTACTCGCCGGCCGTCGCCGAGTGGCCGGTGCGGAACAGGGCCAGCAGCGCGAAGCAGGTGTTCCCCACGTCCGACGGGTCCTCGACGGCCTTCCCCTCGACGCGGGCGCCGCCGGTCCCCTGGTTCCGCCACCCGCCGCCCTGGCTCCAGCCGCCGTCGTCCTGCTGCGACTTGACCAGCCACTCGAGCCCCTTCTTGACCGCGTCCGACAGCGGCCGCGGCGTCACCGCCGTCTTCATCTCGACCTTGTCGTTCGTGACGCGGACCGGCGACAGCTTGTCGGTCTTCGCGGTCGGCGGCGGGGCGGTGGGGAGCGCGGCGGGGGCGGCCGGCGGCTGGCCGGTCGCGGGGACGAGGTTCAGCGCGAACGTGGCCGCGAGCCCGACGGCGGCGGCAACCTGGAGCGGACGGATCAGCCGGGACATGCGTCGTCCTCCGACGGGAGGGGAAACGGGGCGCGCCATCCGACGCCCCGCGGGCAGTGTAACGGGTTCGGGGACGGAGGTGGGTAACGGGTTGGTAACGGGCGTGCAACGCCGCGAGCGCGGGCGACCGGAAACTCCTCTTCTCGCGCCGCCGGCGAGTCGGTATCAGCCGCCCCATCTTCACCCGAAGCCGAACGGCCGGAGGACGGATGCGCACGTTGCGGAAGTTGATGGCGGCGGCGGCACTCGGGGCGGCGGTCGGCGGCGCGACGGCCCAGCCGCCGGCGCCTCCGGGGGTCAAGGCCGCCGACCCGCTCCGCGCCGCCGACCCGCTCGGGGCCATGATCGCCGAGGCGAAGTCGGCCCACGCGGCGCTGCGCGACTACGCCTGCACGTTCACCCGCCAGGAGCGCGTCAGCGGCGCCGTCGGTGCGGAGCAGGTCGCGGAGCTAAAGTACCGGGCCAACCCTTACAGCGTGTCGGTCCGGTTCGCGCGGCCGGAGGCGGTGGCGGGCGCGTCGGCGAGCTTCGCCACCGGCAAGCGACTGGAGCAGGTGAAGGTGCGGCCCGTCGGCGCCAAGGGGCTCGACCGGTTCGTGCTGGTCGCTCAGGACGACCCGCGGGCGAAGCTCGACGGCCTTCACCCCGTGACCGGCTACGGCGTCGGCGCGGTGATCGACCGGGTGGCGAAGGTGGTGGCGACGGAGAAGACGATGAACAACGCCCTGGAAGTCCACGCGGGCGAGTTCCAGTTCGCGGGCAAGGCGGTGACGCGGTACGAGGTGCTGGCGCGCCGCCCGCACGCCAACCGGTACGCCCACCGGATGCTGGTGTACGTGGACGCGCAGTCGAAGCTGCCGTTGCGGTGGGAAGCCTACGACGCCCCGCGCCCCGGCACCACGGTCGGCGAGCTGTTCGAGGCCCACAGCTACACCGACCTGCGGCCGAACGTGGGGCTCGGGGACGCGGCGTTCGAGTAGCAGAGTTGCCGCTTGCGGCTTAGCGCTGCCCAGCGCTAAGCCGCAAGCGGCAACCCGGCTTCACCTTACTTCTTCCCCGCCGGCAGCAGCGCCTTCAGCCGCCGTACCGTCTCCGCGCTCGCCGCGTCGGCCGCCAGGTTCCGCAGTTCGTGCGGGTCCGCCTCGTAGTCGAACAGCTGCGCGCCCCGCGCCCCGCCGTCCCACTCGGTGTAGCGGTAGCGCTCCGTCCGCACGCTGCGGCCCATGAAGAACGGGTTCTTCCCCGTCACCTCACCAGTCGCCGTCGGCGTGCCGCGGCTCACCTGCGTGAACGCCGGCCGCTCCCACGCCGCAGCCGGGTTCTCCAGCAGCGGGCGGAGGCTGGCGCCGTCGGTCCGCGGCGGCGTCAGGCCGCACGCCTCGGCCAGCGTCGCGTGCAGGTCGGTCAGCTCGACCGTGCGGGCGCACGCGGTGCCGTTCCCCCGCGCCCGCGGGTCGTGGATCACCAGCGGCACCCGGGCGCTGTTCTCGAACAGGCTCATCTTCTGCCACAGCCCGTGCTCGCCGAGGTGGTAGCCGTGGTCGCTCAGGAATACCACGATCGTCCGCCGCGCCAGCCCGAGCCGGTCCAGCGCCGCGAGCACCCGGCCGACCTGCGCGTCCATGAACGCCACCGACGCCAGGTACGCCCGGATCGCCTCGCGCCGCTGGGTGTCGGTCATCGTCTCCTGCTCCGGCTTAGCGCTGCCGAACGCCGGCCCCGGCCCAGCGGCGCGGTGGCCTTCAGGGACCGCGGCGAGCGCGATGTCGGCCGCGGGGTACTGGTCGAAGTACGCCCGCGGGGCGACGTACGGCGTGTGCGGGCGGAAGAAGCCGCAGGCGAGGAAGAACGGTCGGTCCTTGTTCGCCTCCAGCAATTTCGTGATCTCGGTGGCGGTCATGCCGTCGGTGTGCGTCTCGTCGCCGCCGGCGGACGCCAGCCAGCTGAGGGTGCCGCCGAACCGGGCCGAGCCCTTCCCCTTCGGGTTCAGGGTGAAGATGCGGTTGGCGTCCTCGTCGTCCTTGTCGAAGCCGCGCGGGTTGATGACGCGCTCCCAGCTCGGCGGGTCGTCGAGGCCGTCGGTACCGATCTGGCCGGGGACGCCGTAGTGGTACAGCTTGCCGACGCGGGCCACGAAGTACCCGGCCCGGCGGAACGTCTGCGGCAGCGATTGCGCGTCGGGGACGTTCTGGCGGAACTGGGTGGCGTTCTCGTAGACGCGGAGGGTGTCCGGGCGGAGGCCGGTGAGGAGGCTGGCCCGGCTCGGGTTGCACAGCGGGAACTGGCAGTACGCCCGGTCGAACCGCACGCCCGCGGCGGCGAGCTTGTCGATGTGCGGCGTCCTGGCGCGGCCCTGGTAGCAGCCGAGGGCGGTGTTGGTGAGGTCGTCGGAGACGACGAACAGGACGTTCATCTTCTCCTGCGCCGCGGCCGGGCCGGCGGCGAGGAGCAGGGCCACGAGCGCGAGCAGGCGAGGCATGGCGGCACCGGGGGAGAGTGGAATGGAAACGAATCGCGGGCGAGCCGACCGCCGTGAGGCGGCGGGTGGTTCGAGCTTTTAGCCCGGAGGGCGTCTTCGCTAGCCCTGGGCGGAAGCCCTGGGCGGAAGCCCTGGGCGGAAGCCCTGGGCGGGCTGGGGTGGTAACAGGTGCGACCGCCCCACGGACCACGCCGACGCCGCCCGGGGTTGCCACCCCGGGCTAGCGAAGGCGCCCTCCGGGCTAAACGCCCGAGCCGCGCCGCAACTCACCGCCGCTCCACCACCCACACGTTGCGGAACACCACCGGGTCGCTGTGGTTCTGGAACTGGAACACGCCCGGCGTCGGCCGCTCCACCTGGCCGCCGGGGCACTCCTTCGGGAACGCCACGTCGTCGTGGATCACCACGCCGTTGTGCCGGATCGTCGCCCGCGCGTTCGCCGTCTTCTTCCCGTCCTCGCCGAACACCGCCGGGGTGAACTCGATGTCGTAGGTCTGCCACGCCAGCGGCGGCAGGCACATGTTCACCCGCGGCTTGTGCTGCGTGTAGATGCCGCCGCACTCGTTGTTCTCGCCGGAGAGGCCGAAGCTGTCGAGCACCTGCAGCTCGTAGCGGTTCTGGAGGTACACCCCGCTGTTGCCGCGCTGCTGGCCGCCGCTGTTCGGCATCCACGGCAGGCGGAACTCGACGTGCGCCGTGAACGCCCCGAAGGCGTCCTTGCTCGTCACCCCCACGTCGAGGAACTCGCCGTCGGAGAGCTTCACCAGCTTGCCGCCGTTCCAGTTCTTCTCGTCGCCGGCGCCGCCGAACAGCACCTTCGCCCCGGCCGGCGCCTTCGCCCCGAGCGTCGGCGACTTCCGCCCCACCTTCTTCAGCGTGAACGTGTCGGTGCCGGCGGACACCTTGATTTCGCCGCCGCCGATCACCGCGGTGCACACCTCGGCCCCGTGCTTCATGGTCGCGGTCACCTTGCCGTCCTTGGTCGCGGCGGTGCTGCTGACCACGTCCTTCATGTCCGCCCCGGCGCCGGGGAGGCCGCCGTGGTACGCCTTGACGGTGAACCCGCCGAGCCCCTTGGCGATCACCTGCGCGCCGACCTTCATGCCGCCCGGCCCATCGCCGAGGTACTCGCCCTGGATGAGGAAGTCCGGGTCGGCCGCGGCCGTCGTCGGCTCGGCGACCGCGATCTTCTTGGGCGGGTCCTTCTTGTCCTGGGCCGGGGCGGACGCGGACGCGGCGACGACGCCGAGCCCGAGCAGGAGGGAGAGCAGACGCGGCATGACGGAACCTCGGGGAGGGAAGCGGCAAGCCGTATTGTCCCGAGCGCGGCGGCGGCGTCAATGGGCACGCCCGCAGGGTAAAGTAGTAGGCACACGCCGTGTGCCGTTCTTCGGGGCAGCCACGGCACACGGCGTGTGCCTACTACTCTGCCCGCCCGCCGCTACACTCGGGGTATCCGCCCGGGGGTGCGCCGTGTTCCTGAAGATGGCCAAGCGGGTGCTCGTCGAGACCGACAAGCGCCTCCTCTGGAAGCTCGCCCTCAACATGGGCCTCGGCGCCGCCCTGTCCGTCCACCGGCACAAGCGGCGCCTCCGGCGCGGCCAGGTGTTCCCGCCGTTCCTGTACGTGTCGGTCATCAACACCTGCAACCTCCGCTGCCAGGGGTGCTGGGTGGACGTGGCCCACAAGCAGCAGACGATTTCCCCCGACGCCTTTCACCGGCTCGTGCGCGAGGCGAAGGGGATGGGGAACCGCTTCTTCGGGATCGTCGGCGGCGAGCCGTTCATGCACCCGCACCTCCTCGACATGCTCGCCGAGCACCCGGACTGCTACTTCCAGGTGTTCACCAACGGCCACTTCCTCACGCCCGAGCGCGCCCGCCGCATGTGGCAGCTCGGCAACGTCACGCCGCTGGTTTCCGTGGAGGGAACCGAGACCGTGTCCGACGAGCGCCGCGGCCGCGGGGGCGTGCTGAACAAGACGATGGCGGGCATCCGCAACGCCCTCGACGCCGGCGTCTTTACCGGCGTGTGTACCAGCGTGTGCCGGACGAACATCGACGACCTGTTGAAGCCGGAGTGGATCGACCGGCTGATCGAGATGGGCGTCCTGTACACGTGGTTCCACGTCTACCGGCCGATGGGGCCGAACCCGAACCCGGACCTCTGCCTGACGCCCGAGCAGGGGCTGCGGGTGCGGAAGTTCGTGGTCGAGATGCGGGCCGAAAAGCCGATCGTCATCGTAGACGCGTACCACGACGGCGAGGGTAAGGCGCTGTGCCCGGCGGCGACGGGGATCAGTCACCACATCAACCCGTGGGGCGGCATCGAGCCGTGTCCGATCGTGCAGTTCAGCACGGAGTCGATCCACCCCGACGGCCGCAGCCTGCGGAGCAAGTTCCTCCGCTCGGCATTCCTGGCCGACTTCCGCAAGCTCGCCGCCGACACCACCCGCGGTTGCATCGTGCTCGAACGCCCCGACCTGCTGAAGAAGCTGGTGGAGGCGCACGGCGCGACCGACGCCACGGCGCGGAAGACGGCCCTGGCGGAACTGGACGCGATGACGGCGCGGCCGTCGCAGTACAACCCGGCGGCGGAGGTGCCGGAGCGGAACCCGCTGTACCGGGTGGCGAAGCGGCTGTTCTTCAACGACTTCGGCGTCTACGCCGGCCGCGACCACAGCCGCACCGCGGCGCCGGGGGTGTTGGCAGGTCGTTCGGCCGGGGTCGGCGCCCCGGTCTAACCGCGGCGAATCACCCTGATGCTCTTTCGTCTGGCCGACTCAATGCGTCTGGGGAACCCCCCGGGGGGGCGGCCAGACACAATGAGCCCCGTCCGACCGCCGCCCGCTACAACACCCTGACCCGCTGCCCGAGGTGTGCCATGCCGACCGACGCCGAGCTCGCGGCCGCCTACCGGGCCGGCGGCGTGCGTTCCCCCGGAGAGCCGATGCCCACCGCCGCCGACCTCGCCGACGACTACCTCCGCCCCCTCGCCGAGCTCCGCGCCGCGGTCGCCGGCATGACCCGCGACCAGCTCGTCGCGCGGCCCGTCGCCGGCCGGTGGAGCACGCTCGAAGTGCTCGCCCACCTCGCCGACTTCGAGCCGGTGTTCGTGGAGCGGATGAAGCGCGTCCTCGCCTACGACGTGCCGCCGCTCGCGGCCGCGGACGAGAACGCGTTCTTCCAGGCGCTCCGCTACCACGACCGCGACGCGGCCGAGGAGCTGGCGGTGATCGAGGCGACGCGCGCCAGCGCCGCCCGCCTCGTCCGCGGGCTGTCGCCCGAGCAGCTGGCCCGCACCGGCGTCCACAGCGTTCGGGGGGTGCAGACGCTGGAGCAGATCGTCCGCAGTGTCACCGGGCACATCGCCCACCACCTGCCGTTCGTCCGCGAGAAGCGGGCCGCGCTCGGCCTGTCGTAGCCGGTATGGCCGAGTCCCCAATCAACGTCGCGGCGCACCTCGCGCGCATGGCCGCCGCCGACCCCGACCGGCCGGCGCTGCTGCTGCCCAGGCGCCGGGTCCGCACACACGGCCACACGCCGCACCGGGCCGTCACCTTCGCGCAGCTCGCCGCCGACACCGACGCCCTCGCCTACGGCCTCGCCGCCGCCGGGATCACTCGAGGCACCCGGGCGGCGCTGATGGTGCCGCCGTCGGCCGACTTCTTCGCCCTCACGTTCGCGCTGCTGAAGGTCGGCGCCGTGCCGGTGCTGATCGACCCCGGCATGGGCGTCAAGAACCTCGGTGTCTGTTTGGCGGAAGCCGAGCCCGCCGCGTTCATCGGCATCCCGAAGGCCCACCTCGCCCGCCGGCTGCTGCGGTGGGCGAAGAAGACGGTCCGCGTCACGGTGAACGTCGGCCGCGGGCGGTTCTTCTGTGACACCGGGGTGTCACGGCTGCGGGCCGCGGGCGCGGGAAGGGGCTCGTACCCGCTGCCGGACGTGGCGCGGGACGAGCCGGCGGCGGTGCTGTTCACCAGCGGCAGCACGGGCGTGGCGAAGGGGGCGGTGTACACGCACGGCGTCTTCGCGGCGCAGGTCGAGTTGCTGAAGGCGGTGTACGGGATCGAGCCGGGCGAGGTCGATTTCTGCACCTTCCCGCTGTTCGCGCTGTTCGGCCCGGCGCTGGGGATGACGTGCGTCGTGCCCGACATGGACTTCGCCCGCCCCGCCCGCATCGACCCGCGCAAGGCCGTGGCGCAGGTGACGCAGTTCGGCGCGACGAACCTGTTCGGCTCCCCCGCCGTGGTGCGGGAGCTGGGCAGCCACGGGTCGCCGCTGCCGAGTCTGAAGCGCGCCATCTCCGCCGGCGCGCCCGCCCGCGCCGACCAGCTCGAGCGCTTCGCCCGGCTGCTGGCCCCCGGTGTGGAGGTGTTCACGCCGTACGGCGCCACCGAGGCGCTGCCGGTCGCCAACATCGGCAGCGGGGAAATCCTGACCGAGACGCGCCACCTCACCGACCGCGGGAAGGGCGTGTGCGTCGGCCGGCCGGTGCCAGGGGTCACGGTCCGCGTCATCCCCATCACCGACGACGCGATCCCCGAGTGGGACGACGCCCGGGTTCTGCCCGACGGCGAGGTCGGGGAGCTGGCCGTATCCGGGCCGGTGGTGACGGCAGGGTACTTCGGCCGGCCTGAAGCGACACGATTGGCCAAAATCTGCGACCCGCGGACCGGCGCCCTCTGGCACCGGATGGGCGACGTGGGATACTACGACGACACGGGACGGTTGTGGTTCTGCGGCCGGAAGAGTCACCGCGTGGTGACCCCGCACGGCACCCTGTACACCGACATGGTGGAGCCGGTGTTCAACACCGTGGACGGCGTGTACCGGACGGCGCTGGTCGGCGTGACGCGCGACGGCTTGACGCACCCGGTGCTGTGCGTGGAGCGGTGGACCCCGCGACACAACGACGGACAGTACTCGAGAAAGAAATCTTGCGTTGCGCCGCCGCGACCGTGGGAATGGCTGGCGGCCGAACTGAGGACGACCGCGGCGCTGTGCGAGCACACCCGGACGGGGGTGACGTTCCTGGAGCACCCGGGGAGCTTCCCGGTGGACGTGCGGCACAACTCGAAGATCTTCCGCGAGAAGCTGGCCGCGTGGGCGGACCGCAAGCTCGGGCCGGCGTGGAGGCCGACCGAATGACCCGGAACTCAATCGAGCGCGTGCGGGCGGCTGGTCCCCATCGTAGGTGGTTAACCCCCTCACCCCGCGTGCTTCGCCGCGACCCTCTCCCCCGAGGGGAGAGGGTGAGAGCGCCCCGCCCCCATCACGGGCGGGCATGGACCCGCGAACGCAGGGGAGTGCCGGCCACCATCGGCGCGTGGTTGCCCGTCCACGATGAAGGCCGGCGGCCTTTCACCGTCTCCCCTCGGGGGAGAGGGTCGCGGCGAAGCACGCGGGGTGAGGGGGCGAACCACCCACGACGGAACCCCTCAAGCCTCCACGCGCCCGGAGCCGCCGCATGAAGGTGCTCGTCACCGGCGGCGGCGGGTTCCTCGGCGGCGCCGTCGTACGCCGGCTGCGCGGCCGCGGCTACGACGTCCGCTCCCTCACCCGCAGCGCCTACCCGTGGCTCGATGAACTCGGCGTCGAACAGAGTCTCGGCGACCTCGCCGACCCGGACGCCGTGGCGCGGGCCGTCGCCGGCACCGACGTGGTCGTCCACACCGCCGCGAAGGCCGGCGTGTGGGGCCGCCGCGCCGACTTCGTCGCCACCAACGTCACCGGCACCACGAACGTCATCGCCGCGTGCCGCGCGGCCGGGGTGCGGCGGCTCGTCTACACCTCGACCCCGAGCGTCGTCCACGGCGGCGGCGACCTCGAAGGGGTGGACGAAACCACGCCCTACCCCAAGCACTTCGACGCCGACTACCCCGAGACGAAGGCCGCGGCCGAGAAGGCGGTGCTGGCCGCGAACGGCCCCGAGCTGGCGACGGTGGCGCTGCGGCCGCACCTGATCTGGGGGCCGGGCGACCCGCACCTCATCCCGCGCGTCATCGCCCGGGCGAAGGCGGGGAAGCTGCGCCGCGTCGGCACCCGGCCGGTGCGCGTCGACGTGATCTACGTGGACAACGCCGCCGACGCCCACGTCCTCGCGGCGGAGAAACTCGACATCGGCGCCGCCCCGGCGGGGAAGGCGTACTTCGTGTCGAACGGCGAGCCGGTGGAGCTGTGGGAGTTCCTCGGCCGCGTGCTGTCCGCGGCGGGGGCGCCGCCGGTGACGCGGACGGTGGCGGCGTGGAAGGCCCGGCTCGCGGGGCGGTTGCTGGAGGCGGCGTACCGCTGGCTGCGGCTGCCGGGCGAGCCGGCGATGACGCGGTTCGTGGCGTCGCA
>Ga0105048_10002777_pt1 | contig 28558 bp, 27 predicted proteins | sample MAT05_FD_78382 | JGI IMG/M metagenome (GOLD analysis project Ga0105048, IMG submission 78382) | Freshwater microbial communities from Lake Fryxell liftoff mats and glacier meltwater in Antarctica - MAT-05 | ecosystem: Environmental > Aquatic > Freshwater > Ice > Liftoff microbial mat | place...
TCAGTAGGCGCATCGACATGCGGCAGTATACGGGCACGACCCCGGCCTTGCTCGGCGATGACGACCGCTGGCGATCCGCACGCCGATCGCGCAGAAAATCCGACCGAAGGAAGTGCAGAGCTGCGCCCCTACCCAACGCCGCCATCCTGTAGGAGCAGAGCTTTGCTGGGCGATGGAGCTCAAACGCCGTACTGCTTCATCCAGGTCAGCAGTCGCTGCCAGCCGTCCTCGGCTTCGGCCCTGCTATAGCTTGGCCGGTAGTCGGCGTTGAAGGCGTGGCCGGCGCGCTCGTAGACGACGATCGACGACGCCCGGCTTGCCGGATTGGCCGATTCGGCGAGCCGCTTGCGCATGGTGTCCACCGTGTCGAGCGGAATGCCCTGGTCCTGGCCCCCGTAGAGGCCGAGCACTGGCGCGTGCACCTGGCCGGCGACGTCGAGCGGGTGCGTCGGCGTGCTTGCCGTCGCGGCGCTGGTGATGCGGCCGTACCAGGCGACGCCGGCCTTAAGTTGCCGGTTGTGCGCGGCGTATAGCCAGACGATACGCCCGCCCCAGCAGAAGCCCGTGATACCGAGCCGCGTTGCATCGCCGCCGTTGTTCTTCGCCCAGGCGACACAGGCGTCGAGGTCGCCCATGACCTGCGCGTCGGCTACCTGGCTGACGATTTTTCCGATTAACTCCTGGACGTTGCTGTACTGCCGCGGGTCGCCCTGACGTGCGTAAAGCTCGGGGGCGATGGCCTGGTAACCGACCTTGGCCAGGCGCCGGCAGACGTCGCGGATGTGTTCGTGTACGCCGAAAATTTCCTGCACGACCAGGATCACCGGGAAGTTGCTGCCGCTCGCCGGCTGCGCTCGATACGCCGGCATCTCGCCGCCAGCGGCCGGCACCTTGATCTCGCCGGCGGTAAGTCCCGCGCTGTCGGTGGTGATCACCGTCTGCGCCACCACCGGCTGCACGGCGAGCGCGAAGCCGGCACCGAGCGCGCTGACGATAAAGTTGCGCCGCGTGAAGGGAACGGCGGGGAGCAGGCTGTCAAACTCCGGGCCAGGCGGGACGGGGTCGGTCATCGGGTTCTCCTCGAGTTCGTGAAGATTCAATAGACATGAAGACGTCCGCTAAATTCCTTGACCGACCGCAAGCGAACGCGGCAGGCCTGCGCTATGGCCGGCGACCGTCGATCGGCGCGCGGGAACCGCCACACGGCGCAGCGGGCGTTCAGCCGACGCAGACGCGATTGCGGCCCTGTTGCTTGGCAAGGTAAAGCGCGCGATCGGCCGCCAGCACGACGTCGCTGGCCTGCGCGCGCCGTTCAGGCAGCACCGAAGCGACGCCGATGCTGACCGTGACGTGCTTAGCGACGGCTGACGCGAGGTGTGGGGTGGCCAGTCCGGCAACCGCTGCACGGATGCCCATGGCCACTTTTTTTGCGCCGGCCAGCGCCGTATGCGGCAGGATGACGACAAATTCTTCGCCGCCATAGCGCGCCAGCAGGTCCACGGCGCGTACCATCCGGCTCGCCGCCACCTTCGCCACCGCTTGCAGGCAGATATCGCCGGCCAGATGTCCGTACTGGTCGTTGTAGTTCTTGAAGAAATCGACGTCGATCATCAAAAGCCCGAGCGGCACCTGGTCGCGAATCGCTCGATTCCATTCGTCGACGAGGCGCGCATCGAAGCATTGGCGATTGGCGATGCCGAGCAGACCGTCGGTCTGCGCATAGACTTCGAGCCGCTGGTTGGCGATCTGCAGCGCTTCGTTGGCGTGCTGCAGGTCGACGGTGCGCGCGGCGACGCGTTTTTCGAGGAAACGATTCGCCGCAATCAGCTCAATACTGAGTTGCGAAACGACGTGATAGGTATTGCGCAGCGCCGTGATCATCGCCTCGGCGCTCTTGTCCCGCAGCCTTTGCCCTTCGCGTTCGAAGGCCTGCCCGGCGGCTTCGCCGCTGCGGATCACGGCGAGCTGTCGCGCCAGCGACTGGTCGACGCCGAGGACGTGCAGGCACAGCCAGGCGGTGAGGAACGAGAGGAAAACTTCAGCCGGGTTGGCGAGCGATTGCCGGGCACCCCAGAGCGCCAGCACCTGCTCGGTAAACTCGTCGTGCAATTTGAGATGCAGGGTGGTGTGGCGTGCATCGACGCCTTCGCGCCGCATCAGCGCCTCTTCGGCTGAAAAATGGGTTTTGGTATAGTCGATTACCTGGGTGAATGCGAGCTCGACGGCCGCTGCGCTCGTCCCTTCGCCCTCAGTCAGCGCTTCGCTGAGCCGATTAAACAGATCGACGAGCGCGTGGTGCTGCTCGTCGACCACGCTTATGCCGGTGTAGAACTCCTCGCTCCAGACGAAGGTTTGCATGATCCTGAGCTTGTCTACCGGCCGGCGTCAGCGAATGAAGCGGAAATAGGAGATGAGCTCGCGCAGCCGCGACGAGCCGTCTTTGACCTGAACCGCCTTGTCAGTCACCGCGCCGATGGCGATGGTCGTCTGCTCGATGCCGTCGACGATGCCGTGCACCTGGCTGGCGATCTCGTTGCCTGCCGCTGCCTGCTGACGCGTGCCATCGGCGATATGCCGCGAAATCGACACGACGTTCTCGCCGTGGCGCGCCACCGAGTCGAGTCCGCCGCGCGCCGTGCTCATCGCCGTATCGGTGCTCGCGACCTGCGTTCCGGCCGCCTCCATGGTGCTCACCGCAACCTGCGTCACGCGCTGGATCTCGCGCACGCTCGCCGCGATCTCGATCGTTTGCTTGCTCGACTTCTCGGCCAGCTTGCGCACCTCGTCGGCGACGACGGCAAAGCCGCGTCCCGCCTCGCCGGCCCGTGCCGCCTCGATCGCCGCGTTCAGGGCGAGCAGATTGGTTTGTTCGGCGATGCCGTGAATCACCTGGCTGACGCGGTCGATGGCGAGGATCGATTGCGACAGTTCAGCCATCGTCTTGCCGGCCGCATTGACTGTGCCGACGACGTTGGCCGTCGCCGACTGGCTGTCGCCCATGCTCGTTGACGCCTGCTCGAGCAGCGTGTGCGAGGCTTCGATCGTTTGTTGCGCCTCCTGCGCGCTGCCGGCGATCTCGTGCACCGAGGCGATCAGTTCTTCGACGGCTGCCGCGATGCGGTTCACCGCGTCCGACTGCGCCGCCGTCGCGTTGCGCGTTTCCTCCATATCGACGTTGAGCGCATCGGCCTTCTCGCCCATCAGCTCGGCGGCCTCGGCGATCTCGGCCATCATCGCCTTAAGGTGCGTTTGCATGGTGGTCAGCGCGTTGTTGAGCTGGCCGACTTCGTCCTCACGGCCGAGGGGAATCTCGTCGGTCAGCTCGCCCTGAGCGATGTGGTCGAGCCGGCCGGCAATACCGCGGATCGCCGCGAACACCTGGTTCTGCATGAGCAGCAGGCAGACGCTGGCAACGACGCTGGCGACGCCAAACACTTGCAGGACGGTGTTCAACGCCGCGCTTGAAATCGCCAGCGGCGCAGCGAACTGGTGTACGACGCCGCCGGCGATTTGCATGCCAAGCAGCAGGAATACGAGACCATTCAGCTTGGCCTTGAGCGACAGGCGTTGCCACAGGGGGGTGCGCGGAATGCGCGCCTGGCCGGCTTTAAGCTGCTCGTAGAACGCTTCGGCAGCGGCGATCTGTTGCTTGGCGGGCGCCGTGCGCACCGACATGTAGCCGATGATCGCGTCGTTCTTGAGGACCGGTACGACAAGCGCATCGACCCAGTAGAAGTCGCCGTTCTTGCAGCGGTTTTTGACGATGCCGCGCCACGGTCGGCCGGCCTTGATCGTATCCCAGAGCCAGGCGAAGGCGCCGGGCAGCATGTCGGGATGGCGAACGACGTTGTGGTTTTTGCCGACCAGCTCGTGGCGTGTAAAGCCGCTGACCTCGACGAAGGTGTCATTGACGTACGTCGTTATTCCCTTGAGGTCGGTACGCGAAACGATGTAGCGTCCGGGCGGGAAATGGGCCTCATTTAGCGTCACCGGCAAATTGTTTTTCATTATGTTTGTCCCTGAGCGAAGTGCGTTCCTGAGCGAATTATTGGTCTGCTTGTTACATCAGCACGATGTCGTATTGCTCTTGCGCGTAGCTGGGCTCGGCCTGTAGCGAGATCGGTTTGCCGATAAAGTCGGAGAGCATGGCGAGGCCCTGCGACTCCTCGTCGAGGAAAACGTCGATAACCGAGACGGCGCCGAGGACGCGAAACTCGCGCGCGTTGAACTGTCTGGCTTCGCGCAGCAACTCGCGCAGGATTTCGTAGCACATCGTGCGCGCCGTCTTCACTTCGCCGCGGCCGCCACACGTCGGGCATTGCTCGCAAAGTACGTGCGCCAGCGATTCGCGCGTGCGCTTGCGCGTCATTTCGACGAGGCCGAGCGCAGTAAAGCCATTGACCGTGAGCCGCGTGTGATCGCGCGCCAAAGCCTTGTTGAATTCGGCGAGGACGGCGGCCTTGTGCTCCTCGCTGTCCATGTCGATGAAGTCGGTAATGATGATGCCGCCGAGGTTGCGCAGACGGAGCTGGCGGGCGATCGTTTGCGCCGCTTCAAGATTGGTTTTGAACACCGTGTCGTCGAAGTTGCGCACGCCGACGAAACCGCCGGTGTTCACGTCGATCGTCGTCATCGCCTCGGTCTGGTCGATGATCAGGTAACCGCCGGACTTGAGATCGACACGGCGCGCCAGCGCCTTGAGGATTTCATCCTCGACGCCGTACAGGTCGAAAAGCGGCCGGTCGCCGATGTAGTGGCTGAGAAGCGGCGCGACGGTCGGCGTATATTCGGCGGCAAAGGTCGTCAGCTTCTGGAAGTTTTCGCGCGAGTCGATGATGATGCGCGCCGTTTCCGGATTGACGAAGTCGCGCAGCACGCGCTGGCCGAGCGACAATTCCTGGTAGAGCAGGCTTGGCGGCGCCAGCGTTTGCGACTGCACGCGGATGTCATGCCAGATCTTGCGCAGGTAGACGATGTCGTTGGCCAGTTCGTCTTCGCTGGCGCTTTCGGCCATCGTGCGCACGATGAAGCCGCCAGGCTCGTCGGGCGGCACCAGACGCGTGATCATTTCGCGCAGCGCTTCCCGCTCGGACTCGCTCTCGATGCGCTGTGATATGCCGATGTGCTTTTCCTGCGGCAGATAGACGAGCATTCGTCCGGCCACCGACATCTGTGTCGACAGGCGCGCGCCCTTGGTGCCCATCGGATCCTTGACGACCTGGACGACGACGCTCTGCCCTTCAAACAGGATGCGCTCGATCGGGCGCACCGGGTCGCCGTTATGGCGCGGCTCCCAGATGTCGGCGACGTGCAGGAAGGCGGTGCGCTCGAGGCCGACGTCGATGAATGCCGATTGCATGCCAGGCAGGATGCGCACGACGCGACCGACATAGACATTGCCGACCAGGCCGCGGCTCGCCGTGCGCTCGATGTGCAGTTCCTGCACGACGCCCTGGTACATGACGGCGACGCGCGTTTCCTGCGGCGTAAAGTTGATCAGGATATCTTCGGTCATGAAAGAAAAATCGTTGAAAGCGATTAAAATGGTCAGTTCCGAGCATTCTAACCATTCGCCGCTCTGCGCCGCATAAATTCCATGTCCGCCGCCGCTCCATTGCCCCACCCCGAATTGCTCGCGCCGGCTGGCTCGCTGACCATGATGCGAACGGCGGTCGCCTTCGGCGCCGACGCGATCTATGCCGGGCAGCCGCGCTACAGCCTGCGCGTGCGCAACAACGAGTTCGGCAACCTCGACACGCTGGCCCTGGCCATTGCCGAGGCGCACGCCCTGGGCAAAAAGTTTTATGTTGTCAGCAATATTCTGGCGCACAACCGCAAGGTGCGCAGCTATCGATCCGACATGGCGCCGGTCATTGCCCTCGCCCCCGACGCGCTGATCATGGCCGACCCCGGGCTGATCGCGCTGGTCCGCGAGCAGTGGCCGCACATGCCGATCCATCTGTCGGTCCAGGCAAATACCGTCAACTACGCCGGCGTGCGCTTCTGGAAAGCGCTCGGTGTCGCCCGCGTCATCCTCTCGCGCGAACTCTCGCTCGACGAAATCGCCGAAATCCGCGACGAATGCCCCGATGTCGAACTCGAGGTCTTTGTGCACGGCGCGCTGTGCGTCGCCTACTCGGGCCGCTGCCTGCTTTCGGGCTATTTCAACCGGCGCGACGCCAACCAGGGAACCTGCACCAATTCATGCCGCTGGGATTACAAACTTAAAGCCGGCGCGGCCGACCCGGCCGGGCAGTCGTGGTTGCTCGAGGAGAAGGAAAGGCCCGGCGAGCTGATGCCGATCGACGAGGACGAGCACGGCACCTACATCATGAATTCGAAGGACCTGCGCGCCGTCGAACACGTTCAGCGCCTCGTCGACATCGGCGTCGATTCGCTCAAGATCGAAGGGCGGACCAAGTCAGCCTATTACGTCGCGCGGACCGCGCAAGTCTATCGCCGGGCGATCGACGACGCGCGCGCCGACCGCCCCTTCGACCCCCGCCTGCTCGGCGAACTCGACGGCCTTGCCAACCGCGGCTACACCGACGGCTTCTACCAGCGCCACCACGAACACGAGCGGCAGAACTACCTGCGCGGCCATTCCGAGTCGGGCCGCAGCCTGTACGTTGGCGACGTGATCGGCTGGGATGCAACGCGTTCCCTGGCCGAAATCGACGTCAAAAACCGCTTCTCGGTCGGCGACCGCATCGAGATCATCCATCCCTCGGGCAACTTCGAAGTCACGCTGCAACGCATTGAAAACGCCGACGGCGTGCCGCTCAGCGTCGCCCCCGGCAACGGCCACCGCGTCTGGATTCCTCTCGCCAAGGAACTGCCCGGCGCGCTGCTGGCGAGGTTTCTGAGCAATCCGGAGTGACCGGGAGACGTGCCGTGTATCGCAGGTTGAGCACGTTACGCAAATTGGCAGAGTTCGGCCGGGTCGAGTCGATATTTGTGTCGATTTAACCCGTCGGTGGAACGCAATCCATAGGCCAACCTCGGTAAAAAGGAAGGTCGAAGTGGCGGAATCAATGCCCAGGCACATCATCACCGAGTCAGAAACAGGCGATCGGGTTGCCCTTTGCTGCCCGCAAGTGGTGCTAAAGTCATGATCAACAGCAGCGGCCAGCCAGTTCCGTTCATGCAAGGATTCAGCTCGAAACAGCCGTTCCTCGCGCATTTTTCGTCATTTATCAGTAAAGTCTCGCTCCCATGCCGTCCACTCGCCACGCATTGATACGTTCACTATTCGAGGAATACATCGAGATGTATTCCAAACGGGATGATCGACTGACCTCTCGATTCAGCGAGAACTTCTGTGGGTTTACCGGTGGTGGCGACTTTCTCGTTACCGATAAGAAAGCGTGGATAGAGATCACTCGTCAGGATTTTCAGCAGGTCAGAGAAACTATCCGCATTGAAATGCTAGACCTTTGCGTGCAGGACTTAAGCGACGAGGTTGTTACTGCCACAGCCTTTTTTCATATTCATCTGCCCATCTCCGACCACATTCTTTCACGGGAAACCGCACGGCTGACCTTGAATTTCCGGTTGGAAGGCGGGACGTGGATGATCGTATATAGCGCAATATCGATTCCCTACCATCTGGTACAGAAGGGCGAGGTTTATCCGCTAAAGGGTCTTGTCGAACGCAACACGCATCTTGAGAATGAAGTTACAGTGCGAATCCGGGAGCTGACGGAAGCCAATTTCAAACTGGAGCTACTCAGCAATACCGACGGGCTGACTGCCGCCGCTAACCGACGCAGCTTCGATAGCGTCCTTGTGCAAGAGTGGCACCGCGCGCAACGCTCTGGTCTTCCTTTGGCAATGCTGATGCTTGATGTCGACCATTTCAAAGCCTATAACGACCATTATGGGCACTTGGGGGGCGATGATTGCCTCAGAGCGCTGGTGATGGTCCTGCTCAAAGAAGTGCGTCGATCAGGAGAAATGGTCGCTCGCTACGGCGGCGAGGAATTCGTTGTTCTGATGCCAGACACTAATCTGGAAAATGCGCTGGCTACCGCTCAGCGTATTCAGCAAGCCGTTTCAGCACTCTCCCTGCCACACGCAGCCGCGCCGGCAGGCAAAGTCACATTTAGCTTTGGCGTGGTCAGCGTTGTCCCAACGCTGCATCAAACATCCAATGAATTGATCGAGAGAGCCGACGCAGCGCTCTATCGTGCTAAAGCAAATGGTCGCGATCGCATCGAAGTGACAAAGGTTATTGAGTAAGCATTATACGAAGTTCTGCTTTTTAAACCGAATGGCGGTTTTTTTGGTCGCATCCGCTTTAAGAAAAGCCCCGCACCAGGCGGGGCAAATATTTTGAGGTATGGAATTTATTGATTACTTTACTTTGCCTGACGGCTTAGCCGCAGGCGGCTTAAGCACTGACCTGGCAACTGGCTTGCTCACCGATTTAGCCGGCACTTTGGCCGCTACTGTTTTTGCCGCAACTGTTTTTGGTGCTACTGTTTTTGGTGCTACTGCTTTTGGTGCTACTGCTTTTGGTGCTACTCCTTTTGCATCTGTCGTGTTCGGTACTACTGTTTTTTCTGCTGCTGCTTTTGCTGCTACCGCTTCCTGAGTTACTACTTTAGCTGCTACTGCTTTTACTGCTGGCGCTTCCCGGGCGACTGTTTCTGATGCTTGTGCTTTGGGGGCTGCCGCTATCGGTGCTGCTGCATTTTCTGCCGGCGCAGTTTTGGCTTTAGGCGCAGCGCTCCCATCACGCTGCTTGAGCCATTTGCCGATTGCCGGAGCCAACTCGTTCTGTGAGCGCGAGCCGACGAAGACACCGATATGCCCACCGTGGAATTCATACAAGGTCTTGTCCTGCGAGCCGATCAGATCGTTGAAGGGCTTGGTGGCCGCTGGCGGGACCAAGTGATCGGCTGACCCGTAGATGTTCAGGACCGGCATGCTGATGTTTTTCAGGTCGACGGTCTTATCACCCAACTTGAGTTCGCCCTTGATCAATTTATTACCCTGGAAACAATCTTTGACGAACTGACGGAAACATTCACCGGCCTGACCCGGACTGTCAGAAATCCATTTTTCCATGCGCAGGAAGTTGAACAATTTTTCTTTGTCTGCGACCACGTCGAGCATATCGACATATTTCTTGATATTGAGGTTAAACGGCATCAGCATCAAGAAGCTTGCGTTGAGCAACTTGCCGGGCACCACGCCGTACGCGTCCACCAAGGCATCGACATCCATCGTTTTTGACCAGCGGAACAGCAAGCCGTCGTTGGTAGAAAAATCGAACGGTGTGACCAGCGTCACCAGGTTTTGTATTTTTTCCGGGTGCAACGCAGCGTAAATGGCGGAGAAAGTACCGCCTTGGCAAACGCCCATCAGCGTTATCTTGTCGAACTCGGATGTCTTGCGTATGGCATTAACGCAGTTGTCGATATAACCATTGATATAGTCGTCCATCGACAGGAATCGATCGGCCTGGGTCGGGTAACCCCAGTCGATGATATAGATATCCAATCCCTGCTTGAGCAAATTGCGTATGAAGCTGCGATCGGGCTGAAGGTCCAGCATATACGGGCGATTCACCAGGGCGTACACAACCAGCACGGGTACGCCGACGGCTTTATCGGCGTCTGGTTTATAGTGGTAAAGTTTTAGCTTCTCTTCTTCGTAGACCAGCGTTTTGGGTGCAGTCCCGACTTCGACCTCATTGAGTTCTTTGCTCTCGCTGAAAAACTCCAGCCCTTTGATCAGCTTGGTGTTGAATTTTCCGAGTTGTTCCATCATGGCCCCGGTATCAAATGCAGAGAATGACGTATTCATGCCTGTTCTTCCTTCATTTGCGATTCAAGTCTTTTCACGTGTTGACGCAGATCATAGACCGTCTTGTACAGGTCATTCATTTCTGAGCGCAGCACAATAGGGAAATCGGCCAGCTGGGTTTCTATCAATGCGAAGTAATCCTTGCGCGCCGCAAAGCCAGAATCCGTCAATGCATCGCACAGATGCGAGAATTCGTCGGTCATGAAGAACTTATTGAACGCATTCTCATTGACCTCAATCCACAGTTCAAAGAAAACATCGAACGATTGCGCCTCCTGAGCGGTCTTGCCCCCGCTTTGTATCTTGGCAGCGAGCTTCTGCATGACTTCATGCATGGCTTCGGTTCCGATCTTGTACGTCATCTGCTGGAACTCGATATTGCAGGCAATGTACTCTGACAGTCGTTCAACAAAACGCGACATCAGTTCTGCCGTTTTGTAGTCCTTGTTGATCTGTGGCGAGTTAAACACCCGCCCTGCCGTGTTATTGAAAGCTTGGGACATATCCTGGAACATTTTGAACAACGCTCGCGGGTTACCCTCGGCTAATTGCGGCAAGGCACTCATATTTGAAGCCAGAGCTTCGTTCCACGGCGTGCTGAATTTCTGCAACGAAGCAACGAACTGAGCGCCTTGTTCCTGCATTTGCAGGATGGCACTACCATCAAAATTGAACAGCTGATCAAAGACTGGCTTGATCTTTGCTGTATCCATAAAGGCTTTGAAAGCGCCAGCGTTGAAAGGCTGGTTCTGCATGGTTTGCGCCATCGGTTGCCAGATTTCAAACAGCTTGTACACGGCGTTGGTGCCACCGAAGGCATTGGCCAAGGTATCTTTCAGCGAGCTGCCATCATTAGAGGCGGAGAAGGCCTTGAATGCGGCGTCGCGCCATCCATCAAAAGGGTTCGTGCTGGTTGTCGCGGCAGCCTTATAGAACGAGCTCATGCGTTCTCCCTGCTCGCGCAAGGTAGAAAAAGCCTGCGTTTGCAACTTCATCCAGGCATCAAAATATTCGTTTGTATGGTCCACATTCGCTCCTAAACTCGGAAAGGCAAGTCACTTGGCGTGGCTGCGTAGTATCTCTACTTACTGATTGGCGATTGCCCGTTTCGGCCTTGCGCGTAATGCCGTTCGCTTGGCGCAGAGCGTGCCGATGACGGTTTATAGTCGTCCGTTAACGCCGAAAGCATAACCGCGCATCGCGCGGTTATGCTTTTCAAAACCCCAGCTCAATAACCTGGTCATTGACCTGCTCGCCTCGGCTCTTGTGATCCGTAATCCGCGCCTGACTCGATGGCCAAGAATTCGTTCACAAGGTACCTGGCGTTTCAGTCGATGCTTACGCTTTGTTCGCTTTTACCGCGGACGTTGCCGTTTTGGCCATGCCGGAAAAGCTCTTGACGACTTCACGACTGATGTCCAGCTGCTTTTCGAAAGCGCTGTTCCAGTTCTCTTGCGTTTTCAAAGCTTGATCGCTGAATGCCTTGGTGCTGGCGTTCATGGTGTCGAACCACGTATTGAATTGATTCAGCACTTCCTTGCTTTGTGGCGTTTCAGCAATGCCGGGGATGGCAGGAATACTGGTCAGCGAGCTTTGCATCTTGCTGATGCCATCGAGCATCTGGTTGCGCAAGTCTTTTTGTGCGGCAACCAGATTGTTCAGCGCTTGTTTCTGGGTGTTTGCCAGCAGATCAAAATATTCGATTTGCATATCCATTTTAACAATCCTCTTAACGACGCGTTGGTAAAAAAATGCCGATCACTTCGGCGGATGTTTCAATGCTTCAAAAAAGCTCTTGGTGACTTCACGGCTCATCTCTAGTTGTTTGTCCACGACGCTTTGCCACGCCTCCTGCGCCTTGGCCCCGTTCTCGGCGGCAAACGTTTGCTGCAGATCGCGGATGGTGTCGCGCAGCAATTGGTTTTCGCCACGCAACTTGTCATTCTCCTTCTGCAATCCTTCAAACTTGCCCATAGGCACAAAACCCAACGCAGTGGAAAAGTCTGCCATGCGTTCGAACATCTGCTGCGCATCCGGAAACGCGCTGGCGGTCGCGGAAGTACCCCAGAATTTCTTGGCAGCCTCGATGCCTTGTTGCTGCGCGAGTTTGAAATATTCACTGGCACCCTGCTGAAACAAAGGGTTATTCAGCAAATCCATCATCATCTTGGTTTGTGCATCCATACTATTTTGCCTCCCGATACGGGTTCGCTGCGGCTGGTATTTCGTCCAGCGCACCGGTTGCGCTAACGGGAACGTCACCCCATAACCGCCAGGGAATACTCATCATCTTGAACACATTCACGTCTGACATGGAACTCAACTGCTTTAACCATGAGCCCAGCATGCCAAAATAGTTCTTCAAATCCCAACCGGAATTGAGCATGAATGGCAAGGAGCGATTTAAGTCACGGATATACGAGCGCACCACGTAGGCCGCATTGATATCAGGATCTCCGAATTGCTCAAGATAAGCCTTGAGCTTCTCGTACTCCTCTTCGTCGAGCCTAAGAGTGAACGGTTTCAGCGCCATTCCGCTTCCTAAACGTTAAAATTACAGTACGACTATAGTATGACTTATGTAATTTGTCAATAGAAACATAGATCTAAGCAGACGGTGGCGAAATCCTTGAACGTCCGGCTTCTGGCAACTGGCAACTGGCGGAAGCCGACAAGCCAGTCGGCCGACTGTGACAAGCCGGCCTTCATCAAGGCACTCCGTGGTCCCGTTGACCGTGCGTCGGAACCGGAATCGTTAGAATGGGCGTCATGACCGCCCGACCGCCCCATCTTTTCGTCGACATTTCTTCGCACGGCTTCGGCCACCTGGCGCAGGTTGCGCCGGTACTCAACGAACTCGAGCGCCTGCGCCCGGACATGCGCATCACGGTGCGCAGCGCGCTGCATGAAGCCCGCTTGCGCGCTCGCATTCACGGTGCCTTTGAGCACCTCGCCGGGCGCAGCGATTTCGGATTTGTCATGCACGATTCGCTCACCATCGACCGCGCGGCGAGCGGCCAAGCGTATCGCGCGCAGCACGCCAACTGGGCGCTGCGCGTCGCCGACGAGGCGGCCTTGCTGGCACGCCTGCGCGCTGACCTGGTGCTCAGTGATGTCGCCTATCTGCCGCTCGCCGGCGCAGCGCGCGCGGCAATCCCTTCCCTATCGATGAGTTCGCTCAACTGGGCCGACCTCTTTGCGCATTATTTTTCCGGCGAGGACTGGGCGCCGCCGCTTCACGAAGAAATGCTCGCCGCGTACCGCAGCGCCGAGTGCTTCCTGCGCCTGACGCCGGCGATGCCGATGCGCGGGCTGGCCAACACCCGCGCCATCGCGCCGGTGGCGGCAGTCGGTACGCGACGCGGCGCCGAGCTGCGCGAGAAACTGGCTTGCCCGCCCGACGAAAAACTCGTTCTCATCGCGTTCGGCGGCGTCGCGCAACGCCTGCCGGTCGAGGCCTGGCCGCGCTGCGTGGGCGTGCGCTGGCTGGTGCCGGCGAGCTGGCAGGCGGCCCGCGCGGACTTTAGCGCGCTTGAAGCGGTCGGCCTGTCTTTCACCGACCTTCTGGCGAGCGTCGATGCCGTCATCACCAAACCGGGCTACGGCACCTTCTGCGAAGCAGCGTGCACCGGAACCCCGGTGCTCTACCAGCGACGTCAGGACGGCTGGCCGGAGCAGGATTGCCTGATCGACTGGCTCCAGGCCAACGCGCGCTGCGCGGAAGTCTCTGAGCGCGCGCTGGCCGCCGGCAAGCTGCGCGCGACGCTCGGCGCACTCTGGCGGCTGCCGCCGCCAGTGGCCCCCGAGCCGGCCGGCGCCGGGCAGGCCGCGGCGCTGATCGCCGGGCGACTTAGCGACTGCTGTTGAGCAGCCCGGCCTTGAGTTCGAGCAGGTCGAGGGCGGTGAGGGCGATGAGCTGGCCGGCCTTGATCTGCCCCTGCAGCCTGATGACGCACGTTTCGGCGGCGCGGCGAATCACCGACGCCTTGAGGAAATAGCGCCGCTGCGCTTCGTCGACGCCGGTATGCGTGTCGATAAAGATCACATCGCCGCGTTGCATCGCCGGCATCGGCGTGCCACGCTCGCGCACCCGGATGCGTAGTTCGTCCTCGGAAATATCGACGATCAGGCACGGGCCGGAGACGGCCTTCTCGGGCAGGATCAGCGCCACCGGCGCGTTGAGTCTGGTGCGCGACTTGCGGCGCTGGTCGCTGACCGCCAGCGTATCGAAGTCAGGAGTGAGTAAGACCATCGGCTTGTGCGCGTAAGGCCCCTCGGCAAGGTCGACCGGCTTGGCGACCACGGTATCGATCGTCGACACGCCCTTGCCACCGGCGTTGGCGATCAGAGAGATGCAATTGCCGACGGTAAACTGCCGGCCACGACCGATCTGCGCCCAGCGATCGTAATCGAGTTTCGCTTCGAGATCCGAGGTGTCGGGAACGAGCAGCTGGAAAGACGTCAGCCGGCCGGCCGGCGTCCGCACGCTGTCGCTGTCGCTGTGAAAAGCGGTCGGCACGCCGTCGCCGTCACGCTCGACGGCGTCAGCCGAATAGACGAAATGGCCGTTGACGCAGTAGGCAAGGACGAGCGTATCGAAAACAATTTCCTGCTTGAATTCGGGGTAGTAGCGCAGCTTCTTGCCGATCGGAAAAAAGTCGATCAGCATCTTGATGCGCAGGATATCGAGCGGAGTGTCACCCGACGAGCGGTTCATCAGCCCCCCGGTGGCCAGCGCTTTACCAAACAGATTCTTGAGCAATTGTTCACCTCACAGCTCGGCCCACCGTATGCGGGATCAGTCACGTTGTCGCGTCGCGGCAAGCGGGCAACGACGGGCGACACCGTCGTTGCGCACCGCTTGCATAGTCGCTGACTCTACCCGAAAAACCGGCGCCGGCCTATCGCTTCGCCGAGCGGCGGCAACGGCGCATCAGCCGGCGGTCACAGCGGGCGATCGAAGCGCTTGAGCAAGACCGCCGTCTCGAACAGCGGCAAGCCCACGACGCCGCTGTAGCTGCCGCCGAGGTATTCGACGAAGGCTCCAGCGCGGCCTTGAATGCCGTAGGCGCCGGCCTTGTCCATCGGCTCGCCGCTTGTCACATAGCGCCAGATCTCGCCTTCGTCGAGGACGCCGAAGCGTACTTCGCTGTCCGACAGCAGCGCTTCAACACGGCCGTCCAGGGCGACGGCGACCGCCGTCAGGACACGGTGCGTCTGACCCGACAGCCGGCGCAGGATGTCGCGCGCGTCGTCGGCGTCGCGCGGTTTGCCAATGATGTCCCCGGCGAATTCGATCGTCGTGTCGGCGGCGAGAACGGGTTGCGGCTGCAATTTGCGCATGTCGACGATACGCCAGCCTTGCTCGGCCTTGGCGCGGGCGAGGCGCTCGACGTAGGCGGCCGGCGCTTCGCCGGCGTGCGGCGTTTCGTCGACTTCGCCGTCGCCGCGCGACCAATCGCGAAATACGATGCTGTCAAAATGCACACCGATCTGGCGCAGCAACTCGCGCCGACGCGGGCTGCGCGAAGCGAGGTAAATGCGCGGGGTGCCGAGATTGAACATCGCTAAAGGTCCTTAAATACGCCGATTCGACAGAAGCAGGCGTTGGCAGCCCGCCACTCAGCCCTCGCGGTGATAGGGATGGTTCTTGAGCACACTGAGTGCCCGGTAGAGCTGTTCGCAAACAATGAGCCGCGCCATGGCGTGCGGCAGGGTCAGCGTTGACAGGCGCAAGGACTCGTCGGCCGTCTGCTTGAGCGCCTCGTCGATGCCGTCGGCGCTGCCGATGATAAAAGCCGTATCGCCGCCTTCTCGCATCCACGCTTCGAGCCGCTGCGCCAGCGCCAGCGTCGTGAGGTCGCTACCACGTTCATCGAGCACGATGCGGCGCGAATAGTTTTGCAGGGCGGCAAGCAGGCGGGTCTTTTCGGCGGCGAGCAGTTGCTCGCGGGTTTTCGCGCCGCGCGGCTCGGGTTTTATTTCGACGAGGACGAGCGGCAATTCGCGCGGCATGCGCTTGACGTACTCGGCACAGCCTTTGGCGACCCAGTCGGGCAGCTTGTGCCCGACCGCGAGAATGCCGAGTTTCATGAGCGTGAACCTGGAAAAAATGATTAACCAGTGTACTCCCGGCTCGCCGCGCTTCGCTGTTTACGCTGCGCCGGAGTCGCTTGCCCGCGCCGTCAGGCGGCCGCCTTGCGGGCCCGCGCCGGCCCCTTGCTGCTCCACAGCTCCTCGAGGTTGTAATAGCTGCGCACCGCCGGCTGCATGACATGGACGACGATGTCGCCAAGGTCGACGAGAACCCATTCGCCGTTGTCCTCACCCTCGGTCGACAGAATCGTTCCGCCGGCTTCGCGCACCTTGTCCTGGACGTTGCGCGCCAGCGACTTGACCTGGCGATTGGAGTCGCCGCAGGCAATCACGATGCGTTCAAAAAGCGGGCTCAATTTCGTGGTGTTGATCACTTCGATATCACGGCCCTTGATGTCTTCGAGCGCGCCGACGACGATTTTTTCGAGCTGGGGTAGTTTCATTGGATGCTTAGTTCTCCGAATAAAGGCGCTGGTCCTTGATGTAGGCGGTCAGCGCGTCAGGCATGAGGTAACGGGCACTGCGCAAATTCGACAGCATGACGCGGATGTTGGTTGCCGATATGTCGAGCGGAGTCATGGCAAAGGTCGCGATACGTCCGGCCGGCGCCGCAGCGAGTTCGGCCGGATCAGCGCATAAGCGCCGGCGATAGTGCTCGGCAAGCACCTCGGGAAGATGCTCGGCAGCGAGCGCGTAGCCCGGTCGATGGGCGACGGCGATGTGCGCGAGGGCAAAGAGGTCCGGCCAGCGGTGCCATTCGGCCAGGCCGCGAAAAGCGTCGGCGCCAAGGAGCAGGACGAGCGGCCGCTGGGTGCCGCAAACTTCGGGCTGACGCAGGCGCTCAAGTGTCGTCACCGTATAGCTGATCCGGTCGGCGAGAACTTCGGCGGCATCGACTTCAAAGCGCGGGTTGCCAACGGTAGCCAGGCGCACCATCTCCAGACGCTGTGCGGCGCTCGCCTGCGGCGGCTGACGCAACGCCGGCTGGCCGGCCGGGAGCCAGCGCACGGCGCCCAGCCGCAAGGAATCGGCGGCTTCTTCGGCAAGGCGCAAATGGCCATAGTGCAGCGGATCGAAAGTGCCACCGAAAACGCCGAGGGGCGCACCAGGCGAGGTTTCAGGCATCGGCGTCGACGCTGACAAAAACGTCGCGATAGCTGACGTAGAAGCTGGCGTAAAGGGCAGGCAGAAAGAAAAAGAAAATCAGCCCGGTGAATACCGCCGAGAACAGCTCGCCTCCACCGGGCAGCAAACCGACCAGCATCGCGGCGAGGACGCCGGGCAGCAGCGCACCGAAGACGACGGTCGCCGCGCCATAGAAGCAAAAGGCTCGCCAGTTGCGCGCGCACGCGACGAAACTGAAAAACAGCGCCTTTCCGGCCGAAATGTCGTGCCAGGCGACGAGCAGCGGAGCGAACCAGAAGGCCATCATCAACGGCGTGAAAAAGGCCAGCGACAATTGCGCGCCGAGCCTGACGCTGTCGCTGGCGAGCGCCTGTTCGTCGTGCGCCGTGCCGAGGAAAACAAGTTCGAACAGGACACCGTCGTCGATCAGAGCAACCAGAGCGAGAACACCGCCGGTGAACGCGACATAGATCGCGCCAAGGACGAGCAAGGGCCGCAGGCTACGCTTGAAACCCGAGAAGAGCAGCGCCGGATGGAAAATGCCACCCTGCTCGAGCAGCCGGCAGGTGTTCATCAGGCTGACCGAAAAAGCCGGGATCAGCGCCATGGCGACGGCTCGGCCGACGAGCGGTACCGCGCTAACCACGCCCATGATCGCCCAATAGCCGATCACGGCGAACGAAAGCAGCAGCAGCTTCTTGCGAAAAATGACGAAGCCGTCGGTGAGCCAGTGCCAGCCGCGGCGCGCTGGGAGCGTCAGCGCTTGCATGGCGACGCGAACAAAAGATTAATTGGCGACAAAGATATCCCGATACGAAGCGTAGAGCGAGCCGGCGATCACCGGCAGAAGGACGAGAAAGCCGAGAAAAACCGGCAGCGCGGCAAACAACATCAGAACAAGAACGAGCAGCCCATAGACGAGAAAGGGCAGCGTGTTTTTCAGGCAGGCGGTGAAGCTCGCCTTGAGCGCATCGCGCGGCGTCATGTGGTTGAAGACGACGAGCGCCGGCGCGATCCTGATGGACATGACGAGCGGCACCGAGAGCGCCAGCGAGAGCAGCAGCGCGAAAAAGATTCCGCCGAAGGCGAGGCCCACGCCGAGCGAACTGCCCATCGCCAAGCCACTCAGGCTGGTGCCGCCGACGACGAAGACGATGGCGACGATGAGCAGCATCGCGGCCATGTACAGGATGCCGAGCATGAGCAGCGCGCTCGACTTCTCGCGCAAGCCGGCGAACAGGTCGGCGATCGCCGGGCTCTCGCCGCGGCTGACCTTCTCGCAGGCGAGCAGCATTCCGGCGACGAGCAGCGGCGTGAGCAGGTGGGCGGCGAGTACGCCGACGCCGGGGACGATCGACAGGCCGAGAACGATGACGAGCAGGACGACGGTGAGCGCGATCCAGGCACCGGGAAAGGCGACGAACTGCGCCCAGCCCTGCTTGAGCCATTCGAAGGCGTTGCCCGCGGCGACGGCGCGACTGTTGCCGTCGAAAGGCGGCGCCTGAAGCGGGAAGGTATTTATGCGATGGCTCACGGGAAGAGGCTAGGCGGTCGGAAACAGGCGGCGGCAAGACGAGCTGGCGTCGCGCCAGTCGTGCGTTGGGCGGCGCTCAGAAGGTACCGATCACCCACATCGGGACGCTCAGCGCCGGGGTGCCCGGCGCGTCGGCGGGAACGAACGAGCCGTCACCGCGCGGATCGATCAGCGTGTACGGAACGCCGCTGTCGGGCGTGACCCTGATTTTGTACAGGCGGCCGTTCACGCGGAATTCCTCGACCGTTGCGCCTTCTCGTTTGACGATCGTCACCTGCGGCTCGAGCGAATCGTCGAGCGGCGTCAGCGTCGGCGGCCGGGCGTCCGGCGCCGACGCTGGCACCCGCGTCTGGGCCGTAGCGGGAAGGACGAGCAAGGCCGCGGCGATGACGGTGACCAGCTGGGCGAGGACGATTTCGGGGCGGCGCATGACAGGATTTCCGGGGAGCGGGCAAGCCTTGATTATATTACAAATTCAGCAGCATCTCGTGTTCGGCCGGGAGCGGGCTGAAACCCCGGTTCTCGTAGTGCCGGAAAATCGCCTCGACGATCTCCTCGGGCTTGTCGATGACCTGGATCAGGTCGACATCTTCGGCAGAAATCATGCCTTCGCTGACCAGCGTGCCGCGCAACCAGGCGATCAGATCGCGCCAGAACGGCTCGTGCACGAGGATGATGGGAATCCGCTTGCTCTTTCCGGTCTGCACCAGCGTCAGCGCTTCGAGCAGCTCGTCGAGCGTGCCGTAGCCGCCCGGCATCACGACGTAAGCGCTGGCAAAGCGCACGAACATGTACTTGCGGGCGAAAAAGTGGCGAAAACTTTGCGAAATATCCTGGAATTCGTTGGCCGCCTGCTCATGCGGGAGCTGGATATTGAGGCCGACGCTCGGCGACTTGCCGAAGAAAGCGCCTCGGTTGGCCGCTTCCATGATTCCCGGGCCGCCCCCCGAGATCACCGAAAAACCGGCGTCCGAAAGCTGACGTGCGATCGTCTCGGTCAGTTCGTAATACGGCGAACCGGGCGGCGTGCGCGCGCTGCCGAAAATCGAGACGGCCGGGGCGATCGCCGACAGACGCTGCGTCGCCTCGACGAACTCTGACATAATGCCGAAAACCCGCCAGGCATCCTGCGCCGTCGACACTTTCGCGTTGGCGGCGGCGTCGGCCGGCAAGGGGATTTTTTGTTTTTCGCTCATTTCACTCCGCAACCCACGATTCTCACACTATGCCTACCTTGCTGCTCGTAGACGGTTCGTCGTACCTCTACCGCGCTTTTCACGCCATGCCCAACCTGCGCAACAGCCAGGGCGAGCCGACCGGGGCCATCTACGGCATGTTCAACATGCTACGCCGGCTCGATAGTGACTACAAGGCGCACGACGTGGCGTACAAGGCCTGCGTTTTCGACGCCAAGGGCAAGACTTTCCGTGACGATTGGTACGTTGATTACAAAGCCAACCGCCCGCCGATGCCCGAAGATCTGGTCCGCCAGGTCGCAGCCATCCACGCCGGCGTCGCCGCCGCCGGCTGGCCGATCCTGACCATCGACGGCGTCGAAGCCGACGACGTCATCGGCACGCTGGCCCGTCAGGCTGCCGCACAGGGCATCAAGGTGGTGATCTCGACCGGCGACAAGGACCTCGCCCAGCTCGTTGATCCGCTCATCACGCTGGTCAATACGATGAGCAACGAGGTGCTTGACGAAGCCGGCGTACGCGCCAAGTTCGGCGTGCCGCCCGAGCGCATCGTCGACTACCTGGCGCTGGTTGGCGACGCGGTCGACAACGTTCCCGGCGTCACCAGCTGCGGGCCGAAGACGGCGGTGAAATGGCTGACCCAGCACGCGACGCTCGACGGCGTCGTCGCCGCAGCGTCTTCGATCGGCGGCGTCGTCGGCGAGAACCTGCGCCGGGCGCTCGATTTCCTGCCGCTCGCCCGTCAGCTGGTCACCGTGCGTTGCGACATCGAACTGCCGCTCAGCCTCGCCGAGCTGGCGCCGCGCGAGCCCGACCGCGAGCGCCTGCGCGAGTTGTTTACGCGCTACGAGATGAAGTCCTGGCTGAGGGAGGTCGAAGACGACACGCCGACCGCCAGCGCTGCGTTGAACGCCAGCGCAAGTCCGCCGCTGCCCGCCGACCTCCTCTCCGACGGCGCGCACCGCGCCAATTACGAATGCATCGTCGACTGGACGCACTTTGCCGTATGGCTGGCGAAAATTGAAGCCGCGCCGCTCACCGCCCTCGATACCGAAACGACGAGCCTTGACCCCTTCGCCGCGCGCATCGTCGGCATTTCGTTCGCCGTGGCCAGCGGCGAAGCGGCCTACCTGCCGCTCGCTCACGACTACGCCGGCGCCCCGGCGCAACTGCCGCTCGCCGAGGCGCTGGCGCGCCTCAAACCCTGGCTTGAGAGCGCGCAGCACGCCAAGATCGGACAGAACCTCAAGTACGACGCGCACGTTTTCGCCAACCACGGCATCGCGCTCAAGGGCGTCGCGCACGACACGCTGCTCGAGTCCTACGTCCTCGAGTCGGGCAAGGAAGGCGTGCGCGGCCACGACCTGGGGTCGCTCGCCCGGCGCCATCTCGGGCTGCCCTCGATCTCCTTCGAGACGATGTGCGGCAAGGGCGCGAACCTCATCGGTTTCAACCAGGTCGCGGTCGGCCAGGCCGCCGAATACAGCGCCGAGGACGCCGACCTCTGCCTGCGCCTGCACCAGCGTCTGCTGCCGCAGATCGCCGCCGACGCCGGTCTGTCCCACATCTACGGGGCGATCGAAATCCCGGTGCGCGAGATCCTCTATCGCATGGAGCGCACCGGCGTGCTCATCGACCCGGCGCTGCTCGCCCAGCAGAGCGACGAACTCGGCAAACGGCTGCTCGAGCTCGAAGTGCAGGCGCACGCCGCCGCCGGCCAGCCGTTCAACGTCAATTCGCCGAAACAGCTCGCTGAAATCCTCTTCCAGAAGCTTGGCTTGCCGGTCAAGAAGAAGACCGCGTCGGGGACGCCGTCGACCGACGAGGAAGTGCTCTCCGAACTGGCACTCGACTACCCGCTGCCCAAGCTGCTGCTCGAATCGCGCAGCCTCGCCAAGCTCAAGGGCACCTACACCGACAAGCTGCCGAAAATGATCAATCGCGACACCGGCCGCGTACACACCTGCTACGCGCAGGCGGTCGCCGTGACCGGCCGGCTTTCCTCGAGCGATCCAAATCTGCAGAACATCCCGATCCGCACCAGCGAAGGCCGACGCGTCCGCGCCGCATTCATTGCGCCGCCCGGCGGCCACATCGTTTCAGCCGACTACTCGCAGATCGAACTGCGCATCATGGCCCACCTCTCGCAGGACGAGCGCCTGCTCGATGCCTTCGCCAAGGGCGAGGACGTGCACCGTGCGACAGCCGCCGAAATCTTCGGCGTGACGCCGATCGAAGTGAGCGCCGACCAGCGCCGCGTCGCCAAGGTCATCAACTTCGGGCTGATGTACGGCATGAGCGCCTTCGGTCTCGCGCGCCAGCTCGACCTCGAGCGCGGTGCCGCTGCAGCCTACATCGAGCGCTACTTCGCTCGCTATCCGGGCGTTGCCCGCTATATGGAAAGCACGCGCACGCAAGCCAAAACCAACGGCTACGTGCAGACCGTTTTCGGCCGCCGGCTGTGGCTGCCCGAAATTCGTGCCGCGCAGCCGGCGCGTCGCCAGGGCGCCGAGCGCGCGGCGATCAATGCGCCGATGCAGGGGACCGCCGCCGACCTCATCAAGCTGGCGATGATCGCCGTGCAGGACTGGATCGATCGCGAACACCTGCAAACCCGGCTGGTCATGCAGGTGCACGACGAACTGATCCTCGAAGTACCCGACGCCGAGTTGTCGCGCGTACGCGTCGAACTTGCGCAGCATATGACGCAGGTCGCTCGCCTGCGCGTTCCGCTGGTCGCCGAAGTCGGCGTCGGCGCCAACTGGGACGCTGCCCATTGAGCCATGGAGAAAAAAGTCATGTCAGCGCGCAGCGGGCGAACGATGGCCCCGCCATGCTGAGTCCGCACGAACGTCTGCCGCCGCGCGGCCTCGTGCTGCTCGCCTTTCTCTCGCTGTTCTGGGGCCTCAACTGGCCGATCATGAAGACCGTCCTGAGCGAAATTCCGCCGCTCTATTTTCGCAGCGCCTGCCTGCTGTTCGGCGGTTTCGGCCTGCTCCTCATCGCCCGTCTGAGCGGGCTCAACCTCGGCGTGCCGCGCCGGCAGTGGCGCCGCCTGGTGGCGCTATCGGTCTTCAACGTCCTCGGCTGGAACGTTTTTGCCGTTTATGGCGTGCTGCTGCTGCCGTCGGGACGCGCCGCGCTGCTCGGCTACACAATGCCCTTGTGGGGAACGATCCTCTCGGTGTGGATCCTCGGCGAGCGCATCACGCCGGCGCGCCTTCTCGCCCTGCTGCTCGGCATCGCCGGCATCGTCGCGCTGATGGGCGCCAGCGTCGAAGGCATGCTGCGCGCGCCGCTCGGTGTTGCGTGCATGCTGCTCGCCGCCTGGAGCTGGGCGCTCGGTATCGTCCTCATGAAGCGTCTGCCGGTGACCATCCCGACGACGGTGCTGACCGGCTGGATGCTGCTCATCTCCGGTGTCCCGATCTCGCTCGCCGCGCTGCTGCTTGAGACCTCGCGGCTCACCGTGCCGAGCTTCTGGCCGCTCTTCGGGCTGGTCTACAACGTCGTCATCGCCTTCATGTTCTGCTACTGGGCGTGGAACCGCATCGTACTGATGGTCCCAGTCGCCGTCTCCTCGCTGTCGGCGCTGACCACACCGCTGATCGGCGTTCTCGGCGGCATCGTCTTTCTCGGCGAACCCTTCGGCTGGAACGAGATCGTCGCCGCGCTGCTGATCCTCGCCGCAGTCGCCACGGTCTCCATCAAGCGCTCGGGCTGAGGCCAAGAAAACCATTAACCAGACGGGCAATGAACCATGAACGAAACCGGCTACTGGCTGTTGCGCTGCGAAAACCAGCTGCTGACGATGAGCGACAAGCGCGCCGAAGCGATTTTTCCGTGCGGCTGCGCCGCCGATTTCGGCAGTCCGCAGGGCGCGCTGCGCGTCGGCGAGTGGCAGGGCCTGCCGTGCTGGGCCGCCGAAGTCGCGGCGCCGCCCGAGAATTTCGCCGGCGAACTGATGCCGCTGCGCCCGCTCTTCGCACTCGCCGGCCCGCCGGCCTTCGCGCTCGCCGCGCGCGCCAGTTTTCTCATGGACTGGCAGAAGAACCACCGCCATTGCGGCCGCTGCGCCAGCCCGACAGCGGCCAAGGCCGGCGAATTCGCGATGCAATGCCCGGCCTGCGGCCTTTTGGCTTACCCGCGCATATCGCCGGTCGTCATGGTCCTCATTGAGCGCGGCAACGAGTTGCTGCTCGCCCGCAGCCCGCATTTCAAGCCCGGCGTATTCAGTGCGCTGGCCGGTTTCGTCGAGGCCGGCGAAACGCTGGAGCAGTGCGCGGTACGCGAAGTGCGCGAGGAAGTCGGCGTCGAAATCACCAATCTGCGCTACTTCCAGAGCCAGCCCTGGCCCTTCCCCGATTCGCTGATGATCGCCTTCTTCGCCGATTACGCCGGCGGAACGATCGTTCCCGAGCCAAGAGAGATCGAAGCCGCCGGCTGGTTCGCGCGCAACGCGCTGCCGCTCTTGCCCGACCCGGTAAGCATCGCCCGACGGCTGATCGACGCCGCGCTGGCGCAGCCGCGCGCATGAGCCGCGGTTTCTGCTGCATCGGGCTCGTCAATCCAAAGAGCCCGGAGAACGTCGGCTCGGTACTGCGTGCCGCCGGCTGCTACGGCGTCAATAGCGTGTTCTACACCGGCGTGCGTTACGACCGCGCCAAAGAATTTGTCACCGACACCAAGAAGGTGCACCAGAAGATTCCGCTGATCGGCATTGCCGACCTGCAGCAGGTCATCCCGCTCGGCTGCACCCCGGTGGCCGTCGAACTCGTCAAGGGCGCCAAGCCGCTGCCCGACTACACCCACCCCGAGCGCGCCTTCTACATCTTCGGCCCCGAAGACGGCACGCTCGACAAGGCGCTGCGCGCCTGGTGCACCGACGTCATCTACATCCCGACCGTCGGCTGCATGAACCTCGCGGCGACGGTGAACGTCGTCCTCTACGACCGCCTGGCGAAGCAGACCAAGGCCAAGTGAGGCCATAGCAACCCTTCGGCGACATGGCGTTGTCCGCGCCAGCGTGCTCAGTTGGCGCCGCTGGTGGATGAGCCGGCGCCGGGAATCTCTCCGGGCGTGCGCGGCGCGCGTGGTGGGTCGGCTGGGCGCCGCGGCGACAAGCGTGGTGGGCTGACGAGGTCGGCCGGCTCGGCCGAGAAGAGCGCGCCGAACCAGCTGGCGACACCAGCGACCAGACCCTGGAGAAGGCCCGCTTGCTCGGGTGCCGCGAAGCGTCGGCGCGGATCGATCAGGCGCGTGCGCAGCGCGTTGGCGAAGACGTCGCCGACGATCGGCAGCGCGCTGTGCGCCCCCTGCCCCCAGTAGTCGCTGCCCAGCGTGACGCGACTGTCGTTGAAACCGACCCAGGCGCCGGCGACGAGCTGCGGATGCATCAAGATGAACCAGCCGTCAGCGTTGTCTGTGGTCGTTCCGGTCTTGCCGGCGACGTCGGCGCGGATGCCGTGGCGTGTGCGGATGCCGGCGCCGGTGCCGCGGTCGATGACGCCGCGCAGGACGTCGAGCAGCCTAAAGGCGACGTCGCGGGAGAGCGCCGGTTCGCCGTCGGCCGGAGAAAATTCCTCGAGCACCTGGCCGTCGCGGTCCTCGATGCGCGTGACGAACACCGGTTCGTGGTAATCGCCGCCGTTGGCAATCGTCGCGTAGGCGGCGACCATTTCCTTGAGGCTGACCGGGCTCGTGCCGAGCGCCAGCGAGGGCACTTCGTCGAGCGTGCTCTGGCGTACGCCCATGGCGCGGGCGAGGCTCGCGACCTTGGCCGGTCCGACCTGCTGCATCAGTTGCGCGGTAATCGTGTTCTTCGAATAGACCAGCCCGTCGCGCAAGCTGATCGCCCGCCCGCTCGGCGGCTGGTCGTCGGTCGGCCGCCAGATGCCGCCGTCGCCGAGCGCGATATTGACCGCCTGGTCGATCAGCGTCTCGTCCGGGTCGCGGCCCTGGCGGAAGGCCTCGCCGTAGACGAAGGGCTTGAACGTCGAGCCAGGCTGGCGGCGCGCCTGCTGCGCGTGGTCGTAAGCGTCCTGCCGGAAGTCCCGGCTGCCGACCCAGGCCTTGATCTGACCGCTGCGCGGGTCAATGGCCAGGAAGCCGGCCTGGATCAACGTCTTCTGCTGGCGCAGGGTGCGCATGAAAGCGGCGTCGTTGTGCAGCTGGCGCATCGCCTCTTCGGGTGTCAGCCCGGCGTCGCGCGCGCTCTGGTACTGCGGCGCTTCGCGCAGAAAGTTCTGCACCAGCGGCTTGCCCGGGCTCCACGCCGCGCCCGGTGCCCAGGCCGCGTTGGCGATATTCTGCAACTGCTGGCCGCGCCGCGTTACGGCCTGATTGGCCAGCGCCTGCAGGCGCGCGTCGAGCGTCGTGTGCACCACCAATCCATCGCTGTAGATGTTGTAGTCGTTGCGATCGGCCCAGGCGATCAGCCATTTGCGCAGGTGCTGGGCAAAATGCGGCGCCGGCCCCGGTGCCTCGCTTTGTCGTTCGAAGTCGACGCGCAAGGGCTTTTTTCGCAGCGCTTCGAAGTCGGCCGCCGGCAGCTTGCCGCCCTTGACCATCTGGGCGAGCACGATGTTGCGCCGCTGCAGCGCGCGCTCGGGATTCTGCACCGGGTTGTAGGTGCTGTTGCCCTTGAGCATGCCGACGAGGGTGGCAGCCTCGAGTACGCCGAGCGCGTCGGCCGAGACGCCGAAGTAGGTTCGCGCGGCCATCTCGATGCCGAAGGCGTTGTAGAGAAAAGGCACGGTGTTGAGATAGGTTTCGAGGATGTCGTCCTTGGAATGGACGGCCTCGATCTTGAGCGCCGTGATCGCTTCCTTGAGCTTGCGCGTGAGCGTGCGCGCGCGGCCGATTTCCTCGGGGTAGAGGTTGCGGGCGAGCTGCTGGGTGAGCGTCGAACCGCCCTGGCGATCGCCGCCGATGGTACGCAGCGTGGCCGCCACGGTGCGCCGCCAGTCGATACCGAAGTGTTCGTAAAAGCGGCGGTCCTCGGTAGCGATCAGGGCGCCGATGACGTGCGGCGAAATGGCCGAGAGGCGGACCCACTCGCGGTTCGTCTGCTTGAACTCGGCGAGTTTCTCGCCGTCGGCCGCGAGAATCTGCGCCGGCCGTTCGCTGGCGGCCTTGCGGATATCGCTGATACTCGGCGTGAAGGGAACCAGGATCAGCACGTAGAGCAGCACCAGCACCGGCAGGGCGGCCAGCGTGCGCAACACGCCGCGCCGCGTCGGCTGGCGCAGAGCGCCGGCAAGCGCCGCAATACGCGGACTGAGCCGGGCGAGCGCCCGATCGACCGACTCACGCAGCGAAGATTTTAAAGCCATGGAGAAGGCGCGCCGAAAGCGCTCCCGCGTTTGCTTGCGGCCAAGCGTCGGCGAAAACGAAAATTGCCGATGCTAACAAGAAAGCGCGGCGGCAGGCAGGCCGATGGGTAAACGCGCGCTTCGCGGATCACGAGGTGACAGCCTTCGCCTTGAGCGCGCGCTTCGGATAGACGTCGAAGCGACTTGATTTGCCGGTGAGCGCATAGCCCGGCGTTTCGCCGGCGATCGCCGGCGCCTTGCGCGGGCGTTTGACGACGACGCGGTGGCTGGCCAGCGCGAGCGCCGCGGCGAGCAGTTCGGGAGCGTCCTCGTCCTGGCCGGCGAGCGGCCGAAACAGGCGCATTTCCTTTTTGACCTGCGCGCTCTTCTCGCGCCCGGGAAACATCGGGTCAAGGTAGATAACCTGCGGCGGCTCGCCCGGCCAGGCGCGCATAAAGGCGATCGCGTCGGCGGCGACGAGCCGCATGCGGGCGACGATGGCAGCCACCTCGGGATCGTCTTGCGCGCGCCGCAGGCCGTCCTCGAGCAAGGCGCAAATAATCGGCTGGCGCTCGATCAGCGTCAGCGCGCAGCCAAGCTGGGCGAGGACGAAGGCGTCGCGCCCGAGGCCGGCGGTGGCGTCGAGCACGCTCGGGCGGACGCCGGCCTGGACGCCGACGGCCCTGGCGATCATCTGCCCGCTGCCGCCGCCGAATTGCCGGCGGTGGCCGACCGGTCCGCCGAGAAAGTCGGCGCGTATCGGTCCGGTAGCGGCGGCGGAAAGTTCGACGAACTGCAGGCCCGCCGCGCCGAGCTGCAGCGCGTAATCGGCCGGCCCGGCGAGCGGTAGTCGCAGGCGCTCGGCGCAGGCCGCGGCGGCGGCGGCAAAGCCCGGCGCCAACGCCTCGACGCGCAGCGTCGCCAAGCTCAGGCCGCCGGTGCCAGGCGCTGCAAAGAACCGGCCGGGGCGGCGCGCAGATACTGCGCCGGCCACGCCGCGACCTGGCCGAGCGCCTGCGCCGCCTCGAGTGGCCAGTAAGGGTTGCGTAACACTTCGCGACCGAGCAAAACGAGGTCGGCCTGGCCGCTGCGCACGATGTGATCGGCCTGCGCCGGCGCGGTGATCAATCCGACGGTTGCCGTCGGGATGCCCGCCTGGCGCCGCACGCGCTCGGCAAACTCGGTCTGAAAACCCGGCCCTACCGGGATCTGCGCGTACGGCACGAGGCCGCCGGTCGACACGTCGACGAGGTCGACGCCGAGTTCCTTCAGCACGCGGCACAATTCGACCGTCTGGTCAGCGCTCCAGCCGCCGTCGACCCAGTCGGTCGCCGACAGGCGAATGAGCAGCGGCAGGCGTTCGGGCCACTCGCTGCGCACCGCGCTGACCACTTCGCGCACCAGCCGCGTGCGGTTTTCGAAGCTGCCGCCGTAGCCGTCGGTGCGTTGATTGGCGAGCGGCGAGAGGAACTGGTGCAGCA
>Ga0105048_10002778_pt1 | contig 28558 bp, 21 predicted proteins | sample MAT05_FD_78382 | JGI IMG/M metagenome (GOLD analysis project Ga0105048, IMG submission 78382) | Freshwater microbial communities from Lake Fryxell liftoff mats and glacier meltwater in Antarctica - MAT-05 | ecosystem: Environmental > Aquatic > Freshwater > Ice > Liftoff microbial mat | place...
AATTAATACACTTTAGGATTGAAGATTGACGGTCCACAACAAGAGGAATTGCAATGATCAAATGGTCTTTCGTCAGTGGTCGTTCTTGTATCCCCTATGAAAGAAAGTTTTCATCCTAGCCCCGATTGAAACGAAAATCATTTTTGTCAAAAAATATTGAAGTGTAAAGCGGGTGAATGGTTGATAGAATATACATGATCGGGCTCTATGAATTAAATTGAAAATTGATCCCGATACTTCGGGATTAAAAATTGTTGTAAAGATTGCCAATAGGAGTAATTTTTTGAATGCCGCCCACTGCCTCTTGCTAATTGCCTCCTGCTAATTGCCCCTGCCAACTGCACCTACCCCCATCTCTCCAACACTCCACCTTTTTTAAACAACTCATCTACCTTTTTTTCAACAACTGAATTCTTTTCAAGCACTGGTGCGTGATGCGGTTTGATACGTGCATCAATGATCAAGGGCCCATTGCAACCCCAATGCTTGTTGGTCGTGAAGGAAGCGATCCCATAAATATCATACGCCGGATTGCTTCGGGTATACGTAACCCAGAGATAGTTGCTGAGGCTGGCAGATGTGAAGGTGGCATCATCACAGAGAATAATAAAAGGCACCTGACTTAATTCTTCCGTTTTATCTTTCAGTTGCTCATTCAGCGTTGCGATTTCTTTATGTGTTTCGTCATAAGAGATAAATGAATTTCCTTGTATAGCTACAACCCCCGGCATACAAATGATTGGATTAGTAAAGGAATGTAATTCATTCATACAGGAAGGAACTTCTTTCGTCAGTTTGCGCAATACATCACCATACGCCGCGAAGACGACTTTGCTTCCTGTATTCAAACCGGTGCCGCTATAATCTAAGGTATCGATTGAGGTATTGGTCTGAAAATGGAGATCTCTTCTAAGGTCTATCCGTTCCAGTATATAATGCATGAAGGCCGATACATCATGTGTGTGCAATTGATTGGTATCATCGGCTGTAATAAAAAGATATTTTGCTAAACTTAGTTGTCCTGAACCTAAAATGTGATGTGCGATTGTGAGGAGTTCGGAAGGTTGTTTGGTTTTTGCATACGGGGTGTATCGTTCGCTACCGATTGCCAATAAAAGTGGATGTACACCGGCTGCGTCCACTGCATGCACTTCCTTCAATCCCGGAATTTCCTGTTGTATGGCTTTGCCCGTCAGTTCATGAATGAGTTGCCCGAAACTGGTATCTTCTTGAGGCGGACGACCCACGACGGTAAACGACCAGATCGCATTTTTTCGTGCATACACTTTATGAACCTTCATGACAGGAAATGGATGTTGCAAACTGTAATATCCAAGATGATCTCCAAAAGGGCCTTCAGGTTTTGTGAGGTTATTTTCTACGGTACCTGTGATCACAAAATCGGCATCGGTGCTGATGCAAAATCCATCACGGTAACAATATCGGAAACGTCGTCCGCCAAGCAATCCGGCAAAGGTCATCTCGCTCATATTCTCAGGTAATGGCATGACTGCTGCTACGGAATGTGAAGGGGGCCCACCGACAAAACAACTTACCTTCAAGGCTTGTCCTGCGTTGTTTGCCTTTGTCTGATGAACTCCAATACCACGGTGTAATTGGTAATGCAACCCAATTTCCTGATCTTTTATATACTCATTGCCATTGAGTTGTATCCTGTACATACCCAGGTTGGCTTTCATAATACCGGGTTGTTCAATATCCTCCGTATAAACCTGTGGCAAAGTCACGAAAGCCCCGCCATCTTTTTCCCAATGCGTGATCAAAGGCAGATCGCTGATCTTTATTTCTTCAAATAAAACAGGTTTGTTGATAGGGTTTTTTAAAGGTAATACCTTCATCGCAGCAAGTCCCGTTTGCAGATTATCCAGAGGATGTTTTAAGGCGGCCAATGGACTTTCTTTCAATTCAATCAGCCGCTGAACCTGTGAGATGGTCTTTTTGAAAATGAATTTGCTACGTTCGAGCGTTCCGAAAATATTACTGGCTGCGCGGAATTTACTTCCTTTAACCTGCTCAAATAAAATAGCTGGACCCTGCACTTCATACATCCGTAAATGAATGGCCGCCATTTGAAGGTAAGGATCAACTTCCTGTTCAATACGAACCAGCATATCATGCTTTTCAAGGTCAAGTAAACATTGTTCGAGAGAGGAATAGGACATGGGCAAATATACATGTTGAATTGAATTGTTTGAATCTCAAATTGCTCTATAGCTTATGTCGGATTTTGAATAGGTTTTTTCTATTATGGGAATTATATAACGATTTCCTGTACCACTTGCAATGGACATTCTGAACAACGCCACATCTTTGCACAGCAATTGATTGTCTACCGAAGAATAAACGGAGTAGTGTATGACAATAGACCAGAAATACTAAAACATGATATTCGTAGATAACCACTCACATCAGGGAAATGCAATTGCACTTCCCTGTTTTTTTGCCTGTTCATACTTTGAAGTAAGTGATTAGCTAAGTTTGTATTTAAAATTATCTTGTATGCCTCTTTTACAAAAACGACATCATATGAACGCTCTGTTTTTAACGGTCCTATCAACACTTTTTTCCTTTGGGGCTGTTCATGCATGTACTGCCGATAGTTTAGGAAATGAAGAAATTACGGGCTTATCCATTGAGAATATGCCAGCTTTACCCGCCGGGGATGTCAGTTCAAATCCGTATGCTTTAGTAGCCGGTGGAAGTAAAGGAATAGGATATGCAATTTCAGAGGCATTGGCAAAGCGGAGCTATAATCTTATTATAATTGCACGTACAGTCGATACATTGAATAAAGCAAAACATATACTTGAAAGTACCTACGGCATTCATGTGGAAATAATTGTTAAGGATTTGAGTAAAGAAGAGTCTGCGGGTGAGATTGCTGCATGGTGTAAGGAGAAAGATATCAGGCTTACGATGTTATGCAATGTCGCCGGACTTGGTGGGGAGAACGATTATTTGAAACTGCCTTTGGACAGCATCCGTTACATGATCCATTTAAACCTCGAATCGACGGCGGCTATGTGTAATGAACTTATCCCTTTATTAGAGAAAAATGCCCCATCGTATATTCTGAACGTGGGAAGCATGGCCGGATTTGCTCCTATCCCGAGCAAGAATATTTATTCAGCGACAAAATCAGCCGTCGTGTTTTTTAGTTATTCGCTGAAATATCAATTGAAAAAAAAGAATATCGGCGTGAGTTGTCTTTGTCCCGGACCTGTTTTTACTAAACCATCAATTATTAAAACCACAAAAAAAGAACTAGGTTGGTTTGGTATGCAAATGGCAGTGCCTCCGAAAAAGGTGGGAGAGATTGCTGTGCGGAAAACCCTCAAAAAGAAAATGATCATTGTTCCGGGAAATTTAGCGAGAATCATGGCTCGTGTTGTTCGTACACTCCCTCGAGGCTTAATGGCGTTTATTTATTACAGTGTGGGAAGTAAGTAATCCTTCTACCTGAAGGGAATTGCCAGATTATTTTTAGATGAAAATTCGGAGAAATCGCTTACTGAAAATCATGTAATCTATACTTTCCATTATGTAACGCATCCGTAAGGTGCTGATGCAATCTTTGCACTGTTATTTAGAATATTCAACACATTTAAATAATATAGCGGCGCTTTTGTTAGATGATACGAGGGGGAAGTTAGGTTTGTGTGAGTGTAGGTAGATTGTTGTATGTTTGGAAGAATGTCGCAAAAAGATTTAGGAGAAAAGAGGGATTCCATCAATCCTAGAGAAGTTCTGTCGCCCTCCACGAAAACACAAAGTATGAATGTATCAAAAACGAATTCCGGTGAAAAACAGGTCGAAATACCTAAGAAGGGTTCTGCCGGGAAACGGATATTGAAAGGAGTGGGTATATTTTTCTTATTTCTACTCATTCTGGTCATTGCCGCAGTTTTAGTTCTTCAAACACCGCCGGGTAAAGAATTTGTACGGGCAAAGGCGGAAAGCTTCCTGGCCAGCAAATTGAAGTCGAAGGTGCAAATTGGCAAATTGGATTATAGCTTACCAACGTGGATAGAACTTAAGGAGGTATATATTGAAGATGAGACTGGTAAGTCGCTTTTAAAAGGTTCTTCCTTGTATGTGAGTCTGAATATGATCCGACTTATTTCTGGGGACGTTCTCATCAAAAAAGTAGAACTTAAGAATATAGATATAAACCTCAACAGACTTGGAACTAATAAGGACTTTAATTTTCAATTTATTGCAGATGCATTTACTTCAAAGGATACGACAGAAAAAACAACTGATAAGAAAAAAAGCGGCATTTCGCTCGACCGCCTTATATTGTCTGATGTACATGTGTTGTTCAATGATGAGCGTGGAGGTATGTATTGTAATGGCAACATTGGAACTTTTAACCTGCAGGTTAAAGAATTTAATCTCGACAGTCTTGACTTTTCGGTTAAGAATATTGCCATCGAAAATTCCGTTATTGAGGTTATTTCCCGCAAAGCAAACATAATAGACTCGATGGTTACAGCAGTTGATTCGGCAAAAAAAGCAAAGCCATCTGCTGAGTTTAGGATGCTTTTGAATAATCTTTCTATTAATAAGTTAGCCGTAACTTATACCAAACCTGAGGAACAGACACGTTATCATAATGATATTGATACATTAACCCTTACGAAAGCGGGATTCAGCATTTCTGAGAAAACAGTGTCCCTCGAAAATCTTTTGCTTGCTTCTTCATCCATTGAGCTGGGTATGTTTACCCCTCCTGCATTAAAAACAAGCAAGGTGACTGATAGCCTCATTACGGATAGTGCTTCCAGTTGGGATGTAAGTGTGAATAATATTCTGTTGCGAAAAAATAATTTTAGATTTGATAATAACTATTACCAACCTATAGCCACTAGTTTTGATAAAAACCACCTTGATATTAAGGACATATCATTAGCTGCAGGGGATATTCATTACAATGCTAATGAAATCAAAGGAATTATTCGTTCAGGTTCGACAATACTAACTGATGAACTGACATTGCAGCAACTCGAAGGGAATATTGTCTATAATGATTCGGGTGCTGTGATAAAGGATCTTCGGTTGAAAACAGAAGGTTCTTTGATTACTATGAATGGCATGTTCAGGTATGGTATGAACGACTCTTCAAAAAAGTTTAATGCACGTACTATGATGCTGGCGGCAGTCAATAACAGTGTGATTTCGTATGCGGAATTACAATATCTTGTTCCATCATTAAAGAAAGAGCCTCCGGTAAATCTTCGTCCGGATGCTACTATTTCCATTCATGGAACTGTGACAGGTACAATCCGAATTATGCAAATTAATGATCTGAAGGTAAGTACTTCAGATTCCCGCTTTAATCTTCAAACAGGTGGAACTTTATATAATCTTGATAATCCGAAAGCCATCAAGTATGCGATGGGTATAAAGGTTTTAGATGTGAGTAAGAATATTATGCCGTTTAAATTGAAAGCACAATTAGCGAAGAATAAAGTTCAACTGCCTGAACGAATAAGACTGAATGGTGATGTAGCCGGGTCGATGAACGATTTTAAGGGGAATGTTAATTTGATCTCTTCGTACGGAACTGCCAACATCAACGGAACCGCCGGAAATTTTTCAAAACCTAAACTTCTTCTGTATGATCTTGTAGTCACTGCTAAAAATTTCCAAACCGGAAAATGGATCAGCAAGGATTCATTATTAGGTCCGTTAAGTGGTGTGGTCAAAGTAAAAGGGCAGGGCACAGAGATAAAAAATGTCACGGCTAATGCAATAGTCGATATACAAACCTTTATACTGAAAGGGATTGATTATAATAATATTGATCTGAACGCAGGTATCACTAAAGGAAAATACGTTGTGAATGGCAGTATAGACGATGAACTGGTCAATACGGTCATGGATCTAAAAGGTGATATTGTGGGGCAATATCCGACAGCAATTGGTACTATTTCTTTGAATGAGCTTAATCTCTACCAGATGAAAATGGTAGCAGATCCACTCAATATACGTTCCGATATAGTGTTGAATGTGGAGGATGTAACACCAGAATCGCTCAATATGGAAACTGTCATGAAAGGGACTAAGATTATCACGGATAAAGAAACGATCTATGTAGATTCTATGTTTGTGAAAGGGAAGAGAGCCAATGACACAACGGACATTTTGGTCAAGTCGCCGTTTCTTTCATTGAATTTGAAAGGACGATACGATTATAAGAATCTCGCCACTGCTTTCCAACAATTTATAGCTGATAAGACAGGTACGGAAAATAAGAATCCATCAAAGGTTATTTCGCAGCAAGCGGATATAGTTCTACAGATTAACCGTAGCGATCTCTTAAAGAAAATCGTTCCGGGTCTTGATTTTGATGACCCGATTCGTATGACAGGCGTATTTAATAGCGAACGACGAGATACCATTTTAAGATTAAATTCGACTATCCCATCATTGACCTATTCCACCACATCGGCAGAGAATCTTGTGCTGGATATTCATGGAGGCGACACTGCTCTGAGGATGGTGGCCACAGCCGATGTGATTGGTTTAAAAGAAAATAGCATTTTTACACCCGAACTGAATATTGGTTTTGCAAAAAGTAAGGCAGATGTTTTTCTAAGAACCTTCGATGAAGCGAAAAAAGAGTTTTATTCGATACGCGCCAATGCCTTATTGTCTGAACACGAAAAGACTATCAGTCTGCAAAATGACCTTATTCTAAATTATGCCAAATGGAATATAGAGCCTTCAAATGCAATACATATTTATAAGAACGGATATGTAGCCGATAACTTCACGATTTCCCAAGCAGGCCAAAAACTGTCTGTGAATAGTCCAGGAAAAAGTGCAACAAGTCCGCTTAATATTACCGTCAGGGATTTTGACCTAAAGACAGTGTTTTCGTTTTTCAGTAAGGATAGTTCACTGCAAGGCAACATGAATAGTGATTTAACTATTCAGCAGCCTATACAATCATCTCCGGCTTTTAGTGGTACAGTGGCTATTCAATCGTTGGCGTATAAAAAAGTTGCTATTGGCGATTTGAATCTGAAAGCTTCATCGTCGCCATCCGGAGTGATGAGTTTGGATGGAACAGTAAAGGGAACGAATGGTGTAACGCTTACTGGAACCGTCAATACCGCGAATAATCAACTTAATCTTATAACAAAAATTGCGAAACTTGATATGACGGTGCTGGAAGCTTTTTCTAATGGACAGCTGGAACGAAGTGCCGGCGCTGTGGAAGGGGATATAGCTATTACCGGTACAACAAAAGCTCCTGTATGGAATGGTGAGTTGAGATTCCCTAATGCAATCATCGTTCCGACAATTTCAAATTCACCATTAGCGATCAATAACCAGAAGATCGTACTCGCTTATCCTACTATTACATTCAACAAATTTACCATTAAGGACTCTGTCTTCAATAGCCTGGTAATAGACGGTAGTGCCCGCCATACAACAGGTGCAGACTTTGATCTGAATTTGAATATCAATACCAAGAATTTTGTCGCCATGAATTCAGTTCCGAATAAGAAGAAACTGATCTCAGGAAAAGTTGTCGTCGATCTTGATGCACACATAGGACGTAGTGTTTTGTCGCCGGATATTAATGGCAATATTATTCTTGAAAATGAGAGTGATCTTCACTTCGCCATGATGCAAAAGGATTACAGGGAGGAACTGAAAAAAGTGGTCCGCTTTATTGACCGCGATACGGTAGAAGATTTCAGTAAATTATTTTATGATCCGGCACTAAATGATACTGGTGCCGTTGTGTTTAAGGGGTTAAAGTATAATCTGAATCTTGAAGTCAAGGAAAAGGCTGCTGTTACTGTGTTAATCGATCCCTCTACAGGTGACGAACTAAAGATCAGCGGCTCTGCCCAGTTGAATGCGGGTGTAGATGAAAGCGGAAAGCTCGGTATTACTGGCGTTTATAATTTAAAAGATGGACAATATACATTGGTTTACAGTGTGTTGAAACGAAAGTTTAATCTAGTAGATGGAAGCACCATCACCTTTGCCGGTGATCCATTGCAGGCCGAAGCGAATGTAATTGCTCATTACGAAGTAGAAGCATCTCCACGGGATCTTTTGGGAAATGAAATTAGTGAAAATTCTGCTTCGCTTGGAGGTGCATTTAATAGCAAAATCCCCTTCATAGTGATACTAAAGATCAAGGGGCCAATTATGAAGCCGATTATTTCGTTTGATATAAAACCTAAAGAAAATACATCGGGTGTTAATTCGAACCTCATCGATGCCATCGACAATAAATTAGCGCAATTCCGTACCGATGAATCAGCGATGAACAAGCAGGTTTTTGCCTTGCTTATTTTGAGGAGATTTATAGGTGAGCGAAGTAATGATTTTTTTGCCGGTGTCGGAAATACTGCGAATTCTGCCGTAAAGCAAAGTGTCAGTCAGTTTCTTTCAGATGCCGTTGAGCAGATTGCAGCAGATCTGATAAAGGGTGTTGATATCAGTCTTGATGTAAATAATTATGAAGAAGAAGGAAATAAACAAAACGATCGTACTGATGTCAGCCTAGGTTTGTCAAAACGTTTGCTGAACGATCGTCTCACAGTTATGGTTGGTAAATCATTTACAGTCGATGGCGATGACCCTGTGGCAAAAACCCAGACAAATAATAATCTTCAGTTTCTTCCCGACCTGACAACAAATTATAAACTTACAAAAGACGGACGTTATAATGTGAAAGCCTACAGAAAAAATCAATATGAAGCCATTGTGGATGGTTATTTTATTGAGACTGGTTTAGTGCTTTCACTTTCGATGAATTATACACGGATTAATGAATTATTTAAAAAGAGGATACCGATTGATTAAAATGACAAAGCTGAATTGTAGTTGTTTCTTATTGTTAGTCTGTTTAATAACATCATGTAGTGTGGCACGTAAAATACCGCCAGGCGATAAATTATATAATGGTGCCAATTTTACCATTGCGCATGATACCGGCTATGTGGTCAGTACACGCAGTTTTAAAAAGAAGCTGAAGAAGATCGCCATGCCGAAGAAAAATAAAATGATTCTTGGAATGCCGTACAAGGTCTGGTGGTGGTATAAAATCGGGGAGCCGAAAAAGCTAAAGGGATTTAAATACTGGCTACGTACAAAACTGGGAGAGCCACCGAAATTAGGAAGCGATCTTGATATCAAAGCGAATCAGGAAAATATGGAAGCCTACCTTGACGATCTTGGTTATTACAGAAGTCGTGTAAAAGGAGATACCACTGTGAAAGGGTATAAAGTGGAAGCTGATTATAAGGTTAAAATTGCGCATCCCTATAAGATCGATTCTGTTATGTGGCTAATAAAGGATACCTCTTTGCTGAATAAAATTCATAAGATTGTCAATCGAAGATCGGTGCTTAAGCAAGATGACATTATTACCCTAGAGAATCTGAAAATAGAAAGGAATACAATCGATCTCAGATTAAAGAACAGAGGCTATTATTATTTCAATGCAGATTTTCTTGTGGCAAATGTTGATACAAGCAATGCGAATTATACGGCTGATATTTTATTTACAATAAAACAGGAAACACCTGCGAAATATTTAAGACCACAACGAATCAATAATATCGTCGTGTTTCCGAATTATACTCTCTTAGCACCTGCCCCTGATACGTCGCTGGCCAATCTTGAACAGGTAGATGGAATTTATATCCGTGATACAGTCAAGCAGTTTAAATCAAAAGTTTTTACCAGTGCCATTTCATTCCGTAAAGGCAATATGTACTCGTTAAAGACGCAGAATAAAACACAGAATCGTCTTATAAATCTTGGTGTTTTCAAATTTGTTAAGAACCGTTTTGAACCAGTGTTTGCATATGATACACTCGACCAACTGAATGTTTATTATTATCTGACACCTCAAAAAAGAAAGGCAATACAAACAGAAATCGGTGGTTTCAGTAAATCAAATTCATACCTGGGAGGTCAATTGAATGTTACCTGGCGGAATAGAAACTTATTACGGGGCGCTGAGAATTTTTCGATTAAAACCTACGGCGCGTATGAAACTTCGTTGAGTGATTCGCTCAAACACAATGATAATTACCGGCTTGGCGCAGAGGCCTCGTTGGTATTGCCTAAATTCTTTTTGCCTTTTGTAAAAGGTGAGCATAACCTGTTTCCTCCACAGACAAGATTTTCGACGGGTTATGAATGGTTACGCCGTCAGGCTTTATATACAAAAACATTCTTGCGTTTTCAATATGAGATTAACTGGAAACCTAAAACGAATGTGCAACATACAATTGCTCCGATCAGTATGACCTATAATTTTACGAATGGCTTTACAGACAAGTATCGGGCAGAAGCCATTCAAAATTCCTTGCTTGATATTATCAATCGTCCTGAGTTAATTAGTGGAAGTTTTTATAATTTCCTGACACAAACAATGTTTCCGCAGGCAAGAAATATTTATTATTTCAATGGTAATTTAGATATTGCAGGGAATGTGCTGGGATTTATCAACAGGAATAAAAGTGAGCCGTTTAGTAATAAAATTTTAGGCGCTTATTATGCCCAATATATCAAAGCAGATGTAGATTTTCGTTATAGCCATAAAATTAGTAAAGATATTTATCTGGCCAACAGAGTAATGTTAGGGGCTTCTATTCCGTATGGAAATTCTCGCGATCTGCCTTTCTCTAAGCAGTTCGCCATAGGTGGGGCGAATAGCTTACGAGGATTCAGACCGCGCAATCTTGGCCCTGGATCAGATGTGCCAACCGCTAACCAGATTCTATATTATCCTCAGATCGGTGGAGATTATAAGCTTGAATTGAATTCGGAGTTGCGTATACCTATCATAGGAGCATTGAAATCGGCGGTGTTTGTCGATGCCGGTAATATCTGGGTAAAGGATAGTTTTCTTTATACTGGTGGAGCGGTTCTCTCTAAAAGCTTTGTCAAGGAAATTGCCATGGATGCCGGCTTGGGTATTCGGTACGATGCGACCATTCTTATACTGAGGCTTGATCTTGCTCTGCCTTTACGTAAACCCTGGCTCCCTGAGAGTGACCGATGGGTATTTGATGCAATAGATGTTAGCAGTAAAAGTTGGAGACGAAGTAACCTGGTCTTCAATATCGCTATTGGTTACCCTTTTTAACTATGAAAAAAATAACAATCTTACTGGCAGTCTTATCATTACTTATCCTTGGTGGCCTGTATTGGTATTTTTCAATGCATAAAAAAATTGTCAAGGATAAATTGCAGGATACAGTGACAAAGAAAACTGATGGCTTATATAAACTTACTTATGATAGCAGTACGCTCGATGAAGTAGGTGGAGATGCCTCTTTTATTAATGTAAAACTTAAAGTGGATTCTGTTGTTCTGGCGCAATTCATAGCTGAAGGAAAAGCGCCCGCTCTAATCGTGGATCTTGAACTCGTTGCCCTGAAGATAGATGGTCTTGAATCTATTGGTTTGCTGAAAGAAGAATCAGTAGATGCCAAGACGATTATTCTTGAAGAACCGGTGCTTAAATTTTTTAAGATTGCAAGGATTAATAAAGAAGAACTTGAAACAGACGAAACTGTGCTGCAAGATACCACCGAAATTTTTGAACGTTTGCTCGGGCAGTATAACCTGATTAAAGCAGATAGTATTCTCATTCGTAAAGGATATGTTGAGTGGAATGATAATATTCAGAATAAGAAGATTTTTGTTGAGGAAGTCGATTGTGCCATTCATAATTTTCGTGTTGACAGCCTGCACAGGTATAAAAATATAGCTTCGTATTTTTTGAAGGATGCCTCGTTGCGCGCACGAAATTTTAGGGTGACAGATTCTACAGGAAATAAAAACGTAGCTGTATCTGATGTCGACTACGTCGCAAACGAGGGAAGAATTTCTGTCAATAATATATTTCTTGGAAATAAGCAGACTATTAAAGCCATCAAGGTTAGAGGGTTAAATACATACGATTTTATTTACCGGAATGAAATAAATTGTAAAACCTTATGGCTCAACGATGTCTATTTATCAATCCGCAAAACCAGGAATAAGGCAAAACCTTCAGACTCGCTGTCTATCGCTCTTCCCGAAATTCTTACATCGTTGAAGGTCGATACACTTTCAATTACCGACGGACACCTACAGTTGACGAATGGAAATAAGAAAACAGTTGAACTTGACGGTATTCAGGCAAATTTGTATAAGACCGTAATCGATACCAATGGGATCTCTCTTCGGAGTATTCTGGAGGATGGTTTGTTTCGTGTGTTAATCGCTTCCATTAAGGTATATCCCAAAAAAGGGGTTCATACGATTCAACTCGGGAATCTACGTTACCTCAATGCAGGGAAGGCGCTCTTTGTGGAAACATTTAAAGTGACTCCAACAATAGCCAAGAATGATCCGTCCGTAACCGGGAATACCCAACAGGATCTTTTTAGCATCGTAGGGAAGAATATTAATGTCAGTGAATTTGATCTGGAACAATTTGTCTATAATGAGCTGGTTTCGGCTAAAAAAATAAGTCTCTCTATCGATCTGCGAGTACTGACAGATAAATTTCATGGAAATAATACAGTGTCAAGGCTGGGGCAATATCCTCACCAATTGTTACAGAAGCTGAAATATAAAGTACACATTCCGAACGTTCATGTGCAAAATAGCCGTATCCAGTATACGGAGAGAAAGGCAAAGACGGGACAAACAGGAACGCTGTATTTCTCGAATGTAAACGGAGATATATCCAATTTTTCGAATACAACGAAAGGATCTATGAAGTTAGTTTCTGAAGGACGGTTAATGAACGAGGGAAAAGCGCAGGCCGAATGGGATTTTCCAATGAATGCAAGCGATGGTCGTTTTTTTGTTAAAGGGACACTTAAAGGCCTCAATTTGATGTCAATGAATGATGTCGCAAAAAATCTTGCAGATGCGGAAATTCTTTCAGGCTCTCTTACTCAGTTGGATTTCACAATGAATGGGACTAATACCTCATCAAGCGGTGAAGTGGTCTTTACGTACAAAGATCTGAAGATCAAAATATTGAAAGATGGTGAGAGTGGTTTATTAAAAAATGCAAAAGTGGTCAGTTTTCTCGCGAATGCAGCCATTAAAAATAATCAATCAGAACCGGTAAGGCAGTCATATACAAATCAACGGGATAAGACAAAATCGTTCTTTAATCTTTTATGGAAGTCCATCTTTGAAGGGATAAAAAATACCGTGCTGATAAAACCAGCGAAGTCGATCAATAAGAAGAAATAAATTTATTCTTTCATTCTTGAAGCCATATCTTTTTTCAACATGGGTCGCAATTGTATAAAGTCGAGGTGAAGAACGATTTCATTCTCATGGATATCTCCCGGGTCATAATAAAAGCTGATCCCTTTATGTGTCAGAAATATTTTGTTGCTGACTTTCATCTGCTCTATAGTAAGCCATGTGCTTAGTTTTTTACCGGACTCTAAATGATATTTTTTGCGTAGCGCGGTTTCCAGCAACGCCTGAAGTTTAGTATTATCAACAGTAAGAATATCTTTTAGATCCAGTTTCTTTTTATTTTTTATATCGAGCAAAAGAAAACTAATGGCATCTTCATCAGACCCATATACAGTTTTTTTAAAAACAATAAACTTATGATCATTGTATATCGGTCTTAGTAATACTGTTTTGCGTATACTCTTCACGTCATTACCTGTGGTCTTTAATTTTTCAACAGATGTTTTGAGCCAGTTCTGAATATACGCCTGGTAGCCGGTACCGATATTTTTATAGCTCGTTTTCCCTTCCTCCAGAAATTTCAGAAGTTCGCGGTGTATAAAATCAAGGTTAGTCTCATTAGTTCCCTGCGCTTTCAAACCAAGTATAATGATCTCTGCCTTTGCCTGCTTAGCTTCATTCTTTCTGAGGACAGTGTCCTTTCTAAATGCATCGATAGAAAAAGCGATTGAATTTGTATAATCTTCTTTCAGTTGTATTTTGTGAGTTTGTCCGTTTTCATTAATATGGCCCGACAATATGCTGTCCGCTATTCTGAACTCCCAGGTAGTAGCGGTAGAGCCCGATCGCAATTCGTCCAGTGAGCTATTCTCCTTTAAAACATCTGCATGCAAAGCAGCTTTATGATCAAGCGACTTTGGTTGCTGAATATAAAAGATTTGGGTGGAAAGGCTGTCTGTAAAATAATAGTAACTGCCTCCATAATTCGAGCTACCCTGGAATCCATAGACCAAATCAAGCACAACGTTTCTGCTTCCTATCGTTCCTTTGTAATGTTTATAGATATCATCTCCGGGGCCATGTGGGGTACCGTTCTTTTTTATCTGAGCTAAAAGGATACTCGAAAATAGGGATGCGGAAACGAACAGGGCGAAAGTTTTGATGGAATAAATCATTCTGTAAATATCGGAATTTGAGGATCGAAATGTGTGAATCTGTTTAAGTATTTGAGTGTCAAAATGTGAAAGTTGTAAGATTTAGAAATCCATGTGTAAAGGGCTCATCGATAACCGAGATTACCTTCGTCGTGTTAGTTAATTTTTTTTTACCCACCATAATAGCATAGCATGAACCCACAACTTAACCAAGAAACCGGCGCAAACCAATCCCATAAGACTAAGGAGCAGGAAGCCAAAGAGGATCAACTTTTCCCCGGATACCCGCAACATCCCTCGTCAGAAGATGTCTATAATGAGCATCTTGTAGATTCTTCTGATGATCCTAAAAATCCGCAGGCTCTGAATCCTTCAAATGAGCCAGTATCATCGCCAGATAAACATGACCTGGATATTCCAGGTGCTGAACTAGATGACGCATCCGAAGCAATTGGCGAGGAAGATGAAGAAAACAATTATTATAGTATTGGCGGAGACAACCATGATGATCTCGAAGAAAATCAGGGAGAGTTATTCGAACCGGAGCGTAACGACGAATAGTCACGCACTTTAAAAACTTACAAAACCATGCAGGATAGAAAGAAAACTAACTGGTCTATAGATCCTTCTCATACTGAGATCGGTTGTAAGGTTAAGCATCTGATGATATCGAATGTCAAAGGTCATTTCAATGAATTCGGTGGAACTGTAAGTATGGTAGAAAATGATTTCACAACAGCAGAGGTTAATTTCTGGATTGTTGCCTCTTCAATTGACACCGGTGATCTAAAGCGAGATAAACATCTTATGGGGGCCGACTTTTTTGACAGTGAATATTATCCTCGTATCACCTTCGGAGACGTTGCTTTCAAGCATAGCGAAGATGCTGATCATTATGAATTATATGGTGACCTTACAATGAAAGGGATTCTTCGACGTATTAAACTGCAACTTGAATTCGGAGGAATTACGAAAGACCCCTGGGGGAAAGTGAGGGCTGGTTTCTCATTAAAGGGAAGTATTGATCGGAGCGACTGGGACCTCAATTGGAATACAATACTTGAAACAGGTGGAGTTTTTCTGGCCAACAATGTGAAAATACTCTGTGAGGTGGAACTAATCAAAATGGAGTCTTAATTTAATATGGATGATCTTGTTGTATTAAGATTGTCCGCAAAATTGATAAAATGAATGTAAAACGAATTTTTGGAAGTGTTCTCACAGTAGCGGGGATTATTGGATTGGTCTATGCTGCGGTTCTGTTTGCGCAGACATCCGGTGCCGAAAGAGATCTCAGATCCTTAATCATTTTTGCTATTCTTGGAGCACTATTTTTTATTGCCGGGATTGGCCTTATTAGAAACACGAAAGATGAAGCATAGAAATTCAATCTGACTGCAAAAGAATTAATGTTTTAAATTCATTGACTACAATCTTATAACGAAACCGTGGAATTATGTAACGCCACTTTTGTTCCATGGTGTCATCTTTGTATCAGTTAAAAATTATTTATTCATCTTTAAACTAAATAAAAATGGAAACTAAATCCCAAATGAATTTGCTCACAGGTATGTTTACCGATCCTGAGCACGTAGCACAGGTGTATGATACCCTTATCAGTAAAGGATACACGAAGGATGAGATCAACCTTGTAATGTCGGCAGAAACAAGAAAAAAATATTTTGCCGAGCCTGAAGAGATTGAAGGTAATAAAGCTGCGATCGGTGCAGGAACCGGCTCAGCGGTAGGTGCTGTTGTAGGCGCAGTAGCCGCTATTATTGCATTGGTTGGAACCAGTTTGATAATTCCAGGCTTAGGTCTTATCGTTGCAGGTCCGATAGCCGCAGGATTGGCTGGTGCCGGTGCCGGTGTTGTTACCGGAGGAATTATAGGAGGATTGATAGGTGTCGGACTTCCTGCAGAACGCGCACACCTCTATGAATCGGGTGTAAATAATGGAAAAATCTTTGTAGGGATCCATCCGCATAGTGTCGAAGATGCTGACTTTTTCAGAGAAGATTGGAGAATTAGGAATGCCGAGGATATTTACTGGGAGGATGATAGCAATCCACAATCCACCCTATAATTTAACTATTAAAGAGTATTAATTATGAGACCTAATATAGGATTATCTGAGCAAAGCCTCAAAGGAGTGACTGATATTCTCTCCATTGTATTAGCGGATGCAGTTATGCTGTATACAAAAACCAGAAAATTTCACTGGAACGTAAACGGTGAGAGTTTTATGGAACTACATAAATTATTCGAGACTCAATATAATCAGATGGAAATGTCAATTGATGAAATTGCTGAACGGATTAATAAACTTGGCGCGAAAACAATCGGAACTATGGAAGAATTTAGTTCGTTAGCTACACTTAAAGAGTCCCCGGGAAAGTACCCGACCTCCAAAGAAATGCTAAAAGAATTGTTGGAAGATCATGAGAAAGTCGTTACCAACCTAAGGGAATTTGTGGAAGACTGTGAAGAGAGTTATAAGGATGCAGGCACAACAGATTTTTTAACAGGACTAATGCTTGATCATGAAACGATCGCATGGACTCTCCGAAGATATTTTCACTAAATTTAATTACTACATCAAGCCTCCGGAGACGGAGGTTTTTTTAGTTAGTGAATACACCATTATCAACTAAATTAATAGATCCTGCGGTTTAGTTTTGAAGTAAAAAGATCGACTGGACCTTAGGTAAATATGATGTATTTAAATCGTGGGAAGTATGTAATGTTGAGGATTAATTGTGTAACAACCTTCTTTGTTAATGTCCTGAACTTTGTGTTTATAAAACAGACTAAAAATCTTAAAAATATTTCTTATGAAACAATTATTACTCTTCCTCCTTATTCTTACTCATTCAATATGGGCAGCCAACGCAACAAACGGTTCAATGACAGTAACAGCCTGTGATTCCTTCCAATGGAACAATGCTACATATACAACTTCAGGAAAGTATTATAGTGGCAGTCCGGCAAACGAAATATTGAATCTCACGATCCTGAATTCAACGTATGCGACGGTAATAGTATCCTCCTACTTCTCATACACATGGCCACTTAACAATAATTTCTATACAAGCTCAGGTTCGTATACGGAAATACTTGCAAACTCAAATGGATGTGATAGCATTGTAACACTTGAATTAACAATTTATCCTGGTATACATATTTCACCTATTGTATTTCTTACCGGAGCGTATGACCCTGGTACCGGTCTGATGTATGATAGTTTGCGGGTTAACAATTTAATTCCACTCACTGAGCCATATTCCGCACCGCCCTATTATAAACCACAAATTGGTGGGCCGGGTGGTGAGTCAGTTTCTTATCTAACTCTGGGAGTTACAGGTAACAACGCGATAGTTGACTGGATCTTTGTAGAATTACGTTCAAATGTGCACTCTTCAACCATCATTGCCACAAAAAGAGGACTTCTTCAACGTGATGGTGATATCGTTGATGCTGATGGAATTAGCCCCCTATTTTTTGAAGGTATAGAAGGAGGTACTTTTTATGTCAGTGTCAAGCACCGGAACCATCTTGGTATAATGACTGCATCTCCGGTAACACTGGAATATAACAGCACGGATGTTGATTTTACCTCCCCAGCATTTTTAGTCTATGAGAATTTAAGCATCTCTAATTCTCCGAGAAAAATACAGGGTTCAGTGGCGACAATGTTAGCCTGTGACGCCAACTCAAATAAAAATACAAGATATAATGGATTCAACAATGATAAGGAAGCTGTTCTTCAGAGTGTAGGCTACTCAACACCAAATAATACATTACACGCCTACAGGACGGAAGATCTCAATATGGATGGGAAAGTGAGATATAATAATTTCAACAATGACAGGTACTATATTGGCCTTAATATTGGCATGTCAAATCTTAATGCCGTATTATCACAACATACACCTAATTAATATTCATTCACAACAATTAAAACATACTATCATGAAAAATTTATTCATTCTCACAATTCTGCTGATCTCCGGATTGCCTGCTTTCAGCCAATGTCCGAATACCACAGGGAACTATGAATTTTCTATCTCATACGACGCTAGAAATATTACCATCAGCGCCAGAAATACAACGGCAACAATTCGCTCCAATTATGTTGACCCTTCTATAAATGGAAATTTTGTCGGACTTGTATTTGGTATCAAATGGCATTTAAAAAGCAAGATCGCCTTATATCAGAATGTCTCACAATCGCCATTCGACATTATGCAATCAGGCGAAATAGTACAAAAAGATAATTATTTATTTCAATCATACGGCGATGCTTCTGAGAAGCTGCCTTTACTCACCAAAGATTTTATGAATGGTGAATGGCATACAATCGCCATCATTCCATATACCGGTGTGTTGTATGACGGTGATGTCTTTGAATTAACGGAATGTGGCTTCGATGAAAGTACCAATCCATATTTTGCACAAATGGATAATGACGGAAACTATGGGCAATTTACTCCTAATATATATAGGGTGGCTGGCAATCTCAATGCAATAAATGTTCAGAATGCAGTAATTGTATATCCAAATCCAACGATGGGAGATCTGTTTGTTGATGTCAGTTCTGTAGCGAAGTCCAAAGGGACATTTACAGTGTTGGATATGACAGGAAAAATATTGACCATAATTCAAGCTGATTTGTGGAGAGGGCTTAATAAAATAACGATTAATGTGAGAGATCTTCCAAACGGTATGTATCTCATTAAGGTGACAGACGGTTATGCACTTAATTTTAGCCAGTCATTTTTAAAACATTGATCCATCATGATTAGAATAATACACAACAATAATTTTAAAGTTTAAAAGGGTTAAGGTGTGGTTTTTTTCAGCCTCGATTGTATCGGGGCTGTTTTTTTTCGAAGCAGAAGAATGTAAATCATATAACAATTATGCTGATTTCTGTAAGGCAATCTGCCTTTAATAAGTAAACTTTGTCTTTGATAATTAGCTAAATATTGATGAACAGGATATATTGTAAACCTAAAAAGTAAAAGTATGAACACCACAGAATTAAAAGGAAAATGGGAAGAGCAAAAAGGAAAGCTCAAACAAAAATTTGCAGACCTGACAGACGATGATCTGTTATACGTAGAAGGAAAAGAACAAGAGATGTTTGGAAGAATTCAAACTAAACTTGGAAAGAGTAAAGAAGAATTAGATGAGATTATTTCAGGTCTTTAATTCATTCTCATGTAAGCAACACATCGCCTCTTACCCAGGCGATTTGTTTTTTTTAAGCAGATTTGTATACTCTGTGAATTTTGTAATGATTGTTTCTTATTTTGTAATGAGAAGGTTTATTCGACATATAACTTTGTAATATCATCTAACTGTCGAGTCAGCAATACTAAAAAAGTCCGTCAGTCAACAGGTAAATTTTTAGAATAAGTTACCTTTTATATCTTAATTGAAAATGTTAGCATCATGAAAAATTTAGTATTACTTCTTATGATTTCTGCTCTGTTTTTTCAACACGTTACAGCACAGAAATATGGAAGTAAACCGTCGGAACAATTCGGACATACACTGAATATTGGAGCAGGAGTGGGTTATCATAGGTATTTAAATTATCCAACACCGGTTGTTGTTATAAACTATGAATTTGATCTTGTCAGGAATATTACTCTTGCACCAATTATTGGTGTATCTACCTACAGAGATTCCCATTACTGGGGCAATTATAATAATGCGTACAGAGACTACCACTACAGACAAACGGCAATCTCGATTGGCATAAAGGGCAGCTACTACTTCGATGAATTGCTTATGCTGAATACCAAATGGGATGTTTATACAGCAGCTTCAATTGGTGTGCAACCAGTCATTACAACTTGGGATAATGGCTATTATGGCAATAAGAAATTGACGAATACACCGGGATTGGTTTTCGCAAGTGGCCATCTGGGGGCAAGGTATCATTTCAGTAAGAGGGTGGGAGTATTTGTTGATCTGTCGACTGGGATTTTTACAACAGGAGGATCTTTTAAACTATAAAATATATAAATTATGAAAAACATAAATGAAACAAAGACCGCAACAGCATTACATGTAACTAAAATAGCTGGAGCGGTGGCTCTTGGTACAATGGCAGGAGCGGTACTAGGTGTGCTGTTTGCCCCCGATAAGGGAACAGAAACAAGAAGTAAGGTGTTAAACAGCGCTAGAGGAATGGCAAATAATCTAACACAAAAAGTGAAAGACAAGACACATGAACTGACAAGTAGATTCCGAAAAGTAAACGAAGAACCAGACCGTTTGGATAATATGACTCCTGGATTTAAAAAGAAATTGGCTGCATTAAAATCATAGTTAAAAATTAATACCATGGAAGAGAAAGGAAAAATTCACAAACTGGTTGATAGTGCCGGTAATTATATTGAGTCTAGTATAGATATTCTGAAACTACAAACCGCGGATAGGATTTCTAAAATTCTGGCCTCGGTGATCAGTGATTGTCTTATGATAATGGTCGTCTTTATGTGCATATTGTTTGTTAGTCTAGGATTGGCTTTTTTCCTTGCGGATATGATTGGAAGTACGTATGCAGGTTTTATGATGACAGGAGGGATTTATCTTTTAATAGGGTTTATTCTTTTAATGATGAAATCAAACGGCATGGAGAAATTCTTCAGAAACAGAATAATTCAGAAGATGTTTGATGAAAAGGATAACGACAATAAGGAATAATGAAGCATTGGAATATTTCAAATTACAAGGATCTTTGTAATCAGATACAGATCGAAGAGGCCAAGCGTTTGGCTCATCTGAGCGAAATGAAAGAAGCTTTCATAGAGTTTAAAGATTCAATAAATCCTCTTCATCTTGCCAAGGAAGCATATAAGGAATTGGCTGTCCAGGAGGAGATTAAAGCTGAAGCTAAATCAATTGGTTTAAATATCCTCGGCAATCTGCTCATTGGAGGTTTACTAAAACGTGGCACCGTCGCCGGTTTTATCGGTGCCACGTTACTGGAGAATATTCCTTCTTCTGTGTTAGCAGGGGTTATCCCAAAAGTACGAACTGTTTTGTCCTCGTTGTTTTCAAGAAAAAGCAAAGTACCCATCATTAAAATTTGACAATCTATGATTATCAAAAGTATTCTAAAGGAACTTCAAACAGAAGTGAACCCGATAGCAAGATCATTACATACTAACGATCATTTTAAGATTTTGATCATCGGATTTAAGACAGGAATGAAAATAAAAGAGTTCAAAACCATGAATACATCTAAGCTGACAGTAATATCTGGCAGTGTCCTTTACCGGGAAAATAATGTCAGCTTAAAACTTGAGAAGTTTGATGAGATTGATATTCCTGCCGATATCAAACATTCTGTAGAAGCACTGGAAGAAAGTCTGTGTTTATTAACCCAAGGGGTAGCTCAGCCTTACTTAATTCAACAAGGAAATTTTGTAGTGTAGCATTTTCGGTCCGTTTCTGAACGCGTAAGGAAAATGTCCTGAAGATCTATTGTTTGGCTTTAGCAACAAAGTGAAGTCGTAAGTAGATTCCACTATAAAAGCTAATGGATTTCCTGTGTTGAATGATCTTTAAATGTCTCTAGTTCAGACAATGCCTCAACAGGACCACTTTTTGCATGATGACTGCAATGCGATTTAAATCCCGAACAGGAGAATCAGATAACAGAGCAAGAGAATAACAATAGATGAGAATTTGGCTCAAATTGTTTCCTCAAAATCTTTTGGCATACAATGTTCGTAAGAGATCGCCAATTCATAATGATAGGTACTGACAATGTTGCCCACTGAAGCCAGATTAAGGGCACTTTGTCAATTCGGTAATCAGTGCCTTATACCATTTGGAGCGATCTTGTTTACCAAGCTGAATAAGCTCTCCTTGCCGCGACAGCCGGCTTTCGCATCTCGACGAATGAAAATACATTAATGCCATAAGGGCGTGCACTTCCAACCGTTGGGTTCGTGTATCGAGGAAACAAGCAATGTACATAATGTCATCGCCTTTTCGATCAGATACATACGGATCAGGAAGTCAGAATCTGTAATCGTATAATCTTCGTTGAAGAGCATAGATCACATTTAATACACCCCAATCTGTTTATTGATCTCATTTCCAGAAGGTATTACCTATTCAATATGATGTTGCCTGAACAATCCTTTCGTCTAGTAAAGTCGTTTGGAAATACTTTCTTCGGTGGTCAGAAAGGTTTTTGTAATATCGCCAATACTGAGCCCGCAAAGCGTTTTCAGAATGAGGCTGATATGGCTTCCCTACGAAATTTCAGGATGACAACAGGCGAACATCATCCGTACTGGCTGTCAGATATTTCCTCTTCAGTAAAAACCTCATTCACAGAAGGCACAAGGGTATACTCTGACTGTAACAGAAATGGAAGATCATTTTCGATTTTGTAGGTCAATTTTCCTCAAAAGATTGGATAACCTTTGGATATCTCAACTGCATCATCGATGTTATTTGCTTACACAATAAGATAACCCCAACCATTTCTTTGGCTTCAATAACGGTCCGTCGGTTACCACTTTGTTCCTGCCGTTCACTTGTATGCCTGTAGAAGCTAATGGCTCGCAACCTACTAATACACCATCCTGTGCAAGTCTTTGCAGCCAGATTATCCATAACTCCATGTTGTCCATGGCTACATGAGAATCTGCAGCTTGATGTGTATTTGGTTGTCATCACCTCTGAAGAAAAACATAGATTTTTGCATTGGTTCGTTTTTTTAGTGGTTTAAAAGTGCCAGATATTACACTAATAACGAAGTGCTTTTGAAGAACAGTGCAACTTTGGGCAAGAGCGTGAAAAAAGTTAATGTCATTTTTCCATCTTTGCATGGAGAAGGCGTATAAGATACCCATGCAGATCTTTTAATTGAGACCTGAACTACAGCAGCTAAACTATCACATACTTATGGGGGATAAAAGAATGGCAGAAGATAGTAGTTTTGAGATTTCTACATGATACGCATTTTACTTTTTGAGGATAATATAGATTTCACAGATAGCTTCAGCGACCTTATCAAAGAAACTCCTGATATGGAACTTTGTGCTCAGTATTCTAATTGCAGGGATGCGGTTAGGCACACACAGTTCTACAAACCTGATATCATTATCATGGATATTGACATGCCCGTGCAAAACGGCTTAGAAGGCTTACGCAACATACGGACAGCAGGTTTGGATGTGTTGGTGATCATGCTTACTGTGTTTGATGATAATGAACGGGTGTTTCAGGCGATCTGTGGAGGCGCTTCCGGTTACCTGCTAAAAACAACGGCGCCTGATAAGATTGTGGAATCTATCCGGGAGGCCAGAGCAGGCGGCGCACCCATGACGCCTTCGGTAGCCAAACAGGTCCTCAAACTTTTTTCGCTTCCTTTTCAACGATCAGAAGATCTGCAAAAGCTTACGCCAAGGGAGCATGATGTTTTATCCCTGTTGGTAAGAGGGTTTAGTTATAAAATGGCAGCGGGTGAAATGAGTATTAGTATAGAAACTTTGCGCTATCATATTAAAAATATTTACAGTAAGTTGCATGTGAATTCAAAAAGCGAGGCGGTGGCCAAGGCTATACATAATAGGATGACTTAATGAATTGGCCTTTTGTACCTGGCAGCCCTTAAAACTGAAATTATTTGAAACATTCTTATCTCATATTTTTTCTTTTATTCCTGATTGCATCCGTTTTATCCAATTATACTTATGCGCAGAATATATTTGACTCAGAAAACCCACCTGAAAAACTTAACTATAAGGGCTATACTATTGAGGATGGTCTCTCATCAAGTAATATAAACGCATTGCATCAGGATCATAACGGATTTCTTTGGATAGGCACACCCAACGGGCTAAACAGGTTTGATGGCAGAGAATTCAAATCGTTTTATCCCAATTGCCCGACCTTTAAAAATTAACTAAGTGATGGTTGTGTTCTCAATATAGATCAATTCAAAGATTGCTTATACATCGGTACACAAAAAGGCATTTCTGTTTATAACCTATCGACGCAAAAATTTATAAATAGTGAAGAGCTAAGCAAAAACTTTGATGCATATCGCTCAACGAATGTGGGTATTTATGTTGTCAATAACATTTTTACAATTGTTACAGATTCAACACTTGAAATGCTGGACACAAATTTTAACCGTATCTATTATTGGAATGCGTCAAATAGAATGAGTACATTTCACAGGTTTTTTTTTGGAATTGTTAAACCAGCATCCATTAATAATAATATCTTCTTGCTTCACACAAGTGAAGGAATTGCTTATTTTGATGTAAACAAAAAAAAGCTGTATAATAAAGAATACAATCCTTTAGGCCTGAATCTGTATACAGCATCTACCCCATTTACATTTGGTTGTAATACTAACAACTCAATTTATGTATCCGCTGGATGGGGAGAGAATTTTGTCATTTGCAACCTGTATGAACCTTTATACGACACCATATTTATTAATAAAAACAGGCATTCAAAGAAAAAATTTATTACAGTATATGATGTCTGTGGCGTGGGCAAAAATTCTTTGTTAGCAGCCTCGACAAAAGGCTTGTTTTATTATAATATGCAAACAAAAGTTAGAAACCTTTATTCGTTTGACAGCGAAAAAGATCCGGCAGAAAACAAAAATAACCTCAGAAGTATACTCATTGATAACGAAAAAAATATTTGGATTGGTTCTTACGAAGGGCTTTACAAAATTAATAAATTGAATAATACAACTACAAACTTGTTATTTGAAAAATTAAACCTTCAAAATAGATTTTGTAATTATGTATTAAAAAATAGGGAACACGAACTTGTATTTTGTTTTAATAGTACCGACTCCTTATTTTTCTTAGAAACAATAAAAGGAATAAAAAAATTAGTGGGTTACAAATTGAATATTTCTAGAAAAGGAGTTCTATACGCTTTACAAATGAGCCCGAATCAGTATCTAGTTAGCACTTGGGTTGGCACCTTTCTTTTTGATAAAGCAAAAAAAATAACGACAAGCGACCCTTTCATTCCTGATTCATTAAAAAAAGTGAGTGCATGTTTTTTATATACAGATATGAAGCAAAATTTATGGATGGGGTTCAGAGAAGGTAGGGGGCTATTCAGATATAATTTACAAACCAAATCAAGTAAATATTTTAATCATTATACTTTTCACGAGTCGGATGGAAATTACTTACCTATGCGTAATGTAATGAATGTTGCGGAACTATCTGATGGACGAATTGCATTTACAAACAATCAAGGCAATGGTAAACTATGCATTTGGGATACGTTAAGTGACCGAATAAAGGTAGTGCACGCCAAAAACAGGATAGGTAATTATGAACCCTATAACGGTACGGTATCAGGAATCGTATGCGACTCCAATGATATGTTGTGGTTGGCCACCTATAATGGGTTGGTTAAGTATGATTTAGTGCAGAATACCTACAGGCAATACGGCAGAAAGGAAGGGCTTACCAATGGAAATGTTTTATGTCTCTCAGTGGATAGATACAATAATATTTGGATAGGCACATACGGTGGCCTTTACTATTTGAACCAAAGAACTAATGTCATTCATCATTCTGAGCGTGAGCATACCCTAAAAAATGCTTTTATTGACTATACCTTTTACGATAGTTCAACCAATCATCTGTATATGACATGCAATTCGAATTTTTTTGATTTGAATATTGATGAAATATTTGTAAATAAACGGATTTCTAGAACGTACATAGACCAGGTGTTTGTTAATCAGCAACCCATATCTTTATCGCAAAATACTTTCTGATCCAGCGATTGTAATTTTCAATTCAATTTTAGTTCTATTAATTTAACCAATGGCGAAAATAACCAGTACTTCTATCAGTTGTTGCCCATAGATACAAACTGGGTATTTTCAGGAAAGCAAACGCAAATTAATTTTTCTAACTTAGTGCCTGATGATTATGTATTTAAAGTTAGAGCAAGAAATGGAGATGATATTTGGGGAAGTGAAGTGAGTTATACTTTTCATATTTCAAAACCATTTTATCTCACCTGGTGGTTTATTTTTTTAATGATATGCTTTACAATCGGTGTCATCAACTATTTTTTCCAATATCGCTTGCGACAGATACAAAAAATTGAAAAGATCCGTAACAAACTCAGCAGGGACCTGCATGACGATATAGGTAGCACGTTAAGCAGCATTAATATTTTAAGCCGATCGGCACAGCTACATGCGGAAAGTGAAAATGATGAAAAAACAAAAACTTCCCTTGAGAAAATTCATGAGAGAAGTCAGCGACTATTGGAGAACATGAAAGATATTATCTGGAACATCAATCCGAATAATGATTCCCTGGATGAACTTGTGAGCCGAATGCGTGAATATGCATCCTCAATTTTTGAAGCAAAAAATATATATTATGAGTTTTATTTTCCGGATGCCGGAGAATGTAAGACTTCCATTCCAATGGAGATCAAAAGTAACCTGTATCTTATTTTTAAGGAAGCGGTTAATAATTTATCTAAATATTCTGGTTGCATAAAGGCAATGATTACATTGAGTATTCAAACTCATAAAATTACACTTTTGGTGGAAGATGATGGCAGAGGTTTTGAGCAAACGAACCTTACACATCAGAGTGGATTGTTGAATATGAAACACAGAGCACTTGAATTAAAGGGAGATTTTAGTATACAATCAAGTCCGGGAAAAGGAACACAAATCAGGTTAATGATCCCTTATTAAATTTCGGAAATTACTTTCTACTCTGATTGTTTTTTAGAATTTGTGTGAAGGTTGAGCGTTTACTTTTTGTGAACATCGCAACCAAAATCCTATTACACTCAATCTCTACCTGCCGCCGTGACTACGAACGCTGTGATGGAGCTACTCAACGTGAATGAGTATAATTTACGTGATAGCTATAAGTAAAACAATTGACAGTGATATAATAGTTGGTGTTGATGAATTCAGTGCTAAAAATTAACCCCACCCTTTTATGGGGGGTTCAGCAAGAAAAGTTCGTGATACTTTCGAATAATTATTAAATAAAAAGAATCATGAAAAAATTAACAACACAAAACAACGAGGCAGTATTTAAAAAGGAAGTCGCCTTATTGAAACAAAATCTTAGCGAAGCTATGGATATGCTTTACGGGCGTTATCATATGCCTTCTGTTACAATCTCGAAAGTATTTGATCGGAAAAAGAAGACCGTAGAAATATGGGTTCATTTAAATGCTTTTTCTTTTGGGACGCACAAATGGGGCTATAAGATTGACAAACTAATAGCAATTCCAAGGATTATTTCAAAGCAGTTTAAATCTGATAGCAACAATATGGGATATGGAAGTTTTAAAATCGATACGGTAAGTACTGATGGAGCATATCAATATCCGTTTAAGAAATATACCTATAGTGCTAGTTCAGGTGGCTTGGAATCTACCATGGTATTACTGGTAGCGGACAAAACTCAACCTAAAATTGATGAATAGACAACCAATATGAATTCTTAAGAAGGCTGGACCTGAAATGTTATCTCCCGATAGTATCTAGTTATATACTCATGCCAAATCTAGCACTCAAATACTCTTATAATATTACTAAGAAGCCTCTCACTAATTAAATTGAACAAAACATAACAACGTATTAAAACAATAAACCATGAAACGAAAAATTATTATCCTCTTCCTTAGCACATTAGCCTATTTGCATATTGGCACATTGTCATTTGCTCAGGCACCAGCCAAATTCAGCTACCAGGCGGTAGTCAGGAATACCGGCAACGCATTAGTCTCTAACCAGATCATCTCTATGCGTATCAGTATTTTACAAAGTACTTCCACCGGAACATCAGTTTATACAGAAACCCAAAGTGCTACAACCAATTCAAATGGATTGGTTAGTGTGCAAATTGGGAATGGTACTGTTGTCAGTGGAAATCTAGCCACTATCAACTGGACGTCAGGTCCTTACTTTATTAAAACCGAAACAGATCCTGCTGGGGGTTCAAATTATTCCATCGTGTCCACTACACAATTACTAAGTGTTCCATACGCATTATATGCCGCGACATCAGGCAGTTCTACACCTGGCCCACAAGGACCAATTGGATTGACTGGACCAACCGGCCTCAACGGAGCAACAGGTACGCAAGGCATACAAGGTGTTGCAGGTACAA
>Ga0105048_10002779_pt1 | contig 28553 bp, 29 predicted proteins | sample MAT05_FD_78382 | JGI IMG/M metagenome (GOLD analysis project Ga0105048, IMG submission 78382) | Freshwater microbial communities from Lake Fryxell liftoff mats and glacier meltwater in Antarctica - MAT-05 | ecosystem: Environmental > Aquatic > Freshwater > Ice > Liftoff microbial mat | place...
AGGCGCCGTGGGTGCGGAACCAGGAACGCGCGACGCTCTTCGCCGCGCACCGGTTCGACGCAGCACCCACGCGGCGCTGAGCAGCAGGAACAACGGACTCGACGCCGCCTTGCAGCCACAGCCGACGGCGAGCATTCGCGGCCCCGCCGGTGTTCCCGCGTCCGGCGCCGCTGCGCAGGTGACGTCGACGTCCAGCGGGATGTTGTCGATGCCGGCGCTTCCCGTCGCGGTGATGCGCAGCTCGAAGTGGCCCGTCTGCTGGTCAGACGGCGTCCACCCGAAGAGCCCGGCGTCGACGGCCGCGCCGGCGGGCACCGCGGCGATCGATCGACTGGTCAACGCGTAGCCTACTGGCCCGGCGCCGACGACCATCGGCCGGCCGCTGGCCTGGTACTCCAGCAGCGCTCCGCAACCGCCGTCGAGGGTGACGAGCGCCTGGGTGCCGACGGGCAGCCCACCGTCCACCGGAGCGCAGAGCCCGGCGCTGCAGACGCCCTGCGCGCACATCGTCCCATTCGGCTGCAGCGCATCCGCTGGGCAGGCGGCCGAGCTGCCCGTGCACCTCTCGGCCTGGTCGCACCCATCGACCGCGCCCCGGCAGACGAGCGTGTTCGGCGCGGGAAGACAGGTGCCAGTCGCGCAGGTCTGGCAGTCCGACGTTCCGCCCGCGCACGCGCTGGTGCAGCAGACGCCGTCGACGCAGAAGCCATCGGCGCACGCCAAAGCGGTGGTGCACGAAGTGCCGGGGTGGCCACCCGCGTAGAGGCGGGCGTGAATGCGCTGCGAGTTGATCAACGGCGCGGTGTCGAAGCGCGAGTGCGCGAACCACCACTGCCCGGGGGCCGGCGCGCTGATCGCCGGGTAGATTTCGGTCTGGCCCGGTAGCGTGGCCAGCGGGAAGCGGGGCAGCGAGCCGCCGTCGCGCAGCACGACCGCCGCGTAGATGTCGCGCCGCACGTCGTCCGTCGTTTCCCAGGCCACCACGAAGTCCCTGCCGTCCCACCGGGCCACCGGCTGTTCCTGGTCGGACGCGGCGGCGCCGACGGTGAAGACGCCTCCGTCGAACGGGCCGGCGCCGGGGATGAAGGCGCCGCGCAGCGCGACGCTGGTCGAGGTGTCGAACTCCCACACCACGAGGAAGTCGCGGCCGTCGCTGGTCACCGACGGGCGCCCGTAATAGCGGTTGGACGCGAGCTGAATCGGCGGCGCGTCGAGCGTCGTCGTCCCGCTGACCCGCACCGCCTGCACCACGCCGGTGTTGTATTCCCAGACGACGAGCGCGATGCCCGCGTCGTTCGCCGCGACAGCGATCGCGTTCTTGTCGACGCTGCCGCCGCCAGGAGAAACCTCGAACTCGGGCCCAAGGCCGCCATCGGGGAAGTTGCGGCGGGCGCGGATGCCGGCGGGCGTGGTGCGCGCATCACCCCAGACGTTGAGGAAGCCCGGGCCATCGCGGGCGACCGCTCCCCCGAACGACTGAAACGGCATCGTGGTGACGGTCTGCAGTGGGGAAAGCACCCCGGTCGCCGAGACGAAGCGGCCGCGGAAAGTGAAGTCAGCGGACCACGCGACCCAGAACTGCGTGCCGTCGGTGGCCACGCTCGCCCCGGACCGCGTGTCCGAGCCGGTCTCGAGAACGATGGGGTCGGTCGCTCCGCCATCGGCGGGGAGGCGCGCGGCCGAGATGCCGTTGTGGTTGGCGCTCCAGGTGAGAAGCGAGACGCCGTTGGGAATGCTGGCCATCGTCGCCTGCAGCTGTTCATCGGCGGTGGTGGCGAACGTGAGCGCGGTCGCGTCGATGGGGGTCGACCCGGCCAGGCGCTTGGCGGCGACGTGCAGGCGGCTGTTGAGGAAGACGAGCAGCGATTGGCCGGCGCCGTTGGTGGCGAGGGCGACGCGGCCGTTCTCCGTGTCGACGTCCATGTCTTCGACCAGCACGCCCGTCGGATCCAACAGAAGGCCGCCTTGCGAGATGCGCGCGGCGCGAATCGAGCTCGGGTTCGTAACTTCCCAGCCGAGGATGAAGTCGGCGCCGTCGAAGGCGAGGGCGGGCCGCTTGTCGATGGTGCCGGCGGTACCGATGGTGACAGTCGCCGACAGCATCGGACCTGGCTGAACGCGACGGACGCCGAGGTCACCGCTCGCTTCGTTCTCCCAGCTGACCAGGAAGCCGGTGCCTCCGAAGGCGACGCTGCACCGGCGCTGCAGCCCCGCGCCCGCGAAGATGACGAACTCGGGCCCCAGTCGATCGCCGAGGAAGTTGAGGAAGACGCCGTAGATGTCGCCTTCGTCCGCGCGGCCGTCGACCCAGCACATCAGGTACTCGGTGCCGTCGAACGCGAGGTCTTTGTTGCGGCCGGCGATGCTCTCGCTGGCCATCGTGTTGGCGACCACCAACCCGCCGTCGCCGGTGTCGATGCCCGCGTCGGGCAGAATGCGCAGCATCCGCAGCTCGGTAGAAGGGAAGCCCGCGCTGTAGGCGACCAGCGTCTCTGAAGTTCCGCGCGAGAGACGAGGGTCTCTGCCGCTGGCCAGCGCGCGGCCGTTCGGGTCGAGGTTCACGGCCAGCGGGGTGATGCGGGCGATGGAAGCCATGCCGGCCGAGTCGAAAGCGAGGACGACGTTCGTGCCATCGCGATCGGCGTCGGTGGGGCTTGCACAATCGCTGCCGCCCCAGGGGATCAGCTGCAGCACCGCGTCGCGTACGCCTCCATCGGTGGCGACGCGCGTGCCGAAGAGGTCGCACTGCCGCGAGCGCCGGAAGTCGACCCACGCGACCACGTAGTCGGTGCCGTTGAAGCCCACGACGGGGTCGAAGTCGAAGTTCGCCGGCGGCCCGCGCACGGGCGTGCCGAACCCGTATTCGGGCGTGACGAAAGGGTCGAGCACCGCGGGGAAGCGCGAGCTCTTCAGCAAAGCCTCGGGAACCGTGAGGCGAATGGCTCCGGGCTCGTAGCGCGAGGGCAGCGGCGTGCGCGTGCCGGCCGCGTCGACCCAGGTAGCGTGGCCGTAGCGGACACCGTCGAAGTGCAGGCCATCGGCGGCGGCGAAGCGGTAGGGCAGGGCGGTGGCGATGCGGACCTCGAGGTCTCCGATGCCGTCGGGAGACTTCTCGAAGTGCCAGCTCTGCTCGAAGCCAGCGCCGTGGGGCACTCGCCTCTCGAGGGCCGCAACCGCACGTGGGCCGCGAGACACACGGGCCAAGCCGATGCCGAGCGCGGCGGGCAGGTGTGTCGAAGAGGCGACGAGCGCAACGGCCAACAGTCCGAAGAGACGAAGGGCGCGCGTCAAGGCGGCAACTGTACCCGGCCGGGCATTGATCAGCCCTGGGTTGTGTTCCTTCCCGGAATGAAGCAGTTGTCGCAGCTGGAAATGATCCGCGCCGTCCTCCTCGCACTCCTCACCCTGCCTGTCCCCGCGCTCGCAGCGGTGGATGCGGGCTTCGATACGGGAAGCGTCATCGATGCGGGCGAGGTGCTCGCGGCCGAGTATGAGGCGGAAGCGATTGACGAAGACGAAGAGCTCGAAACCGGCGACCCCGAAGCCGAGGCCGCCAACGCCGGCAATGCCGCGGTGCCCACCGACGGCGGCTACCTGTATTCGCAGGACCTGTCGGACGACACCTTGCTCAAGCAGTTCACCGGCAACCTTCCCGCGCTCGGGTCGATCTCCGTCGGGCTCGCTGAGGCCGGTCGCGTCATCAATGGCGTGCAGATGACGCCCGGCGATGCCTGGTCCGTGGTCGACCCCGACAACGCCTGGGGCACCCGGGAAACAGTGGTGTACCTGAGCATCGCTGCCAACGCGGTGAGAGAGCAGTTTCCGTACGTCGCTCCGCTGCGCGTGAACCACATCGGCAAGAAAGAAGGCGGCTACCTGCGGCCGCACCACAGCCACCAGTCGGGTCGCGATGCCGACCTCGGCTTCTATTACCGGGCCGGCCTCAACCCGGGGCAGATCAAGGGCCCGCGCGAGAACGCGATGGACCTGCCGGCGAACTGGACACTCGTGAAGGCGCTGGCGACGCGCACGGACACTCAGGTCATCCTCCTCGACCGCCGCGTGCAGAAGGTCCTCTACGACTACGCGGTGTCGATCGGCGAAGACCGCGACTGGCTCGACAGCCTCTTCAATGCGGGCCGCGGCTCGCTGCTGCAGCACGTGCGCCGCCACCGAGACCATTTCCACGTGCGCTTCTTCTCTGCCCGCTCGCAGGAGCTCGGGTGGCGCATTCAGCCGCTGCTCGCCAGGCGGTCAGACGAGAACTTCGTCATCCACCGGGTGAGGGGAGGCGACACGCTCGGGCACCTCGCGATGAAGTACGGCAGCGGCGTGAAGCTGATTCAGCGCGCAAACGGGCTCACCAACATCAACCTTCGCATCGGCCGCACGCTCAACATCCCGCTGCGGGGGCCTTGCACGCGCTGTCCGTTGCCGACGCAGGTGGTGGTGCCGCCGCGAAGAATTCCAGCTGCGCCCCGTGACGGCGGAACCCGCGAAGGCTAACGCGCTGATACACCTCGGGCATGGTCCTGCTCTCGGTGCTGCTGGCCGCTTCTCCCAACAACATCGTCGTCGCGGACGTCGGCCTTCATGTCGTGGGCGTCGGGTACCAGCGCACGGTCACTGCGCAGCTCGCGGTGCAGCTGACGGCCTCGCTCTACGTTCCGTGGACGCACAGCGCCACCTACGTCGCTGACGGCACGCCCGAAGACCTCGCCGGCGTCGTCGGCCGCCTGCGGCTCTTCGTCTATCCCGCCGCGCATGCGCCCACCGGGTTCTGGCTGTCGCCCTTCTTTCAAGGAGGCCTCGCGAACGGCACCTTTCTCGGCGAGAAGCTGCAGGGCACCGTCTACGCCGGCGGAGCCAGCGCGGGCTGGGCCTGGCTTCCCTGGCGCCACGTCCACCTCGCCGTTGGAGCTGGCCTCCAGTACGCCGCCGGCTCGTTTCCCAAAGGCCAGAGCTTCGGCCGCTTCCACCCACAGGTCGACCTCAACGCAGGGTTCGCGTTTTAGGCTGACGGCTTCCGATGGCTCCGATTCGCCTCAACCTCGCCGCGCGCGTCTTTCTGATTTTTCAGCGCGTCATCGGCTGGCTGTTCTTCGCGATCGTCGGGCCGTGCTCCGTCTTCGTGATGCGCGTGCTGCGCAACAACCGCATCCAGGGCGTCGAGGAAGCGCGACGCATCTACAGAGCGGCGCTCGCCTCGGGGCGGCCGACGCTCATCTGCGCGAACCACCTGACGATGGTCGACTCGGCGTACCTTCACTGGGCCTTCGCGCCGCTGTGGGAGTACCTGCTGCACTTCGATCGCTTCTCGTGGAACGTGGCGGCGATCGAGCACCTCAACCGCAACTTCTGGCTGCGGCCAATCGTCTTCCTCGGCAAGACGGTGCCGATCAACCGCGGCGGCGAAGACGCGCACCGCAAGGCCGTGCTGAACAAGATTCGCTGGCTCGTCTCGAACGGCGAGGTCTGCACGCTCTTTCCTGAAGGCACGCGCAGCCGCACCGGGCGCATCGACCCGCCGAACGTCACCTACGGCATCGGGCAGATCCTGAAAGATCTGGAAAAGCCGCAGGTGCTCTGCGCCTACCTGCGCGGGACGCGGCAGCAGAGGATGAGCGCGGTGCCTCCGTACGGAGACACGGTGGTGCTGAAGGTCGAAGTGCTCGAGCCGAAGACGGACCTCGAAGGCATGCGCGGCGCGCGCGACCTGTCACGGCAGGTCATCTACAAGCTCAAGGCGATGGAAGATGAGCGCCTCGGGCCGGAAGCGTCGGCGTGAAAGTCGAACTGTTGGCGACCCGAACCCATCACAGGCGCTTCACGCGATCCGCGATGTCGATTTTGAGCTGCGCCCATCGCGTGGAAGTGAGCCCGCGTGGAAGCGGCGCTGTGTCCGCATCGCCGAAGTACGCAAGGCTTCGAACCGCATGACCGATATCCTCGGTGGGAAACTTGCGTTGATAGAGGTGGAGCACCGAAGGCAGGTCGCCACCGGCGATTCCTCGTCGAAGCAGTTCGTCGAGGTCCCAGAAGTCCTTTGCAGCGCCGCGGCCAGCGATCGCTGACAACTTCATGCAAGCGAGATCCTCGAGCGAAGCAACGCAGACGGGAAAACCGGTGAGCGTGCGCACTGGCAACAGCAGCTGATATCGATACCTCAGAATGCTGACCGGAACGCCCAGCACTTCCGCATGAAGGGTACCTGGCGAACGGCCTACGACGCGAAGAGATGGGACGGCGGAGGCAAGTCGTTCTGCAAGGCGATCAGCATCGAAGTCGTGCCTCACGAACAGCGCCCAGGTCGAGAGACATTCGATGGCGTAGCTCAATGGCGATCGCGACCCCTCCGGCCAGATAGCTTCCATCGTCGAGCACACCAGACAGCGCGACGAGCGCGGCTCGTTGTTCGGCTGTGATTCCTTCGGTCACCGCCGCCCCCACGTCGAACGGCCGCCCTCTGAGCGCGCCGGAACCTGGGCGCCTGAGACCAGGACCCAGAACGCAAGATCTCGCTCGGACAATCGTTGAGCGCCGGCACTTTGCAGAAAAGCAGCCAGTTGCTCTCGAGGGTACCGGCGACGCAGCCACTGCATCGCTTCCCACGTCCCTCGAGTCATGACCCTCTCGAAGACCAGCGCCCGATCTCGATCGAGGTCGACGGAGCTCCCCTCAACGTCCCAAAGCAGGCGAACGATAAACTCAGGAATCGGCTCGTTACTCACCCGCGAAGCACAGTCCGCGAGCGGACCCGCTGACCCTCGGGCGCGACCCGCTTCAAATGCTGACCACCCTGGGCGGATCAACAGGCGTTCTGCCGAGGCGCGGCACCTTTGATTGTGGTCAACCCGTGACATTTCACGTGCTACTCGCGCCAAGCAGTGACCACCGCGATCGTCTTCCCCGGACAGGGCTCGCAGAAACCCGGCATGGCCCGTGACTTCCACACGCGCTACGCGGCTGCGCGCGCGGTGTTCGCCGAGGCCAGCGAGGCCACCGGGCTCGACATGGCGGCGCTCTGCTTCGAAGAGGACCCGCGCCTCGACCAGACCGAGTTCACCCAGCCCGCGCTGCTGACCGCCGAGATCGCGATGATCCGCGCGCTGCAGGCCGAGCACGGGTTGACCGCCGACTGCTACGGCGGGCACAGCCTCGGCGAGTACACCGCCCTCTGTGCGGCCGGCGTCATCCCCCTCGCCATTGCCGTCAAGCTCGTACGCACCCGCGGCGCCCTGATGCAGCAGGCCGTGCCGCTGGGCACCGGAGCGATGGCCGCCGTCATCGCTGATCAGATCGCCGACCGTGACCTGACTCCCGTGCTCGCTGGCCTGCAGGTCGACATCGGCAACCGCAACTCGCCCAACCAGCTCGTGCTCTCGGGCGCCGCGGCCGATGTCGAACGCGCCAGCGCCCGCATCGTCGAGCTGCTCGCCGGCGTCGAGCACCAGGTCGTCGCGCTCAACGTCAGCGCCCCATTCCATTCGCGGCTCATGCGCGGCATCGAACCCGCCTTCCGCGCCGAGCTCGAAGCGGCCGGCCCGAAGCTGAACCCATCACGCGCGACCACCGTCACCTCGAACCTCACCGGTGCCTTCCACACTGGGCAGCTGCCCGCGCTGATCGACGGCCTGACGAAGCAGATCAGCGGCGCGGTCGACTGGATCTCCAACATGAAGCTGCTCGCTGCCAGCGCGACGCAAATCTACGAGGTCGGCCCCAACCGCCCGCTGCGCGGTTTCTTCAAGACGCTGGGCCGCGACGTGACCTCGATTCTGAACGTGAAGTCCGTCGAGAAGGGGTTGCCCGCGTGAGCCTGACTTTTGATTCGAACCACTGGGCGCTGATTCTCGGAGGCTCGAGCGGCTTCGGCCTCGCCACCGCGCAGAAGCTTGCCCAGCACGGCATGAACGTCGCCATCATCCACCGTGACCGCAAGGGGGCGATGGGGGCGATCGAGCCGAAGTTCGAAGCGCTTCGCCGAGCCGGGGTCGGCTTCCTCTCGCTGAACCTCGACGCGCTGTCGACGGAAGGCCGGCAGACGTCGCTGGACGCGCTCGCGACCGCGATGAAGGGCACCGGCAAGGTCCGCCTGCTGATGCACTCGATCGCGTTTGGCAACTTGAAGCCCATCGCCGCGCCGAAGGGGACCCCCGACGTATCGACGACGCTGCTGGCCGAGAAGCTGGGGCTTGATCGCACCGTGCTCGCTGACGCGATTCGCGGCGCATTCTCCACCGGCAAGGCCGACGCGCTGGCCGGCCTGCTCGACGTGCCGGTGTCCGACTCGGACGCGGTGCTCGAAGAAGAAGACTTCGCCCGCACCGTTCACAGCATGGGCACCAGCCTGGTGACCTGGACGCAAGACGTGCTGGCGCGGAAGCTGTTCGCCGAAGACGCGCGCGTCATCGGGATGACCAGCGAAGGAAATGAGATCGCCTGGCGTGGGTACGCGGCGGTGGCGGCGGCGAAGGTCGCCCTCGAGTCGGTGTCTCGCGCGCTCGCCGTCGAGCTCGGGCCGTACGGCATCCGTTCGAACATCGTGCAGGCGGGCGTCACCGACACCCCCGCGCTGCGGCTCATCCCCGGTGCTGACCGGATGAAGGCCGACGCCCGCGCGAAGAATCCGCTGGGGCGCCTCACGCTTCCTTCCGACGTCGCAGACTTCATCAGCCTGCTCTGCACCGACGAAGCGCGCTGGGTGAACGGCGCCCTGCTGGTGTGCGACGGCGGAGAAAGAATCGCCGGATGAGCGCCCTCTACCTTCACAGCGTCGGGCACTTCCACCCCGAGAACGTCATCGACAACAAGCTGCTCGAGCAGCTCGACATCGGCACCAGCGACGAGTGGATCGTCGAACGCGTCGGCATTCGCACCCGCCGCACCGTGCTGCCCATCGACTACATCCGCACCACCCGCAACGCCGACGTGCGCGCGGGGCAGGAAGCGGCGCTTTACAACAACGTCGAGACGGGCCGCCGCGCGGGGCTCGCCGCGCTCGAACGCGCGGGCCTCAAGCCTTCTGACATCGGCATGGTGATCGCCGGGGGCTGCTCGCCCGAGATGCAGATTCCTTCCGAGGCGTGCCGCATCGCGAACGCGCTTGGCATCGAGGCGCCGGCGCTCGACATCAACTCGGCGTGCTCGAGCTTCGGCGCGCAGCTTCACCTGCTCTCCGCGATGAACCCACTGCCCAGGTTCGTGCTGGTGGTGAACCCCGAGAACACCACCCGCGTCGTCGACTACGCAGACCGTTCGGCCGCGGTGCTGTGGGGCGACGCGACCACCGCGGCGGTCGTCTCGAGCACCGAGAAGTCGCGCCTCAAAATCGTGAACACGATGCTCGGCTCGTCGCCCGCTGGTTGGGGCCAGGTGACCGTGCCGAACTTCGGCCACTTCGCGCAGAACGGCAGCGCGGTGCAGCGGTTCGCGATCAAGACCACGCTGCACTGCCTTCAGCAGTTGTTGCCAGCTGCGCGCGCACGTGTCGCCCAGACGGGCGGGGCGGTGAAGTTCATCGGCCACCAGGCGAACGGGCTGATGCTCGACTCCGTCATTCGTCGCGCGGCAATCGACCCGGCCGACCACTTCCACAACGTGCTCGATTTCGGAAACACCGGCGCGGCCGGAGCGCCCAGCGTCCTCTCGGGTGCGTGGGACAAGCTGAAGGACGGCGACAGCGTGGTGCTGGTGGTCGTGGGCTCGGGGCTGACCTGGGCGGGGCTGCAGATCGACGTGGGGGCCTGAAGTGAAATACGCCGAGTTCATCGAGCGCAGCACCTATTCGAAGGAAGACCTGTTCGGCCTCTCGCAGGGAAACCTGGTCGACGACCCGCCGCCCGAGTTCATCCGGTTGCCGGCGCCTCCGATGCTGATGGTCGACCGCGTGGTCGAGCTGACCCGCAATGGCGCGCGCGGCCACATCGTCGGCGAGCAGGACATTCACCTCACCGACTGGTTCTTTCAGTGCCACTTCCGGGGCGACCCGGTGCAGCCCGGCTGTCTCGGCGTCGATGCCGTGTGGCAGCTGGTCGGCCTCTACTGCGCCGCTAACGGAGCGCCCGGCTCTGGCCGCGCCCTCGGCTGCAAAGAGGTCGAGTTCTCGGGCCAGATTCGCCCGTACAACAAGGTCGTTCGCTACGAGGTCGAGATTCGCCGCTTCTCGCTGCTCAAAGAATCGGGCTCGGCGATCGCGGTCGGCAGCGCGAAGGTGCTCGTCGACGGCGAGCTCATCTACCTGGTGAAAGACGCGAAGGTCGGCATGTTCCAGGGCATCGCCTACCCGGACTACCCGAAGAAGTCCGAAAAGAGCGTGGGCGGCATCATGGACAGGAGCGAAGCGAGCCGAGGACAAGGGGCGTGAGCGCGTTTTCACTCACCTCGGCCGAAGTGCTCGAGCTCATCCCTCAGCAGAAGCCCTTTCGCTTCATCGATCGCCTCATCGAGCTCACCGACACGCGCGCGGTCGGCGAGTACACCTACCGGGCCGACGAGTCCTTCTACGCTGGGCACTTCCCCGGCAACCCGGTGACCCCCGGCGTCATCTTGATCGAGACGATGTGCCAGACGGGCCTCGTCGCGCTCGGCATCTACCTGCTTGGGCTCGAGCTGCCGAAGGCCGAGGTCGCGAAGACGGTGACGCTGTTCACCGACAGCGAGGTCGAGTTCGAGCGCGTCGTGAAGCCGGGCGACACGGTGCGCGTGACGGCAGAAAAGATTTTCTGGCGGCGGCGAAAGCTGAAATCGAACGTGGTGCTGACGCTGGCCGACGGAACTCCCGTCGCCAAAGGCACCGTTGCAGGCATGGGAGTGAGCCGTGACAACTTCTGAACGGGTGGTGGTGACGGGGCTGGGTGTGCTCGCTCCGAATGCGCATGGGCTCGCGGCGTTTGCCGGCGCGCTGCGCGAAGGCAAGAGCGGCATTGCGTTTCACCAGCACCTCGCCGACGCGAACTTCGGCTGCCAGGTGGGCGGCATTCCGCAGAACGTCGACACGCTGCAGAAGGTGTACCTCACCGACGAAGAGCTGCTCGCGATGAACCCGAACATGATCTACGCGGCCATCGCGGCGCTCGACGCGTTCAAGGACGCGGGGCTTGAACGCAAGCCGGCCGACCTCGACGAGGTTGACTGGGACACCGGCGCCATCATCGGCACCGGCATCGGCGGCATCGACACCATCGCCGAGAAGCTGGCCCCGAAGACGGACGCGGGGAAAGTGAACCGGCTCGGTAGCACGATGGTCGAGCAGATTATGTCCAGCGGCAACAGCGCCCGCGTCGCCGGCCTGCTGGGCCTCGGCAACCAGGTCACCACCAACTCAAGCGCGTGCAACACGGGCACTGAGGCCGTGGTCGACGCGTTCTTCCGCATTCGGGAAGGCCGCGCCAAGCGCATGCTCGCGGGCGGCTCGGAAGGCCACAGCAAGTACATCTGGGCCGGCTTCGACGCGATGAAGGTGCTGAACCGCACCAAGAACGCCACCCCCACTGAAGCGTCGCGGCCGATGAGCGCGAGCGCCGCCGGCTTCATTCCCGGCTCGGGCGCAGGCGTGCTGATGCTCGAGAGCCTGACCAGCGCGAAAGAACGCGGCGCCCGCATCTACGCCGAAGTGCTGGGCGGCTTCGTCAACTGCGGCGGTCACCGCATGGGCGGCAGCATGACGGCCCCGAACCCGACCAGCGTGCAGCGCTGCATCCAGGGCGCAGTCGCGATGGCCGGCATTCGCCCCGAGCAGATTGGCGCCATCAACGGCCACCTGACGGCGACGTTCGCCGACCCGCATGAGGTTGCCAACTGGCAGAAGGCTCTCGGGCTTGCTCCGGACAAGATGCCGCTGATTCATTCGACGAAGTCGCTGATCGGCCACGCGCTCGGAGCGGCGGGCGGCATCGAGTGCGTCGCCAGCATCCTCGAGCTTCACCACGGCTTCGTGCACGGCAGCATCAACTGTGACGACCTGCACCCGTCGCTGACCGCTTTCGCCAGCCGGATCCCGCATCACACCGTCGAGGTGCCCAACCTCGAGATCATCGCCAAGGCGAGCTTCGGGTTTGGCGACGTCAACGGCTGCGTCATTTTCCGGAAGTTCTAATCAGCAGCAGCGCACACCCAAGAGGTAGTCATGGAACAGCAAGAAGTGATGGGAAAGGTCGTCGATATCCTGCGTCCGTTCGTGAAGAACCCGACTGCGCTCACCACCATCTCGATGGACACGTCGATTCTGAAAGACCTCAAGGTCAACTCGGCCCGGCTCGTCGACATCGTGTTGGAAATCGAAGACGCCTTCGGCATCGCGGTGACGGATGAAGCGGCCGACCAGGTGAAGACGGTGGGCGACGCCGTTTCTCTGATTCTGAAGACCAAGGCCTAGTTGCTGGTTCTTCGCCTGCCGTGAGAAGGGTCGGCAATGACGTCGTCGATCTCGACGACCCAGCGATCGCGCAGACCCACCAGCGTGAGAGGTTCGTGGCGCGCGTGTGCAGCGCTCCTGAGCTTCAGTTGATGGCGGCGAGCGACGACCCGAAGCGGTTGCTGTGGAGCCTGTTCGCCGCGAAGGAGGCGGCGTTCAAGGCGCTCTCGAAGAACGGGCCGCTGGTGTTCGCGCACCGGCGGTTCGTCGTCTCTGCAGACCTGCGCTCGGTGAGCTACGACCACCAGGTGCTCTGGCTGCGCGTCGACGTCGAAGGTCCGTGCGTGCATGCCATCGCGTGGACGGATGACGAGACGCCCGTTTCTGGAACCGGCCCCGCGGGCGAGGACGCGAGCGCTGCGGCGCGCGAACTGCTCCTTCGCCGGCTCGAGGTGCCGGGCCTCACCATTCACCGCGAGCCCACGCTGGGAAGCTGGAATGGGTTCGGGCCGCCGAGGCTTTTTCGCGACGGGCTCGAAGTGAACCTCGACATCAGCCTCGCGCATGATGGACGTTTCGTGGGATTTGCGGCCGACTCGTCTGGCGCGGAGAAACGATGAAGAAAGCAGGGGTGGCGCTGCTGGTGCTGGCTGTGCTCGCGGGGGTGGGAATCGGCGGCGCGTATCTGTTCATGGAGCGCGCGATCACGACGCCGCTCGGCGCTCCTTCTTCTCCTGACGTCGAGTTCACCGTCGCGAGGGGCACGACCGCGCGGGGCCTCGGGCCGCAGCTCGTCACCGCCAAGCTCATCAAGGACGCGAACGCGTGGCGATACCTGCTGTGGAAGCGGGGCGTGATGAACGCGAAGGCGGGGCGTCACCTCGTCAGCGCCAGGATGACGATGCGTGAGCTTGCGACTGCGCTCGAAGGCGTGCCGATTCCGGACGACGTGCCTTTCGTGGTCATCGAAGGGTGGCGGCTGCGCGACATCGACAAGGCGCTGGTCGAGAAGGGGTGGTGCAAGCCGGGCGACTTCATCAAGGCCGCCAGCGAGCCGCTGAAGTTCCGCGCCGTGTTTCCGCTGCCGGAAAAGACGCTCGAGGGCTACCTGTACCCCGAGACGTACCAGGTGCCGGTTGCGGGGGTCGACCTGCACGCGCTCATTCAGCGGCAGCTGGACACTTTTGGCGAACGCTTCTTCACCCCGTACAAGACCGAGATTCAGGGCTCAGGCCGGTCGCTCGACCAGCTCGTCACGATGGCCTCGATGCTCGAGCGCGAAGAGCCAGTGCCCGCGCAGCGCATGACGGTGGCGGGAATTCTGTGGAAGCGGTTCGACAAGAAGCAGGGCCTCGGTGTCGACGCGACCAGCCGCTACGAGCTCGACGAGTGGAACGACAAGAAAGCGTTTCTGGTGAAGCTGCGCGACAAGGAAGACCCGTACAACACGCGGCACCGCATCGGCCTGCCGCCCGGGCCCATCGGAGCGCCCACCGTCGAGTCGCTGCTCGCCGCCTGCCGCCCCGAGGAAAATCCGTACTGGTACTACCTGCACGACTCGACGCGGAAGCTGCACCCGTCGAAGAACGCCGCAGAGCACGAAGCGCTGCGGGCCCAGTACAACGTCTACTGACCGCTGATCGCGCGGATGAGGCGCTCGGCTTCGGCCGCGTTGATTTTTCCGTTCTCGACCATGCCGAGAATCTGCCGCAGCTCTTCGGGGCTCGCGGCGGCGCTCTTCGCCGGGCGCACCGTCATCAGGTCACCGGCCGCTTCCCACAGCTTCCTCCAGTCGGGCCAGTCGCCGTGGCGCACGTCTTCGTGCCCTGCGCCTTCGCCGACCTTCACCGAGCCGAGCTCGGCCTCGAGCCTCAAGATGGTCTCTGACTTCGGGTTGACGGGGTACTTCACGCGCGTGCTGCCCATCACGGTGTGCGCGTCGATGCGAACGTCGAGGCCCGGAGCGAGGTCGATGCGCACCTGGCCCATGTTCGAGTGAATGCGGTGCTCGCCGACATCGAGCGCGACGATGTTCAACTTGGCCGAGCCGGCGCCGCACTCGACGTCGAAGGTCCCGCCCAGCGCGTCGCCTTTGATTTGCCCCGCGTTCGCCTTGAGCTTGAAGCGGCCGCGCACGTCGCGCAGCTCGAGCGAGCCAGCCGACGCCGAGACGTCGAGGTCGCAGCCCGCAAGCTGGCTGATGCTGATCCGGCCCATCTCGCAGGAGAAGCGCGCTTTGAGCTGCGGCGGCACCCGCAGCGTCATCTTGTAGTGCCCCAGCTCGAGCGCGCCCCAGAAGCCACGCGAGTTGAGACCGACGGTGACGACTTCCCCCTCGCGCTTCACCAGCGGCTCGGCCGCGCCTTCCCACTCCAGGTATGGCGCCTCACCCGGCGCGCACGGCAGCACGGTCAGCTGTGACGCGTTCGCCTCGAAGTCGAGAATGGGGCTGTCGCCAAACGGCAAAGAGAGCTTTCGCGTTTTCATGTCGGACCTCACTTCCTTGGGGGGGTGGTTTCGCGCAGCAGGCGTTCGGCTTCGTCGAGCGTGAGCTCGCCAGTCGAGAGACGTTCGAGGACCTTGAGGCGCCGCGTGGTGGGCGACTGCGTTGGCCGGTCGGGCGCTTCGAGCCGCGCGACGACGGCGTCCAGCCGCGAGATGACGGTCGGGTACGAGATGCCCAGCGCCGACTCGACGTCCTTGATTTTCCCGCGCGCGCCGATGAACACCTTTACGAACGCGAGCTGCTCGCGCGAGAGCTGCGAGGTCCAGTCGAGGCCGAAGCGCCCCTCGACTGCCGTGCTGCATGCCTCGCAGCGCAGACGCTCGAGCACCATCGCGCTCTGGCACGACGGGCACTCACTGGGTGGGTGCTGTTGTTGAGCCACGCGATACTATTTAGCCACGGACTTGAATAAATCAAGTCGAGCATTGATTTTTACGAGGTGGGGCCCATGACCTGGCAGGTCATGGTGGGGGTGCAGGGGCGCCACTACTTTGGGTTCAACCCAAACTGGAGCAACACCCATGCGCCTCCCCGTCCTCGTCGTGCTGTTCGCCGCCTTTACTGCCTACTCGGTGTTCGTCACCGTCACCGAGGGCTACTTCGGGTTCATCACGCTGGCGCTGAATGAGCGGTGGGGAATGCAGGTCATCCTCGACCTCTTCATCTCGTTGACGATCGCGTGGGCCTGGCTGCGGCACGACGCGAGGAACCGCGGCATCGTCGCCTGGCCGTACCAGGTCGCGACCTTCTTCCTCGGCAGCATCGCGGTGCTCGCCTACCTCATTCACCGCGAGCTCGCCGGCAAGCGCGCCGTTGCCACCGTATGAAGTGCCAGTTGTTCGCCTCGCCTGGCACTTTCATCCACGCATCGCGCTTCAGGCGTCTGGAACGTGGAGCGCGATCTCGGCGAGCGAGTCGACGTTCAACCAACAAGTGCAGGATCGCGTTCGCTACGAATTGAGTCCCTCGCAGACCCTGCCTGGGAGCGTGAGGTCGGCGCGAAGTCTTACGAGCCGGGTGCACTTCCCAACGTGCACGACGCGTTGCCAACGGTACCCAGTCCCAGGAGCAGAAGCCGACGCGCGAGACCATCAATGCCTTGCATCGGCCGCAGCACCTACGTGCCCGCATCCGATGCGCCGCGGAGCACCGAATCGAGCGACTTTCCGTCTCACGGCTGCCTGTCCGCGGTGAAGGTGGGTCGAGCCCACGAGCGCAGGTCGCGTCGGTACGGGAGTACTCACCCCTCGACTCTTCTGGGTGAACGGGGCGACCTACTTCTTCGACTTCGGATCTCGCGCCGGCGGCTCGGCCGGCGGAGCGACCATCGCCTTCGCATCCTTCGCGTCGATCAGCTCGATCACGGGCGCGAAGTCGCCTTCGACAGCCACGCCCCAGCCGTTGCAACGAAACGCCTCGGCGAGCAGCTTCTTTCCGGCGTCGCTCTTCCCCATCCGCCCAAACGTGGCAATCACATCGTTGACCCGCGGGCTCGGAAAGTCGGACGACGCGGCAATCACCTCGTTCGGCAGATTCCCCGTCGACGCCACGACCCGGAAGTCTGTCACCGGCGGAGCGTCCGCACACCCATCGGCCTGCAGCGCCGACCCGCCCGCCGCGAAGGTCGCGACCACGTCCGCCTTCCCGTCGCGCACCAGCTTGCACGCCGCCGGGTGATTCTCGGCGAAGACTTCAGACCCGAAGAACTTGTCGGGGTCCTGGCCTTCCTTCCGCAGCAGCTCGCGCGGAAACAGGTACCCCGACGTCGACAGCTTGTTCACCCACGCCACTTTCTTGCCCTTCAAGTCCCCCAACGTCTTCATCGGCGCGTCCGCCTTCACCGCGAACACCGACCGGTAAGTCAGCCCACCATCGCCCGACCGCATCGCCTTCGACAGCGCCTGCACGTACCCGTTCTTCTGTGACGCGCGAACGAAAGCCAGCGGCGTAATCCAGGCGAGATCCACCGCGCCCGTCGACAGCGCGTCCGACAGCGCCTCGTAGCTGGGAAGAATGACGACCGTGACGGGGCTGCCCAGCGCCTGGGTCAGGTAGGGCTCGATCATCGTCTTCGCCTTCTGCGCCAGCTCAGTGCCATGCGCGGGCGAGATGCCGAACTTCAGCGGCTTCTTCTCGACCGGAGCCGCAGCGAAAGCCGAAAGACCCAGAGTCAGAACCAGCACGAACGCCGCGCGAACGATGGACATGCTGCATTTGTACCGCGCTCACTTCGCCTTGGCCGGTTTCTTCCTCGGGAAAACGATCGCCCACGCGTTCGGGTGCATTTCGACCAGCACCGTGCGCGTCGTCCCCGCCAGCTTCTGCGCCGGCGCGAACCACGGCTCTTTCAGCAGGTCGTCGTCGTTGACCCCGTGCTCCGGGACGATGAGGTCGAGCTCGACGTACCCCCCGCCGATCGCCTTCGTCAGCGACGGGCCGAACGAATACGCCGCCCAGTCGGGCAGGGGCACCAGGTCATTGTGAATCGCTCCGCCGTAGAGAATCGCCAGCTTCCCCGGCAGGCCGCCTTCGCCCTTCTCGCGAACCTCCAGCGCCTTTTCCTCAACGAGCCGCCGCACCAGCCGCAGACTCTTCTCGGCGTCGAGCTTTCCCTTCTCGTCCAACATCGCGCGGTACTCGTCGCACGCGACGATGAGGATGTGGTTCGCGATGCCCAGCCCGTACGACTTGTCGAGCAGCACCGTCAGCTCGTCCTCCGTCTCGTCGGGCCGCTTCGTCACCTTCTTCACCTCGGCGACCGCCGCCTTCTCGACCTCGCCACAGCGCCCGTTCGTCATCCACGTCTCGAGCACCAGCGACGTCGCCTTGCCCTTCACCGCCGGCAGCAGCTCTTTCGTGAAACGAGAGATCGCGCTGGCCACCTTCGGCCCACCTTCGAGCTCGTGGTACTCGCCGATCGCCAGCACCACCATCGGCGTCTCGAGCACCTTCTCGAACGCAGCCCGCGGCGTCTTGAACACCTCGCACGCCACCGGCCCGCACGTGACTCCCGCATCGGGAACCGCCGCGAGCGCGAAGAGCAGCAGCGAAATCACGCGGGCAGACCGCTCCAGCTGGTCGGGTCTTGCGGGCCTGCTGCGTGGCGCACGTCGACGTTGAAGCCCGTGAGGTGCACCATGCCCGAGACCTTCTCGAGCCCGGCCGGACCATCGGCCGCGAGCAGGTTCACGTTCACTTCGCGCGTCTTGCTGGCGATGGAAAGGCCGGACGCGTGCTGGTGGCCCCAGCCGTGGGGCAGGGCGACGGTGCCGGGCATCAGGTCGGCAAGCTGTCGCACCGGAACACGGACAGTCGCGACGGCGCTCTGCACGTCGGCCATCGTTCCGTCGGTGAGGCCCGCCCGCGTCGCGTCGTCGGGGTGCATATAGAGGTAGTTGGTCGGCTCGTGAACGAAGTCGGCGATGTTGTGCGTCCACGAGTTGTGCGTCTGCACCGCGCGCTTGGTAATCAGCTTCAGACGGTGTTGCTCGCCGCGCGCCGCTTCGAAGTCGGCCTCGAGCTTCGCCGCCTGCGTCATCAATCGCTCGGGGGCCAGCCGCACCTTCTTGTTCTCTGTCAGCACCCGCTTCCCCGCGAAGTCATCGGCCTCGTGCGCGTCCCGAAGCTTCCCGTGCGGGTGGTGCTCGATCAGCGACTCGAAGCCCGGCTGCCCCGTCACGCGCAGCAGCATCGACAGCAGCGTCTCTTGCGGCAGCGACGGCTGCGCGGCCTGGTCGCCGAACCGCGTGTGAAGCGCGAGCATCGCCTCCATCGACTTCTGCGCGATGCCGCTGTCGAACAGGTTCAGCCCTGACGCCTTGCACAGCTGCAGGTAGATGGTCGCCTCATCGCGCTGCTCGCCGTCGGGAGTCACCAGCGCCCGCGTCGCCTGCATGTACGGCTTCTTCTGCAGCCCCAGCATCAACGGAAAGATGAACGGCAGGTCGGGCCTCTCGAGCGGAGAAGTCGCCGGCAACACGTAGTGCGCGAGCGAGCCCGTCTCGTTGCGGAAGATATCGACGGTGACGAGCAGCTCGAGCTCACCGAACGCCTTCTTCAACCGCCCCGCGTTCGCCATCGTAATCAGCGGGTTGCCGCCCGTGACGAACAGCGCGCGCAGCTGCTTGTCGCCGGGCGTGAGGATCTCGTCGGCCAGCAATCCACCCGGGTACGCATCGTTGACCGAGGCGAACTGCCCGATGCGCGAGACGTCGTCGCGCATCAGCACGCCGTTCTTCTTTCCGAACGCTGGGAAGTCGATCACCCCTTTGCCGACCAGCGTGCCGCCGCGGCGGTCGAGGTTTCCCGACAGCAGGTTGATGCATTCTTGCAGCCAGAAACCCATCGACCCGTTCGGGCCCATGTTGACGCCGGTCGAGGAATAAAGCGCCGCTCCGTCGGCCGTGCGGAAGGTCGTCACCAGCGCGCGAAGCGTCTCGGCGGGAATCTGGGTGACGGGGGCGGTGCGCTCGGCCGGCCACGCGCGTGCGAAGGCGAGAATGGGCTCGATGCCGTCGGCCATCGCTAAGGCGCGCTCCAGGTTCACGCCGCCCTGCTTCTCGAGCTCGTTGAGGAAGGACAGGTAGAAGAACGGATCCGCGTTGGGGCGGATGAACAGGTGCTGGTCAGCGAGCTTCGCGGTCTCGGTCTTTCGCGGGTCGACGACGTAGAGCTTCCCACCGCGCTCGCGCAGCTGCTGCAGCGTGCGGCCGGGGTAGGGCACCTGGAGGAAGCTCCACTTCGAGATGACGGGGTTCGCGCCGACGATGATGAGGCAGTTCGTGTGGTCGAGGTCGGGGAAGGGCTGGGTGAAGGGGAAGCCACACAGCGCCTCGCAGATTCGGCAGAACGTGTGGTGCGTACCATCAGGCATGGCGGAAGCCTTAGCACCCGAGCGTGCGGTCGACCTCGTCGAGGGCGACTGAGAATTCGCGCACCAGCGCTTCGACGTCCGCGCGCGCGACCGCCGAGTCCTTGAAGTTGAAGTTGAAGCAGACGTCGCCGCCGTAGCCGACGACCGTCGTGTTCACCGCCTGCGGTGGCGTGCAGGGCGTGGTGATCAGCAGCCGATCGATCACCAGTGAGTTCGTGTGCCACTTGCCGTCGGCGTCGGCCCCGGGGATTCCCAGCGGCACGAGGTTCGAGAACGAGAAGTTGGTGAGCAGCTGGCGCTTCACCAGCAGCGTCTTTCGCAGCAGCGCCATCGGCGAGAGCCGCACCAGCCACGCATCAAACAGCGTGCGCTTCCAGGGAAGGCGCGCGGCGAGGATTGGGGCAGCGGCGTCACGCAAAGCCTGCGCGAGCGCGAGCACCGTGGGCATCGGGCGCCACCGCAGCTGCATCGACGACAGGTGGTTGGCGAACGACTCGAAGCCCTCGCGCGGGCGCACGTCGATCGGCAGGAAGAGGTTGTGGATGCCGCCGCTCTTGCTCACCCGAGACAGCGCGGTGCAGAGCGCGGCGGCGAGCAGGTCGTTCATCGACAGGCCCTTTTTCGTGCGCGGTTCGCGCCAGGCCTCGAGCCGCTGCCGCGGGACGAAGTGGTGAAGCGTGCGATTGCCGCCTGAGTAGTCGGTGCCCACGTTGCTGAAGACAGGCGCCAGCGGCCGCAGGTTCCCCAGCAGCAGCTCTTTGACGGTGTGAAGCGCGCCGCGCAGAAAGACCAGCGGCCCGCGCGAGCTCAGGGCTTCGCGCTCTCTGCGCCGCGGGACGATGCCCAAAGGAAGCGGAGACGACTCGGCGTCGAGGCACTTCACGAAGTCATCGACCAGCGCGAGAAAGGCACGCCCGTCGGCGAGGGAATGGTGTTGCTGAAAGACGAGCACGCCTGCGTCGTCGCCGCGCCGCACCCAGGTGAGGTGCAGCGGCGCTTCCGTGGACAGCTCGAGGAAGCGGTCGGCCAGCGCGGTCTCTTTCTCTGCATCTGCGTCGATCGCCGAGAACTGGGCCTGCGCGTCGATGGCCTCGGGCAGCACCCACGCCTCGTTCTGGACGCGCGCGGCGGCCCACGGGTAGCGGGCGAGCACGAAGCCGAGCGCGCGGACCAGCTGCGGCTGGGTCAGCGTGCCGCGGTACTCGAGCCGCCACACCGGCGCAAAAGACGCCCACGGCGCCTGCGTGCCGGCGAGGAAGGCTTTGTCGAGAGACTCAAAAGGAAACGCCACGAAGCGGCGGACTGTACCGACATGCGGGTACGCTGCGCGGCATGGAAAGCAAAGTCGTGGTGATCACCGGGGCCAGCTCGGGCATCGGCGCCGCTCTCGCGAAGCAGCTGGGCACCGAAGGCCACAAGCTCGTGCTCGCCGCCCGCCGCGAGGCGCCGCTGAAGGCCGTCGCCGCCGAGAGTGGCGACGCGAAGGCGATCGTCACCGATGTCACCGTGCGCGCCGACGTCGAGGCGCTGCGCGTGTTCGCGATGAAAGAGTTCGGGCAGATCGACGTGTGGATCAACAACGCGGGCCGCGGCATCGGCAAGCGCGTACTCGAGCTCAGCGACGACGACCTCGACCAGATGATGGCGATCAACGTGAAGTCGGCGCTGTACGGAATGCAGGCCGTGGTGCCGCACTTCCTGCAGCGTGGCGAAGGGCACTTGATCAACGTCTCGTCGTTTCTGGGCCGCGTGCCCCTGGCCAGCTTCCGTTCGGCCTACAGCGCGTCGAAGGCGGCGCTGAACGTGCTGACCGCCAACCTGCGCATGGACCTCGCGGCCTCGCACCCGAACGTGCACGTCTCGATCGTGATGCCGGGCCCGGTCGCGACGGACTTCGCGGGCTCGTCGCTGCACGGCACGCCGATGGTGCCTCCGCCGCGGATGATGTCGGTGCAGATGGCCGACGACGTCGCCGACATCATCGCCGGCCTGATCGAACAGCCCCGCGCCGAGGTCTTCACCTCGCCGACGCTGAAGTCGATGGCGAAGAAATACTACGAAGACGTCTCGGGCTTCGAGTCGGGCATGGCGGCTCCATCGCTGATGGCGCCCAACCTCGCCGGCCTCGCCGAGCGGATGAAGAACCGGCAGCAGTAGCCTTTTAGAACTCGGGCCTGCCGTCTCCGCGGCGGGTTGGCCCAGGGACCTGGTACTTCTGACCCTTGAGCCTGCGGGCCGCCATCGTGGCGCGCCAGGCGAGATACGCCTTGTTGAACTTCAGGATCTCGCTCTTCTCGAAGTACGGATTCTTCGCGCCTGACAGCGAGACCAGCGCGAGCACCTGCTCGGCGACGCTGACAGGACACCCGTTCATCCGCATCACCGCCTTGCCGCGCGACGCCGCCAGCTTCGCCGTGGTGGTCACCATCTTGGCGTAGATGTCGTCGTGCTTTGCCTCGTGCGGATTCTTCGTCTCGCGCGCCTGGTACACGTTGTCGATCTGCACCGACTCACCCGCGATGGTGCCTTTCCACTCGGCGCAGTCGCCGATGAAGACCACCTTCTCGCCCGGCTTGGCGTCGATGCGCCCTGCGTACTTCCCGAACACGATGTGGAGCCGCGGCATCTTGGTGTTCGAGCAGTACCGCTTCACGCCCTGCCGTTCGAGCATCGGGTCGAAGCCTGCGCCCGCGAAGGCGTACCGCGTCGGAATCGTGATGCCGCAGCGCTCACCGACCGCGAGCTCGTCGAGCTTCCCCGCGCGGTCTTTGATTGCCATCAGCACGCCCTCGACCACCTCGGCCCGCGTGTGCGCGTGCTCGAACAGCGGGCCCGACGACACGACGTTCGGCTTCACCAGCGTGCGGCCGAAGGGCTTGAGCTCCAGCGTGTCCATCGCCTCGCGCACGAGGCGGCGAATCGTCTGCGCGTCGTACTCGGGGCAGTGGCGGAGAATGACCTTCGGCGTCGCAGCGGTCGGCTTCATGGCTCAAAGTCCTTGGGAATTGATGGCACTACTTAGGTACCCTGCGCGGCCATGAGCAAGGCTCCGACGGGCGACCCCTCTTTTGATACCGAAGTGGTGAAGCTGCTGCTGCAGGTGGCATGGGCAGACGACGAGGTGTCCGAACGCGAGCGCGACATGATTGTTGGCCTCGCGCGCAGCTGGTTCGTGCCCGAGCCCGAGCTCACCGGCTTGATTCACCGCCTCGCCCAGGGCCAGCCCCTGCCCCAGCCGAACCTGCAGCTGCTGCGCACCCGCCCCGACGACGTCCTCGAAGCCGTGCGCGGTCTCGTCCTCAGCGATGGCAAGGTGGCTGGCGAAGAGTCCGAGATGCTCAAGCAGATCGCCGAGCTGCTCAAGGCGTAGGCAGCCGTTGCTGGCCCGCTTTTTTAGAATGCCGGTCACCGGCAGGGCCGCATATTTTCGCTTCCCTTCATGACCCTTCTCTCTGCGGCACTGCTGGTCACCTCGATGCTCGGAGCGGCCGACGTCGAGCCGTCCCGCCTCTACTTTCACGCTGCGGGTGGGCTGGGTGGCCAGGTTGGCACGTCCATCTACACGAGCAGCAGCAAGACCAGCCCCACCGGCACGCGCGATTTCCAGGCGCTGAGCGTCGACCTCGTCTCGACCGTCGCCTTCCGTCCGTCGCAGCTGCTCGCGATCGGCGGCCAGCTTCACGTCAACACGTTTCCTTTTCTCAACGTCACCGAGAACCGCAGCCAGGGCCCGCGCACGCTCACCGGCGTCTCTTACGGCATCTCGGGCATCTTCGGGCCCAGCCTCACGCTCTTCCCGGGCGACTTCCGCTTCGACGTCTCGCCCGGGTTTCTCTGGGTCATCACCGGCCCGCAGGCAGGCCGCAGCCAGGCGACGCTGGGCGGCACCGGCCTCGGCCTCGGCCTCGCGGGCGGCTACGACGTGCCAGTGACTTCCACCCTCGCCGTCGCGCTCGAGGTGCGGTTGACCTCGGGCTTCCACCTCAACTCGGACTCGACGCACATCATCGGGTTCGATGCGGGCCTCGCCTTGATGGTGGGGATTCGCCGCCGGTAGTGCTGCTCTGCCTGCCGCAGCCAGCCGCCCGACGAAGACATTTCCAGCATCGGGGCCGCGGTTGCCGATACTGTCGCGCGCGAGTTGGACGACGACGACATTTGCGGACGGCTGCCCAACCAGCCGATCGAGTGAGACCCATGCGACGTTTCTTGAGTGTGTTGCTGTGCTGCTGCCTCGCCGCCCCCACGGCGGTCTTCGCTGCGCCGCAGAAGACGACCACGTCTGACCTTCCCCCGCCGCCGCCTCCTCCTCCGCCGATGCCTCCGCCCGAAGCGGGCAGCGAGTGTTTCCCTGCCTGCCGCGCCGGCTTTTTCTGCAGCGCGGGCCAGTGCAGGTCGGCCTGCAACCCGCCGTGTGGCGCGAACGAGCAGTGCCAGTCGAATGGCGAGTGCACGTCGATGACGTCGGCGCCGCTCGATCCGTCGGCCGAGGACGACGGGCCGCGACGCGAGGGCCCGCGAATGAAGAAGGTTTACCCCACCGGCTCTGACGTCAGCGCGGATGGCACGATTGCGCCTGCTGGGTTTCACTTCGAGAAGACGCGCCGCAAGGGGCTGCTCATCATGGGCCCGATTCTCTTCGGCGTCGGCTACATCTTGTCGGGCCTCTGGGGCCTCTACGCCTCGGTATTGGGCGGCTCGCTGGCAAGCAGCGCCTTCGACCAGTCGTTCGCAAACCGCACCTCGGGCAACTACCTGATGCACTTCATCCCCGTGTTCGGCCCCTTCGCGGCCCAAATCGGCCTCGCCACGAACGGCGGCTACCGGTCGCAGTTTCGGGTGCATGAGTTCGTCGCCTGCACCATCTTCACGCTGCTGCAGGCGGGCGGCATCACCTCGTTCGTGCTCGGCCTCCTGGGCACCACCGAGACGCTGGTGCGCGACGAGTACGTCGGCACGTCGAGGTCGTCGGATTTCAAGGTGACCTTCGCGCCGTTCTCGCCCGGCGCTGAAGTCGGCGCATCGTTGATGGGCACGTTCTAAGGCGTTCGCGATCGCCGGCGGTGGAGCGCCGGGTGCGTGTGCGGACATCACCCGCATCGACTGGCCCAGCGATCCCATGTGCGGGGGCGTACGTAGGCGCGCTTGACCTCAATCGCCACATGGCTATATAGCTACATGGCAATGCATGACGGCGCGCTCAATGAAGTGTTCGCTGCACTCGCTGACCCCACGCGGCGGGCGATCCTTGCGCGGCTCGCCCACGGCGACGCGGGCGTCTCGGAGCTCGCCGAGCCGTTTGGCCTGGCGCAGCCCACCATCTCGAAGCACCTCAAGGTCCTCGAAGATGCCGGTCTGATCCGGCAGCTCCGCGACGCCCAGCGGCGCCCGCGCAGCTTGGTGGTGGGGGGCCCGTTGGTCGAAGTCGAAGAGTGGCTCGGCCCGTTCCGCGAGCAATGGAAGCATCGCTTCGATGCGCTCGATTCGTTTCTCGAGCGAAAGAAGCGGGCAAAACAAAAAAGGGGGTAGGGCCGTACCGAATGGTTCGCGCAGTAGACTCCCGCCTATGCGACTGCTGCTGCTCGTCTTCGTCACCGTCTCGCTCACCGCCGGCGCGTTCAGCCCGCGCACCGATTGGCCCTGCAGCCCGGAGATGACGAAACGAGCCGCCGACGCGGACGCCGACGTGGCGACGGCGCTGGGCGTCCCGGTCTCCGGGGTCTGCACGTGCCCGCAGGAGGCGTGCCCAAGCGCGAAGGTCGACCAGACGGTGACGCTGCCCAACGTGGGCCGGCTCGCCCTTCATCTGAAGCTGACGCTCTTTGTCGGAGAGCAGCCTGCCCCCGGCCCGCAGGTCCCCGCCGTCGACACCCTCAGCGCGGTGGGCACGCGCATCGCCGCGCACCCGCCGCTGGCCGCGCTGCTGAAGGACTCCGACGGGACCTGCGCGCTCAGGCTCAACGGCGCCGCGCCGCGCTTCGACTTCAACTTCGAGTGCCGCGTAGGGGCGTGGACGCTCTCGATTGCCGAGCTGCCCGTGCCCCAGTCGGAGAACGCGCGCCAGATTGTGCGGTCGCAGTATCGGCTGCCGCTGTCGGTCGTCGACGCCGACCCGGACGTGAAGGTTGCCCGGAAGCACCCGGCCGTCGTGCGCTTCCTTCAAGGCAAGAAGGACATCACCGTGCAGTACGTGCCCTACCCGGCGCAGCGCGTGGTGCTGATGGTGGACGCCGCCGCGGAGTCGCGCGGCACGTTCCGCGTGAAGGAGGCGTTGACCGTCTTCTTCGTGACGAGCGACCGCGGGGGGGAAGCGGAAACGAAGGGCGTGAAAGCCGTCTGCAAGGGAGAGCAGTTCTACCGGTGTCCGTAAGCCGATCAGCGAAGAGTCGCTTCGCCCGGCGACGAGCAGAACGCGTGCAGCTCGTCAGCACCCGCCACCGCCAGGTGCATGCGTGACCTGCGCGCGACCCTGCCCTGAGTAAGAGAGCTGCGGCGGCACGCGGGCCCTTCGACCAGTCGTTCGCAAACGCACCTCGGGCAACTACCTGATGCACTTCATCCCCGTGTTCGCCCTTCGCCGCCCAGATCGGCGTTAGCGCCTACATCGCGGCACCCATGACCCGGGGCAGCGGGCGCTCGCCAGAACGGCGGGCGTGTGCTGTCTTCCGCCCCGCTGATCCAAAACCAGGGGGAAGTCACATGAACAGCGACGAACGGAAGGCGGCGATCTCGAAGTTTCTCGAGGGCGTCGACTGGGACACGTACGACTACACGAAGGCCCCGGGCGCCAACATGAAGTTCCCGGACTTCACCGACGCCCAGGTGGCCGCCGCGTCGCCGTGGATCCCCAAGCACTACAACACCACCAGGCAGTGGAGCTGCGTCCACGTTCCCGACCTCAACCAGATGGCCGACGGTGAAGAGCGCCGGCTGTTCGCGCTGTACGGTCTACCCGTGTCGTGGCCGAAGAAGGACGACGGCCTCGATGACCTGCTCGACGCGCTCGACGGCGCGAAAGAAGAGGGCGGCGACACGTGGGCCGACGCGATGGATCAGCACGGCCTCCTCAACGACGAGCACTACGACTTCGTGCGCGGCCGCAGCCTCGGCTTCCCCGAGCAGCACCAGGACTACGACCAGACGGTGAAGGTGATCGCGCAGATCGACGGCGACCCCGAGTGCCTGCCTGAGCACGGCTTCCGCGACCTCGCGCACTTCAGCTGGTTCAAGAAGAAGATTCACAAGGCCAAGGGCAAGGCGTGGGAACAGCACAACGCAATCTTGAAGCAGACCTTCAAGGCGCTCGACGAACGCTTCGAGAAGAACAAGGCCGCGCTGTCGAACGAGCTGAGCCCCTTCAAGGGTGTCAGCCTGGAAGACTGGGCCGGCGCCAACGCGCAGCTCGCGCAGGCGAAGCCTTTGTCTCACGTGCTCAGGGTGCTCGGCCTCGAGCAGCCCCAGTGGGATGAAATCAACGCCGAGTGGATGGCGCGCATGTCCCGCGACACGACCGCCACCGTCGCCACCGTGTACGGCCAGGCCTTCACCGGCGCCGCCCAGGGCAAGTTCGCCGCCGCTGGGAAGAACGTCTCGGCCAGCATGAAGGCGGGGCACGGCAGCGACGTCGCCGGCACGGATCCGATTTCCTTCGAAGATTGGATCAAGATTCAGTCGCACATGAACGCCGCGCTCGCGCAGGGCATTGACCCGAACGCGCTGCTGAAGAAGTACGACCTCAACGCGGCCGACTGGGGCACCGCGGGCGGCTACTGGGCGATGAAGATGAACTCGAACCCGATGCAGTACATGGACCAGTACACGACCCTCTCGGTGAAGTACGCCAGCGCCTTCACCGGCGCGAAGGCCGGCTCGGACATCGACTTCTGAGCGCGCAGTTCGAACAACAGCTCGACCAGGCCTTTCGCACCGCGCTCGCGGGCGAAGGGGCGGAATGGGAAACGCTGGTGCGTTCGCTTGGGCTCGCGCCGCTGACGGCGGACCAGCGCACCTTCATTCGCAAGTCGGGCGCGCCGAAGCTCAGCGGCGTGCTGCCCGTCGAGCTTCGCGTGGTGTTGGAAAGGCTTCGCGACGTGCACCCGCAGCTCGACCCGATGGAGCGGAAGACCTTCGTCGATCGCGAGCTGCTGAGGTTCGTCGCCGCCGCGCAGCCCCCGAAGGCGGTGCTGGGGAACATCTTTGCCAACGCGCAGGCGTCGTCGGTGCGCCTGGCGTCGGCCGATGGCGTGTCGGCGCTGAAGTGCGCGTGTTGTGGAGCGGCTCGGCCCGCCGGCGCTGACCTGCGCACCTGCACCTTCTGTGGCACCGCGTTCTTCTAGAGCGCAGCGATCGCCTGCCGGCCTTCCTCGTACCCGTCCCACTTCTTGCTCACGCCATCCTTCCGCGCGCGCCGCAGCCACGCGCGAATCGGGCGCACCAGGGTCTTCGACCGCGTCTGCACGCATGCCATCAACATCAAGTCCCAGTGCGGACCCCGCGGTGCTTCGAGCAACCGGGTGAGCACCGCAGCGGCCCGCTTGTCCGCGCACTTCGCCAGCACCACCAGTGCCAGCTCGTCTTCCAGCCGCGCTTCCAGCCGCCGTACCATCGGCATCACCATCGACCGATGCGGCTTCACCTGCGCGAGCCCGACCGCCGCATCGGTGGCGAACTGCGGCTCGTCCGCGAGCTCGACGAGCTGTGCTCTCCACCTCGCCGGCAGCGTGTCGCCGTGCTTGGCAAACTTCTGCAGCACCTTGCGCGCGGCCGCCGGCCGCTTCGTGCGTTCAGCTTTCGTCAGCGCCGCCGCGGCGGCACGCCAG
>Ga0105048_10002781_pt1 | contig 28551 bp, 18 predicted proteins | sample MAT05_FD_78382 | JGI IMG/M metagenome (GOLD analysis project Ga0105048, IMG submission 78382) | Freshwater microbial communities from Lake Fryxell liftoff mats and glacier meltwater in Antarctica - MAT-05 | ecosystem: Environmental > Aquatic > Freshwater > Ice > Liftoff microbial mat | place...
CAACCCGCAAAATATTTATTCAGCACTGATGATTGGAAGTAAACAGGATTCACTTTTCATGATCACAGCATCCGGTATGGATGCTGTGTTTTTTTATAGCCAAAAAAATCGATGGAATATTTTAGAATGGATAGCCGATCGCCAAATTAAGCACCAAATTTTCCCTTCGCCACTGGCTATTACCAAAATCGATCTGATCGATCACCCAATTAGGGCCACCTGCAGCATATGGCTTTCGGATGGGAAATGCGGCATCTACCCGAAGCACCAAAAAACTAAGATCAAACCGCAAACCGGAGCCAACGCCAACTGCAAGCTGATTTAAAAAATTGCTGCTCAATTGCGAACCTGGCCTGGCAGGGTCATTCCGCATCGTGAAGATATTTCCGGCATCCACAAAAAACGCACCTCTAACGATGGAGGCTATCTTAAAACGTAACTCTGTATTTATCTCCAGTTTGATGTCGCCCGGCTGGTCTGGCAGGAAAGTATTGGTAAGCGACGCATTGCCGGCATAAAAAGTACCCGGCCCCAGGCTTCTGGCCCTGTATGCCCTGATGCTGTTGGTACCCCCGATAAAAAACTGTTTGACAAAGGGCATGTTAGTGCTGTTGCCATACCCGTAGCCTGCACCCACAAGCACCCGGCTTACCAGTTGATTGATGCGTTCTCTTCTTCGCCTTGCACTTCCAAGAGACAAGTAGTGCCGCAGTTCCACTTCGCCTCGAATGTATTGTGAGAACGGGGTATTGAATATGTTTTTCTGTTTGCCATTTTCAGCATCTGCACCAGTAACCAGGCCAAGGATATTGCCTGAAACATCTGCATTGCCATTAAAATAAATATTGTGCTTTTTGTTATTGGACCTGGCCTGGCTGTTGTAATTATAATTATAATTAGACCCTATAATAAACTGCCTTTCGATGCTCCTGGCGAGTGTGATATTGGTATCCAGCCCCTTTTGAAACTGCTCAGTAATGCCCGACGGTACCACATAATTGATGGCAACAAGATTAAACTGGTTCTCTTTTCGGATGGAGGAATTCCATACCCAGCCAAAACTTGTTTTGTAAGAATTGAGGGTGTACTGATCGGTACGCCTGAAATATTCGTAGCCTAAGTTAATTTTTGTGTTGGGTACAAAATCACTTTTTTTACCAAAACGGAATGGGCCAATAATCCGGGGAATCATCAGGTCGATATTGCTGCCGAAACGGGTAGTACCAACATTTTGCTGGCCGGCTATCTGCGTTTCAATGCCAAAAAAGCCACTGATGCTTAACTGCTCTGCACTGCGATAGGTATTCCGGTTTTTAAGACTGAGTGTAAAGTCGGTACCACTTGAGTTATTGGATTTGGTAAGGGCGGATATTTGAGCCTTTGCTGAATATTTATTGTTGGGCGATAAATAATAAAATGCATTCAGCCGCCTGTCATTTACGCTATCCACTTCTTCGAACCTTGCCTTTACAAATTTGTAAACACCCAGGCTCACCAGCCTGCTAAGGGTGAGGTTATGATCATTGCGGTTGTACAGATCGCCGGGATGAAAGCGAATATTACGCTTAAATATGCGGGGGTGAAACTTTTTTAACGGGTCTACCACATAAAAGCTGTCGTATAAAATGGCTTTTTCTTTTGAGAAGGCCGTATCGGTTGCCAAATTATAATCTGCATAAATGACCACATCGCCAATGCGGAAGGGATATTTTGCCTGCGGCGGTGTTTCCGGTTTTACCTGCAGGTAGATGTTTACTTTATTAGCGCCAACAGTGCTGTCCACTTTTGCCAGCAAATAATTTTCACTGAAAAAGAAAAAACCTCTTTGTTTCAGCCTGGTATCGATCCTAATTCTTTCCGCTTTTATCACATCCAGGTCGTATGGCCTTCCACGGCGCAGCCTGCTTCTCCTGGTGGCTGCCCTGATAGCAGTACTCAGTTCACTTGAATCTTTTGGGAAATTAACAGAGTCGATCAGGTACTGCACACCCGGTTTTGCCATAAATAGGGCGGTGGTACGCTTGTTGTTGGTTGTGGTATCAAATGTTACATTGCCATTAAAATAACCCCTGTTTTCTAAACGGTTGGTCATGATGGCCCGGTTCTTTTCAAAATTGACACTGCTGGCATATACCGGTGGTTCACCTAATTTATTTCTGATAATATGGCGAAGCCCTTTTCCTTTGGGCGTTCCGGCAATATTGTAAAACCAAAGTTTTACCCTCAGCCCAAGGATCTTTCCGTTTGGTTTGGGTAAAATGATGGCTTGTAACTCGTCTTTCAGTACAGCTTTCTGTACCCTGCCAGTGGTGTCGCTTGAAACATATTTAATTGCAGAGCCTGTATATAGTGTTTCGCCTTTGGGTAAATATTTTGTGTTGTTGCAGGAAGAAAATAAACAGATACTGCAAAGCGTAAAGATTGCAATGGTAACCCTTTTGTTGTTTTGTGAGGACAGCAAACCCCCTCCAGAAAAAATCATTACTACATATTTGTTTTTCCACTTCATCTTTTTCTTTAATTATTATGTTGCCAGCACGCTTGCTGCTTTGTCGGGGTGAGCCACCCTTTTTGGGTGACTCACCCATGCTTATTTTTTTTCTGTTCCCTCCACTGCTTTTTTTGCTGCTTTCTCCCGGGCCTTTTCCCTTGCTTTCTCTGCTTTTTCAATCTGTTTTTCCTCTTCTGTTTTTCGGTGGAATATTTGTTTGAATTCGTTAAAATCAAAAGTGAAAATAAATGACACACCAGATTCAATTACCTGACCTTCCACCACACCTTCATAACGGTTGCGCCTATATGCACGCAAAGCATAGCGGCCATCTTTGCTCAGCAGGTAATCCACCGCCACATCTCCGGCAATATTGCTTGCACTTTGATTGGTATTGGCGGGGCCTTCCAGTTCAAAGTTGCTGCCGATACTCACCCTTAGGCGGTCATTCAATAATTTTTTACTTACGCCTACTGTCAAATCCGTTCTGCTGGTTCGGGTGCCACTCGAAAAATCGTCTTCCGCATTCACGCCAAAATTAAGGTCCACCCCTTTTACCAGGCTGCCGGCAAGGTTGTTAAGCTGTTCGGTTAAAATACGGCTCACACTTGATTTGGCAGTGCTTGCAAGCGAGGCGCCTTCGGCCGCATTTTCCAAAGGATTTTCCTGTACGAACCTTCCCAATAACAATAATGCAAATACCTGTTTATTCAATTCTGCATCATCCCGGCGAACTTGTTCTAATTTGGTTTCCACATCTGCCCATTTCGATTTTTGATCATCGGGCAGTTCAATATCAAAGGATATTTCCGGCTTTAACAATGCACCTTTCATTTTCAACAATACATTAAAGGGAACCTTTGCTTTATATTTATTGATGTCGGTAGCGGAAAGGTTGGCCAACTCACTTTGCAGCAAATTTACCGGTTGGGTATTGGCCACATAGATCGCGGTAATATCCACCGTAGCGCTGTAAGGGTCGCCGGTCCAGGTGATCAAACTGCCGGGCTGGATAAGGAACTGCCTTTTTAACAAACTAAGATTTAACTGGTATGAACCATTCTGCAGTTCATAATTACCGGTAAGGCTGATCTTGCCGCTTTTATCTAACCCGGCTGCTAAATCTGCTTTGCCCCTGATCTTTAATGCATCACCGCTGCGCTCATCTATTATCAGGGTTATTTGTGCCGCCGTATCAGATTGCAGTGTACCGGTAATATCCATACCTGCCAATTCAGGGTGCCTTAATATAGTATCTATCGCAGCTTTAAAAATGCTGTCCGTATTACCATGGTACCCATTTGTAAACTCCACCACACCATCCCTGGTTTCTATTTCCGGATTGGTACTGGGCAATACAAAAGTGATATCCGTTGCTTTGTTTATTTTTAGATCGGCATTGATGGTGGGAGATGTTAACGTACCTCTTACACTTACTTCCGCATCCATATTCATATCACCATAATACAGTGCGTTCTGTTTTGGTGGTGCTGTCAACAACCTGAAATTATCTGCCGACAAATCAACATCGAAACGATATGTTTTAAAATCTTCTGTATAAATATTTCCATTAATAACTGCTTTGTTGCCCGCAGAATCTACCACCGTAAAACGGTCAAAACTAACTTCCCGGGATGATACCATGATCGTTTCATCGGAGAGCAGTAATTTTTCGCCGGTTGCCTGTGGAGTTATGTGGGCATTTTCAAATTGCAGGCTGCCATTCAGGTCAGGATCATCAATCGTACCTTTGATATCCACTGATCCTTTCAGGCTGCCATCGGCCTGGGTTAAAGCGCCAAAGGTAAATGGCTTAATAGTAGCCATATTAAAGTTGTTGATGTTTAGTTTCATATCCATCCGGCTTTCACCGGTGAAATATTTCCCTGCTAATTGTACATCATTGCCGTTACCTGTGATGGCTACATCCGCATTAAATGCATTGGCCGTTTCATTATCTACTTTTACATAAATATTGCCAACCGTATCCGTATTGTAAGTAAGGGTATCAATTTTAATATCGGCTGTAAATACCGGGGTTGTCATCACATTTTTTACCAGCACATTTCCATTGATCACACCATCCAGCAAAAGCGAATCCTGCTCTGCCAGGTTGGTGAGTGTTTTGATGTGGAAGTTTTTTAAGACGACCTCCACAGGGGAAGTTACATTTTCTGTTGCTGACTGAATGCTAAGCGATTGGTCATTGTTATTGATGTTAAAGTTGTGCACGATGATGCCGCTGCTGTCATAATAAAAATAATTGCTGTTATCGACAGCCCATTTGTCATAATCCAGCATCAGTGTATCTGTTAAGTTTGCTTTGATACCGCCAGTTGGTTCCAATGCCAGCTTTAACCCCAACTGATATTTATCCTTGCCATCAATATCATGAATGTTTAGTTTTGAGTACACTTCATCATTGGCAATATATCCATCCAGGATCGTCCTTTGCAACCGGAAGCTTTTTGAACCTGCAGTATTTACCGTTGCTGAGTAAGCAAATTGATCACCAGCGTTGCCAGCGGTTATGGTCAGGCTGTCCAGCACCTGCTCGCCCAGTTGTACTTTAGGTGCATTCACCAACAGGTTCAATTGTTCTGTGCTGCCATCAAAACTGGCATTCACTTTAATCGTATCTGTTCCCAGCAAAGCAGGTACAAAAGCAAACAATAAACTGTCAGGAATAATGGTGGCGTTTAAATTCCATTGATCATTGGTAAGTGCAGTGTCTTTTATGCCCAGGTTATAATATTTATTGATCACCTGCATAGCGCCTGTACCCATGGTGGCCAGGTTAAATTTTCCGTTTAAAATGGCGGTTGCTATTTGCGAATGGAGTGTGATGACGTTACCGGTATCATTGGCAAGGGCAACTACCGTTATTGTATCTGCCTTGTATCTTTTGCCTTCATTCAATACCACCAGGTCGCTTACCTGTATATTTCCCTGCGGTGCATTCATATCGGCCGCCGGAATATCAGCAATCACGTTGCCATGTACACGAAGATCGCTAGTGGCAAAGCCTAGCGGCTTCATAAGTATGCTGTCGAGCAGCAGGCGCAACTTGATATTGGTGGCAAACTTATCATCTATAAATGCTTCGCCATTCATGCGAAAGGCGAGGCTTTTATCCGCCATGACGGCATCTATTACCGTAAAGCCATTGTGTACCGATGCGGTGACATCCAGGTTTTGATAATCATATCCTTTTATAAATGCAGACTGAACCCTCGCATTTGCATTGGTGTTCATCTTTGCCGGGCTAAAACCCTTTCCCTTTGCGGCAAAGCTCATCGTTACCTCGCCCAACAGCGTATCCTGTTTTACCAGGTACCCAACATCCACATTATTGAGGGAGCCTTTTAAATTATATGTTTCGCTGCTGCTGTTTAAAAAGCCAGCCAGGGTTGCATTTCCTTTATTGGTTTGCAACAGCATATTGGTGGTAAAATTTGTCGCCAGCCCTTTAAAGCTGCCACTCATTTTCATTGTTTCAGGGATGCGGATATTGTCTGGTATCGTGCCTGCAGGAAGAAATTGATTAAGGTCGGCCCTGGTGGTTTGAAAGTTGGCAATATTGAAATCAAATACGGCCTTATTGGCATCCGGCAACCCTTTGATGGTGCCCGACATGCGCACCAGCGTATTGCCAATACCACTCACTTCAAAGCCGGGGATAGTTAAGTTGTTGAGATAACCTTTTACCCGAGCATTTACATGCAGCACCGCATTTTCATTGCCTTTTAAGTTTGCCTGTAGCTGCGGCGCAAAAATTAATATATCTTTTGCAGCAAGATTGCTTTTGCTAAAATTAGCATCCAGGTACAATTTGCCCATGTCTTTTGTCACTGCTTCAAGCGAAGGATATTGAATGATAATGTTGTCCCTGATAAGTGTTTGATCGGTTTGAACATATAAATTTTTTAACGCTGCACCCGTATCGCTGTAGGCGAAATCTGTTTTCAATTGTTTAAGATGGAAGCCGCTTTGTTCCCTCAACCTTCCTTCGGCAATATTACCGGTATAAGTGGTTGGGGTGATGACGAGGTTGGTTCCTTTTACTGAAAAGCTGTCAATTTTCAGGTGGGCATAATCCATCCCGGCCGGGGTACGGGCTTTATTATTGTCATCAAATGCAATGTTGTTATTTTCAAAATCAATCGTGCTGATGGCTACTTTCCATGGATTATTTGCCTGTGCCTCCACGGCCTTGTTGATCTCCTCTTTTACTATTTTTGTTTGCTGCGAATTTCCAAGTATAACCGCTGCCGTAGTGTTGTGCAATTTTATTTTTTCCAGTTGCACATCCAGTTTAGCCAGGTCGATCGATTTTACTTTTCCTGAAAGTTCACCCAGGTTTAAATTGGCAGACATGACGGACACATCATTTTTATAATCAAACTGGATATTTTTTATGCGGATATTATCCAGCCCAAGTTGCAGTTTAAAGGGTTCGTTGCTTTCTGCTTCTACTGCTGCCATGGATTGGGGTTTCAGCAATGTTTTGTTTTGATACAGGTGCCCCGTTAGGTTTTCCAGTACAATTTCCGGAAGCGAGAAGTCCATCTTATCAAGGTCAAATTTTTTGAACGCAGTTTGAAATTTGCCAACCCGGCCGGAAAAGTCCATCCCCGTCTGCTCATCATTGAATGAAGTGGCGATATTGTTCAGTACAATTTTATCAACACTTATTTGCATTCCGGCGCTGGTATCTTTCGGCACTTGCTCAGGGCTCACAAAGGCATCGAGAATATATTGGTAATTGAATGTCGTGTCGGTACCCTTGCGGTAAATGTTTGCATAGATGTCTTTCAGTTCAACATAGTTAATTTCCACTTTGCTGCTGAGTAGTTTAAGCAGCGCAATATCCACCTGTATTTTGCCGCCTGAGAAAAGGGTGTCTTTATTTTGATCTTCAAAATAAACGCCTTCCAGCACCAGCCTTTTGGGGAAATCAAGTGACAGCTTATTGATTTGTACTTTCGAATGGATCTTGTCTTCGAGAAATGCCACAACCTTTTTCCGGGCAAAATTTTGCACAGCAGGCACCTGTATGAGGATATAAATCAACAATAGCAATACAAGAAAACTGGCCATTGTCCATGCCAGTACCTTTAGGCTTTTACGTATAATTTTTTTTACCGTCAGGGTTGTGTTATTTAAAATTATTTATCTGCAGATGCTGGTGGTTTCTTCAATCAAACATAACCCAACCGCCACAAATTATATAGGATGCTGTTTTGAGCGTCACTGCCGTCAAGGTTGTATTATGCAAGTTGGGATTGTTGCCCTTTATATTTATTACATAATTCGCACATATTATTACATTATTCTCACCTCGATGCTGGTAAATTTTTTTGGCCATCCCATGGCTGATAGCCTTCCGCGGTCACTGCTTTGTAAACGGCGGCAAATTGTACCATCGTGGTATAGCTGTATTCGCTGAAGATAATTTTCCGTGCTGCTGTTCCTATGTCCTTTTTTACAGCATCAACAAGGAAAAATCCGTGCCATACCTGGCAAGGTATGCAGGCAACTGTTTACAAACGGGCGGCTGCAAATGCAATTCCCGATCATTTCTTTTTTGTGGAATACACCAATTGCAGATAAAAACAGGCAACCGGCATTTTTAATATGACCCCTGCATAATCTGTCAGTCAATATTGCGGAACACCGCCACTGGATTTTTTTTGACGATAATTTAGCAGCGCCAAACAAATCCGGGCTATTAATTGATGCCTGGGCAGGTACAGTGTTTGTAAAAATTGCAATCCTTAATGCAGCTTTCTTTGGATACGATACATCTTTACTGTATTGTTGCATAACTGAAAGGAAACAACTGCTTGTTTAAATAACAATCATGCAAAAAAGTACATTAAAGGAACTATCCCAGGTGCTTGGAATCAGTATCTCTACTGTTTCAAGGGCCTTAAAAGATCATCCCGATATTTCCACTGCCACCCGGGAAAAAGTGAAGGATCTGGCAGCCGCAATGGAGTATGAACCCAATAGCTATGCAGTACAATTGCGTACCCGCCAAAGCAACGCACTGGGTATTTTGGTTCCGTCCATTGATAATTTTTTTTATGATTCTTTTATTGCAGCAGTGGAAGAAGCTGCCCGCAAGCAGGGCTATTCAGTAATGATCATGCAGTCGGGAGATGATGTTGGAATAGAAGCGTCCAACCTGAATTTTTTCCGTAAGAATATGGTGATGGGATTATTTGCCGCAATTTCTATTGAAACGGAAGATATGGCTTCATTTCAAAAAATGGAGGACCTGGAAATACCGGTTATCTTTTTTGACCGGGTGCCGGAAGAAAAAGGTTTTTATACCGTGTGCCTTGCAGATGAAGCCGCAGCCCGGATCGCCGCAGAAGCCATCATTGAAAAAAAGAAAAAAAATGTGCTGGCATTATTTGGCCATCCGCACCTGAGTATTTCTAAAATAAGAAGAGATTCGTTTGTAAAAGTATTCGAAACAAAATCGCCGCACACCCATATTTCAATTGATTATCCTGAAAATACTGATCCCTCAAAACAAGCCGCCCTGGCAGCATTAACTTCCGTCAACCCGCCAGATGTGATTTTTTGTATGGGCGATCTTATCCTCATAGGGGTAATGCGGGCGATACATGAATTGAACCTGAAAGTGCCGGACAATGTTGCCGTTATCGGCATCAGCAACGGATTCATTCCAACCATGTTTAACCCTGTTGTTACCTATGTGGAAACGAGTGGTGCCAAACTGGGGAAACTTGCTTTTGCGCAGATGCTGGCCCGTTTACAAAATGAAGTTATCCCAGAAATCGTTTGCGTAGAATCATTATTGGTAAAAGGCGGTTCTTTGTAGGGGTAAACTTTGGTTTTAAGGCGTGATAACGGTATTTTTGGTTATCAACCTTAACGACTTGCCATGCAACAAAATTTCAGGATCAAACTTTCCCTGTATTTAAATTATTTTGTTTTTGCCATCCTCCTGAACAGCGTTGGGATACTCATTCAAAAATCCATTAACACCTACCAGGTTGATGAATTGAAGGCAAGCTCCCTCGAAGCATTTAAAGACCTTTCTATTGCATTCGTTTCTTTTTTAGTTGGTTCATTTTTGCCCCGGCTGGGTTACAAAAAGGGCATGCTGATAGCATTGGTGCTGGTATTTGCCGGCTGTATTGGAATGTATTATGGCAACTCATTTACTTCGGTGCGTATTCTTTTCGCCTGTGTGGGAATATCTTTTGCTGTGATCAAAGTATCTGTTTATTCAATGATTGGCCTTATTACCAGTAATGATAAGGAGCATAAAAGTGTATTGACCTCTATCGAAAGTTTTTTCATGATCGGCATTGCTGCTGGCTTTGTTGTATTCCCGCTTTTTTATAGTGATACCAATCCGGATGCCTGGTTAAGGATCTATCTTTTACTGGCAGTGTTGATTGCCATTTCATTTTTAATTTTGCTTTTTTCTGATTTCAATATCAAATATGAAATACCGGGCAGCAGCGTAAAGGATGATTTTTTTGAGATGATAAAATTGCTGAAAAGGCCATTGGTGCTGGTATTTGCAGTGGCAGCTTTTATGTATGTAATGATGGAGCAGGGTATTATGAGCTGGTTGCCTACTTTCAATGAAAAAGTATTGCACCTGCCGGAAAAGACAAGTGTTTACATGGCCATCATCCTGATGCTGTCGATTGCATTGGGCAGGTATGTTTCTTCCCTGCTGGTTAAAAGGGTGCCTTGGCTGGTAATACTGGCGGCCTGTTTAATTGGTGCTGCATTAATGGTGTTATTTGTATTGCCGCAAACGCAAAATATTCAGCCAAAAGAAATCCTTTCTTTAAAAGATGTTCCGGTAATTGCGTATGTGTTTCCACTGATTGGTTTTTTCCTGGCGCCTATTTACCCGCTGGTGAATTCATTCGTATTAAGTGCTACAGAAAAAATGTTTCACAGCCCAATGGCTTCCCTGCTTGTATTTTTTTCCGCCATTGGTGGCACGCTGGGCTCCAGACTGGTGGGTTACCTGTTTAAAAATATCGGCGGTCAAAAAGCATTTTATTTTTCATTGATACCGATGACGGTACTGATGATATGTCTTTTTTTCTTTTACCGCATTCAAAAGAAAACAGGAACAGCAATTGAATTCACCGGGGGAGTACATTAAACCTACAATATTTTCAACATGACGCAGAACAACCCAAACCTGTTTGATTGTCATCCTTTGTTTGAAGATGTACAGATGAACCAAATCTTTGAAGATGGTAAAACCTTTGTTGATTGCATTCCAAAAGAATCAACTGGTATTATCCTGCAACAATACCTGCAACAAAAAGATAACCCCGGGTTTAGTTTAAATAATTTTGTTTTTTCTTATTTTGAATTGCCGCCGGTATTTGCAGGAAATTATCATACGGGTGCCGGCACAACAGCCGATGATCACATCAATGAATTATGGAGCGTACTCACCAGGCAGCCCGATGAAAAGCAAGGGTCGTTGATTCCTTTGCCCAATTCCTACATCGTTCCGGGCGGACGTTTTGGTGAGGTGTATTACTGGGACAGCTATTTTACCATGCTGGGATTAAAAGCAGCGGGTATGCGTGGGATGATAGAAAACATGGTGGACAATTTTTCTCATTTAATTAATACCATTGGTTATATACCCAACGGCAACCGCACGTATTATCTTGGCCGTTCGCAACCACCTTTTTATTCGCTGATGGTACAGATGCTGGCGGAAATAAAAGGGAAAGAAATTTTACCCCATTACCTCAAACCATTGGAAATGGAATATCTTTTTTGGATGAAGGGTGCCGGGGAACTGAATGAAAAAAATAATACAGCTCACCATGCGGTGAGCATGACCGACGGGGAAGTGCTCAACCGTTACTGGGATGACAATGACACTGCACGGCCGGAATCATACCGGGAAGATGTAGCGCTGTCGAACCATACAACACAATCTCCTCAAATCCTGTTTCGTCATTTAAGGGCAGGTGCAGAATCCGGTTGGGACTACAGCAGCCGGTGGTTTAAAGATGGTGCCACTTTTGAAACGATTTGTACCGCAGATATTGTTCCTGTTGATCTGAATTGTTTATTGTATCACCTCGAACATACAATTGCGGAAGCCTGTCACATCAGTGAAAATGGTGGGGCAGCAAGAGCATATACTTTGCTTGCAGAAAAAAGAAAAGCAGCCATTCAAAAATATTGCTGGAGTGATGAACTTCGGTTCTACGTTGACTATGATCTGTCCGAAAAAAATCAAACCCGGGAGATAACATTGGCAGGCGTTGCACCAATGTATTTAAAAATCGCCACGCAGCAGCAGGCAGACCTGGTAGCCGAAATATTGCAGGCTCAATTTTTAAGTCCGGGCGGGGTTGTTACTACATTAAAACAAACCGGGCAGCAATGGGATACACCCAACGGCTGGGCACCCTTGCAATGGATGACAGTAATTGGCCTCGGGCAATATAGCCATCATGCACTGGCGGAAACCATTGCACAACGATGGATCAAATTAAATACGGATGTATATAACCGCACGGGTAAATTCATGGAAAAATACAATGTGGTTGATACCCACCTGGAAGCAGGCGGCGGCGAATATACTGGCCAGGATGGATTCGGCTGGACTAACGGGGTGTACCTGGCATTGAAGCAATTGTACGGGGGATGATTTAAAAGTTACTTGATGCAAACAGGTTGCCGCGGCTCTTTTGTACATTTTCAGATTTGCACATTTTCTCATTTGTATTTATCCACCACAAACGGTTGCACCTAACGGTATTGCCTGATTTGGATTATTTTGTAGCATCACCTAAACGATTGCTTATGTCATTTTCCAAACCAACATTATCTTTTTGGCAGATCATCAACATGAATGTTGGTTTCTTTGGGATACAGTACAGCTTTGGGTTACAGCAAAGTGCAGTGAACCCAATTTACGATTTCCTCGGTGCAAAGCCCGATGAAATTCCCTGGCTCAATTTAGCAGGTCCGCTTACCGGATTGATCATACAGCCCATCATTGGTGCATTAAGTGATCAAACATGGCATCCAAAATTCGGCAGAAGAACACCTTTCTTTTTTATTGGCGCAATGGTCTGCAGCATTGCATTGTTCCTGTTTCCTTTCAGCAGCGCTTTGTGGATGGCCGCCGGTTTGTTATGGATATTGGATGCAGGCAACAACACCGCCATGGAACCCTACCGTGCTTTTATTGCCGATAAGTTAGATGCATCCCAGCAACCAACCGGTTTCCAGGCACAGAGTTTTTTTACCGGCTTTGGGCAAACACTCGCCAATGTATCGTTATTTATTTTTCCTTTAATATTTGTGGGTAAAACAGGTAAGTTGCCCACCTGGGTTTTTGCCTCTTTCTTTTTGGGTGCTGCCTGTTCTATCGGTTCTATTTTATGGAGTATCAAAACTACGCCCGAGATACCACCCACAGCGGAAGAGCTTACAACACTAAATGAAAAGAACAGCGGAATGCCACATCCGGTGGTCCAGTTTTTTTTGTCGATCCTTACTACGGTGATAGCCTACCTGGTATTGATCCTGCTGATGATACCGGCTATTTTTTCAAAAGGAATTTACAGGAGGGTGCTAACCTATGCCGAACATCACCCCACCATCAAAATATTATTTGCCCAGAATATTGAGATCATCGATGCTATTTTAAGTATGCCCAAAATTATGTGGCAACTGGCGCTGGTATATTTGTTTCAGTGGTATGCGTTGTTTTGTTACTGGCAAAATTCTTCAAAAAGTATCGCCCTGTCTGTTTGGAAAACCACCCCGCAGCAAAACGAAAAATTATATGAAGAAGCGGTAAGCTGGACAGGGTTGGTAAATGGCTGGTATAATGTTGTAACCTTTTTATGTGCATTCGGCCTGGTATGGTTCGCAAAAAAATATTCTCCCAAACTGGTGCATTTTGGATGTTTGATATTGGCTGGTATAGGATTACTGGCATTTCCTTTTATTGAAAATAAATATTTGCTGTTCCCTGCCATCACTGGTTTTGGAATAGGCTGGGCAAGTATGATGGGCATTCCGTATTTAATGGTGGTAAGCAAAATCCCCAGGGAAAGATATGGGGTGTACATGGGCGTTATTAATATGATGATCGTGATACCAATGTTCATTCAAACCACCACTTTCGGTTTTATCTTAAAACATTTTTTAAATAATGATCCGGGAAATGCCATTGCTTTTGCCGGTGTCTTTTTATTGATAGCAGCAGCATTGACACTATTAATAAAAGCAGATAAACCAACCGGTGAAATAAGTTTGGTTGGCGGTGGAGGGCATTAGCCCCCATCCCCAAAAGGGGAGTAAAGGCAAGAGTAAAATTCTTTAAAAATTTTTACTCTGCATCATAATGTGAGTTTAAATAAAAAACAGACTGACCGTATTCTTGCACAAGAAAGATGAAATGAAGATGTGGAAGATATGATGATTGTATATGTTAGAAGCACCGTCCCTTCTCCTTCAGGAAAAAGGGAAGAGGGATGAGGTAACTAAGCAGCCTGATACCAAGTAAAAGTAATTTATGATAGAACAATTACTAAATATTACAACCCTTTTTTCATTGATTGCATTTGCATGCAACTCCTGTAATTCAGCAGATAAAAAAGTGGAAGCAGCCACTTCTGCTAATGATTCCGCAAGTCGCAAATGGTGGAAAGACGCCATCGTGTACCAGATCTATCCAAGAAGTTTTAAAGACAGTGATGGTGATGAAGTGGGCGATTTGAAAGGCATTACCTCCAAACTGGATTATGTAAAAAGCCTTGGAATAGATGTGGTGTGGCTCAATCCTGTTTTTTCATCTCCCAATGCAGATAATGGTTACGACATCAGTGATTACCGGGGCATAATGAATAAGTTTGGAACAATGGAAGATTTTGATTCTTTGCTTAAAGGTATACACAGCCGTGGTTTAAAGCTGGTACTGGATTTAGTAGCCAATCACTGCAGCGATGAACACGAATGGTTTAAGCAAAGCCGCACTTCAAGAACAAATCCTTACAGAGATTATTTTCATTGGTGGCCGGCAGAAAGGGGCAAGCCTGCATTTCGTCCTGGTTCTTTTGAAGTAGATGGCAGCGGCTGGCGTTTTGATTCATTAACCAACGCTTATTACCTTCATTACTTCACCAACAAGCAGCCAGATTTGAATTGGGAAAATCCAAAACTTAGAAAGGAGATGTATGAAATGATGAAGTTTTGGTTTGATAAGGGGGTGGATGGCTTCCGGATGGATGTAATCCCGTTCATAGCTAAAGACACCAGCTTCCCGGTGATTACACAAAAAGATATAGATACAAAATACAATGGCGACTGGGCTCAGTACCTTGCAAGCGGCCCGGCATTACACGATTATTTAAAAGAAATGAAGGCAGCGGTGTTGAGCAAATACAATTGTATGTCGGTAGCAGAAGGAGCAGGTGTTACCGCAGCAACCGCACACAGCTTTGTAGATGAAGAAAGAAAAGAATTAAATATGCTCTACCATTTTGAAGGCGTGAGCCTTGGCTACCTTCCCGGCAAATTTAAAACCATGAATCCTGATGGCTATAAACTAACCGAATTTAAAGCCATCTATTCCAAATGGGACAGCATTTTTTCAGAAAAAGGATGGGGTACTATTTATCTCGGCAATCACGATCAGCCACGCATGGTATCCCGTTGGGGAAATGATGCACCCCAGTACAGGGAACTGTCTTCTAAAATGCTAACTACTTTTTTAATGACAATAAGGGCTACGCCCTATTATTATTTTGGCGACGAACTGGGAATGAACAATATTAAGTTTGATAAAATTGAAGATTATAAAGACATAGAGTCTATTGGTATGTATGGGCAGATAAAAAACAAGGGAGGAGATTTAAAAGAATTTTTAGAAGCCCAAAAAATTTCTGCAAGAGATAACAGCCGCACGCCTTTTCAATGGGATGCAACAGCCAACGCCGGCTTTTCAAATGCTACTCCCTGGATAAAAGTTAATCCCAATTACCTTTCAGTAAATGTTGCAGCAGAAGAAAATGATGCTGGCAGTTGCCTCAACTACTTTAAAAAAATAGTACAGCTACGAAAGGCAAATCCAATATTTACTTATGGAAAATATACTTTGCTCGATAAAGCTAATATGGATGTGTATGCTTATACCAGGGAATGGAAGGGAAAAAAATTATTGGTATTGCTGAATTTTACTGCTGATGAAGCAACTGTAAAAACAGGCATAGATTTAAGCAATGCAAAAATCCTGATTAATAATTATGCCGGCACAACAGCCACTGAAACATTGAAGCCATATGAAGCTATCATTTATGAATTTTAAACAAACAACTCAAATGATATGAAAAAAATACTCTGCATCGGCGAAGCCTTAATGGATATGATTTGTACCGATAAAGGCAAGTCGCTTGCTGAAGGCAGTAATTTTTTGAAGAAGACTGGTGGGGCACCTATGAATGTTGCTGCTGCCGTTGCTGCATTGGGCGGAAAGGTACTGATGGCTGCAAAAGTGGGCAATGACCCTTTTGGCAAACAATTGATTGATGAAATGAAGAGCTTTGGCGTAGATACTACCTGGATGCTGAAAGACCCAACGCATTTTACCACACTTGCTTTTGTAAGCCTGATGGAAGATGGCGAAAGAGATTTTGTTTTCAGCCGTGGAGCAGACGGGCAACTAAGTGAAGCCGATATTGAAGGCATTGATTTAAATGAGGTATCCATTATTCATTTTGGTTCTGCCACCGGTTTTTTACCCGGGCCTCTACAGGCAGCCTACAAAAGACTATTGAAGGAAGCTATTGTAAAAAATATTTTCATCAGCTTCGACCCAAATTACCGCCACCTGTTATTTAAAAACAATACCCAAACTTTTATTGACCAGAGCTGGTATTTTTTGCAGCATTGCCATTTCTTTAAAGTAAGTGATGAAGAGGCCATGCTGATAACAGGAACGGCAACACTGGAAGAAGCCACAACAGTTTTGCTGGAAAAAACAAAGGCTGTATTCACCATTACACTCGGCAAAGACGGCACTTTGCTGGGCTACAACAACTCAAAATCAACCATAGCAAGCATACCGGTAAGGCCAGTGGATACAACCGGTGCAGGCGATGCATTTGTAGGTGCAGTGTTGTACCAGTTGAGCAAAATTGAAGATGAAAAAATAACGGCATTATCACAAAAACAATGGGAAGCAATTATTGCCAATGCCAACAAAGCCGGCGCAAGAACCTGCGAATACCTCGGTGCTATGGAAGCATTTAAGCATTTGAACAATAGTATTTTTGAATAAATGACTGATTTAGTGATTCATAAAAAACGTGTTTGAAAATTGAGCTGTTTGTACGGCCTCAAAAAAATAGCCTGTCCGAACGGTAGGCCGGGCGGACGTTAAGAAAATTTTAAAGGCTGGCGACCCCGTCCTGATTTTTAATCGGGATAAAAAATGAAATAATGTTACCGCAGCCCGGTTTAATTATTAGTCCGTAAGTCGCACTAAAGAAAGGCATTATTCAAGTGACTGAACTTAATTTCATTTTAGCCAGACTTTTCAATTTTTAGCTATTTTTTTGAAGCCCCGTCTGAACGGCTGGCCGGGCGGGCTTGATTTTTTTTTTGTGTCAAGACAAAAAAGTAAATACAGCCTTCAAAAATGCAACAAGCCAGCGCTTTCGAAATAAAAATTTTATAAATGTACAATCCCCAAATACACCAGCTCATCAACAATTGCCTGCAAAAAAAAGCAATCGACATTGCAGGTAAAGACAATTTATTCTATACCCGTTTTGTTGCCAATACGGCTGCCATTCATTTTCTTTTCAATGAATTATACAAACAACATCCGCAGAGTGAATCATTGTTTGCCCAGCTCATCAACACAATAACAGATGCCTATTTAAAAAGATCAGCAGCATTAAAGCAATCAGATGAAGAAAAAGAAATAAAAGGTAATTGGTTTTTGAGCAACGAAATAGCAGGGATGAGTTTGTATGTGGACAGGTTTTGCGGCAGCCTGAAAAACCTTGGGGGTAAGCTGGAGTATTTTAAAAAACTCGGCGTTAATTTTTTGCACCTGATGCCGGTAATGCAAAGTCCCGAAGGGGAAAGCGATGGCGGCTATGCAGTATCCGATTTTAGAAAAGTAGATGAACGCTTTGGTACGCTGGCAGATTTTAAAAAGCTGCAGCAGAAAATGAGTGCAGAAAAAATGTACCTGATGATTGACATTGTACTCAATCACACCTCCCATAAACATGAATGGGCAGAAAAAGCAAAGCAGGGCGATAAAAAATGCCAGGATTATTTTTACATGTTTGATGACAGGATCACCCCCGACCGGTTTGATGCTGCGATGCCTGACATATTCCCTGAAAGCTCTCCCGGAAATTTTACCTGGAATGAAGAAGCTAACAAATGGGTAATGACGGTTTTTCACCAATACCAGTGGGACCTGAATTATACCAACCCGGCAGTACTGGTGGATATGCTGGATAATATTTTCTTTTATGCCAACCTCGGTGTGGATATTTTACGCATTGATGCACCGGCCTTTATCTGGAAACAAATTGGTACCACTTGTCAGAACCTGGCACAGGCGCATACCTTATTGCGGTTGATAAAACAATGTGTACAGGTGGCCACACCCGGCATGGCATTGCTGGGCGAAGCCATCGTGGCGCCAAAAGAAATTATGAAATATTTTGGCACCGGCATGTACACCGCAAAAGAATGTGATTTTGCCTATAATGCCACCCACATGGCATTGCAGTGGGATGCACTCGCCACTGGCGATACCAAAGTAATGCTGGCTGCACAGCATGAAATATTACAAAAACCTTTCGGCACCTCCTGGATCACTTATACCCGTTGCCACGATGATATTGGCCTTGGTTATGATGATTACATGATACAGCATGCAGGCTACAATCCTTACGAACACAGGAAGTATATCAAAGATTATTTCTCCGGCGCTGCTCCGGGATCTCCTGCTACCGGGGCCTTGTTTTCTATTAATCCTAAAACAAAGGATGCCCGTATCAGCGGATCACTGGCTTCATTATGCGGACTGGAAAGTTCATTGAATGAACAAAGCGATTTTCAAATTGAAATGTCGGTAAGAAAAATTTTGCTGATGCAGGCACATAGTTTTTTTATTGGGGGTGTGCCCATGTTATTTTATGGCGATGAAGTGGGCTATACCAATGACTATTCTTTTTTAAATGATCCTGCCAAAAGCTACGACAACCGATGGATGCACCGCCCGGTGATCGACTGGGAAAAGAATAGAAAAATTGATGAAGAAGGAAGCCTGGAGCAAAGGATATTTTCAGGTACACAACAACTGATTGCCACCAGGAAAAAACTACCCATGGTGGCTGATTATAAAAACCTTACCTGGCTCAGTCCATTTAATATTCATGTGGCAGGCTACCTGCGTACCCTGGATGAAGCAAAATTGTATTGCGTTTTTAATTTCAGTAACCAGCCTGCCTGGTTATCATGGGCAGTATTTAAGCAGCATGGCCCAGTACCCAATGAATTGTACGATCACTGGGAGGATAAAATGTACACTGTTGGTTTTGATAATGAGCATTTGATTTTAGAACCTTATAGTTTTTGTTTGCTGGAATAGCGGTACCAGAAGAATTTTGTTGGGGATTGTTGTTTTTATACAGGTATATCCGGCCGCATAAAAAGTACAGGTTTTAAGCCATTTAACCTGTATGCCCAATACCAACCTTAGCTACCCGGAGTAAAATAATTTTTAGCAAACTTAAATACTGTTTAAAAAATCGCTTAGGCTTTGCTCTGTGGGTAATAGCAATTTTTTTCTTAATCGATAGCGGCTGATCTCAACACCCCGAACCGAAATATTCATCAGTTGGGCAATCTCTTTGGAAGAAAGGTTCAATTGCAGGTAAGCACAAACTTTCAAATCAGTTTTTGAGAGCAGCGGAAACTTTTGTTTCAACTTATTTAAAAAGTTATTATTTACTTCATCAAAGTGCGTGGCAAATTGCTCCCAGTTCGAATTATTTTTTTCAATATCTTTTAAAAGGTTCAGGGTTTTTTTTATGTCATGGTTTTCGCCGCTCTTTTTATACAATTTTTGTAATTCTTCTTTTACTTTCATCAAAGCATCGCTTCTTTCCACAAGGTGCATATTGGCATCTACCAATTCTTTACTTTTAAAAATTATTTCGTTAGCAAGCTTTTCATTCTGCAACTGGATTATTTCTTTTTCGTTTTTTTCCAGTTCAAGCTGGTAAATATACTTTTGCCTCTTTTGCTCTTCTTCAAATTTTTCCTGTTGAAGTTGCAGTTTTCTGAGCTGCCATCTATTTAAAAAATATACTACCAGTAAAAATAGCACAACATAAAAAATGTATGCCCAGTTGCTGTTGTACCAGGCAGGTAGTATCACAAAACTGTAACTGGCTGCTGCTGATTCATTTCCCAGGTTATCCCTTGCTTTTACACTGAAAGTATAGGTACCCTGGGGCAGGTTGGTAAAGTCCTTTTCTGTTTTAGCAGACCAGTCAGACCATCTCTTGTTATAACCTTCCAGTTGATAGCTGTATTCAATATTATCTTTAATACCAAATACAGGCGCACTGAATTTAAAATGAAAAGAATTAGAACTGACAGGAAGCTTCACTATTTTTTTTCATCCTGTGTTAAAATTGAATCATTGCTATGGTCAAAATATCCGCCAAACAACAGGCTGTCTGTTTCATAAGTAATTGTCACTTCTCTGATATGTACCTTCATTACCGGCTGTGTTTGTTTGTATTTTTCATAGTTGATATGAAAGAACCCTTTTTCACCGCCCAGGAAAATATTGTTTCCATTCACCGGGTAAATAAATTCAAAGCCACTGAGCAGTTTGTTTTTAAGCTCAGGAAAATAGATAACCGCAGGCTGTTTGCCGGAAAAATCAATCACACCCGGTGTTTTCTCATGAATAAACCAGATATTTCCTGCCGCATCTTCCTTCAGGTGCCGGGTGCTTTGGCTGCCAAGAATATTTTTATAAAATGCTGATGGCTCAAAAATATTTTTTGCAGCGTTATAAACATAAACACCTTTTTCAGTTGCGGCCACCACTTCGTTCTTCACTTTAAAAACATGGTTGTTCAATGTGGAAGGCAACCCGTTTTTATCAGTGTAGGTTTCAGTACTGTGCATGCCATTACCGGTTCTATAAGTTTTGAAAATGCCATGATAAGGATGCGATACCCAGATATTGTCTTCTTTATCAACAGCAATAAACCTTGATGATTCAGTAAAGCCCTCCACATATTTTGACTGAATGAATTGTCCGCTGATAAAATCAAAAAAAGCAAGACCATTATAATTGCCCCCAATTATTTGTGCTGAAGGAAAGGTGGCAGATAATGGTAAAAAATTCCAGAAACCTTTGTCTAAACTAAGTTTAACAGCAGCATTATCATCAATCACAAATGCACCTTCATGATGCCCCATCAGCAACTGGTTGTTGATGTCAGCAAGGCACCACACCTGTCCTTTCGAATTGCTGACAGGTTCAAAATTTCCCTTGCTGAAACTGAGGTCGGCCATTGGCAGCGGAACACTATAAAGCCCTCCTGTGGTGCCGGTGTATAGCCGGTTGTTAGAAATAAGCGCTGTGTAGCCGGAGCCATCCAGTTGCAATGGTTTAATCTGTTTGATGGAACTGTTGTAGGCAATAAAATCAATACCGTTATCAAGCCCAAGCCACAGGTTGTTTTGGCTATCGGAAAAAACACTCAGCACATTATTGTTTTGCAGCTCTTCTTTCCGGCCCAAACTTTGAATGATATTGCCCTTGAAATCGGAAATGTAAACGCCGCTGTTGTTGCTGGCAAATGCAATCCTTTCTTTATTGATGATGCAGGCCGCATATATTCTTTCACTTTCAAACAGGCTGTTGTTGTCTGCAAAAGAAAGTGCTGCTGTATTTATGAGAACAGGCGAAGTGCAACTGATAAAAGTTTTTTTGAAAAAAGAAAGATTAATAAAGTAAAATAAGAATTACGGTTTTTTAAGCAGATTGCTTGTGAACAGAAAAATTATTTTTTACTTATCCCTTTTAAGCATGGCAACATCTTTACATGCCCAGGAAAATAAAGCGACTGTTCAGATATTTGAAACTGCAGCCAATGGAAATAAATTGCAGCAAATTAAAGAATCTCCTGTGTCAGCCAATGCTGCTCACATTTCCATCAATCCAAAACAACGTTACCAAACAATCACCGGCTTCGGTGGGTCTTTTACAGAAGCTTCTGCTTATCTCCTCAATAAACTAAGTAAAGCAAACAGGGATAAAATACTCAGCGCATATTTCAGTGAAGATGGTGCTAATTATTCGCTCACCCGCACGCATATTAACTCCTGTGATTTTTCATTAAGCAATTATGCCTACGCCAACGTGCCGGGTGATAAAAGCCTGGAACACTTCAGCATTGATGAAGACAGGAAAGATTTAATTCCCATGATTAAGCTGGCGCAACAATTTTCAAAAGAAGGATTTAAAATCATTGCCTCTCCGTGGACAGCGCCGCCATGGATGAAAGACAACAACGATTGGCGTGGCGGAAAGTTATTACCCGAATACAATGAAACATGGGCGTTATATTTTTCCAAATATATCAAAGCATATCAAAAAGAAGGCATCCGCATTTGGGGCATTACGGTAGAAAATGAACCGTTGGGAAATGACAAGAATTGGGAAAGCATGCACTTTACTCCGGAAGAGATGACTCATTTTGTCCGTGATTTTTTGGGGCCGCGTTTGGAGAAAGATGGCTTATCAAACATTCCCATTTTAGGTTACGACCAAAACCGTGGAGAAGAATTGGAGAAATGGGCGAAAGCGATGTTTGAAGATGAAAAAGCAGCAAAATATTTTGCTGGCACAGCCGTACATTGGTATGCCAGCACCTACGATTTTTTTCCGGCATCCCTTCAATACACTCACCAGCAAGCGCCGGGAAAATACCTGATCAATACAGAATCATGTGTTGATGGGCAAGTACCTGCATGGAAAAATGACGCCTGGTATTGGAGTGCAGAAGCAAAAGACTGGGGCTGGACATGGGCACCGGAGAATCAAAAATATTTACATTCTAAATATGTACCGGTGTTTCGATATGCAGGTGATATGATCGGTTGCTTGAATAATTATGTAGATGGCTGGATTGACTGGAATATGGTAGTGAACAAACAGGGCGGCCCCAACTGGTTTAAAAACTGGTGCACTGCGCCGGTTATTGTTGATGAAGAAAATGATGAAGTATATTTTACTCCCCTGTATTATACGATGGCTCATTTCAGCAAATTCATTCGCCCGGGCGCTGTAAAAATTGGTTGTACTATCAACAACACTGAACTTATGGCAACTGCTGTCAAAAATCCCGACGAAACGATTGCAGTAGTTATTTTAAATCCAACAGATAAACCTCAAGCAATAGAAATAAACATTGACAATAAGAAGATCAGCATTTCCATTAGTACTAATGCATTGCAAACTATAATACTCAACTCTTAATAATTGTAAAACCAATTTTTAACATGTCAGCAAATAATTCGAAGCCAATTAGTGTAGTTCCAATGGGCCAAAAAATAGCCTTTGGTTTAGGTATGTTAGCCAACCAGATGTTTCCGGCAGCGCTCGGCATTTTTATGGTTGTTTTGGTAGAAAATTTAGGCATGCCTACATGGATGTGGGGTATTTTGTTTTTTCTACCCAGAGTTTTTGACGCATTCTTTGACCCTATCATGGGTTTTATCACAGACAATACAAAATCCGTTTGGGGCAGGCGTCGTCAATATGTTTTTGGAGGTGCAATCGTTATGGGAATATCCTTCGTAATAATGTGGCAATTATATAGAGAAAGTGGCGTTAATTTCAATTTCGTATTCTTTCTTTTAGGGTCGTTTGTGTTCTATTTAGGGCTATCAATTTTTAGCGTTCCGTATGTTGCGATGGGCTACGAAATGAGTGATGATTTTCTCGAAAGAACACAAATAATGGCCATTTCGCAATGGATTGGCCAATGGGCCTGGGTAATTGCTCCCTGGTTTTGGGTAGTGATGTATGACCCTAAGTGGTTTCCCAATGCTGATACGGCCACCCGAACACTGGCAGTATGGGTAGGTATATCCTGTATGATATTGGCCATGATGCCCGCCATCTTTATTAAAAGCAAGTCCACAAAAAATGATGATAGTTTAAAGCCGCTAACTTTCAAAACGATGGGAGGCAGCTTAAAAGAAATTCTCATTAGTTTCAAAGAAGCTTTTGCTAATAAGCCATTCAGAAAACTTTGTATTGCTACTTTCTTCATTTTTAATGCCTTTAACACGGTAGCCGGTTTCACTTTTTTTATTGTTGTTTATTATCTATTTAATGGAAGTACAGGCGATGCAGGTATTTGGCCTACACTTTTTGGAAGTGTGGGTGCTTTGGCTACTACTTTTATCGTGATACCCATTGTGGCATGGATATCTAAAAAAATGGAAAAAAAGAGAGCGTTCTTAATCTGTGAGGGGATATCTATTTTTGGATATATTTTGCTTTGGTTTCTCTTTGTTCCGGGTAAACCCTACATGTTTTTATTTGCATTGCCTTTCTTCTCATTTGGTATCGGAAGTTTGTTTACTTTAATGATGTCTATGACGGCTGATGTTTGCGATATGGACGAGTTGAAATCAGGCAAAAGAAGGGAAGGTATTTTTGGCGCCATTTATTGGTGGATGGTTAAGTTTGGGTTTGCGATTGCAGGGTTATTAACAGGGATTATCATGTCTATCGTAGGTTTTAAAGCAGGTGCGGAAACACAGGTAGAAGGTGCTGTTACAGGCTTGAGGTTGTTTTTCTCCGGCGTACCCATTTTAGGCACGTTGGTAGCCATGTGGGTAATGAAGAATTATGATCTTTCTGAAGCAAAAGCAAGGGCAATAAAAAAGGAGTTGGATGACCGGAAAGAACCTGTGAAAAAACAATCTTCGGCCTATCTCTCCGGAAAATTGCTTGCAATAGAGAAAAAAGGCGCTGCTATAAATACCATAAGTAGTGTAGATTTAAGTTTGAAAACTGATAACGAAATAGCGGCACTTTATTCATCGATATTAGATGATGGCTTACACGGTTTATGCTTCAGCCCTTTTGTAGAAGGACAGGAATCAGGAGATATTGTTTCAGAAGAACAAATTCACAGACGACTGGACATAATTACTCCGCACACACATTGGATACAATCTTTTTCTTGTACACAGGGAAATGAACTGATACCTGCAATTGCACAACAAAAAGGGTTAAAGACTTTAGTGGGTGCCTGGATTAGTAACGATAAAGAAAGAAATGAAAAGGAAATTAATTCACTTATTAGTTTGGCGAAAGCGGGTTTCGTCAACATTGCTGCTGTAGGTAATGATGTATTGCATCGTGAAGAAATTTCAGAACAGGACTTATTGCAATACATCCGGAGCGTAAGGGAAGCGTTGCCAACTTCTATTCCAGTTGGATATGTAGATGCCTACTATCAATATCTTGATAAGCCTGCATTGGTAGATGCATGCGATGTTATTTTAGTAAACTGTTATCCCTTCTGGGAAGGAGCTGAGGAAAAATATGCGCTATCTTATTTGAACAGAATGACGGAACTAACGCAACAGGCAGCAAAAGGAAAAAAAGTAATCATTACAGAAACCGGGTGGCCTGGTATAGGCGAAACTGTACAAGCTGCGGAACCTTCCAGACTCAATGCCATGAAATATTTTATTGCTGCTCAGGAATGGTCGAAAAGCAATAAAGTTGAGTTATTCTATTTTTCATCGTTTGATGAATCCTGGAAAATAAAAATAGAAGGAAAAGTGGGTGCCGGATGGGGTATTTGGGATAAAAATGAACAATTGAAAATCAATAAATAATATAGGCTATGTCATACAGAAAAGAACACGTCCTTTCCTTAAAGCCAGACACACATGCAAATTATGTGGAAGGCGAAACCGAAGAAACATTAAACAACCTGTTTGAAGAAATACTGCAGAACGGCACCCATGGCTTTTGCTTTAGCTTATATGGAGAAGGACAAAAACCAGGTGATATCATTTCAGAAGAACAGGTGAGAAGAAGAATGGAAATTTTAAAGCCGCATACAAAATTGGTACGTTAATTTTCCTGCACTGAAGGAAATGAATTAATACCTAAAGTGGCAAAAGAATTAGGGATTAAAACACTGGTGGGTGCCTGGCTGGGCAATGACCCCGAAATAAACCAGCGTGAAATAGCCGGTTTAATAAAACTGGCAAAAGAAGGTTTGGTTGATGTTGCCGCAGTAGGCAATGAAGTGATGTACCGTAAAGATTTAACCGAAGCGGAATTACTAAATTTTATCAAAAAGGTAAAAGCCGAAATACCCGGTATACCGGTAGGATATGTTGATGCCTACTATGAGTTTTCTCACAGGCCAGCAATTAATGAGATTTGCGATGTAATACTTTGCAACTGTTATCCTTTTTGGGAAGGTTGTCCATTTGAAAATTCTCTGGACTACATGAAACAAATGTATTACCAGGCAAAAGCGGCCGGTAATGGAAAAGAAGTAATGATAACAGAAACAGGCTGGCCCAGGGTGAGAACCTGAAAGGTTCTATACCCACTGAAAAAAATGCAAGGGATTATTTTATCAACACCCAACTGTGGTCAGCCAATGATAATATCCCGGTATTCTATTTCTCCTCATTTGATGAATCGTGGAAAGTTGGGGCAGAAGGAACCGTTGGCGCTTACTGGGGCATTTGGGATAAAACTGAAAAACTGAAATTCTGAATATGAACTTTTTTGAACGATTTGGGTTGCCACCTGCAAAAGCCATTTGTTATTCCGGGTTCAGAGATGGGCAGCAGCCGGGAAGTGCATCACCTTCATATGATGAAGTGAAAGAAGATTTACTCATTCTTCAGCAGCATTGGAAATACCTGCGATTATACGATTGTGATGAACATGCAGAAACCGTATTAAAAGTAATCCGCAAGGAGAATTTAGATTTTAAAATAATGCTGGGTGCCTATATTGAAGCGGAGATGAACAATTTCGGCTGTCCCTGGGGCGGCGGTGTATATAATGAAGAGCAGCTTGAATTAAATCAGCAAAAAAATGCAGCGAAAATTCAAAAGTTGATTGACATAGCCAATCAATTCCCGGAAATCATCTGTTCACTTTCTGTAGGCAATGAAGCTTGTGTTGACTGGACTGATCATTATGTTCCCGAAAACAGGTGATGGATTATACAGAAAAGGTGAAAAAATTTGCACAGCAACCTGTAAGCTTTTGTGAAAATTATGTGCCCTGGTTAAATAAACTAAAACCCCTTGCAGCCATGGTGGATTTTATTTCCATACATACTTACCCCGTGTGGGAATACAAACATATCCATGAAGCGATGGAATACACCCGTGAAAATTATGAACTGGTTGCAAACCTTTATCCCGGTAAACCTGTCGTTATTACTGAAGCAGGCTGGGCCACCAATTCCAACGGCAGGGGCATCCATGCCGAACAGGTGAATGAAGAAAATCAAAAAATGTATTATGAAGATTTAATGGAATGGTGCGATAAAAACAACATCCTCACTTTTTTCTTTGAAGCATTTGATGAAGCATGGAAAGGTTCTCCTGATCCGAATGAACCGGAGAAACATTGGGGGTTGTTTAAAACAGACAGAACACCGAAGATGGCGATGAAAGCGAATCTTCTTGCCCGTGAATGAACTCAGGCAAAAGTTTCTATGGTAATAAAATAGACAAACTGTTAGTAATAATAGTTTGCGCTCGCCGGTAGTGCCGATAGGGATTGGTTCGAACGAAATGCAGATAGGCTTCTGGCGCAAGTGTTAAGAAGGACCACTTTTGTCTAATAAATCTGCCCGATTGTATCGGGATTAGCCGCACCGATGTTGAACTGTGAGCAAACGCAACTATCCTCAGTCTTCTGAAAAAACGAGCCATTGCTATGAAGGAGTAGTACTAAGTAACGGTGGGCAACAGGTCGGGAGACCTGCGCCAGTCAGGCAGAGATATTGCCTGGGAAAATTGAGAAGACAATGCCTGGCAAAAAGTGCAGACTACCTCCATTAACGCAGCATTATTAGTGTGTAACCTGTATTCACTGTAATGGAGGCTCCGGGCTGTATGCTTAAGCTTCTGGTGGTAACGTTGGAATTCACAATAATGGTTCCTGAGTTAATAACCACATCAGTAAAACTATCCGGTACTGTGCCACAGCTCCAATTGGCAGGGTTTTCCCATTGATTGTTTGCCGCACCCGTCCAGGTATTACTTACCCTTAATTCAATTACATCGCTATAGTTAAGTCCGTTCACCTAACTACGGTATTTATACCCATACCAGGATGAAGGAATGGAGCTGAGTTGCAAGCTTGCGGAATTGGTACCATTGTAATTGCTATTGTTGGCAATATTTCCAAAGCCGCTTCCGGTATCTACCTGCCATTGATAGGTGTTGCCCGTGATATTTGAATTAATAGTAGTGCCTGATATGGAAGGACAAAGCGTGTTGATATTCGGCCCCATCTCGTTTTTAAGAATGGAAACAGTGGTTTCAAACAACCCGGTAAACATCATCTCCGGCTTTCCATCAGCATTGATATCAGTAAAGCAGGAAGCATGGGCTCCGGCATAGGTAACATACGGGGAAAAGGATAATACGCCCGGTGTACTGTTGTTTTTATATACAGAAGAAAGACCGTTTGAATTGGATACTACCAGTTCCATTTTTTTATCCCCGTTTAAATCAGCCATATTAATACGGGCTAATATTGAAATGGAAGGCAATGAAATAAAAGGCGAAAAGCTAATGTTTGCATTAGTGCTGGTATTTCTTGCAATATAAATTTTTGCATTGTCATTATCGGTTACTGCAATATCGGGCTTGCCGTCGCCATCCAGGTCGCCTACAGTTATATCTGAAATATTATTAGGGGAAAAGTAGTA
>Ga0105048_10002782_pt1 | contig 28547 bp, 28 predicted proteins | sample MAT05_FD_78382 | JGI IMG/M metagenome (GOLD analysis project Ga0105048, IMG submission 78382) | Freshwater microbial communities from Lake Fryxell liftoff mats and glacier meltwater in Antarctica - MAT-05 | ecosystem: Environmental > Aquatic > Freshwater > Ice > Liftoff microbial mat | place...
GACGAACAGGATCGTGGAGGCTGTCAGCGTCGCGACAACAGAGCGCCATTTGCCCTGACGCATGAGCCAGAAGACCAGCGCGCCCGTGAAAGGCTTGCACACAAAGACAGCGGCCCACGCGAGACCGCCGGCGACGGGCTTGCCGATTGTATGGAAACGCAGGCCCAGCGTGATGAGCAACAGCAGGAAGAAGTGCGGCTGCATGTGATAGAGGTCAGAGCGCGTAATGTGGCCAGCGTAGAAGAGGCTGAATACAAGCACGACCCACTTCCAGGACGTGCGCCGGCCAAAGCCGCGCATCAGGATCGCAAGCGAGGCGAACAGGGCGACGAGACTGAGAATAACCCATACGAACCAGCGGCGGTCATCGCCGAGCACGGTTCGACCAAGGGCGATGAATTCGGCGAAGAGTGGCGGATACCCATAGACGTCGGTGGGGTAGTGCGCCGGGTCGTACATGTTCTGGCCGTTCGAGAAGGCCTTCGCAGCGTTAAGGTAAACGCTCATGTCGGTATTGTTCTTCGGCCACCATTCCTGCTGGAGCACGAACCGGTCGAACAGCAGGTAAGTGCCGAGCAGGATGAATAGAGCCGAGAGCACCCAGGCGAACCTGTCGAGCGCGGCCATGATGCGTTCGGGTCGTGTCAACTTGTCCACCACTCGCCTCGTTCTCGCGAAAAGGCACAACTTCAACGAAGCTTCGGCCTTCGATAGATGGCTATTAGCAATCAATATGCCCGTGCGCCGAGCGGCTCTCTCGCGCAGCAACCGCAGCAATAGCGGCGCCAAGCAAAAGCGTTCACCAACCTTGTTTTGTGGCCCCCGCTGCCAGTCTCAGTGGACTGATGTGACGCGTACGCAGCTGGCGAGGGATGGAACCTCTCGTAATGGCACGTACGCATCAGCAGAGCGCGCGCGACCGTTCAGCTCCAAATCTACGCTGCGCGTCATGCTCCATCTGCAGCAGGTTGCTGTAGAGCAATCGCCGTTCTCATGCGCAGCGACTCTCATCATCCGCGGAGCATCGCGGTGCGCGTAGCAATTGTGCGTGCTCTAGATTGTGCCCGACACCGTCGCCCACAGCGTCGCCAACGACACCGCGGAAAGAAGCAGGGAGAACAGGATGAGCGCGACCCCCGGGAGCCGTTTCATATCCGGTTCGGGCGGCGACAGACTTTGCAGATTTCGCCAGACGGCCGCGATAAAACAGAAGATGCTGAAAACGATCATGGCCAGCGCGCTTGTCATGGCGAGCCACGGCGGTAGCTGCCCATCGGTCAATGCTTTTGCGCCGATCCCACTTGCCAGCGCCACGAGGCCAGTGCGGATCCACGCCGCGTACGTTCTTTCTGCAGCCAGCACAGTGCGATTGGCGGACAGCACCGTTCTTCGATCCGCGCTTTCGGTGAGGTAGTCGGTACTACGCTCGACGGCGCCGGCTGACGCCTCGATCTGGGTTGCACTTTTGCGAACCTCTTCCGCCTGTCGCGCCACGCCGCTGGCAGCCGCGCTGACTTGCGCTGCGACTTTCGATTCTTTTTCGGTCATGCTTAGCTCCGGGTCCACCAGCTTAACGCATGAAACCACCATGAGGGGACGAGAGACGGGATGGAACCCTTAGGACAACTGGTTGTTACTGGCTGTTGATGCGGGACATCGTGATGCGGGACGCTCCATGACATTGCAACAAGGCTTGGCGTTCGCCCTGATGGGAGGGGCTGTCGGGCTCTTCATATGGGGAAAGCTGCGTTACGACCTCGTCGCCCTACTCGTGCTTGTCCTTGGCGTGCTGCTTGGCGTCGTCCCGGCAGATCGGATGTTCTCCGGATTTTCCGCCGACCTCATCTGGATCATAGCGTCCGTTCTCGTCCTCAGCGCCGCCATCCAGCGATCCGGCCTTGTCGAGCGCGCCTTGCGGCCGGTCCTGGGGCGCTTGTCGCATCCCGCATTTCAGGTTCCGGCGTTCGCCGGGGCAGTCATGTTTCTGTCCATGATTACGAAGAACATTGGCGCGCTGGCGATCATCATGCCGGTGGCGATCCAGACCGCGCGCAAAAGCGGTACGCGCGTCTCACGCATTTTGATGCCCATGTCGTTCGCCTCTCTGCTTGGGGGGCTGGTGACGCTTGTGGGCACATCGCCAAACGTGATCGTTTCAAGCGTGCGCGAGTCGATGCTGGGTGAGCCCTACAAGCTGTTTGATTTCGCGTATGTCGGTCTTGGCGTTTGCGCGGCAGGCTTTGTATTTCTCATCATTGCCCAGTTCTTCGTGAAGATCGACCGCGACCCCCCGATACAAGTCGAGGCAGCGCTGGAAGCGGCGCGCTACACCACTGAGCTATCGGTTCCTGAAGGCTCCGACTGGATCGGCAAGCCGTTCTCGGAGCTTGACGCACTCAGCACGGACAGCGTTGACATCGTTTCGTTGGTTGGCGTCGGGAAAAAGAAGCCAATGGCGCAACGACTGCTGGCCGCGGGCGATCATATCATCGTCGAAGGCGAGCAGGCCGAGCTGGAGACGTTTGCAGCGTCCGCCAAGCTGTCGCTGACCGGAGAGCGCCATCGCGAACAGAATGAAGCCGGAGATGCGGTCAAGGTGACCGAGGGTGTGATCGCCCAGGACTCGCGGCTCGCTGGCCAAACCATCGCCCGATCGCGACTCTACGAACAGTATGGACTCAGCCTTCTCGCCGTCAGTCGTGGGGGCGGCCCCATCAACAGCGAGTTGCGCTCCATCCGGCTTCGCCCCGGGGACGTCGTGATCTTCAAGGCAGAGGGCGACGACATTGGCGAGGCTTTTGCGGACTTGCGTATTCTGCCCTTGTCGGAGAGGCAGATTGCGCTTGGCGTCAAGCGGTTCGGCTATGCGCCGGTCCTGCTGCTGCTGGCAGCCATTGTCGCTATCGCGACCGGCTGGCTGCCGATCCATGTCGCCTTTGCCGCCGCAGCCGTAGGCGTTCTCATGCTGCGCGTAATGAGCATGGCCGAAGCCTATCGCGCCATAGACGGCTCGCTCCTCGTTCTGCTCGCTGCGCTCATTCCGCTGAGCGAGAGCATTGGCGCGACCGGGGGAGCTGCATTGATTGCCGCCCCGCTCGCTGGCTTCCTTGGCCCTCTCCCTCCATTCCTTGCGATTGCTACGCTGATCATTGTGGGCATGGCGGTGACGCCCTTCCTCAACAATGCTGCGACGGTGCTGATCCTGGCGCCCATTGCAGCGGCGGTGGCGACGCAGCTGAACGTCAACCCGGACGCCTATCTGATGGCCGTGGCAATCGGGGCCGCCTGCGACTTCCTCACGCCGATCGGGCACCAGTGCAACACACTCGTCATGGGGCCGGGCGGATACAAGTTCGGCGACTACTGGCGACTTGGCCTGCCCTTGTCGGCCACCGTCCTGATCGTGGCGACCCCGCTGATCGTCCTAGTCTGGCTTCCGGCGGTCGCACCAGGATGAAGCCATCGGGCGCAGGCCTTTCGTAGAAGCTCGCGTTGAGGCGTTCGCCTCAATTTCGAAGCTGGTATGACGATGCCGGAATGGGCTGTTCGTCGCCGGCTCCATGATCAAGATGGAATTGCGCCCGCGGAGAAACCTGCGCCTGATGTTTTCAGCGCTAGCGCGCAGGCTTCAAGATCTGACTTTCTTGCCGACTTCACGGGCCATTGCGATGAACGCCTTGAGGGCTGCCGATGGGTGTCGGCGACCCGGATAGTAGAGACAAAGATCGCCAAGCGGCGGCGTCCGCGCAAGGCTGCGCTGACCTTGCGGCCGCGGCGCAGCAGCGCCTGGGTGACATCGACGTAGTCGTTCACATGCTCGGCGGATCATCAGCCCCGGCCGGCGGCTTCGCGGCGCTGGGCGATGGCGAATGGGCAAGCGAGCTTGACCTCAACCTCATGGCCGCTGTGCGGCTCGACCGGGCGCTGCTGCCGGCTAGGGTCGAGCGACAAAGCGGCGTCATCATTCACGTGACCTCGATCCAGAGCAGGTTGCCGCTGCCAGAGGCGACAACCGCCTATGCGGCAGCCACGGCGGCGCTCTCCACCTATAGCAAGAGCCTCTCGAAGGAGGTGTCGCCCAAGGGCGTGCGCGTCATGCGTGTATCACCCGGCTGGATCGAAACAGAGGCAGCCACGCATCTGACCGAGCGGGTCGCAGCAGATGCAGGCACGGACCGCGAAGGCGGCAGGCAGATCATCATGAACGCGCTCGGCGGGATACCGATCGGGCGGCCGTCAAAGCCGGAGGAGGTAGCGAACCTCATTGCTTTCCTCGCCTCTGACCGCGCCGCAACCATCACCGGCGCCGAGTACGTCATCGACGGCGGCACGATCCCAACCGCGTAGGAAGCAACGACGTGAGAAGCGGCCTGGAGGGCTGACAAGGGGCCTCACGCAACCCCGCAAGCACCTCGCTGCACCCGCAGCGGGGCGTTCGCGCGTCGGATGATGCGCATGCAGCCGGAGCCGTAAAACAATCTCGCCAGCGCGTGTAACCAATGATCCCGTTCATACGGATGTCCCTGTACGCGGCCCCGACGCCGCATTCGCGGTCGCACTCCGGCGACGCGAACCTCAGGAGGATATTCATGAAGAACGCTTCGACGATCTCTGCACTCGTTGGCGCACTTGCGGTTGCGGGCGCGCTCGCCGGCGCTGCGGCTGCCCAGAACATGCCCGCCAAGAAACCGCCGACCGCCGCCCAGGAAGCTGGGATGGAGAAGTGCTACGGCGTCGCCAAGGCGCACCAGAATGACTGCAAGGCAGGCGCCGGCACGTCGTGCGCTGGCACCTCGACGATGGACTATCAGGCGAATGCCTGGTCCCTCGTGAAGGCCGGCACCTGCACCACGATCAAGACGCCGAGCGGCATGGGCTCACTCACGGCCAAGATATAATCCCATGTCCATCACGCCAGCCGCCGGACTCGGCCTGAAGCCTCAGCACTATGCCGATGCGATCAGCGATCCGGCGGCTGGTGCATGGTTCGAGGTCCATCCAGAAAACTACATGTGCGATGGCGGCCCGCGTCACGCCGCCCTCGCCGCCGTTCGGGATCGCCACCCTCTCTCCCTCCACGGCGTAGGCCTGTCGCTCGCGGGCGACGAGGCGCCGAATGAGGCGCATCTCGCGCGCCTGCGCCGGCTCATTGATCGCTACGAGCCGTTCCTGGTGTCCGAGCACCTCGCCTGGTCGCGACGCCGCGGCATCCATCACCCGGATCTTTTGCCCTTTCCCCGAACCTCGGCTGCACTTGGCCGGATTGCGCAACACATCGAGCGTACTCAGGAGGTGCTCGGCCGTCGCATTCTGATCGAAAACCCGTCTCTCTATCTGGGCCTTGAAGGTCATGATTACAGCGAGACGGAATTCCTGGTCAGCCTGTGCCGTCGTACGGGCTGCGGCCTGCTTCTGGACGTCAACAACGTTCACGTCAGCGCTAACAACCTCGGCTACGCCGCCGATACCTACATCGACGCCATACCTGCCAGCCTGATTGGCGAAATCCATCTGGCGGGGCACGCGCCGGACCCTACCCTCGGCCACAGTTTGCTGATCGACACCCACGGAGCGCCTGTCGACGACGCTGTCTGGCGTCTCTACCGGAGGCTGATCGCCCGCGTCGGCCCTCGCCCCACGCTTATCGAGCGCGACGATAACGTCCCTGACTATGCAGAGCTAAGGACTGAGCGCGGTATTGTGGCGTCAATTCTCGTTGATGCGGGGGGGGACGCTCATGTCGCTGCATGACGATCACCTCTTCTTCGATGCATTCGAATCCGCTCTGGCAGGTGACAACACGGCGCTGTCTCCATGGCTGCGGGGACCAACTGGTGGGATGTCCGTGTATCGCAACACCATAGCCAGTGGAGCCATCGACGCGCTCGTCGCAACATTCTCAACCGTTCAATTGATGACGGGCCAAATGTGGTTTCGCGCAGCGGCCCGTGAGTTCGCTCGCGCAAACCCTCCCAGTGATCCAGCGCTTGTCGCCTACGGAGAACTTCTTCCGACATGGCTGACGGACTTCCCGCCGGCGGTCGACACACCCTATCTCGCTGGCGTCGCCCGTCTCGACTGGCTCTGGTGGCAGTCCTGGTCAGCGGCCGACGCCCAGCTGCTCGATCCCGCAAAGCTCGCCGCACTGCCTCATGACAGCCTCAGCGATGTCACGCTCGCTCTGCACCCCACGCTTCGCCTTGCGAATTTCGCGACATCGATCCCTTCTCTGTGGCTGGCCCATCAATCGCCGATGCGCAGTGAGCCACACCAGCTCATAGAGCGATCGGAGCACATTCTCTTCATACGTACCGGGCCGCATGTGCAGTCGCACCTCGTCGATCCGGCGACGTTCGCCTTCCTTGAGGCGCTTCAAGGCGGCGCCTCCTTCTTCGACGCTGCAGAATGCGCCCTCGCCGCGGACCCGGAGTGCTCGTTACCCCACATCCTCACCGGCGGCGTCGCACTCGGCCTTTTCACAGATATTGCCCCGATCAAGGATCTTTCCGCATGACCGCCAGCACAGATACACGCTCAAATCGAAGCGCCGCGCTACTACGTGCGCCGAACGATCTGATCCCGGAATGGCTCATCGCGCTTGTCTGCCGGCTGGGCATCGCTGCGGTTTTTTTCCTTTCCGCGCGCACCAAGGTTGAGGGACTTATCACGCTGAAGCCTGAAACATTCACGCTCTTCACCTATGAGTACAACGTGCCACTCCTGCCGCCGGAAGTCGCAGCCTACCTCGCGACATATGCGGAGCACGTTTTCTCCATTCTGCTCGTCCTTGGACTGCTGACCCGAATCTCGGCGGCGGGACTGATTGGCATCACGCTCGTCATCCAGCTCTTCGTCTATCCCGACGCCTGGCCCACGCACCTTACCTGGGCCGGGCCCCTGCTTTATCTTCTCGGCCGTGGAGGCGGCGCGCTGTCTGTTGACCGCGCGCTGAAACTTCCCTGATCGCAGATCACGGCTACCCTTTTTTGCAATCCGTCCGCGCAGGCCATGGCGCCGAGTCCCGCATCCGGCTAGAACGACACACGACTCCTGCAAGGAGCAGATGCCGAGGGCCGGGCTTGAGCGAGATCGACGCTCCACTGAAAGCGCTGATGGTGCGCGGACTTGCCGGCGATGCCGCCGCGCATGCAGAATTGCTGTCGCGCATGAGCGTCTATCTACGCCGTTATTTCGCTCGCAAGCTCAGCGGCGGCGATGCCGATGTCGAGGACCTTGTGCAAGAGACATTGCTCGCCATCCACTTGAAACGGGAAACCTGGGATGCCGCCCAGCCCTTCACGTCCTGGGCGTATGCGATCGCTCACTACAAGCTGATCGATCAGTTTCGGCGTCGCCGGGTTCGAAAGACCGAACCTCTTGAAGCGGCGGAAAATCTCTTTGCAGCCGACACTGAACATCTGTCCGCCAACCTTGATGTTGGCCGTCTGCTCGGCGAACTGCCGGATCGCCAGAGGCAGGTTCTTTCGGACGTGAAGCTCGGCGGTCTTTCTACGGCGGAGGCGGCACAAAAGTCAGGTATGTCCGAAAGCGCGGTGAAGGTGAGTGTCCACCGTTCGCTGAAAGCGCTGATGAGGAGGGTTCGCGATGAAAACTGATGATCTCATCGCCCTAATGGCCGTCGACGCGCAGAAGCCCGTTTCGCCGTTTCCCATCACACGCCGCCTCGGCCCTGCGGCGCTTATCGGAGCCGTTATTGCATTGCTCGCGCTTCTGGCCTGGCTAGGCTTGCGTGACATGGGCGAAGCCGTCGCCTCGACCAGCTACTGGATGAAGACACTGTACACGGCCGCGCTCGCCGTCACAGGCTTCCTTATCGCCGAACGCCTGGCTCGTCCCGGAGCCAAAGCGACACGCGGGCTTGTCGCCCTGCTCGCTGTGTTCGCCAGCATGCTTTGTATCGCCGTCGTGCAACTGGCTGCCACTCCCCCGGAAAACATGGGGGAAGCCTTCCTCGGTTCGACATGGGATAGATGCCCCTGGCGCATCGCAGCGCTAGCCATACCCGGCATCGCTCTTGGTCTGCTCGGCATGCGTCGCCTGGCGCCAACACGCCCTGCGCTCGCCGGCGCCGGCGTCGGTCTGTTCGCTGGCGGCATCGCGGCGACTGTTTACGGCCTGCATTGCGCCGAAACATCCGCCACGTTCACGCTGATCTGGTATACGGGCGGCGTCGCGCTCTCGACGGTGATCGGCGCTATCGCAGGTTGGCGCTTGCTGCGCTGGTAGGACCGTCGAACTGACTCGCTCTGCGGTTAGCAACGCGATCGAAATCGATTTCCCGCTCACCCAGAACGACCTAGCCAGTCATCTTGGCGTCACACGGAAATGCCTCCATCGCGAGCAGAGCCGCCGGGCGGAATGGCTGGACGGGTTACGCCCGATCTGGAACAAACCGATAGCCGACCCCCGGCTCCGTCATTACGCGGCTGGGCTGTCCCGGCCGCGCTTCAATCTTCTGGCGGAGGTGGCGGATGTGGACGTGGAGCGCGTGAACGTCGGCGTCGCCGCCTTCCCACGCTTTCGTCAGAAGATGGCGGTGGGTGAGCACCTTGCCTTCGTGCAGCACGAGTTCGTGCAGCAACCCGTATTCACGCGGCGTTAGCTTGGGATCAACGCCGCCTACTCTCACCACCCGGCGCGCAAGATCGACGCAGAGATGGCCATCGTCGTAAATCGGAGGGCTGCCCTGCATCTGGAGCCGATGGCGCAGAGCCGCGCGAACGCGGGCCATGAACTCTGCAACGCCGAACGGCTTTGACACGAAATCATCGGCTCCCGCGTCAAGCGCTGCAACTTTGCGCGGCTCGTCGTCGAGTGCGGAAAGTAATGATGACGGCAGGGGCTCCTGTTGCATGCGCCAAACCCTACCCTACAGGTTGGGTGATCACGTTCATAGTTGATCGTGCCAGGCACGATGAAAATCAAACCAGGTCGCGGGGAATGCGGGCTTCGTTGCTCAGGCGGATGACTTCTTCATTGCCGAACCGAGCCCGGAGCGATTCTTTCAGCCTGAAAGATGCGGCATCGCAAGTGAGTTCATAGGTCGCCTCGATCTCGCATTTCCAGTCACCGCGCTGCCACGACGAACGGGAGGTCTGTCGCCACTGGCTTGAGAGCGGATCGCCTGCGGTGATCTCGCAAACCTCTTCGCTGCTCGAGGATACTTCGATATCTGCGCCTTCAACTCTGTACGGTGTGGCGGGGAGACTGTTCATCAGCTTGATGCGGCCCTGCGCGTCTGGACCAGCCGGGACAGGAAGGTCGATCACTCGTGGTACGCCGCGCGTCTCCGGAATCGGGAATGGCGCCGGTTGGGTTTCGAGTTTGCGGAATGGTAGGTCAAGCGTTGAAACGCCGGAGGCCAGCTTGAAAGTCGGCGTCTCGGGCGACGGCCAGATCATTGGCCAACAACCCTCGGACAGGGAAAGCCGGATTCGCGAGCCTGCGCTGAAATGATGCGCGACCGGGCGCAGATCGAATTCGACTGCGTGCACCTGATTGGTCTCCAGCGCCCGAGGCTCGGACATCGAATCCCGTCTGGTGAGATTCAGGACACCCCAGGTCACCAGCCAGCTGCTGCCATCCGGTCGTACCTCGCACAGACGCAGGACGAGACTGGCGACGGGCATATCCGAAGAAAGGCTGATACGCGCGTGAGGTGCTCCAAGAAGTTCTAGCGGTTCATTCAGGGGACGACTGTCAAAGACAGTCGACAAGGCGTCATCATGCGATTGCTCCGCAGGGAGACGATCGAGCCATTCGGGTTTCGCGGCGCCGACCACGCCCTTGTCGCGATGGACAATCTGGACGCCGCGGACGGGATCATTGCCCAGGGCGCCGTCGTTGAGGACAAAGCGGCGCGAAGCGTAGCGTCGGGGCCAGTCCGGCTCAGCAATCCAGCGGCCGGGGACGGGCGCCCCGCCGGTTTCCGACGAAGTCACCTCCGGCATGAAGCATCGCAGTCGCGGCTCACTCATTATTCCGGTCGCCTCTCCAACCAGCCAGTGGCGCCACCAGCGCAATTCCTCATAAGCCCAGTCCAGTCCCTGAGGCTGCGCGAGATGTGGGTATGTGTGCCCCCACGGACCGATGAGAGCCTTGGTTGGCGCCGTCAACTTTTCGAGGAGCCGCAGAACCGGCGCTGAGTATGTGTCGTCCCACCCACTCACCAGATAGGTTGGCACGCGTATGCTGGCATAGTCCTCCGAAATAGAACCGCGGCTCCAATAGCTGTCTTGCCTCTGATGGTGCATCCAGTCGGAGAGAATTGCGGGGGTGGCGTGTAGCCTGCCCTGCCACATCTCGCGCCACGCGTTACCGACGATGGCGGGATCAGGCGGGCCCGCCATCACCTTCTTGAACAGCACGCCCCATTGGAAATTCGCGCGAGCCAGCGCCCCGCCGATGTAATGGGCATCGTCTGTATAGCGGTTGTCACAGCAACCCATGGGCATGATGGCCCTCAGCGCCGGCGGGCGCCGCGCCGCAACCTGAAGCGTGTTGATGCCGCCCCAGGAAAGGCCGCGCATGCCGACTGCGCCGTTGCACCATGATTGGCTAGCGAGCCATGCGATGACTTCCACGCAGTCTTGCAACTCGGCCTCTGTGTACTCGTCGGTGATCGCCCCCTCGGAATCGCCCGTTCCGCGTACATCAAGCCGGGCAAACGCGACGCCAGCCGATGCCAACGTCTCGCCCCACATGTCGTCATACGCCCTGTACAGATCGCGCTTGCGATACGGAACGCACTCGAGAACGGCGGGGCTGGTGTTGGATCCTTCCGGTATCCACAGGCGAATCGATAGGCGCACGCCATCGCGCATCGCTACCCATTGGTGCTCTAAAGTGCGGAAGCTTTGCGAAGGCGGCGGTGTCCACGCTTTGGCCGCGTGATTACAGGCGGCGCCCAGCCAGAGAGCCGCCCCAGACGCGAGGACCGTTCGTCTCGGAATCGGCGGGCCTACGGTCAAATCGCAAAAATTCCCTGCACTACGACACCGCTTCTATCACGCGCTCACCACCGGGCCAGCGTCGAGCCTGAAGTACAGTGGTAAGTGCCGCGAAAGCACACAAACCAGAATTGCGCTGGCGATATCGCGCGGCCAAAACGCGCAAGATCGCGGATTCCCTTCACGGAGCGGCTTTTGCTCGGCGCGACCTGTCGAACGAGCTTCGACGAATCCAAACTGTCGCAAAAGTGTGGGCTGAGCGTCATCGTCGCTCTCTAATCGGATGCCCGGGGAAGCGGGCGTCTGACGACAAACCCAAATGTCGGCGCTGCCAGCGGCCCAGTGATGTGACCTCGAGGGAGACCAATATGATGTCCAGGAATGCAGTTCGAGCGGCCCTGCTGGCCTGCCTCGCAACCACCGCAGTAGCAGCTTGCTCCGGCTCCGACGGCGTCGCCTCGCCGGGCGAAGGCGTGTTCGTGCCCTCGCCGCCGCCAGCCGCACCGCCGCCCCCCGCGCCGCCGCCGCCCGCCTCGCCGTCGTCTGGCCCGGCCGCCAGCTGCCCCACAGGCTTCACCAACGTCGGCCTCGTGACCACGAACAACACCGCGATTGGCGCTGCTGGTTCATACCGCAACTGCCAAATCCCCGGACTGATTACAGGCAGCCTGCTTGTTCCGAAAACAGGCGGCGTCGTCTACTCGATCTCCGGCCGCGTGAATGTCGGCGAAGACACCGGCCCGAACCCGGCCGCTCCGATTGCGGGCCGCACGTCTGGTATCCTTTCGATCGAGCCCGGCGTTGTTGTCTTTGGCTCGGGCACGCTGGACTACATCGTCGTGAACCGCGGCTCGCAGATCAACGCGGTCGGCACGGCAGCAGCGCCGATCGTGTTCACCAGCCGTCAAAGCGTCGAAGGCTCAACAACGGTCGACTCGATCGGCCAGTGGGGTGGTCTCGTCATTCTTGGCCGCGCGCCAACGGCCAGCGGCTGCCCGACCGGAACCGTCGCACCGAGCATCCTCTGCGACGCCACCGTGGAAGGTACGGCTGCAAACTACGGTGGTCTCACCAACACCGATAACAGCGGCCGCCTCTCCTACGTCCGCGTCCAGCACTCTGGCTTCGAGGTTCTGCCAAACCAGGAGCTCAACGGCATCACGATGGCGGGCGTCGGCAACGGCACGGTTGTCGACCACGTCCAGGTCCACAACTCGTCGGACGATGGCATCGAAATCTTCGGCGGAACGGTGAACCTGACCAATATCGTGCTGACCGGAAACGATGACGACAGCTTCGACCTGGATACCGGCTGGCGTGGCGGCACGCAGTACCTCCTCGCTGTGCAGCGTCCGAACGGCGGGGACCGTGTGTTCGAGCTCTCGTCCGCTGGCGCCAAAGGCACGCCGACGGGCAGCGTCTTCCCGTTCAACACCGTCCCGCGCATCGCAAACGCGACGCTGGTGAGCCGCTCGCACGCGGTTGAAACGCAGCTGCTCAACTCGGGCAACGGTCTCCGTCTCGTGAACTCCGTGGTCACCCGCACGGGCGGCACGGGCGCCTGCCTGGACATGGACGACGCCGATACAACGACTGCGGCGCCGACCTGGAACTCGGTGTTTATGAGCTGCGCCACGTCCTTCGCAGCCGATGGCAACCAGCAGGCAGAGACGGCTACGGCATTCAACGCCGGCGCCAATAACGTCGCGGCGGGCACGTCGACGCTGACTGCGGTCGTTGCCGGCGCTGTGCCCTTCGTTAACGGCGCCAACGAGAACGCGGTGGTCGCCACGACGCCGATCAACAACGCGACCTACTCCACCACGTTCACCAACACGACCTACGCGGGCGCCGTCCGCACGGGCGACACCTGGTATCGTGGCTGGACCTGCAGCGCGCTGATTGGTGAAGAAGCCTGCTGAGCCTGGCGTTTGAGACTGGCGGCGAGGCTACGGTCTCGCCGCCGCTATCGCCCTCCTCACATCGATTTCTGATTATTCGGAACCGACCATGAAAATCCGCCGCCGATCCCTGAGCGCTTTTCTTATCGCAACGTCGGCGCTTATTGCGCCGAGCGCCCTCGCGCAGGAGCCTGTCGTGGAGACCGGCGCCACCGAGCAGCCGCCTGAAGAGCGCATCGAGCAGCCGCTCGATGAAGAAGGTGGCGACGTACTCATCGTGCGCGGGACGTTCATCCCGGAGCCGCTGCAGGATACCTCAGAAGTTGCCGCCTTCCTGACCATGGACGACCTTGCCCGCCAGGGAGACTCCAACGCCGCCGAGGCGCTGACGCGCGTCACCGGCCTCAGCATTTCGGACGGCAGGTTTGTTTATGTGCGTGGTCTTGGCGAGCGCTATTCGTCGGCCATCCTGAACGGATCGCCGCTTCCCAGCCCCGAGCCGCTGCAGCGCGTGGTGCCGCTGGACATGTTCCCAAACAGCGTGCTTGGCGGCGTTCTTGTGCAGAAGTCGTATTCGGTCGAGTTCCCCGGCGAGTTCGGCGGCGGCATCATCGATCTGTCTACCATCAGCCTTCCGAGCGAAGCCTATCTCGAAGCCGGCGTTGGCTTTGGCGTCAACGTCGAGACTTCGCTGCAGACGGGCTATACCTACAACGGGTCCGACTCCGACCCCACCGGATTTGACGACGGCCTGCGCAAGCTGCCCTACCGCATTCGTGAAGCCTGGAATGCAGACAAGCGGATCAGCCCGGCCAACTTCACGCAGCTACAGCTTCAAGACATGGGCCAGAGCTTGGAGAACTCCAAGCTACGCCTAACGCAGCTGAACACCTCGATCCCGCCGAACGGCTCTGTCGATCTTGCGGCGGGTAATGTGTTCGACATCGGCGATGACCGTTTCGGTGTGTATGGCGCCATCGGATACTCGAACGACTGGGAAACACGGGACGGCATCCAGCAAGGCGGTCGCGTCGAGACCAGCCTTGGTCAGATACAGGTCAAGGACGACTACAATTACACCTCGACCAACAACAATGTCGGCTGGGATTCGCTGTTCGGCGCGGGCTATCAGTTCGGCGAGCACGAGATCAAGTGGACTAACCTTTGGATCCATCGCACGACCAAGGAAACTTATCGCCGCTATGGTCTTGATGAACTTGCCGGCGCCAACATCCTGACCGAGCGGACCGCGTGGTATGAGCGCGAACTCGCCTCGACACAGCTTTCCGCCGATTTTGACTTCGGCGATCTCGATGTCTCGATGCGCGCAGCGTTTGCGCAGACCACGCGTGAAGCGCCCTATGAATGGGAAGTGCGCTACCAGTTCGACGATGTAATCGACCGGTATCTCTACGACGCCAGCTCACGCGTCCGGAACCAGACCAGCTTCAGCGACCTGACCGACGAGGTCGGGTCCTCGGGCCTCGATGTGTCTTACGCGCTACCCAATTCCGGCGTTCGGGACACTGTGCTTTCGGCTGGCCTTGCCCACCTCGACAACTCGCGGAAGTCAGACTCGCGCTCGCTGCGTTTCACACCCTCGACTGGTCTGCCGCTGGAGGTTCAGCAATCGCGCGTCGACTACCTGTTCGCAGATTTCAACATCAATCCGAACCGCTTTGTGATTGCCGAAACCACGAACTCGTTCGGATCGTATGCGGCAGACCTCGAAGTCGTCGCCGCATACGGCAAGGTCGACATGGAGCCGCTTCCCTTCATTCGCACGACATTTGGCGTACGAGCCGAGCGAGCCGTCCAGCGCCTGGATATCCGGCAGCTGTTCGATACGGAAGCGGTTCCGTCTGATCCGCCGAAGCTTAAGGAGGCGTACTACCTCCCCGCCGCCACGATCACCTGGAACTTCATGGACGACATGCAGCTCCGCCTTGGCGCGTCGCAGACGATCGGCAGGCCGCAGTTCCGCGAGTTGTCGCCCCAAAGCTATCTCGATCCGGATACCGATCGGGTGTTCTTCGGCAACCCGAACCTACGCGACACACGCTTCACCAACGTCGATGCACGTTACGAATTCTTCTTCGGGCCGCAGCAATACTTCACGCTCGGCGCGTTCTTCAAGGACGTGAAGCGCCCCGTGGAATCGATCGTCATCCAGCAGGGCGCCACGGCGCAGCAGAGCTATATCAATGCACCGAAGGCCGAGATCCTGGGCGCAGAGGTTGAGATCAAGCAGCTGTTCGACGGACTGTTCACTGACGGATGGCTCGCGCCCTACACGTTCCTTGTTCAGGCCAACTACACCTACTCCAGTTCGGAGCTGATGGCCGGCGCAGGCGACACGATCATCACGCCGACCGGCAGTGTTGTCAGCGCGCCGAGCTACATCGTCGTTGGATCGCAACTCCAGGGACAGTCCGAGCACGTCGCGAACCTCCAGCTCGGCTTCGAAGACGATGTGTCGCAAGGCACGTTGCTCCTCACCTATGTGAGCGAACGCTCGTCGGCGCGCGGCCCGGAGGGTCAGCCGGACATCATCCAGGAGCCGGGCGTGATCCTCGACTTCGTCTACCGGCGCGACTTTCAGAGCTGGGGTCAGGAATTCTCGATCAAGTTCAAGGCGGGCAATCTGCTCGACGAGGACTATCTCGAGAGCCAGACGCTAGGCGGCGGCGTAGTCATCGTGAACCAGTACGATCTTGGTCGTTCCTTCAGCGTCGATCTGTCCACGAAATTCTAGCGACAGATTGATGATAGCTTCGCGACCGTCACAAAAGTTTTGCCGGGGCGCTGCACATCATCGGCCAAGAACGCGACAGCGTCCGGGGTACTGTGATGGGAACAGCAGCCAGACTATCGGGGCCCGAAGTGCGCAAGGGCGCGGCAATCGCCTGCGAGATCGCCGCGTTCTCCGCGTTGGGCGCGTCGCTCGCGTTCTTGATGTGGGCGCTGATCGAACCAGTAGGGGCACTGAGCTCCACCGCGGGCACGCTTCCTACCGCTGATCGTATTGAAAAGCTGAATGAGCGTCTCGCTCAACTGCCGCCTATATCGATGGGCGGAAGCGGCGCTGCAGCGCCCGCACAACTTGCTTCGGGGTTTGTTCTTCACGCCACCCGTGCAGGTGATGGCGGCAGCGGCACAGCGATACTCTCCGTCAATGGCGCGCCGCAGGCAGCATTCTCGGCGGGGGATGAAGTCGTACCCGGCGCACGGCTGATATTCGTCGCTGCCGATCATGTCGAAATTGACACCGGCGCCCAAAGGCTGCGCGTCGAATTCTCAGATGGGCAACCGGCTCACGCTGGAGAGCGGACTGCTGCGCTGGCGGAAGCGCGCCCTGCTCCGGCCAACCCACTTGTGAACTCGCTTCCCCTGCAGTCAGTCTCCAGGCCGGGCGGGCGTTCAGGCCTCGCGGTGATGCCGCAAGCCGACCTGGGCAATCTCGGCGCGTCGGGGCTGCAGCCGGGAGATGTGCTCCTCAAGGTCGACGGCGTCGACATCTCTGCCGCCAATCTCGCGAGCTACGCGGCACAGATCCAATCTGGCCGCACGCTCGAACTCGTCTTCGAGCGCAATGGCCGGATCCGTAACACTCGAATCGGAAAGCCTGCACAGTGAACTTTTCCCGCGTTCTGGCAAGCTGCCTGGTCCTCAGTGTTGCACCTCTCGCGCCGGCAATTGCCCACGCGCAAGAAGGCGGTCAGTCCCTCAACGTGCAGAGCGCGGATATTCGCGCCTTCATCCAGGACGTATCCAAGGCCACAGGCCGGACCTTCATCATCGACCCGCGCGTCCAAGGCACGGTGACGATCGCCGGCGGCGATCCGATGCCGGACGAACAGATGTTGGACGTCTTTTTCACGACGCTACGGGCGCACGGCTATGTCGCCATACCTACCAGCGCAGGCGCGTGGCGTATTCTTCCGGACGAGGAGGCCGCGCAGCAGCCGTCTGGATCAGGCGACGAACGCTTCATGACGCAGGTCATCCGCCTCAAGACAAAAAGTGCGGCGTCCATCGTCGGCATCATCGAGCCATTGCTTGGCCGGGGCGGCAAGGTAAACGCCGCTCAGAGCAGCAACACGATCGTCATCACCGATTTTGCCGACAACGTGCGCCGCCTGACCACGCTGGTTGGCGAACTCGATCGCGACACGGACAGGATCGAGATTCTAACCCTTCGGAACTCACGCGCTTCGGTTCTGGCGACGGCGTTGCGCGATATCACGAACACCGGCGGAGAGGGCGACAAGAACTTTGCGGCTGCATCCTTTACGGCAGTGGATTCTTCCAACTCGCTCGTGATGCGTGGTCCCGCCGAGACGGTTGCCCGCCTGAAGGAAATTGCGACGCTGCTGGACGAGCAGGCAAAGCCGACTGGCGACACGCGCGTGATCTTTCTGCAGCACGCGGACGCGGGCAAGATTGTGGAACTGCTGCAGACAATCGTCGATCAGCCTATCGCCGCGACTGGCGGCGCCGCTGGCGCGCCACCCGCGCCAGCTCAGGCCGGCGCGATACAACGCGCGACAATCGCCCGCTTCGAGGGGGCGAATGCAATCGTGGTGCGCGCCGACCCCACCGTGCAACAGGAAGTCGAGTCGATCGTGCGTCAACTCGACCGGCGCGACCAGCAGGTTCTGGTGCAAGCGATCGTCGTGGAGATTGGCGAAGGCGCGGCCAACAATCTGGGCGTGCAGTTGCTGCTGGGTGGAAATGGCGAGAGCGATATTCCGTTCTTCGCGACGAATTACTCGAACGCCTCGCCAAGCCTGCTGACGCTTGGCGCCGCTCTTTCGGCTGGCGGCCTTTCGAGTGATTCAGACCTGAAGGATGATATCCAGTCTGCAGCGGCACAGTCGCTCCTGAACACACAGGGGGGCATTGGCGGGTTCGCGTCCGACCTCGGGGGCGATGGCCTGTTCGGCGTGATTGTAAATGCGATCAAGCGAGACGGCGAATCTAACCTGCTCTCGACACCGTCGATCCTGACGTTGAACAACCGCGAGGCGGAGTTCCTGGTGGGCCAGAACGTGCCGATCACCACCGGCGAAGTGCTGAGCTCGAACAACAACAATCCGTTCCGCACAATCGAGCGGCAGGATGTCGGCATAAAGCTCAAGGTTCGTCCGCAGATCAATGCGGATGGCGCGGTGACGCTGTTCCTGCGCCAGGAAGTCTCCAGCATTGACCCGTTCAGCCCAGCCTCTGGCGAACTGGTTTTCAACAAGCGCGAGATCGAAACATCGGTCCTCGTCGACAATGGCGAGATCGTGGTTCTTGGCGGCCTGCTCGACGTGAGCGAGCGCACCACCACGGACAAGGTGCCATTCCTCGGCGATCTCTGGATTGTCGGCGGGCTATTTACTTCGACCTCGGTCGAACAGACCAAGACCAACCTCATGGTGTTCATCCGCCCGATCATCGTGGGCGATCCGGCCGCCGCGCGTTCCATCACAAAGCCCGAGCTGGACAAGATGATCGCAGCGCAGCGTGCAGCCAACGCTGGCGGACCCAGCACTCTCGATGGCGTGCTCAACGACATGCCGCCTGTTCCCGCCCTGCCCACACCGCCGCCTGCGTTGACGCAATGACCGCCGCACGCAGCCGCCTTCCATATGCATTTGCCCGCCGCGCCGGCGTGATCGACGCGGGTGGCGATACGACCGCGCATGTTCTGCTGCGTGAGGGCGCTGATCCTGCTGGTCTACTTGAGGCGCGCCGCGCGCTTGGCCTGCGCCTGGCCGTTGAGGTGGTACCGGCAAGCGAGTTCGAGAAGCGACTTTCGGACTGCTATTCTGCCACGGGTCTTGCGCTGGATTCCGCGGACGAGATCGAGCGCTCTGATGTGGTCGGCGACATTGCCGGCATCCCGCCGATGGCAGATTTGCTCGAAGCAAATGATGATGCGCCTGTGATCAAGCTGATCAATGGCGTGATTGCTGAAGCGGCGCGTCTTGGCGCGTCCGACATTCACATGGAGCCCTACGACGCGCATCTGGCCATCCGCATGCGCGTTGATGGCGTGATGTCGGAAGTGGCTCGCCTTCCAGCAAGGCTGGGCCCGGTTCTGGTATCGCGCGTCAAGGTTATGGCGCGACTCGACATTGCCGAGCGGCGGCTGCCGCAGGACGGTCGGATATCGCTGGCGATAGGGGGGCGATCGCTGGATGTGCGTGTCTCGACACTGCCGGCGAAGTCGGGCGAACGTGTCGTGCTGCGCCTGCTGGACCGGGATCGCGCGGGACTGCAGCTGGACGATCTTGGTATGCCCGGAGCGGCCGCGAGCGCTTTCCGGGCGTCGCTGGGCGAGCCTAACGGCATCGTGCTGGTGACAGGCCCGACTGGCTCGGGCAAGACCACGACGCTTTATGCTGGCCTGAGGCTGCTGAACGATCGTAGTCGCAACATCCTCACCATCGAGGATCCGATCGAGTATGCGGTCGAGGGCGTCGGCCAGACGCAAGTCAACACCAAGGTCGGCATGACGTTTGCGGCCGGACTGCGCGCAATCCTGCGCCAGGACCCGGATATCGTGATGGTCGGCGAGGTACGCGATGCCGAGACGGCGCAGATCGCTGTGCAAGCCAGCCTCACGGGCCACCTCGTTCTTTCTACTGTGCACACCAACGATGCAATCGGCGCGGTGACGCGTCTGCGGGATATGGGCGTCGAGCCATTCCTGCTGGCCTCCACCCTGAGAGTTGTCATCGCGCAGCGCTTGGTACGGCAGCTGTGCACCGTGTGCAGGCGTGCTGACGCGGCCGATGCCTCTGCCGCGTCCCTCCTTGGCGTTGCCGCGGGAGCGCCGATCTATCGCTCCACGGGATGTCCGTCGTGCGCAGGCACGGGATATGCGGGCCGGGTGGGGTTGTTCGAGGTCATTCGGATCGACGATACACTGCGGCGCTTGATTTCTGCGAACGCGCCTGAGGACGAACTCGCGGCGCATGCCTTCGCCGACACGACCAGCCTTGCGCAGTCAGCGCGGACCGCAGTAGCCGCAGGCCTAACAACGCTTGAGGAAGCCGTACGCGTGATCCGCAAGGACGGAGGGCAGCATGCCCACGTTTGAGTTCACTGCCATCGACCGGGACGGCCAGACGCGCTCAGGAACGCTGGCAAGCCGCGACAGCGATACGGCGCGGCGGCAGCTAACCGGCCGCGGGCTGGTCGCGACCCGGATATCGGCAGGCACGGCGGCGCGGACAGCAGGCCGGCCTTTGAAAATGAGCGACAGTTCGCTCGCCTTGATTACGCGGCAGTTGGCGACGCTGGTGACGGTCGCCCCGATTGAGGAGGCACTGCGGACGCTAACCGAGCAATCGGAGAGTAAAAAGCAACGCGACATCTTGAGCCGTGTTCATGCAGGCGTCGTTGAAGGCCTTCGACTGTCCGAAGCGATGTCGAAGCTTGGCCCAGCGTTTCCGCCGACGTACCGAGCAATGGTTGCGGCCGGAGAGTCGTCCGGATCATTGCCACAAATTCTTGAACGCCTGGCTGACCTGCTGGAGAAGCGGCAGGAGATGCGCTCCAAGATCACGTCGGCGCTGGTCTACCCCATCGTGCTGGCGGTCGTGGCGATGTGCGTGATCATCGCGTTGATGATGTTTGTCGTGCCCAAGGTCGTCGAGCAGTTTGACACGTCAGGTCAGCAACTGCCCGGACTTACGCTTGTCCTGATCTCTATCTCACATGTGCTGCTCGATTGGGGCTGGGCGATTGCGCTCGGCGTTGCCGCATTCCTTGCCTTTTCCGCGTGGCTCCTGTCGCTGACAGGTCCACGACTTGCGTTTGATGGGGTCCTGCTTCGCCTGCCCGTTGCCGGTCGGCTTTTGCGCAATGTGGAGGCGGCTGGCCTTGCACGCTCCCTGGCGACGATGATCGCGAGCGGGCTGCCGATCCTCGACGCGCTCAAGATGGCCTCGCAGACCACCAGCAATACGGTCATGCGGGCCGCCGTGCACGACATGGCCGTGTCTGTCCACGAGGGTGCAGGGCTATCCTCCGCGATGCGCCGCGCGCGTGTCTTCCCGCCGCTGCTGGTCAATCTCGCAGCCAGCGGAGAGAGCGGGGGCAAGCTGGAGCCGATGCTGGACCGCGCCGCTGACTATCTCGAACGCGAGTTCCGTACCGCAACATCCGTCGCGCTCAGCCTACTCGAACCCGCAATCATTGTCGTAATGGGAGGCATCGTATGCCTTGTGATCCTGTCCATCCTTCTGCCGATCCTTCAGATCAACACGCTGTCATTCTGAACCAGGCACAGCGCTCAAGCCAAGCCGGCTTCAGCCTGATCGAGGTCATGGTGACCATCGTCATCATCGGCCTGCTGTCGACCGTTGTGCTGATCAACGTCCTGCCCAGCCGCGACAAGGCGATGGTCGAGAAAGCGAAGACCGATATCGCTGTGCTCGAGCAGGCCGTCGATACGTTCAAGCTGGAGACACTGACCTATCCGCGCACTGAGGATGGGCTGGACGCACTCGTCTCCGCCCCTGCCTCCCTGACCAATGCGGACCGCTTCCGCGAGGGCGGATATATCCGTCGCCTGCCGGAGGACCCGTGGGGAAATGCCTACCGCTACTCCTACCCCGGCCGCGCCGCTGCGTTCGACGTATACTCGTTCGGCGCGGACGGGCAGCCGGGCGGCGAAGGCCTCGACGCCGACATCGGCAACTGGAATTAGGGAGCGCTTGATGCGCGGCCAGGAAGGGTTTTCACTCATCGAGATGCTGGTCGCGCTGACCGTGATGGCGCTTGTGACGGGGCTTGTGATGTTCACGGGCCCGGCTGCAGGCGGATCGTTGGGCGCCGAAACGGACCGCTTCATCGCATCGCTATCGTCAGCGCGCGATCTGGCCCTTATCGAAAGCCGCATCGTGACCGTGGAAATATCCGAGGCCGGCTATGAGACACGCGTTCGTTCGCGCCTCATGGCGGCGACGCCTGCTGCGCCGCTGGAAAACTGGAGCGAGGGCACCACGGTTGCGACAGCTGACGGTCGCCTCCCCGCACTACTGACCTTTGATCCGGTCGGACTGACCGAGCCGGCGCTGTTCACGCTCTATCGCGACGGCGCCATGGTGCGCGTATCGGTGGATGTCGCCGGTGAGATCAGGCGGGTGTCCGATGGCGGTTAATCCTGCTGCGAGAAAGCGCGAAGACGGCTTCTCCCTGCTTGAGGTTGTCGTGGCGGTTGCCGTATTCAGCCTTGGCGCGCTGGCCGTCATCAACGTTCTAGGGCTGGGCTCGCGCGAGACTGTCGCCGGCGAGAGCCGAGCTCTTGCTGCGATCATCGCCGAGAACCAGCTTGCACAAGCCATGGCGAAGACAGCACCTCCTGCCCCGGGCGTATCTCGCGGCCGCGAGGAGGCACTCTCGCGCTCATGGGATTGGGAGATGCGTGTCGGCCCCTCACCGGAGCCCCGCATCATTCGTATAGACGTTACCGTGCGCGCGAGTGGCGGCAAGCAGGCGCTCGCGACGATGTCAAGTTTCCGGGCGGCGTCATGAAGGGCTTCACGCTCGTCGAAATGCTGGTCGCAATGGCCGCCCTCGCGGTGCTGGCCGCTGGTGGCTTCATGGTGGCGGGCGCGTCATCGACGACGCAAGACGCCCTGCGCGAAATGCAAGGCGAGACGCAGGAGCTTCTGCGCATGCGCGCAGCACTGCGATCCGACATCACGCAAGCGGCTGCGCGCCGCCCAAGGGACGTCAATGGCGAAAAGCAACAGGCAGCACTTTCAGGAGCCAAACGCGCGAATGGCGTGTTCCTGTCGCTTGTGAGGCGGGGCTGGGACAACCCACTCGACCAAGGGCGTTCGTCGCTTCAGTATGTTGAGTATCGCTTGAGCGAGGGGCGGATCGAGCGGCTCTGGAGACGCCATGTCGATGGCTCGCCGGTTCAGGCGCCGCAATTGCTGATGGAAGGCGTCGAGCAAGCGGCTCTGGAGTTCTACGACTTCGACCAGTGGACTGAAGGATGGACGGGCGCGCCAAACCGGCCTCTGCCTCGCGCTCTCCGGCTCACGATCGCCGTAAAGGGACGCGGTAATCTCTCGCAGGTTTTCCTCCTGCCTGAGGCGTCGCGATGAAGAAAAGCGATGAATCCGGCGCGGCTCTGCTGACCACCTTGATGATCGTCGCCGCGCTTTCTGCAATTTCGGTCAGCGTCCTGGCGGACATGCGGCGCAGCGGGCGGATATCCGCCAACGCCACGAGCATCGCACAAGCGCAGTGGTACGCCATTGGCGCTGAAGCATTCGCCAAGGTGACGGCAGAGGATTTGATATCGGGAACGCTTCCCCGCACCGCGTTGGCGGGGCCGCCGCGCACGGCGACCTTTCCGCTCGATAGCGGCGTGATGCAGGTCGCGGTGCGTGATGGATCGACGTGCATCAACCTAAACAGCGTGGTCATCGGCGCCGGCGATGTCTTCGAGCGCGACGAGACCGGGGCATCGCAGCTACGCACGATGATGAAGCTGCAGGGAATCCCGGGGGGACGGGCCGCCGAGCTGGTTGATTCGCTTGTTGCTTGGATAGATACCGCAGGCGGATCGGTCGGTGCGGACGATGGGCCTTACGCGCAAGTAGATCCACGATACCTCACTGGCCGCGAACCCTTGGCGGAGGTCAGCGAACTTCGCGCCGTGCGCGGCTTCACGCCGGAGATCATGAAGAAGATACGCCCATGGGTCTGCGCTCTGCCGCTGCTGGGGCCCTCAAAGATCAATCTCAATGCCCTCAACCCAGACCAGGCGCCATTGTTGGTCGCCATCAGCGAGGAGAGCATTGGCCTCGAGCAAGCCACGGGCCTGATCAAGCGGCGCCCGCCCCTCGGTTGGCAAAGCATCGGCGAGGTGTTCGCTGACCCAAGAATAGCCGCGCTCGGCCTGCCAGAGGCTGTGATGCAGTCACTCGCGCTGGAAACGCGCGTCCTCGCCATCGACGTGCTGGTCACCGACGGCGATGCGGAGGTCGTCATGTCGGAGCTGATGATGCGCAGCAATTCCGGTTTTGTCACAGCCGCACGCCGTTGGTCGGAGGATACATGAAGCCTGTTCAGCTGGTCTTTTTCCCGACGGGCGAGGAAGGCTGGCGCGTGATGCCGGTTGCAGGCGCGCCCGCGCGCTCACCGCGCTGCATCCTTGTCGTACCGGGGGCGGACGTCCTGGCGCGCAATATCGAGATATCGGGCGCGACGCCCGCCCAAAGCCGCGCCGCCGCGCTAGCCACCCTGGCACAGGACCTTGCTGCGCCAGCTGACCAACTGGTCTGCGGGCTTGGGGCAGGCGAGGCCGGTCGGCGTATCGTCTTCGTGGCCTCGCGTGCTCGGCTGGATGCATGGCTCGGCGCGGCGAAGGTACGCGGATTCATGCCGGACATCATCCTGCCCGACTTTGCACTGCTTCCCATTCCCCAAGCCGGCGAGGCGCATGTGGCCGCGCGTGGCGAGGACCACGTCGTGCGAACGGGCCAGACCGGCTTTACCTGCCAGCCCGATCTTGCAGAAGGCCTGATGGGAAGCCTGACGCCCGCAACCATCGACCTGGAGCCAGCCGCGATCCTCGTGGTGCAGCGTGGGGCAATCGCCAGCGCGCCGGATCTCCTTGCTGGCATGGCCAGGAGGGCGTCAAAAGCGCTGTCCCGCTCGTTGCTCTGGCCGGCTGCTGCAGCCGCAGCCGCGCTCGTGATCGCGACCGCTGCGCCCTGGATTTCTGCCTCGCGCATCAATGCCGCAACGACAGGCCTACGGAAGGAGGGCGAAGCCGTCGCGCGCGCGGCGCTTCCCAATGCAAGCCGCATCGTGGACGCCAGGGCGCAACTACGCGAGGCCGCTTTTCCGCGTGAACGGACCGGGATGGCGCTGGAGTACGCGACGGGAATTCTGGAAGGTCTTGGTCGGACATCTGGCGTACAGCTCTCGCGACTGGAGTTCAGCGTGGACGGCGTGATGCACGCGAACCTGTCTGCCGCCGACCTCTCGCAACTGCAGCCCTTGCGGGATCACATTTCGCAGCTCGGACTTCGTGGCTCGGAAACGCCGGGCGAGAGCCGCGCCAACAGTATTTTGGTCGACTTCGCGGTGACGGCCGCGCCATGAGCGAGAACTTATCCATGCTGGGCGTGATCAAGCGGCTGTCCCCACGCGAGCGCATGCTGGGCGCAGTCGCGCTCATGCTCGTGCTGGTCCTCGGGCTGGTCTACGGCGGGTTGATGCCAGGCATGGCTGCAGCAAGAAGCGCAGCCGTGCGCAATGCTGACGCCGAAATCGAGCTTTCCGTCATTCGCTCTCTTGCGCCGGCCGCCACGACTGGCGCCGCGAGCACCGTCGACACAGGCGCGCTGCAACAATCGGCGGAGGCGGCCGGGCTCGTCATAGTCGACCAACGTGCCGTCGATGGGGGCGTGATGATGACCGTGACGGCGTCGGACGCCCGCGGCGTCCTTCGCTGGCTCACAGCCAATGCCGGCGTCGCCGCAATCGAAAGCTTTGTCGTCGATGCGGCCAGCACGGGCGGGGTGACGGCCAACGTGCAGTTCAGGGGAACGGCGTCATGACCGGTCTTCGCATATCCGTCCTACTGCTTGCCTTCCTGGCTGCTGCGCTCGCTGTCTTTCCCCTACGCTTTGCGTGGGCCGCTGCAGGTTCGCCTGCAGATCTCCATGTCCAAGGATTCCGGGGCACTGTCTGGTCAGGCCAACTCTCAGGTGTGACCTGGCGCGGCATCGCTCTTGGCAATCTATCGATCACCTCCAGCGCCTTTGATCGGGTTGGCGATCTGGTCCTGACAGTGCGATCCGGAGATGGCCCACTGACCTCCGCCGCGATCCCGCTCTCCTCGCGCGGCAATGTCATCGACGGCATTGCCGCCAGCATGGATCTCGCCGCTTTGTTTTCCGGGGCTCCGGCGAACAAGCGCCTCCTGCTGACCGATGGCAGCCTCACGCTCAAGGGCGAGCGGTGCATATCCGCCAGAGGCAAGATCGCTACGGATGCGATACCTGCCCAAGGCGTGCCGGCTTTCGATGGCCGACTAGAATGCCGACAGGGTCAGGTCTACGCAACCGCTGTTTCAGCCGACGGCCTGCACAGCCTCACGATAAGACTTGAAATGACCGAACACGACGGCCACCCGAGCGTGATCCAGGCCAGCGCAGCAACACAAATCTGGCTGGCGAGCCTTGGGATTCCCGTGGGCCCGCCGGAGGCCAGGAAATGACGAACGCTGCGACCGAAACCGCTCTGAAACCGACGCCGTGGCCTGCCTCGCTCGTCCTCTCGCCAGCACGAGCGTCCGTTGCCCTCTATCTTGGCCTGATCGGCACGTTGGCTTGTCTGTCGATTGGTTCGCCCGCCGACGTGCTGCCGGGCGCGATGCTGTCATTCGGCCTGGCATGGGCTTCGATGGTGGATATCGACCGCTTCATACTGCCAGATGTTCTGACTCTCGGGCTTGTCGTCGCTGGCCTTTGCTTCGCGTTCAGCAATGGATGGCCGGCGCTGCAGTCGCGCAGTATCGGGGCTGCCGCTGGCTATGGCGTCCTTGCGCTGATTGCGGGCGTCTATCAGCGCCTGCGTGGCCGAAGCGGCCTCGGCATGGGCGACGCCAAACTGCTCGCAGTCGGAGGTGCGTGGCTTGGCTGGACCGCGCTTCCTGCCGTGCTCCTGATGGCGTCTGTCAGCTGCCTCGTGTTCATCGGCAGCAAGGCGGCTCTGCGCAAAAAGCCGATGCCGACCGGACCGATTCCGTTTGGCCCGTATCTAGCGGGTTCGACGTGGTGCCTGTTTCTTCTTTGGCCCGGCGTGTGAGCGACATGTCGGCTACTCCCCCGCTCCAGGTAAAAAGGAAGAAGCGCACTAGCGCTTTGAAGCGGGAAAGCTCCGATTGCGCCGGCGGGGAAGCCGAGCCATCGGGGCCCGCGGCCCCGCCAACGCCGGGTCTTGGCCATGGTCCTCCAACCATTCCATTCCGATCGTTCAAGATAGCGCTGTCCATGTTCAAGGATCAGGGCGCAATTCCCGTGAAGTTCGATCGCAGCATCTGGACCAACAAGCTCTACAGCACCAACTTGCGGGAGCTCCTGGAAGCTTTCCGTTTTCTCGGTCTCATGGACAGCGATTCCGCGCCGACTCCAGAATTTGCAAAACTGCTGTCGGCCTATGACACACCTTTGTGGCACGCCGAACTCCGCCACATGCTGGAGCGCTCATTCCAGCCTCTCCTCACGAGCGACATATCCGCGCTTACCGCTGGCGGACTGCTGAAGATCGTTCGAACGATCTATGGCACAGAAGGGGAAAACACGCGGCGATGCGGAAACTTCTTCATCCATGCAGCGCGGGAAGCTGCCATGGATATGGGGCCGTTCGTTGTTAACAGTTCCCGCTCACGATGGACGACCGTACCCCGCGATAGAAGCCGCCGAGAACCGCCGACGGAGAATGGCGCCACAGTGGACGCAGGACACGGCGCTTTCACTGTGCAACTGTTGCTGGAGAAATTCCCCAGCTATGACGGCGACTGGCCTGACGACATCAAGCGCCAGTGGTTCGGCGCCTATCATGACCTGGTGTTGCAGCTACGATGCTGACGCGAGAGACATTGAGCCGCGCCACACCACCCAGCGGGAAGCAGTGAATTTCCTCTACCGCAGGCTTGCCGTATGAATCTCGGCCGGCTCGTTCAGCGACCAGCGGATCTTCATCTGAACGCGGTCGATGACCGAGCTACGGGCGCCAAACTGCATGGCTTCTACGGCCGACTTTGCGCTTGCCCTGAAAGCTTCAGATGAACATTCCCCAACGCGAATTGCGTCGGCCTTGCCGCTCATGCTGATGGAAAACACCACCGCGCAGCTGCCCTCAATGTTTCGAGCTCCGGCATAACTAGGATACCGGGCATCGCCGTAGGACAGCGGGGCCACCTCCGAGCTGATGGCGATGGTGAAGGGTTTGGGCTGGGCCCGCTCATCAGCCATGGCGACCGGCATAACGCCCGCTACCGAGGCTGCAAGGACGATGTGTATCAGTTTCATGACGCGAGCATGACATAAATATGACAGCGCACCAGACGAAACTTATGATGCAGCGCACAAAATAGGAGTGCTGTTGCGGCCTCTCGCCTCTGCGTGCCACGCATCGGCATCGATGTGATCATGGCGTTGAGCCAAGACTTCTTCGAACATCCACGCGCCGCATTCTGGAATCTCTACTTCGACCCCTAAGGCGTCGCGATCGCCATCAGCTGCAAGTCGCCGGACGCGCTCGACTTCGTAATAACGAAGCCGCCCGGCGCGCGGGTGTCGCAATCAGGGGCGGCAGTTTCTGCAATCCAGGCGCGGCAGGCGCGCATTCGATTTTGCGCGCCATAGTGTCCTGAGCGGCCTGGACGATCTGGGCACTGGGTTCACGGTCCCAAAATTGGCCGAACGCTTCGGACCTCGCGTTGCCGTGGGCGCGCTGCGGCTGTCGGTAGGCGCTCCCACGAATTCACGCGACATCGACAGGGCAATCGATGTCATCGCGCCGAGGGGTGGCCCGCCGTTGGCTAGTGGATTGATTCCAACGTTTGGCGCCCCCGTGTTGCGGCGGCGATGATCCTGTCGGGGTCTGCGGTCCAGACGAAGGGCTTGGGCTGCTGGTTGTGCTC